>Ga0307376_10000381_pt1 | contig 56995 bp, 52 predicted proteins | sample TR2MG_FD_202536 | JGI IMG/M metagenome (GOLD analysis project Ga0307376, IMG submission 202536) | Soil microbial communities from Risofladan, Vaasa, Finland - TR-2 | ecosystem: Environmental > Terrestrial > Soil > Coastal area > Acid sulfate soil | place: Finland: Risofladan, Vaasa | collected...
GGTGCCCCATCCGGTTATACAAAAAGAGCCGTTTGGAAACGGCTAACACCATCCGTACCATTCTCGGCAATTTGGAGACCAGAAAGGCGTTTCCCAATTCGGTAACATTACCTAAAACAGCTACAAGCTCCGCCCCACCGCCCCAGCAACCGGCGCCAGCCCTGCAATAAGGCTCGCAAACTGGTCCGGGGTGATGGACTGCTGACCGTCCGAAAGGGCCTTCGGCGGGTCGGCGTGCACCTCGATCATCAGTCCGTCGGCCCCGGCCGCCACCGCGGCCCGGGCCAGGGGCGCCACCAGTTCCCGCCGGCCGGAGGCGTGACTGGGGTCGGCTATCACCGGCAAGTGGGACAAGCCTTTTACCGCCGCGATGGCGGCGATGTCCATCGTGTTGCGGGTGTGGGACTCGAAGGTGCGGATGCCCCGTTCGCAAAGGATCACCTGCCGGTTGCCTTCCGCCAGGATATACTCGGCGGCCAGGAGCCATTCCTCGATGGTGGCCGACAGGCCCCGTTTGAGCAGGACCGGGTGACCGGTCCGTCCCACTTCCTTCAGCAGACCGAAATTCTGCATGTTCCTGCTGCCTATCTGGAGCATGGCAGCATAACGCATCACCAGATCCAGGTCCCGGACATCGAGGACCTCCGTGACTACCGGCAGGCCCGCCGCCTTGCCCGCGTCCGCCAGAATCACCAGTCCTTCCCGGCCCAGGCCCTGAAACGAATAGGGGGAAGTGCGCGGTTTATAGGCCCCGCCTCTCAGAACCCCCACACCTATCTCCTTCAAACGGACGGCCAGGGAGAGCATCTGCTCCCTGCCCTCCACCGCACAGGGACCGGCCATCAGGACGATCCGCCCGGCGCCGATCACGCACGGGCCAACTTGGACACAGGACCTTACCTGGTCCTCCGCCAACCGGCCTAAAACCACGGACTGCATCTTCACACCTCCTGGGGGGGCCGCCGTAAAGCCTCTTTCAGGGCTGTAGTTTTAGTAGCAACAGCCTCCTCGAGAGCCGCTGGTTCCGGATATTCCTCCACCAGCCGTACGAAGGCGGTGCCTACCACCACCGCGTCCGCATGCCGGGCCGCCACGGCGGCGTCGTCGGGGGTGGCAATACCGAAGCCGAAAGCGATGGGCAGGGTACAATACTCGCGGATCCCGCTGCTCATGGCCGCCAGGCTTTCTGTTACCTGGGCGGGTCCGGTGACCCCGGTCACCGTAATACAGTATATAAAACCCGCGGCCCCGTTGATCACTACGGGCAAGCGGCCAGGGATGCTGGTCGGGGCTACCAGGGGAATCAGCAGGACACCTGCCGTCCGACAGTACCCCTCCAGTGCCCCGGCCTCCTCGCGGGGTAGGTCGGGTACAATCAGGCCGTCTACCCCGGCCCGGGCGGCGTCTCTGGTGAACTCGCCCAGCCCGTATTGCAGCACGGGGTTGTAGTAGGTCATAAAGAGCAGGGGAACTGCCAGCCCGCCGGCCCTCAGTTCAGCGACCAGCTCGATGATGGCGGCGGGACGGGTGCCCTGTTGCAGGGACCGTTGCGAACCCCGCTGGATCACCGGTCCGTCGGCCACGGGATCGGAAAAAGGTATGCCCAACTCGATTAGGTCCGCACCGGCCCGTTCCATGGCCCGCACCAGGCGCCCGGTGGTCGCCAGGTCGGGGTCTCCGGCCATCAGGTAGGTAATCAGGGCTTTCTCCCCCCGCCCGCCCAGCTCGTGAAAACGCTGTTCGATGCGGTTCATATTTCCACCCCCATCTTTTCGGCCACCACTTGCACGTCCTTATCGCCCCGTCCCGACAGGTTCACCACCACGATTGATCCGGCCGGCAGTTTCGGGGCCAGCCGCACGGCATGGGCGACGGCATGGGAGCTCTCCAGCGCCGGAATGATCCCCTCGGTGCGGCAAAGCAGGGCAAAAGCCGCCAGGGCCTCCTCGTCGGTAACCGACACGTAGCCCACCCGTCCCGTATCCTTGAGGTAGCTGTGCTCGGGGCCCACCCCCGGATAGTCCAGTCCGGCGGAGATGGAGTGGACCGGACTCACCTGTCCGTCACCGTCCTGCAGGATATAACTGTACGAACCATGCAGCACGCCCGGCCGGCCGGCCCCCAGGGTAGCCGAGTGCAGACCGCTGGCCAGGCCCAGGCCGCCGGCCTCCACCCCGGTCAGGCTTACCTCCCGGTCATCCAGGAAGGGGTGGAAAATACCCATGGAATTGCTGCCGCCGCCCACGCAGGCTATGATATGATCCGGCAGCCGGCCCTCCTGTTCCAGGATCTGCTGGCGGGTTTCCCTCCCGATGACGGTCTGGAAATCCCGTACCATCATGGGGTAGGGGTGCGGGCCGGCCACCGAACCGATCAGGTAATAGGTGGTCCGAACGTTGGTCACCCAGTCGCGCATGGCTTCGTTCATGGCGTCCTTGAGGGTCCGGCTGCCGGAGGACACGGAAACCACTTCACTGCCCAAAAGACGCATGCGGAACACATTGAGCGACTGCCGCGCCACATCCTCCTCACCCATGTAGACGGCGCAGGTCAGGCCGAAGCGGGCCGCCACCGTAGCCGTAGCCACCCCGTGCTGGCCGGCGCCCGTTTCCGCCACCACACGGGTCTTCCCCATCCTCTGGGCCAGCAGGATCTGGCCGAGGGTATTGTTGATTTTGTGCGAGCCGGTGTGGTTCAAGTCCTCCCTTTTCAGGTAGATCCGCGCGCCGCCGCCCAGATAACTGCTCAGCCCGGCGGCGAAATAGAGTGGGGAGGGGCGACCCGCGTACTGGTTCAGCAGACGCTCCCACTCACCGAGGAAGGGGCGGTCGCACCGGACGGAGTCATAGGCATCTCTCAGCTCTTGCAGCGCGGCCATCAGGGTCTCCGGAACAAAGGAACCACCGTAAGCTCCGAAATAACCTCTCGCATCAGGCAGGGACATCTTGCCGGCCCGCCAGCCGAAATTTCCGTACCGGCGGCGGGCACTCCACCTCCCGAATAATATTCAAACAGCCTTCCTGGCGTTAGCGACAAAGGCCCTCATCTTACCGTCGTCCTTTTTGCCGTCTGTCTCCACGCCCGTCGCCACGTCCACCGCCCAGGGACCAACCCGGCGGACGGCCTCGGCCACGTTTTCCGGCGTCAACCCGCCGGCCAGGATGACCGGTTGGGGCAACTCCGAAGCGACGGCCAGGCTCCAGTCGAAGGAACACCCGCTCCCTCCGGCCACTCCCGGAACCCAGGTCTCCAAAAGTATGGTGCACCGTTGATAAGCCAGGGCCTGCTCTCGAAAGCGAAGATCACGGACCGGTACAGCCTTTATCACCGGGAACCGGTCGAAACTGCGGCAGTAGGCCGGGTCCTCCGTGCCGGAAAACTGCAGGACCTGCAGTCCCACCGCCCGGGCCACGGTCAGAACCTCTTCGCGCGGCCGGTCTACAAACACGCCCACCACCGTAACCAGGGGTCCCACAGCTGCAGCGACGGCCCGGGCCTGGTCCACGGTCAGGCGTCGGCGGCTCGGCGCAAACACCAGACCTACGGCATCCACCCCGCAGACCGTCGCCAGCCTGGCCTCTTCCGGCGTACGCAGCCCACATATCTTAACTCTTACCATGGTAATTATCTCCCAAAAGTTCCGCCAGGGCCCGCCGGGGATCGGGGCTCCGCATGAGAGCCGTGCCGACCAGGACGGCGTGCACCCCGTTCGCACCCAGTCTTTCCATCTGCCGACGGCCGGCGATACCGCTGGCGCTGACCAGGGTTACCCGGTCCAGGTCGATTTGCGGCAGCAGCCGGAAAGTCGTCTCCAAGTCAACCTCCATGGTAAAGAGGTTGCGGTTGTTTATGGCCACCAGAGAAGCCCCGGCCCCCAGGGCCCTTTCCAGTTCCCCCTCCGTATGCACCTCCACCAGGCAGGCCAAGCCCAGCGCGGCAGCCTCGGCCATGAGCCCGGCCAGCATCCCTTCCGGCAGGGCGGCCACGATAAGCAGTACCGCATCCGCCCCCCAGGTCCGGCTCAGGTAGAGTTGATAGGGGTCGATGATAAACTCCTTGTGCAACAGCGGCAGGTTGCAATGCTGCCGGGCCAGGACCAGGTTGCCGGGGCTGGCCCCGAAAAAGGCGGCATCGGTGAGGACGGATACGGCTGCCGCGCCGGCTTCCTCATAAAGACGAGCGATTTTGCCCGGATCAACATCGACCGACAGCGTACCGTGGCTGGGCGAGGCGGGCTTGATCTCCCCGATCAGGGACAACCGGCCCGGGCTACGGAGCACGCTTCCAAACGGTCTCGGGGGCGGTGCCGCCGCCAGATCAGGGAGGAGGCGGGTCAGCGGCAGACTGGTTTTTTGGGCCGCGACTTCCTCTTTTTTATGCGCCAGAATCTTTGCCAGCATCAGACGGCCTCTTTCGCCGACTGGGTAAAGCGGACCAACTCCTCCAGGTTGCGGTTGGCGTTGCCGGTGTCGATGCTGGCGGCGGCCAGGACCAGACCCTCGGCAAGGGTGTTGCAGGCTCCGGCCGCCACCAGGCCCAGGGCGGCGTTCAACAGCACCGTATCCCGGCAGGGGCCCTTTTCCCCGGCCAGGATGCGGCGGGTGATGCCGGCGTTAACCTCCGGCGGTCCGCCGGCCAGGTCGGCCAGTTCGCAAGCCGGCAGACCCAGGTCCAGGGGGTCCAGCTGGAAGGTGCGCACTTGCCCGCCGGCCACCTCGGCCACCAGCGCCGGGCCGGCGGTGGAAGCCTCGTCCATGCCGCCGTAGCCGTGCACCACGAAGGAGTGCCGGGACCCCACCGCAGCCAAAACCCCGGCCAATAGCGGCACCAGTTGCTCACTGTATACACCCACAACCTGGCAGGAGGCACCGGCCGGGTTGGTCAGCGGTCCGAGAATGTTGAAGACGGTGCGGATGCCTATCTCCCGCCGGGGTCCGGCGGCAAAACGCGTGGAAGCGTGAAAGGCCGGCGCGAAGAGAAAGCCGAAGTTGTACTTCGCCATACTTTCCGCTACCCGCTCCACCCCCAACTCCACCTGGACACCCAAGGCCTCCAGGACATCGGCCGACCCGCTGCGGGAGGATACCGACCGGTTGCCGTGTTTGGCCACCGTAACCCCTGCCCCGGCCAGCACCAGGGCGGCCGTGGTCGATATGTTGAAGGTCTGCAGGCCGTCGCCGCCGGTGCCGCACGTATCGACCACCACTTCCCGCAGCGGGTTTACCCTGGTGGCTTTGGCCCGCATGATCCGTACAAACCCCGCTATTTCCTCCACCGTCTCGCCCTTCAGGCGCAAAGCCGTCAAAAGGGCGCCAATCTGGGCCGGGCTGGCCTGACCGGACATTATCTCCTCCATAACCTGCATGGCCTGATCCGTACTGAGCGACTCGCCCTCCACCACCTGCCTGATTGCTTCCCTGATCACTCCACTCAGCTCCTCTCCACAACGCTCGGCTGGTTTGCTCAACTGGGCCGGACGGCGGCCCGACCATTCAGGAAATTTCTCAGAATATCGTGACCGCATTCGGTCAGGATGGATTCCGGGTGGAACTGGACCCCTTCCACCGCGTAAACTCTATGTCTGAGCCCCATTATTTCCCCCTGGTCCGTCCAGGCACTGACCGTCAGGCACTCCGGTACACTCTCTCCGGCCACGATCAGCGAATGGTAGCGGGTAGCGGTAAACGGTGCGGGGACTCCCTCAAAAACGCCTTGCCCGTCGTGCACAATTTGGGATGTCTTACCGTGCATGAGGTTTTTGGCCCGAACCACCCGTCCGCCGAAAGACTGGCCGATGGCCTGGTGACCGAGACAGACGCCCAGAATGGGGATGCGGCCGGCAAAGGCGTCGATCATAGCCAGGGAAACACCGGCCTCATCCGGGGACGACGGCCCGGGCGAAATGACGATGTGGCTGGGAGCCAAATGCTCCACCTCGCCGGTGGTCAGGGCATCGTTGCGGTAGACGGCCACCTCGGCGCCCAATTCACCCAGATACTGCACCAGGTTGTAGGTAAAGGAATCGTAGTTGTCGATCATCAGAACCACGCCGGCTCCACTCCTTCCACGAGCGTATTCAAGAGTGCCCTGGCCTTAGCCTCCACCTCGCGGTACTCCCGCGCCGGGTCGGAATCAGCAACGATGCCGCTCCCCGCCTGGACGTGGGCCACACCGTCCTTGATGACGATAGTGCGGATAGCGATGGCCGTATCCATGTTGCCGTTGAAACCGAAGTAACCGACCGCCCCGGCGTAAATTCCCCGCCTGGTCCGCTCCAGTTCTTCGATGATGGACATGGCCTTGACCTTGGGGGCACCGGATACGGTACCGGCCGGAAAGATGGCGCTGATGGCGTCAAAGGCGTCCTTATCCGGCAATAGAAGCCCGGTCACCGAGGAGACCAGGTGCATGACATGCGAGTAGTTCTCCACAGTCATAAACTGGTCCACCACCACGCTGCCCGTACGGGCCACCTTGCCGATGTCGTTGCGGCCCAGGTCCAGGAGCATCAGGTGCTCGGCCCGCTCCTTTTCGTCGGCCAGGAGCTCCGCGGCCAGCCTCCGGTCCTCGTCCGCGTTCCGCCCGCGGGGCCGGGTACCGGCAATAGGTCGTGTGGTGACCGTGCCTTCTTCCACCCGGGCCAACATTTCCGGCGAAGAGCCGACCACCCTGATGGCGCCGAAATCCAGGTAGTAGAGGTAGGGCGAAGGATTGAGGGAGCGCAGGCGGCGGTAGACCGAGAACGGATCGCCGGCCAGCGGCGCCGAAAAACGGACGCTGGGCACCACCTGCAGAATGTCGCCCGCCCGGATATATTCTTTGGCCCGCTCCACCCGTTCCATGTACTCAGCCGGGGAGAGACTGGCCGTCAGTTCAACCGGTTCCCCGGACGCCTTATGGCCGTTGTCGGTCAGTGGCCGGGCCAGGCGCTTGGTGCAATCTTCCAAGCGCCTGGCCAGCCGGTCGTACACCACCGCCGGGTTTGCACCGCAGGGGCCCAACGCCACCAGGGTGAGGCGGTGAAAAAGGTGGTCGTAAATCAACAGGAGGCCCGGGAACATGAAATGGAGGTCCGGTATCGCCAACTCGTCGGCCGTGGCTTGCGGCAGCCGTTCCAGGAAACGGACCACGTCGTAGGACAGATACCCGACCGCCCCCCCGCCAAAGCGGACCGCCGCCGGGGAAACCGGCACCGAAAAGCGCCCCATCACAGCCTTCAGGGCCGCCAGGGGGTCCCCGCCGATATCCTCGTGATAGTCTCCCCGCAGGGTAGAAACCCCGTCCTTACTTTGAAAAACGGCAAACGGGTCGCCGCCGATGAAGGAAAAGCGGGATACGTTTTGCCCTCCCTCAACGCTTTCCAAAAGGAAGGACGGACCGGTGAAGTCCATCTTCTTGTAGAGGGATATAGGTGTGTCCAAATCGGCCGACAGATCCAGATAGACGGGCACCAGGTTGAATTCCCCAGCCTGCTTCAGATAGGTCTGTTTGTCCGGATAGACCAGCACTGCCACCCCTTTCAAACAAAAAGCCGGCACTCAAATGAGTACCGGGCAATTGAACAAAGTCAACCCGCTCATCTCAGCTCAACTCTACTACACTCAACTCGGCTCGGAAACCTCGCTTATTAACTTGCCAATACCTTATCACCGGAAAAGCCCGCTTGTCAAGCCCCTTTTTGTCCGCGGGAGACCGGACCGCACGGACCGTTTTGCATTGACAGCCGCTCCGGCAGCGCATATATTATATAGTAAATAGGCCTTCGCCGCAGCCGCAAGGCCTATCTTTGTGGCGAGCGGGAGGTTGGCGGCCACAGCTCCGTGCCGATACGGGCGGTTGGTCCATTTGCCGCAAAACAGGGGGTGACGGTCATGCACCAGGCCATTGAGTTTTACCTGAGTCAGGTCCTCGGAAAGCCGGTCTTCGACCCGGCCGGAAAGAAACTGGGCCGGGTGCGGGACGTAGCCATAGAACTGGGGGAACAGTATCCCCGCGTCAGCGGCGTAAGGACGGGCACCGCCGACGAAATCCTCCCGGTAGAAAACCCCGGTTACTTCGACCTGCGGGGAGTAGGCCTGTCCACGACGGAAGGCGGAACCAGGCCCCTGAAGGAAAACGAGACCTGGACCAAAAAGATCCTGCTGGACAAACAGATCGTCGATACCCAGGGCTACAAGGTGGTAAGGGTAAACGACGTTAAATTCGCCCGCTACAACGGTGATGTCCGGCTGGTGGCGGTGGACATAGGACTCAAAGGATTCCTGCGCCGCTTCGGCCTGGACCGTCTAGTCACCGGTCGTCTGGCCGACAACATACTGACCTGGAACTATTTGGAGCCGCTCAACATGGACAGCCCGCACATTCGGCTCACCATCTCACAAGAAAAACTTCACAATCTTCACCCGGCCGACCTGGCCGATATAGTCAATGACCTGGATCAGCACGAGCGCTCCACCCTGATCAAAAACCTGGACGACGAGACGGTGGCGGAAATGCTGCCCGACGTGGACCGGGATACGCAGGTCAACATTCTGGAGAACCTCGATATCGAAAGGGCTGCCGACATCCTGGAGGAGATGGCCCCCGACGAGGCGGCCGACCTCCTAGGCGAAATGCCGGCCGAAAGATCCACCGAGCTTTTGAGCCGCATGGAGCCCGAAGAGGCCCAGGACGTGCGGGAATTGATGGGTTACGAGCAGGGCACCGCTGGGGCCCTGATGACCACCGAGTTCATCAGTTTCCCCAAGGACCTCACGGCCGAAGAAACCATCAACCGGCTGCGGGAGCTGGCTCCGGACGCGGAGATCATCTATTACCTCTACGTGGTCAACGAAAACCGGCAACTGGTAGGGGTACTGTCCCTGCGGGACCTGATCATCGCCCAACCCCAGAGCCCCATTCAAGAAATTATGCACACCCGCGTGGTCACGGTTAACGATGAGGACGATTACCAGGCGGTGCAAACCGTCATCGCCAAGTACGACCTTCTGGCCGTGCCGGTGATCAACGCCGAAAAGCGCCTGGTAGGCGTTATCGCCGTGGACGACGTCATCAACACCCTCATTCCCGACCGGAGAAACTTGGAAAGCTTCTCCTACTTTCTGGTCAAGCGGGCCATTGGCAGGCTGGGCCGGCGATAAACAAGTACACCGGCCGGTGCGCCGTGGTGTTTTTGGTAGCTGTTTTCTGTTAAAGCTCTGGGCCTGGGGCAGACTTTTATTTGTACAAAATGTTGCAAGTTGCGCTGTGGTCAGGTATAATAATCCTGGTAATTGGTATGTTGCCAAAGGACTCCTACTTTTTTGAAACCGGGTCGGCCAAGCCGGTCATCCCGCTTGGGCCATTTCAGGGAGGTGAGACATGGGGCGCGGAAGATAAGGGAGAGGTTAGATTTACAAATTTTTTTGGAGGTGGACTTATTTTGGCATTTGGCTCATTGACTTATTATGCACTCGGTGCAGCCGTGCTCGGTATCCTTGTCGCCGGCTATCTTTCTTCCTGGGTACTCAAGCAGCCGGCCGGTTCGCCGCGCATGGTGGAAATCTCGGAAGCGATCCGGGAAGGTGCCATGGCTTACCTGAAACGCCAGTATACGACCATTGCCATGGTCGGCATCGTCATTCTACTGATCATCCTTTTCGGCCTCGGTTACCAAATGGCGGTCGGCTTTGTGGTAGGCGCGTCCTTCTCCGCCCTGTGCGGCTTCGTGGGCATGACTATCTCCGTCCGCAGCAACACCCGCGTCAGCGAGGCGGCCAAAAAGGGTATCTCGCACGCCCTTACCGTAGCGGCCCGTGGCGGCTCGGTAACCGGTCTCATGTGCGTCAGCCTCGGTCTCCTGGGCCTGGCCGGCATGTACGCCTGGCTGGGTGATCCCAACTACCTCATCGGTCTGGGCTTCGGCGCCTCCCTGATCAGCGTGTTCGCCCGTCTCGGCGGCGGCATCTTCACCAAGAGCGCCGACGTGGGCGCCGACCTGGTAGGTAAGGTGGAAGCCGGCATCCCCGAAGACGACCCCCGCAACCCGGCCGTCATCGCGGACAACGTGGGCGACAACGTCGGCGACTGCGCCGGCATGGCCGCCGACCTATTCGAGACCTACGCCATCACCGGCATCGGCGCGATGCTGCTCGGCTACCTTCTTTTCCCCGGCCACGTTAATTTCGTCCTCTTCCCGCTGGGTCTGGGCGCTATCGCCATCATTGCCAGCCTGGTCGCCGTCTTTTTCATTACCATGAAAGAGGGCGGCGACATCATGGGCGCCCTGTACAAAGGACTCTGGGTGGCCGCCATCCTGGCCGCCATCGGCTTCGCCTTCCTCACCAACGCCATGTTTGGGAACCTTATTCTTCTCTGGGCAGCAGTCGTAGGCATTCTCGTCACTATGATCCTGGTGTTTGTGACGGATTTCTACACTTCCAAGAAGTTCCGGCCGGTGAAAGCCATTGCTGACGCCTCCCAGTCGGGCCACGCCACCAACATCATCACCGGTCTCTCGGTAGCCATGGAAGCTACGTTCGTCCCGGCCCTCACCATCGTGGCCGGCATTCTGGTTTCCTATACTCTGGGTGAATCGTTCCAGCCCGGCGCCGGCCTCTATGGTGTAGCTATCGCCTCCATGGCCATGCTCTCCATGACCGGTATCGTGGTAACCATCGACGCTTTCGGTCCCATCACCGACAATGCCGGCGGCATCGCCGAGATGGCCGAACTGCCGGCCGAAGTGCGCAACATCACCGACCCCCTGGACGCGGTCGGCAACACCACCAAGGCGGTAACCAAGGGCTACGCCATCGGCTCGGCGGTTTTGGCAGCCATCGTGCTTTTCTCCGCCTATAGCGAGGAGGTCAGTAGGGTCCGTGGCTTGCACGGCCTGAGCACCAACGTCCAATTCCTGCTCAACGACCCCTGGGTAATGGCCGGTCTGTTGATCGGCGCGGCCCTACCCTTCCTGTTCTCCTCCATGGCCATGGGTGCCGTGGGCCGGGCGGCCTACGCCGTGGTTAACGAGGTGCGCCGCCAGTTCCGCGAAATTCCCGGCATCATGGAGGGCACGGCCCGCCCCGAGTACGGCCGTTGCGTTGACATCGTCACCAAACGGGCCATCAAGGAAATGATGGTTCCCAGCCTGATTCCCGTGCTCGCCCCGATTATCGTGGGCTTCGGCCTCGGCTTCTACGCCCTGGGCGGCATGCTCATCGGCGTTATCATCACCGGATTCTTCCTGGCAGTCATGCTCACCGCCGGCGGCGGTGCCTGGGACAACGCCAAGAAGTACATTGAAGAGGGCGCGTTCGGCGGCAAGGGCACTCTGGCCCACCAAGCAGCCGTCACCGGTGACACCGTGGGCGATCCTTCCAAGGACACCGCGGGTCCCGCCATCAACCCGATGATCAAGGTGGTCAACATCGTGGCCCTCTTAATCGTCGGCTACGTGGCCCTGATCGTGCGCTAACCCCTGCACTCCCAAGGAGGCCTGCCAATCGGCGGGCCTCCTTTCTTTGTCCCGGTTGTCAGTTGGAAAATAATATGGTAGAATTCCAATGGAAAGGGAAAATACAGAAAAGCATAGGACTATTTCCCGTTTCACGGCGATAGTCTAGATATGACCCATTTCCCCGTACCGGCCTCGCGGGCTTCGGGCCTTTCAATAAGGGTACCGGACTGCTACATGAAAGGCCGGTTGCAGTCTCCTATGAGGGAACGACGGAGGTACGCGGCATGTCCGACCAAGATGCCTTGCTCCTGGCCGGGGAAATTAGGGAGTTTATCACCTCGTACGTTGAGACCGGCCCTGACAATTACTCCCCCTACTTCCACGACAGGTATTTCGACTCCCCCCTGGTAGGCTTTGCCCGGGCAGACGACCCCATTTTTCTTACGGTCAAGGAGCAGGTGGGACCATACTCCTTAACTCCCTACGATGCTCTTCACCATTCCATTGCAGCCAGAGGCCTTTCCGCCGACCTAAGCCAGGAAAACGTCCATGTCATATCATGGGTCCTGCCTATCAGCCCGGGGGTCCGGGAAAAGAACCGCCTTCAGAAAACGGCCCCCGCCCCCGAGTGGTCCTATACGCGGGACCGGGGCGAAAAGTTCAACGGCGAACTTAGACGTCAGGTAGTCAACTGGCTGGAGACCCGCGGCTATGTCGCCGCGGCGCCGTTTTTGCTTCCCGATTTCAGGATCATCCGGGATCCGGCCAGGCGCAATTTCACCTCCACCTGGTCGGAGAGGCACGTGGCCTTCGCCTGCGGCTTAGGTACGTTCAGCCTCACGGATGCCCTGATAACCCCAAGAGGTATCGCTCACCGCCTGGGTAGCGTGGTGGTCAACGTCGACCTGTCGGAGACAGCAAGGCCCTACACCGAACATATGGAATACTGTCTATCTTCCAGGGGCTGTACAGCCTGTATCAGGCGATGCCCCGTCCGGGCCCTTTCCCTGGCAGGCCACGACAAGGACTTCTGCTACGAGATGGTCCAGGCCGGCAGTGACGCGGCTGCCAGACGGGAAAGGCTGGGTCTGGAGAAAACGGGTTGCGGTCTTTGCCAGGTGGGGGTTCCTTGCGAGGACCGTATACCCGTTAAGACCGGTTGACAGGCTTAAAGGAAGCTTATCAGTTAGGTAACGAAAAAGGGGGATGGCCGTGCCGGTTTGCCGGTCCGGCCGAATAGCATGGGTGCCTGGGAGTCGTTGGTGACCGGATGGGCAGAGTTCTGGGATCACAGGGGAGCTATCGGCGTGGCCGGTATCAATTTTATTATTAACCTAATCATCATACTTTTGATGTCCCTGTCCGGTGTTCCGCTCTTTTCCATTATGACCAGACCCTCTTTCACGCTGCCCACGGTACCGCCCCCAAACTACTTCGCGGGCGGTTACCACTCCCTTCTCATCCTGACGCTCGCTGGCGCGATAACCGTCCTGGCCATAGCGCCGTTCGTTATGGCGGCGACGCCGGGCAGTCTGATCGATGCGGTAAATGATGAGTTCAGCCTATCCGGCTACTTTCGAAAGGGAGCTAAATTTTTTTGGCGGGCTTTCGGTTTCCTGTGGTTAAACGTTGCTGTTATGATAGCTGTAATCGCTGTATCGGCTCTTATTATCTTCCTATTAGCGCTCCTCTTTGGTTTAATTCTCGGCAAAGCAGCAAGCTTCGCTGGAATCGTTTTAGGCATCCTCCTGCTTATTCTCCCCTGGATTCTTATCTTCGGGGCCTATACGATCACCATGCTCAGATACTTAACGAACAGAGAGCGTGGCCTGGGTACTTCCATTTCGGAAGCATCGTTAAGGGAAAGCCCTGGTCCACGTTGGGTATCCTGGTTTTATTCGTCGCCCTGTCTCTGGTTGGTGCTGCCCTGACGATTATCCTTAAATACATTCCCGTTATCGGGATTATTGTGAGCATGTTCGTGAGCAGTACGATAAGCGTCATCGGCTATATGGCCATTATGGCTTTCACCGGGCTGATCCCGAGTAAACGGTAGGCGGAGAAATCCCTTGCGGGCCGCACTTGCCAGGGAAGTGCCTGGCCGTGAGCTATACCGGTTTCTGGTCAGCCGCCGTCCGTTACCCGAACATCTCTAGAGCGGCCATGACGGCTACGCTTACCCCAACGCCTGGCTACGCCCGAGATTTGGGCGCCAAGCCCTTGCATAGCAACCCTGGTCCGTGATATAATGCCACTAGATGCGGGATGGTGTAACGGTAGCACGTGCGACTCTGGATCGTACAGTCTAGGTTCGAATCCTAGTCCCGCAGCCATTGGCCCCATGGTCTAGCGGCCTAGGACGCTGCCCTCTCAAGGCAGAAACACGGGTTCGAGTCCCGTTGGGGCTACCAAGAAACATATGCCCGCCGGAAACCGGCGGGCTTTTGCTTATGCCCGGCGGGCCTGACGACTCAAAAAGCCGCGGTGACTCCCAACTGTCTGAGAAGGGACCGGGAAACAGCCATCCTGGATGTTTTCCAGGGGTCCACCATTTGGCAAACCTGAAGATGGCCCGCGGCACTTAAAAACATCCCGGCCTCGTTCAGCGAAAAACCGGTCTCCCTTTGCAGCCACAGGGCCATTTGCCGGGTGGCGATCTCCGCGGCTTCGTCGAAGGTGGGCGCCGAGGCGATCACGGCCACCTGGTCAGGCGTGATGACCAGCGGATGTTCCAATTGCCAGCCATGGGCCTTCGTAACCGTAACGTCCACTTCTCCGGCCACTTCCACTCCGCTGACCATGATCTCGCCATCACCCATCAGGGCGTGCAGGTCGCCCATCGCAAGAAGGGCTCCCTCTACGGCGACCGGAAGAAAGAGAGTACTGCCTGCGGCTACCAGGATCGTGTCCATGTTTCCCCCGTGGGAACCGGGGGTACCGCACGAAACGCCCAGGCCCGCAGGAGCCACCCCGATGACGCCGACCATGGGAGCAAGGGGAAGAGACAGGCCGCCGAAATGAACATGCCCGCCGTAAATATCGAGGATTTTTGTCTCCGGCATGGTAACGAGTTCTCCCAGTAAGCCGGCTCCCGGCGTTGCAACCATGATTCCCGGCGAACACACCCGGATGTCGGCGATGTGCACGGCCAGGACATCCCCCGGATGGATTCCTGCGAGGTAAACGGGTCCAGTGGCTGGATTCACCCGGGTGAAATCCACAAGGGCCACGATGTCCTCGCTGGATTTAATCTGTCCACCGAAGCAGTCCTGCGTTTCAAAGGTCAGCCTGGCCGGGAGAGCCGTTCTCAATGCCGGCGGATTATCAGCCCCAAAACTGTAGATAACATTATCCCTGCAAACCCGCAATTCGACACCCCTTTATAAGCATTCTTCCGCCGGCGGATAACGGTCCGCAAGACCTTGGCTTCAGGGCAGGACAGAGGGTTTCGCTCCTGCCGGAACCGTAGGGCATTATTTCGGCGTCTGCCTACCGGCATGGCGGGAACGAGCTGGCAATTTACCTAACTCGTTTCCACTGATGTGGCCATTTCGGCCGCCTTGGCCAAGCGGTCCAGACACCGCTGCCGCCCCAAGGCGGCGACGATGTCGAACAGGCCGGGGCCCACCGTACGGCCGGTCAGGGCCAGCCGCGTCGGGTGGATGAGGGTACCACCGGAGATGTTCAGTTCGGCTATCAGGTCGCGGTAGGCCTTTTCCGTCCCGGCCTCATCGAAGGGCTCCGCCCCGGCCAGGGCCTCCCGCCCCTTGAGCAGGAGATCCGCCGCCCCCGGCTTTTGGAAGTATTTCCGGACGCCCTTGTCCTCGTAAGAGAACTCATCCTTGAAGAAGTAGTCCGCCGACCCGGCCAGTTCCGCCAGGGTATGCACCCTGGTACGCACCAGGTCGACCACCTTCCTTATATAAGCCATCTCCTCCGGGGCGGGGTTTTCCGGGACCAGACCGGCTCCGGCCAGGAAAGGCAAGGCCCGCTCCACCACCTCGTCCAGAGGCAGATTGCGCAGATACTGGGCGCACAGCCAGGTAAGCTTCTGCAGATCGTAGATGGCCGCGTGTTTGGTTATGTTCTCGGGCATAAAGGCGGCAACGAGTTCCTCCCGGCTGAACACTTCCCGCTCGTCGCCGGGCGACCAGCCTAAAAGAGCCAGGTAGTTCAGAAGTGCTCCCGGCAAAAAACCGTCCCTTCTGAACTCCTCGACTCCGGTGGCCCCGTGCCGTTTGGACAGCTTGGCCCGGTCGGGAGCCAGAATCATGGAAACGTGCATAAAGGCCGGCGGCTCCCAGCCCAAGGCCTTATAAAGCATCAGTTGCTTCGGGGTATTGGAGAGGTGTTCCTCGGCCCGGATGACGTGGCTGATGGCCATATGGTGGTCGTCCACCACGCATGCCAGGTGGTAGGTGGGAACCCCGTTCGACTTGACAATGATGAAATCATCGATGGTTTCGTGGAGGAAAACCACCTGACCGCGGATTAGGTCGTCCACCACGGTCTGACCCGGCTCCACGCGCAATCGCAAAGCGGGCTTCAAACCCAGCGCTTCCTTCTCCCTCCGGGCCTTCTCATCCAGATCGCGGCAGCGTCCGCAATACAGGGGTGGTTTTCCTTCCGCTTGCGCCTTTTCCCGGTCCCGCGTCAAATCCTCCGGCTGACAGTAACAGGAGTAGGCCAGCCCCCTTTCTATGAGACGGCCGGCCTCCTTCCGGTACAGATCCAACCGGTCGGACTGCCGGTAGGGGGCGTGCGGCCCCCCCTTGTCCGGCCCCTCATCCCAATCCAGACCCAGCCAGGCCAGGCCTTCCAGGATATGTTTCTCAGCTTCCGGTAAATTGCGCCCTAGATCGGTATCCTCCAGGCGCAAGACAAAGGAACCGCCGTATTTACGGGCAAACAGCCAGTTGAAGAGGGCTGTCCGCGCTCCGCCTATATGCAGGCTGCCGGTGGGGCTGGGGGCAAATCTCACCCTAATGGAAGACATGGTTCGTGCTCCTTCGTACCAAAATAACCCGTCTTCCATTATATTTCCCCGGGGACCGCCTGTAAAGGCCGTCTGCCCATCGGCGGAGCGCCCCTACCTGCCCATCCCCGCCTTCCCGGCGTCCCGAAGGTGATCTTGCCACTGGCTCAGCACCTTCCGCAGAGTTTCCCGCCACTGGGTCAGCAGGGCCAGTTCGCGCTCCCGGGTTGCCAACGCTGCCGCCCTTTTTTCCCTGTCGTAGCCGCGCTCCCGCTGCGCGTCCTCCAGGGCCGTCTTCAGACTCCGGGCCAGGGCATCGGCCCGCAGGCGCAAATCGCCCGCCATCCTGCGCACACTCTCCTTGACCTTTTCAGCCAGGTTGTAACGCACCCGGCCACAGTTGCGGTCCAGGAGTTCGGTCAGTTTTTCGCCGGCTTTCTTCACCACGTGGCCTCTGGCCAGGGAAACGGGAATTACGGCGAAAAGGGGTAGGTCCGTCAGGTTGGGGATGAAGGCGGGATGTTCGTGAAAGTGAAAGAAAATCCGCCGGTCACCCAGAACGTAATCCTTCCTGGCCGCGCTGACCACGTCCAGGTTGAAAATGTGGGCCGCAGCCTGCAACAGGCGGTCCACGATGCCTTCAATCCGGTCGAAGAAGCGGTCGGCGAGGGCGGCTAGATCATCCTGGATGAGCTCCCACTCCTGTTCCTTTTTTCTCTCCAGTTCCGTTTGCACTAGGGTGATAACGTACTTGTGCAGGGTAGCGGCGGCTTCTTTGGCTGATTGGCCGGCAAGATTATCCCGGGCATACTCCTGCAACCGGTCGGACAGCACCGGCAAGGTCTCCCGGTGAAAAGCCTCCATGTTGGCGGCGATCTTGGCCGCCACCCGGTCAACCTCCCGGTAGAGAAGGTAAATGCTGTCCTCTCTTTCCCTTTCCAGTTCGGCGAGGGCTTTATCGAAGCGACCGATCTTGTCGGTCAATCCCTCAATGCTATCGTCCATGGCCCGCCGCCAGAGGTTCTGGGCCATCTCCCCGTCACTGACGACCTTGAGCAGGCGGTTGGCCGCCGCGGTCAGAACCAGAGCCCCCTTGGACCGGCGGATAAAGGAATAGAGATCCGCTTCCAAAACGTCAAGACAACTCTGCTGGAGTTTTTGGGCATCGTTTTCCCGTTTGGCCGTCAGGGCCAAGCGGGCCGAAAGGGGTAAGAGGTAGATATCGGGGTCGTCCAGGTTTTGCCGGAGAATCTTCCTTGTGAAGGCGACCACTTCGTCCAGCTCCGCGGGGTCCACTATATCGATCTTGTTCAGGACGAAAAAGATCTTCCTAACGTGCCCCTGGATATCCCGCAGGTAATCCAGTTCCACCCGGGACAGGGGAGCGTCCGCCGAAATAAGGAAGACCGCCGAATCGGCGTAAGGCAGGTAGCCGTAAGCCGAGTCCGTGTTGTGCTGGTACGCCGACCCCACCCCCGGGGTATCCACCAGCACCATGCCGTCTTTGAGACAGGCGGCGGGGAAGTCGATCTCCACCTCGCGTACGTTCTTGACGTTGGCCGGATTGTGTTTTTCGGCCACATACTGTTCCACCTCGGCTACCGCAATTTCTTCCCTGTTGCCGTTTTGGAAGAGCACCCGGGCGGAAGCCTTATCCCCGTACCGGACCAGGGTTGGGATGGCCGTCAGGGGAACCAGGGCCGAAGGCATCACTGCCGCCCCCAGGAGGGCGTTGACCAGGGTGGATTTACCCCGCTTGAACTCGCCCAGGACAACCAGGGTAAAGGACTCTCCCTCCAGCCGGACCACGCATGTGTTGACCAGGTCAACGGCAAACTGGTTCCCCCTGCTGGAAACGCTGGTCACAAGATCCCGGGCGCATTCCAGAACAACTTGTTTTGCCGCTTTGTAGTCCTCCATCAAATCCCCGCTCTCCTTTCTGTTTCAGGCACAAAAATGACCCCTACCATCCACTGGTAGGGGTCATCAACCGCGGCCGCGGTATTTCTCCGGCGAACCCCATCGCACTTTTTTTTCAGTATAGCATGGGACCCACCACCAGTCAACGGAACAGGAAGGAGCAAGAGCCGGCTGCGGCGATAGCTACCTATTTCTTGACTTTGAGCTGCAGTTCGTGACTTACTGAAACCATCGGCGCCACCAGAAGACCCAGCCAGATAGCTAAAGCCGCAATATAGGGCTGCCCTGTTTCGTAGATAAATTTCTTGCGGGTCTTGCCCTCTAAGTCCCTCAATCGACCGGAAGCCCAGCTCATAAAGATCTGTGTCGACCTCTTTCCCTACGCCGGTATATGTCGCAAATGCTTTATGATGGCATCTCGGCTCAAGTCAAACATGAATTACAAAACCTCGGCAAACGCCCTGACCGGCAAGGCTGCCACTTTCTTTGCCTTCCAGGGAACGGCAAAGAATCTGAACCGGGTTCCGTGCAGTTGTTCCAGCCCCGTCAGATTCTCGACAATCAAAATATCATTCTTGAGCAACAGGGTGTGGGCGGGTCGTTCCAGGTTACCGGAATTGTCGATGTTCGCCGTATCCACCCCCGCCAGCTTCACGCCGCTGCTTATCAGGCAATTGACCAGTTCTCCGGATATATACGGATAAGAACGATACTTTTCGGTTCCCCAGTACTTGTCCCACCCGAAATTGAACAAAACGGCCCTGCCGCCCAGGTCTAGATCTTTTGGTATCACATCCACTCCAACCGGTTCCAAAGGGCACCTTTCCCGGACGTCGATAACAATCCCCGGAAGGATTACCTCCGTGATTTCGATGGCACCGATATCTTTCCCATCAGGATAACGGTGGTAAGGAGAATCAAGGTACGTACCGATGGAGGTTTGGAAAGTTATCTCGGTAATTTCGAAGGAGGCTTTTCCCTGGTAGAGCGGCAATGACTCCCTCATGCGTCAAAAACGGCCGTATCCTGGCCGTAAATTCAGTAAGGGCTCCGTCCCGGTTCTTCATCCTGAAGCCGGGCATGTTGTCCGCAAAACTGTGACTCAAGTCAACAATCCTGATTGCCGGAACAACTCCTCAAAGCAATTTGGCGGCAGCCAAGGAACGCAACTACCGCTCAGCCATCCCTATCACCCGGTGTCCCATACCCACGGCCACCTCGTCCAGGTGCAGCAGCCCCACTCCCAGAAAGAGCGCTACACTCAGGTGGTCGTCCTGGCGGGCGATGCCCACCTTGCCGCCAATGTTGAGACCAATCGCCTTGCTGATTACCTGGGAAAGCGCCTCATGAACGGCGCCGGCCACAGCACCCTCCTCGGCGTGCGTTTCCCGGATGACGCCCTCCCGTTTAGCCGCTACAACGGCCCGCTCGATTATCTTGCTCACCGACGCCACGAACTCCCCGCCGGTATCAACAGCCGCCGTCTGAAAGCCGCTATTGGCAAAGTCCGCCTTCATACTGCGCTCATCTTCCCGGCTTTCCGTAAGGGCCATCAGAAGAGCCACTTTGCTCACCTTCCGGCTCCCGTAAAGATTCAAATCAAACCCACCTCCGCGTTTTCTATTGTTCAGGGTTGCTTCACGTGCACACGTCCCACCGCCGTTATCGTGCCGTCCACCTCCACCGTGCGGCCAGCCGGCGGTGAAGTTATGCCCCGGGAAACATCAAGCACCTCCACCTCCAACGAATGATGGTAGAAACTGCCGTCCACCTCGATCAAATCCCGGTCGGCGACCGGGACTGTCACGTAGCGCCGCCCGAAACTGGCCCGGGGTTCATGGTTGACCAGCACCAGGGCCCGGGGCAAGCTGGTATAGTTCTTTAACTCCAGGGTGACCACAGGACCGCCGTTGTAAACATAACCGGGCTCCAGACCCGCTGCGGCCAATTCCGGCGGAGTGATGTCCAGCCAGGGCTGCCGGACCAGGAGAAATATCAGCCCCGCCGTAACGGCGACTATCGCGACCGCCCCGAGAACCCTCGAGACCGGCCGCCTTGAACCTACTGCCCGCATCAGAAAGGCGCCTCCCCGGTTTTTTTACCTTTATATTCCGGGGAGTTGGACGAATATGCCGGGCGGCTCCTATTGGCTGTATTTCCGTTCCAGATACCGTTTGTAGCTCAATGTTTCCTCGGCCATGCGAAAGAGCAGTCTCTCCAGGCGGTGGCGGTCCAACTCCAGCGTAGAGGGTTCCATTACGTCGATCTTGCGGAATTCCGACCGCACGATGAAGGGAAGCATCTCCTCGAGGGAATCGGCGCTGACCTGCACCACTACCGGTGCGTAGGCCGTCTCGACGTTGTTCAATTCGTCCACGACGGTATAAACGGCGCCGCTGATGTCGATGTCGTCAATTTGCACCCCCTGCAGGGGCACGTTGCGAAACATGGTTACATGGTGCTCCCGGGCATCCTCGGCTCCCTGTTCCAGGGAGCGTCCGCCGAAAAGACGGCCGGGCTTTCCCTTACCCTTGAAATCCAGCCTTATTTTGGCCCGGATGGTACCGTTGAAGGCTCCTCTTTCCGTGTCGCTCACTGCAATCCGGTTAACCCGCCCCCACCTCGTACCGGGGGCCGGCACCCGACACCCTCTTTCATGTAATCTATTAGGCGTGTCCTTTACCGGACCGGCAAACCACAGCGCTGTCCACCAGCAAAGGACAAAATCTACCCGACCTGCCCCTGTATACTCTATCGGCAGGTAAACACCCAAGATGAAGGAAGGAGTTCGGGCTCCCTGCCCCAAGCGCGCCTTTGCCATCCATTTCGCTATATCCTGGCAAATTCCTGCTGCCGCCAGGGGCTAAAGGCCGCCTTCCTCCCGCATATTCTGCCCCGCGGAGGGAAATCCTGCTGATGTAGGAGCGCCAAACCGCCTGCCGTAAACGATACTACAACGCCACGCCGAAAAATATATTTCTATGCGGGGGTAAACGGATCTTGCCGATGAGCAAAAGAGCAGCGGCCCGACTTTACCGCTTGGTGACAGCCGGGCTTTTACTTCTGCTGCTGTCCTGCGGGCCCGGCGGGGCACCCGCGCAGGCGGGTCCGGCGGCCCAGTCGTCAGTCCTGGCGGGGAGCCTCATTGGGCGGGTGGTCGTGGTGGATGCCGGACACGGCGGACCCGATCCGGGAGCGGTCAGCTCCGCGGGTGAACGGGAAAAGGATATCGCTCTGGCCATCGCCAGGTGCCTGGTCGCCCAATTGAGACAAGGCGGCGCAACGGTCATTCTCACCCGGGACGACGACCACTACTTAAGCGATCCTACCGCCACCCTCCTGACCGGCAAGAGGCAGGACCTGGCCCACCGGCTGGAGATCGCCCAACGCAGCAACGCCGATATCCTGGTCAGCATCCACCTGAACGCCTTCCCCGGTTCGGGCGAGTACGGGTCACAAAGCTTTTCCCAGCACGGCCGGCCGGAAAGCAAGCGGCTCTCCACCTGCATCCAGGCGGAGTTGAACCGGATACTGCAGAACTCCGGCCGGGAGGCACTGGAAGGAGATTTTTACCTGACCCGGATGGCCGCCATGCCCTCAGTTATCGTCGAAGCCGGTTTTCTCAGCAACGCGAACGAGGCCCGCCTGCTTGCCGATCCGGCCTACCGGAGCAAGGTGGGCTACGCCATCGCTTCTGGTATTGTCCGGTACTTCGCCGGAGGCACCGTCGAAAAACCGTCGGGCGCCCAGGTAGGAACGGGCAAAATAGGGGTCGGACAGCGAGTTCACAATTACTCCCTGGCGGGACCGGGCGTTGATGAAATTGCCGTGGTCGAGATAAATGCCGACATGGGATGGTAAAGGCGAATCCCCCAGAGCGAAGAACACCAGGTCTCCCGCTTGCAAGTGGCCCGGCTCCACCCGTTGTCCGGCCAGAAACTGCAGGTCCGCATCGCGGGGAATCGTCAATCCGTTGACCAGATAGGACACGTAGGCCAGCCCCGAACAATCGATTCCCCTGGCCGACATGCCTCCCCAGAGATAGGGAGTGCCGGCCAGGGAACGGGCCCTGGCGACCACCCCGGCCCCGTTGCCCAAAGCAGCGGTCCGGCCCTCGTGAGCCGGCATCAGGTCCGCCAGGGCAAGCCAGCCGGTTTGCCCCCCGGTCAGCGTGATCGCGGCGAAGTCCCCCCGTGTAGCCTGCACCCGCACTATACTGCCCAGGTACAGGGAGCCGGTCCGGGCTGCTTCCCGGTCCGGGGCCGCCAGAAGGGGCGCTACCGGACGCCCCACCAGGAAGGAGGTTCCGTTCTGTGGGTCCAGCCGCAAAACATGCGCCTGGACCCAGCCGGCCGTACCGTCGGCGGCCACGACATCCAGCCACCGGCCGGTATCCTTCTTGACCCGTACCGGCCAGCCGAAAAGGGCCTGGGTCACCAGGGGAGAGCGGCTATCCGGCGTTTCGTGGATGTCCGCCAACGCCGTGGCTGCCACGAGAACCGGGTCCGTTCCGCCCTGGTTTCGCCCGGCGCCCTGGTGCCACCAAACCACGCCGGCCAGGGCCGCGCCCAGGCCGCAAAAGGCTAACAACCAGCGCATTCTCAAAGTTATCACCCGTCAAGATGATATGCCTTGTCCCCGCCAACAATACCGGAGGTGAGCGTTTTGACAGACCATCCAACCGTTTTTGTGGCTGCCGACATGGAAGGCACGGTAGGCTACGTAAACTGGCCGGCCCAGCCGCCCGAACCGGCCGACCGCCGGGCTCAGCTGCTCGCCGAAGTCAACGCGGCCATTGAAGGAGCAATAGCTGGCGGCGCCGGACAGATCATTGTGTCCGATTCCCACTGGAGCAAGGAGAATCTGGAGCACGCCCTGCTCGGAGGCGGAGCCAGCCTGATAAGGGGCGGTCCCCGGCCGTACCTCTGGATGACCGGGGTGGAAAAGGCCGACATGGTCTTTCTGGTGGGCTTCCATGCCGCCAGCGGTACCAGCGGTGCCGTCTTACCCCACACCATTGACCGGCGCATCAGGAGCCTGCGCCTGAATGGGGAAAACGCCGGCGAAGCCCTGCTGAGTACCCTAGCGGCGGGTTACCACGGCGTGCCGGTCGGTCTTGTCACCGGTGATCAGGCTCTGGTTACGGAAGTGCAGGCCTTCCTGCCGGGGGTGACGGGCGTGGCCGTTAAAGAGGCCGTGATGGAGAGGTCGGCGGTGAACGTACACCCGGCCGCAGCAGGCCGGCACATTACCAACGCCGCCCGTCAAGCCGTGGAGCGGGCCGGTGAACTGACCGTTCTCCGGCCCAGGGAGCCGGTCGACCTGGACATGGAACTGAACGAGCCGCACTGGCAGCAAGCCCTGGCCCTCGTCCCCGGTGTCCGGGCCACCGGAGGGTGTACCGTTAACTACCGGGCCGCGTGGCCCCGGATCATGGCCCTCCTGTCCCTATTCGCCGGCTGGATTCGTTAGGCACACGGGCCATATTTTTCAATATCGCGACGGGGGTCTGTTGATCGTCATTGCCCAGGGGGTTGGAGGCCAAGGCCCGGCTCACCCTCCGTTTGTCCACGCCGGGAGTGGCAGCCAGGATGTCCACGCACCTGATGTCGTTGACGTCTACGATGGCCACCTCCACCCCCAGCCTTTCCCTCAACTCGCCGGCCAGTTGACTGGGATTGTGCGGACCCAGGATGATGTGTTTTTCGTACGGCCACATGGTACCGGCCACATCGTCGATCAGGGCCAGATGCCGGCCGGCCACCCGGTAAAAGTCGCCCCGCCGGCCGAAGGGACGGCCCAATGCGGCGGCCGCCGCTCCTAGGATAACCCGTCCCGCCCCGGTCTCCTGGATGGCCAACTGCATCGCGTGCGGTGTAGCCAGGCTGCCGTCCTTGCCCGGGAACCGGCTCAGGAAGGCGGCCAGCGGACCGGGATGTACCGACTGCTGCGGAATGGCCCTGCCCTGCGTGATGGCTACCATGCTTTCCGCGAGGGCGATGACATCCCCGGGTTCGGCTACCCCCTTGATGTATTGTTCCAGGACGCTGAAGATATCGTCCTTTTCGGTAATGAGGTGTGTCCTTAGCGGAATGACGCCGTGGCCGCAGCCACCAGAGGGGGCGGGGCGCTGCCCGAATAACACTGCAGCGGGTTTTCCTTTCGAGTCGCCGCCATGCTTGCGCCAAAGGTAGCTGACCAGGCCGTTAAAGATGCCTTGGGCCACCTTGGAGCGAAAGGTCGGACTCCGCAGGAGACCCTCCTCCACCCAGTCCGTAATGGTCACCGCCTCTACTTCCACCGCCGGCAGGGCACCGAGACCGGCCAGGTGCCCGAAGGCGCATACCTCCCGCGTCCCTAGGTGGGCCTTGTCGGCCAACTTTTCCTGGATGAGGCGGGCCAGGTTGGCCGACTCCGCCGCCGCCGGGTTGAAGCCCACCGCGCAACCACCCTGTCCGTTGCCGGCATGGATGGCTATGTACAGTTCGGCCCCTTTGGTCCGCTCCGCCCTCTCGGACCAGGGCACGTTACAGTCGTTCCGGCGTACAAACAACGGCTCGGCCCCCGCCGCCGCCAGGAGTTTGCCGAGGTCCCGGGCAATAGCCAGGACCACGTCCTTCTCCAACAGGTTGACTGGTCCGGCAAATCCGGTATCATTCCCGCCGTGGCCCGGGTCGACGGCAATGCGGCGTCCGGTCAGAAGGTGCCGGAGGGATACGCGGTCGATGTCGACAACGGTGCGGTGGGGCAGGCCCGCTTCATCGTGCAGGTAGTGAGCAGCCGGGTGGTCCAGGGTCAGTTCCAGCTTCACGGCGGGACCCGGCGATGAAGATATCTGAATCTCTTCCAACAGACCGTCGTGCACGGAGATAGTACCCGTGGCCAGTACGCCCACGCCCTCAATCAGCAACTGAATCCGGTCCGGCCCGCAGGCCACCGGGCGCAGCGAACAAGCCCGGGTTTTTTCAATGACCACCCGGGAAAAAACGTGGCCGTCCTCTTCACAGAGCTTACTCCAGACGTTGGTCACTACGGCGTGCAAGGTTATCCCCCCTATCCTGCAATAACGGCTGTACCAAGGACAGCAGACTCTCCACTTCCCGCTCTTCCAGGTGGCGGTACTGGCCACTTGCCAGGCCGTCAAGGTGAATAGGACCCACCTTCGTCCGGACCAGACTCTTTACGGGATGACCAACATGGCCGCACATGCGCCGGATCTGGCGTTTTTTGCCTTCGTGAATAGTTATCTCCATCAAAGTATCCTCCCCACGGTGACCAGCCAGACGTACGTGTGCCGGCGCGGTCACCCCGTCGGACAGGACAACCCCGGTGCTCAGGAGACTGAGCGCGTCAGGATCGACTTGGCCGGCTACGGTAACGAGATAGGTCTTGGGGACGAGGTGCGAAGGATGGGTGATAGCCCAGGCCAGATCTCCGTCGTTGGTCAAAAGGAGCAGGCCTTCGCTGTCGTAATCCAGCCGGCCGACCGGAAAGACGCCGGGGCCCACCCCGGGCACGAGATCAAGCACGGTCCGGCGCCGAAAACGGTCGTGGACGGTGGACAGCACCCCCCGGGGTTTATGCAGGGCCAGATATACCTTGGGCAACTGCGGGTCGATGACCCTGCCCCCCACCTCGATACGGTCCCTGGCCGGGTCCACCCTGGTACCCAGGGTGGTGACGGGACACCCGTTTACCTTTACCTCGCCCTGCAGGATAAGTTCCTCGCTATGGCGGCGCGAGGCTACCCCTGCCTGGGCCAGGACTTTTTGCAAGCGCACCTTCCTTGTTCTCCTTCGGTTTAAAATGAGGCCTTGGTCAATCCAAGCCTTATTATACCATGGAAGATAATTACTGCATATATCCGGGGCCTACTTTCGTCCCTTCTAGTATATTACGCCCCCGGGGCTCGCTTCTGTCTACTCATTTCCATTCATCCGTACTTTTGCGGCCGGCGGGTCACCGTGACGGGGTACCGGCCGGGCAATTTTTCAGGGACGGTGTTATCCGTTGCGACCGGGCTATATACTGGAAGGAAAGCCGTTTATTTTCCGACAGTCTCTGCCGGAACCGGCCGGCCGTTCTTCCGGGCAAGGAGGTCACACATGAATACCCTAGAACCAGATGCCGGCTATTATGACATCCAGCAGAAAGGCAACCGGGACCAAGAGCGCCACCTGGAAAAGATAAAGCACGTCATCAAGGACAACTTGAAGGAACTCGTTGCCAACGAAAATATTATCACGTCCGACGGCAAGAAAAGAGTAACGGTTCCCGTCCGTTACCTGGACGAATACCGGTTCCGCTATGACCCGAAAAACGAGGGACAGGAAGGCACCGGCCAGGGCAAGGGCGGCAGCCGTAAAGGTGACGTAATCGGTCAGCGGCCCAAGGAAGGAACCGGCCGCAAGCCCGGTGACGCTCACCAGGAATTTCAGTACCTGGTTGAAATCGACATAGAAACCCTGGCGGAATACCTCTTCGAGGAGTTGACCCTGCCCAATTTAGACCTCACCAGAAAATCGCAGGTGGTGGACCAGGACGAGGATTTCACCGACCGCCGCAAAAAGGGTCAGCTGAGCAACCTCGACAAAAAGGCTACCCTGAAGGAAGTCATCAAGCGCGGCGCGTCAAATGATTCCGGCATTTCGATCGACAACCATGACCTGCGCTTCCGCACCTGGCGGACCAAAACCAAGGAAGTGAGCAACGCGGTCATTTTCCTGTTGCGTGATGTTTCCGGATCCATGGGTGAGGCGGAAAGGTTTTTGACCCGGGCCATCTGCTTCTGGATAGTCTGGTTTATCCGCAAACGCTATGACCGGGCGGAAATCGTTTTCATAAACTATGACACCGAGGCCTTCGAGGTGGATGAGGAGCGGTTTTTCCAGGAAGGCCGGGGCGGGGGCACCAAGTGCCTGTCCGCGCTCCAGCTGACCCAATCGATCCTGACCGAACGCTACCCGCTGGAGCTGTGGAATGTCTACGCTCTTCAGTTCTCGGATGGAGAGGACTTCGAGTGCGCGGAGGCGGCCAGGTTCCTCGCCGGTATGATTCACGTGTTCAACAGGTTCGGTTATGTTGAGATCGAACCCAACGACAGCAATTATTACCTCCTGTCACGACTGTCCCGGGCCTACAAGGAGCTCCTCAAGGACGGCAACCGCTACGCCGCGGTAAAGCTGGGTCAGGCCGGCGAGGTCTGGGAGGCCATCAAGAAGCTGATGTCGGATGAAGTAAAGGGAATCGGGGTGGGATCATGAGGAGTATGGAAAGCATGGCCGGGGAAATATGGGATGCTGCGCATGCACTGGGCCTCTCACCCCACCCGGTCCATTTTGAAACAGTGCCTTACCACGTGCTCTACGAGGTGGCGGCCTACGGTCTGCCCAACCATTATCACCATTGGACCTTCGGGCGCAACTACTGGATTCAGAAAACCAGATACGAGCACGGCGAAGGCAGGATCTACGAGTTGGTGGTAAATTCCGACCCGGCTTACGCCTATATTCTCCATAACAACAACGAAGTGCAGAAAGCCCTGGTCATGGCCCATGCCATGGGCCACTCCCACGTTTTTAAATGCAACGAGTACTGGAAGGACACCCGCAAAGACATGCCCGGTTATATGGCCGCCGCCAGCACCAGGTTTGCGACCTATGAACAGATATATGGGTTCGCGGCCATGGAGGAGTTGATCACCCGCGGCCTGGCTATCCAGGCTCACTCCCGGGACGAGGAGCACGAACCGGTGGTGGAAAAACGGCCGGTGGAATGCAAGACGCCGTACGACGAACTTTTTGACCTCGATCTGCGCCTGGGCAAGCGCACACTCTCGGAGAGCGAAAAGGTAGCCCGTGACAAGAAGGAAAAGGTGCGCCCCGGATCGCTCAACCGCCTGCCCCGGCCCACCGGAGACCTTTTGGGTTACATTATCCGGTATTCGCCACAGCTTCTCGATTACCAGCGGGATGTCCTCTCGGTGATCCGGCAGGAGGGTATCTACTTCCAACCCTTTTCCCGTACCCGGCTTTTACATGAGGGCTTTGCCGTGTGGACCCACCAGAAAATCCTGGATATGCTGGATCTTAGCCAGGACGAAAGGATGGAGGCGGCCCTCACGCACGCCTTCGTCACCGTCCCGTACCCGTTGGGGATAAACCCCTACCATTTCGGATCCAAGATGTTGGATATGGTCGAAAAGGAATATGGTTGCGCGGAAGTTATCAAGGCAGCTTCGGAAGAAAATGACTCTTCATTCATCCGCAACTACCTAAACGAACAAATAGTTGAGGAACTCGACATCTACAAATGGGTCAAAAAGGAGACTGCCTCCCAGGAGCAGTGGGACGTGGCGGAAAAGGACTGGCGCTATGTCAGGGACTATCTGGCTGATTACTACGCCAAACCCCCCTACCCCGGAATCGAGGTCTACCGGGAGGTACCCAATCAGGGAAACCTCGTCCTGCACCAGGTGGGCGAGGAGGACATGGACGAAAAGTACGCCAGGGAAACGTTGAACTACTGTCAGGACTTATGGGGTCACCGGGTGGAGTTGCAATGCCGGGTTGAATCCAGGAGCAAGCTGCTCTGGAGCCACATGACCAACCACTAGAATCTGGCAGTAAGACGTGGTTAAGGAGGGTTACAATGCTGATTGAAAAACTCGCCGCCTACCACGACCGCTTGGACCGGACAAAATGGGAAGGCAATTTCGCGGACTATATGGAGATAGTGCGACAAAATCCCCAGGTCGCTTCACTATCCCATACCAGGGTGTTCAGGATGATCGAGGCGGCCGGGCACCCACCGGAGGTGGGTCAGGAACAAAGAGACGGCCTCCGCCTGCACAACTTCTTTCGGGGTCATCTCTTCGGCATCGACCGGTCCGTGGCGGCCTTCGTCGACGTGATAGCGGCGGCGGCCCGGGGCCTGGACACCCGCAAGAGAATCATCCTCCTGGTCGGTCCCGTCGGTTCGGGTAAATCGACCCTCGCCATTCTCTTGAAAAAGGGTCTCGAGAAATTCTCACTGACCGACGAGGGGGCCGTTTATGCGATTAAAGGATGCGCCATGCACGAGGAGCCCCTCCATCTCATTCCCCCGTCCCTGCGGGCCGAAGCCCGGCAGGAACTGGGCGTGCGTATTGAGGGCGACCTCTGTCCCCAGTGTCAATGGAACCTGGAGCACCTCTACCATAACGACCCGTTTGCCGTACCGGTCCACCGGATTATCATCTCCGAGCAGAACCGGGTAGGCATCGGCACCTACGTCCCCTCCGACCCCAAAAGCATGGACATTGCCGACCTGGTAGGCGGCCTTGATCTGGCCGCGGTGGCCAAGTACGGCAACGAAGGGGACCCCCGGGTCTGGAACTTCAACGGTGCGCTGGAAGCGGCCAACCGCGGCCTGTTCGAAGGTGTGGAAATGCTCAAGATGCCGGTGGAATTCATCTATACCTTCCTTACCCTTTCCCAGGAAAGCACCATCAAAACAGGCCGGTTCGCCCTGCTCTACGCCGACGAGGTCATCATCGCCCATACCAACGAGACCGAGTTCAACGCCTTCACGGCCCAGAAGAAGAACGAAGCCCTGCACGACCGCATGATAATCGTCAAAATACCGTATAACCTGATTGCGTCGGAGGAAGTAAAGATCTATCAGAGCATGCTTGCCTGCCCCGGCCTCGACTGCCACATTGCCCCCCACGCGCTGGAGGTGGCCGCCCAGTTCGCCGTGTTGAGCCGGCTGAAGGTGTCCAAGAAGAAGAACGTCACACTCATTACCAAGATGAAATTGTACGATAGCCAGCACGTGCAAGACTTCACCGTGAACGACACCCGGGAGTTGCAAAGGGAATTTCCGGACGAAGGCATGACGGGCATATCCCCCCGGCACGTCATTGACTGTATTTCCGGCGCCATCGTCAAACACGGAGCCAAGTGCATCTCACCCATCCAGGTTCTTTTGGAGGAAAAGGAAGCCATTGAAAAGGGCGCCCACGTTGATACGGGTCAGGAAAAGGAAAAGCTCCTGGGTTATATCGCCGACTCCCGGGCCCTGTACGACGAAGCGGTAAAAAAGGAACTGCAGAAGGCCTTCGTCCATTCGTTCGAGGATACGGCCCAGCAGTTGTTCAACACGTACCTTGACCACATCCAGTCCTACTGCGAAAAGACCAGGCTGCGGGACGCCGTAACCGGCGAAGACCTTGAACCAGATGAAAAGCTGATGCGGGGTTTGGAAACCCACCTGGGGATCTCGGATTCGTCCGCCCGAAATTTCCGGGATGAAATCCTGCGCAAGATCGGTATCGCCTCCCGGCGGGGAGAGGTATTCAAGTGGGATTCCCATCCAGCATTGAAGGAAGCGATTGAAAAGAAACTCTTCGAAGACAACCGGTCGGTCATCCGGACAACCGTTTCGGTCATCAATCCGGATCCGGAACAGAAAAAACGCATCGACATGGTAACGGATGCCCTGATTGCCCAAGGCTACTGCCGGATCTGCGCCCAGGAACTCCTCAAATACGGGGCCCAGCTTCTCCTGCGTTGAAAGGGCCTGTTTATTACAAGCTATCACTCGGGGCGCCCCCCACAAGGAGCGCCCCGCTCTCTTGCCGCCGGGGGACCGGCGGAGATGCCGCGGTGGGGAAAAAGGCATTGCAAGAGTTATCCAAAGAGTGTAGACTGGGATTGTAACCGCTCCGCGAGGCAGGTGGCATTTTGGCCAACCAGTACGACATAACTATCAAAGATCTGTTTGCTGATAGGAAAAGTACTCAGGAACTCGTAACTTTCTTTACCAAGAGCGATTTCCAGTTGACTGGCGATCTTTCTATTGAGTTTACCAAGGTCGAGGACCGGCGTACCGACTTTCTGCTTCAGGCCGGCGACCCATCGGCGCCCCTGGCCGTCCACCTGGAATTCCAGAGCCGTAATGACCCGGAGATGAGTTCCCGCATGCTGCGGTATGCTGCGGAGATACTGAAAAAGTACGAGTGGCCGGTCCACCAGACGGTGATTTAGTTTGGCGACGCCGAGCTGAATATGACTAACGGCTGCCGGTATTATATCGATGATGACAATAGGCTTGATTTTCGTTACCGCATAGTCGATGTGGGCATGATCTCCAGTAACGAGATCAGGGAGCATCCTAATCAGCAGCTGCGGGCGTTCTTGCCTCTGGTCGACCGGAAACGCCGTAAAAGGGAAAAAGTAAAGTTCTTGCAAGCGTGCGTCCAAGACATCATGGCTGCCAATCTGCCGCTGGAAGAGAAAAAGATGGTCCTCTTGCGGGCGGAAATTTTTTCCGGCCTGGTGTTCGAGGGGGATATCATTGAAACTATTTTCAAGGGAGTGGAAGATATGCTAAACCTTGAAGAGTCAGCCGGCTACCGTCGTATATACGAGAAGGGCAAAATCAAAGGGGAATTAGAAGGGGAAAAGAAGGGCGAGGAGAAGGGAGAAAAGAAGGGCGAAAAGAGGGGGGAAAAGAAGGGCGAGGTAAAAGGCAAGCAGGAGGCTGCTCAAAAATTCCTTGCCAGGCGTTTTGGTGAACAATCTGTCGACATCCAGGAAAAAGTGAAGGGCTTGACTGACCTGGAGGTATTGAACAACGTACTGCCGGAATTGTTTTCTGTGAATACTCTCGAAGAAGCCCGGAGTGTGATTCAGGAGGGCTTGCGTCAATCACTTCCGGAGAAAAAGGTTCCGAAAACCTGATAGCGGTATCCCTTCCGGGGTGCCCCGTACGGGCGCCCCGTTTGCACGCCTTTAGCGGCCCAACGCCACGGAGCTGTACCACCCGATTATCCTTACCCCGTACAGATAGGCCAGGAGAAAGCCCCCCGCCAGGAAGGGAGCAAAGGGAACCGGATCCCGTCTCCCGATAACTTTCGCCAGGATAAGGCTCAAGCCTACCACTCCACCTAGAACAGATGCCAGAAAAACCGCTAAAAGAGCGCCCTGCCACCCCAGAAAAGGGCCCAGGACAGCGGCCAGTTTGACATCACCCTCACCCATGCCGCCCCTACTAACCAGGGCGGCCAGCCCAAGCATTACCCCACCCGGCAATATTCCCGCCAACGCGGACCAAAAGCCGCCGGGCAAGGGCACCAGCAGGCGGGCCATGATTCCGCCCGCCAACACGACCAGGATCAGCCGGTTAGGGATGAGCCGGTGCCAGACATCGCCCAACGCGGCTATGACCAGCAGGGAGACAAAAAGCAAACCCACCCATAACTCCGGCCGCCAGCCGGTCGCGTAATACACCCAGACAAAAAGAAGACCCGTGGTCAGTTCACCCACCGGGTAAAGGGGCGATATCCCGGCCCCGCAATAGCGGCAACGTCCTTTCAACCAGAGGTAACTCAGGACCGGCACCAGGTCCCGCGCCGAAAGCCGGCAACCGCAGGCCGGACAATGGGACGGCGGGTAAACCGGGGACTCACCCAGAGGTAGGCGCCGGGCCACCACGTTAAAGAAGCTGCCCAGCAAAACCCCGGCCACGAAAAGAGCCAGTGTAAAGAAAGTCATATGCTACCTGCCCGATGTGGTTTTACAAGATACGCATGAGCCCCTCCGGGTCCCCGGCACGGTTGAGGGCTTCCTCGCGGCTGATCATACCCCCGTGGACGAGGGTGCGCAGGGACATTTCCATGGTCTGCATGCCGAACTTGGCGCCGGTTTGAATCTGACTGTAAATCTGGTGGGTCTTGCCCTCCCGGACCAGGTTCCTGATGGCGGGCGTGGCCACCATGGTCTCCACCGCGATTACCCGGTCACGTCCGTCCTGGCGGGGAATCAACTGTTGGACCACCACTCCCTGTAAACTGAGGGAGAGTTGCACCCTGATTTGTTGCTGCTGATAGGGTGGAAATACGTCCACGATGCGGTCGATGGTTTGGGCGGCACTGTTGGTATGCAGGGTCGTCAGCACGAGGTGCCCCGTCTCGGCGGCGGTGATGGCCCCGGCGATGGTTTCCAGGTCGCGCATCTCCCCGACCATGATCACGTCCGGGTCTTCCCGCATAGCCGCCCGGAGGGCGCTGGCGAAGGAAAGCGTGTCGTCGCCTATTTCCCTCTGAACGATTAGAAAGTTCTTATGCGTGTGGGAAAACTCGATGGGGTCTTCGATGGTAATGATATGTACCCGGGTTTCCCGGTTCAGTAAATCGAGCATCGAGGCCAGGCTCGTGGATTTGCCGCTGCCGGTAGGACCGGTGATTAAGATCAGGCCGCGGAGCAAGCGGGCCATCCGGACCACTACCTCCGGCAGGCCCAGTTCCCCGATCACCGGTATCGCCAGCTTGACGGGCCGCACGGCCAACCCCGTAGTACCCCTCTGCCGGAAAACATTCACCCGGAAGCGCCCCACACTACGGATGGAAAATGTGACATCGGTAAGGGGCCCAAGGGCCCGCGTATTGACGTCCCGCTACCCTCATCCTCCATCGCTAGCTAACCTAATGGCCGTTTACAAAATCGGCCGCATATTTCTTAACCGCCTCCATGGTGACGGTAGCGTTACGTACTAACTCCATGAGGGAGGACTCCATGGTCTGCATCCCCATGGCCCGACTGCTTTCCAAAACCGAGCGGATCTGATGCACCTTGTCGGAGCGGATCAGGTTGGCCACGGCCGGATTGTTCACCAGTACCTCGAAGGCGGCCACCCGGCCCTGGTTGTCCGCCGTCGGCAGAAGACGCTGAGACACCACGCCGACCAGCACCATGGCCAGTTGGATCCTGACCTGCTGCTGCTGGGCCGGCGGAAAGACATCGATGATACGGTCGATGGTCTGGGTGGCATCCGTGGTATGAAGGGTGCCCAGCACCAGGTGGCCAGTTTCCGCCGCCGTTATGGCTATCGCCATAGTGTCCAGGTCACGCAGTTCACCGACGAAAACGATGTCCGGATCCTGCCGCAGGGCCGACCGCAGGCCGCTGGCAAAACTATTGGTATCGAGACCGATCTCGCGTTGATCGATCAAGGACATCTGGTGCCCGTGCAGGTACTCGATCGGATCTTCCAGGGTGATGATGTTCCGTTTTTGCCTCTGGTTGATATAGTCGATCAGGGCCGCCGCCGAAGTGGACTTGCCGGTGCCGGCCGGCCCGTTGATGATGATGAGGCCACTGGTCCGTAATAGCATTTCAGTAAGGATGGAAGGCAGCTTCAGCTCCGCCACGCCCGGAATGCGCCGGGGAATAACCCGGATCGCGATGGCGGCGCAGCCCCGCTGCCGGTAGGCATTGACCCGGTAGCGCGAGACCCCCGGCAGGCTGTAGGAGGCATCCACTTCGCCCGCCGTGACAAACTTCTCCCAGTGACGGTCGTCCAATAAGGCCCTGGCCATGGCTTCAGTATCGGCCGGAGCCAGCTTCTCGGTACCAAGGGAAATCAGTTCCCCGTTGACGCGCAATACCGGCGGGACCCCGACGGTCAGATGCAGGTCCGAAGCCGCTCTTTCGCTGGCAATCCGCAGTAATTCCTCTATAGTCATGCAGTCAAATACCACCTGCTACTTCATTTCCTCGCTGAACTTGCTCAGCCCGTCCGGCTACTCTTCCGCCTCGATTCCTTCTCCTCCGGGGTATGCAGGGTACGGCGCACAGGGTGCAAACCCACACCCGCTACCGAAGCCCGAGACAGGTACCGCCCTATCCGGGGCCGCTCCCCCCTGATCCCCGGCCCCCTCCCGCCGGCAGGGCGTAGTAGCGCTGAATTGCCTCCTCGACTTCCGACCTGGTGGTCAGGTACACCTCCGCCCGCAGGCCGGTAGCCGCCTGGATCTCTTCTATGGCCAGGTAGTCGAGGGGGTCGGCCATGGCTACCAAAATCTTGTCTTCTTTTTTGTTCAGGGGGAAAACCAGGTGTTTTTCCGCCAAATGCCTGGGCAGGATGTTAACAACCGATGGATTGATCCCCCACTCCCGCAACGGTACCCTGAGCGTTCCTAGTTGAAACTCCAGCACTGTCGCCATAAGTTGCTCAGTAACGAAGCCCAGGTCGAGGAGAATCTCCCCCAGTCGCTTTTGGCTCCCGGCCTGAACGGCCAACGCCTTGCCAAGCTGCTGGTGGTTTATGAGTCCCGCTTCCAGCAGAATGTCACCCAACCGCCTATTTTTCATCTTGCTGTCCCACCACCCCGGAAAACGCCAATTCGCTGCCGACCCGCCTTGATCAGGCGACTCCTCCCCGCATCTCATCCCTGCCTGACCCACCCGGTAATATGGGACTGAAGTACTAGGGAAGCCCTAATTCTTTAATCGAATACTTTTATTTGTTTCTTTACAGGGAATTAGCGGGAATTAATTACCGCGCGGGGTCGGTATGGGACCGGGCTGGCCGGGAAACACGGCGGTAAGCCGGCATGATGCAGGCTTTACGGAAGATTGACCGGGGAAAACAGAAACCGCCGTCAGTGGGACAGGAAGGCCCGGACGGCGTACAGGGAGGCTACCAGGGTGGTCAGGTCGGCCAGGAGGCCCGATATTATCGAGTAGCGGTAGCGGCGGATACCCACCGAACCAAAGTAGAGGGTCAGGACATAAAAAGTGGTATCGGTACTTCCCTGCATAGTGGAAACCAATTTGCCGATGAAACTGTCCGGACCATGGGTCTTGATCAGTTCCGTAGCAATGCCCAGGGCAGCACCACCGGACAGCGGGCGCATGATGGCATGGGTCAGAACCTCGGCCGGAAAGCCGATATGGTCCAGAACCGGCGCCAGGAAGTGAACGGTGATCTTCATGGCGCCGGAAGAACGGAAAATTGTTACTGCGACCAGCATGGCCACCAGGTACGGTATGGTTTTGACGGCTGTGGCAAACCCTTCCTCGGCCCCTTCCACAAACACTTCGAACACCTTGACCCCTCTCAACACAGCAACCAGGGGAACGATCAGGAGTATCGCCGGGATGGCCCAACGTGATATTGCCGATATGACCTGGTACAAGGTTAGCCCCCCTGTCCGTAAAAGCGGCGCAAGGCGCGATCCGCCGTCACGGCCACGATTGTGGCGCAAGCTGTGGCGAAAATGGTGGTTCCCACTACAGCCGTCGGATCGGTTGATCCGTACAGGATGCGAATACCGATGATGGTAGTGGGGATAAGCGTGATACAGGAGGTATTGAGGGCCAGGAAGGTACACATGGCCGGCGTGGCCGTGTCCTTTGGGCCCCGGTTCAGCTTTTGTAATTCCTGCATGGCGATTAGACCCATGGGGGTAGCGGCGTTACCCAGGCCCAGCATATTGGCCGCAAGGTTCAGGACAATGGCGCCTATGGCCGGGTGGTCGCGGGGCACCCCCGGAAACAAAAAGCGGGTGAGGGGCCGGGCCAGGTCGGCCAAGGCGCGCACAATCCCCGCGGCTTCAGCCAGCTTCATTATCCCCAGCCAGAAGGTAATGATGGCAATCAGACTGAAGGAGGTTTTAACTGCCGTCTGTGCCCCTTCAATGGCCGCCGTGGTGACCGTTTCGATATGTCCGCTGGCTGCGGCGGCAATGATGCCGAAGAATATCATGGCCAGCCAGACGTAGTTGACCAATGAACCGGCCCCCTTTTGGCTTGTCTTATGTAAGCTTATGAGGAGCCGCTAGGCTGTAGACGCACCTTTCAACCGTGCCGAAACGCAAACTTATTTCGGGAAATATTGACTTTTATCGCCTGCAATGGAAGGAAAATAGCTATAGCTGTCGAAACCATGATACGTGGGGGATGATAGCATGGTTGTGCAGATCATTTGCGTGCCGGCAGGCGGGGGGTTTCTCACGCTGGTCTGGCCGGGCGGGAAAGACGATCCGCCCCTGGAGGGGCAGGTGAGGGTTTTGCACGAAAACATCATGGACCTGCTCAACAAAAAAGTACTGGAGGCTCCCGAATGCCTGAAGGTGAGCGGCGGCGTAACCTACTGGCAGGCCCGCTGGAAACACCAGCTTGGCGAACCCGGGACAGTTATCCCGCCAAAAAACCCCTGATACTCGCGACGGATTCTCCGGTGACGCCAATTGTTCAGTTGTTCAACAGCGCACACATTAGAACAGGGGCCGGCCCCTGACCAACCCCTGTTATGGGCGTCCCCATCCACGCCTATAGCAATCTCTTTTCGCCCTCAATTTTCTTGATGTCCGTAATGTCCTGGCTGACCTCCAAGCAACCCAGGTATTCCCCCCCGCTGTCTCGGACGGGGAAGTAGCGGATTAAAACGAGCCGGCCCTCCAGTTTGAGCCAAAAGCTGGCCGAGTCCATTTGGCGGCTTTTTAAACGGTCCAAAATGGTTTGCACTTCATGCAGGCTTTTCTCAGGATGGCATTGTTGAACTTTGCGCCCTATAATAGCCTTCGTCCGGGGGAAAATTCTTTCCGGCGACTGGCTGAAATACCGTACCGTGTCACTCGCATCCACGAAGGTGAGGTCAACGGGCAAGGTGTTGAGAATAGCCTCAAGCTGGTCCCGGGAAAGCGTGCCCGTCTCCAGTTCCACCTCACCGGGCCCCCCGGCGGCTTTAACTGGCGGTGCTCCATCCATAGTACCTGCCGCATTGGCGGTCTCCGGCGTAAAGCAGCAATAGCCGATCTCGTCGCACTGCCGGCGGATCTCAGGCCATTCGTCGGGCGTGATGACCTGCAGCGCCATGGGAAAAAGGATATTGTTCTCCTTGTAGAAGTGACCGGTCAGCAGGTCGGCCAGCCCTTGCGCCTCTTCCGTAAGAGACCCGGCAAACCGGGAAAATTCCAGGCCCGGAGACTCATCAAAAAGCTCGTACAGTTTCTTTTCCCGGCCCCTTATCTCGTCATGTTCGGACCACATGATGGCCGGCGGCTCCACGACCCCGTGTTTTTCCAGGTAGGGAAACAGCACGTTTTCCTCGCGCAGGTAGTGCTTGTTGGACCCCTTGAAATGCTCAACCAGGTGGTTCAATTTCTCCATGGCCGTCGGCGCGGCGGCAATACTACCTGCCGTGGTGATCTCCTGAGCCGCCTCGTTCAACAGACCGGCAAACTGCAGGATTCTCTTATGTTCTTCCATCAGGGTGTGCACGGGATGCCCCGGCGGCGCCACGGCGCCCTCCTCCCCGAGGGATTCCCGGAAGACGGCCAGATGGACGTCACACAGCCGGCGAACCTCCTCCCGGGGCATACCCTCCCGGATAAGTTCTTCTTCCACCTGCATTATTTCCGCCGAACCAGTACCCTCCAAAACATCCTTGAAACGTTCCTTGACATCCTCCGTCTTCGCCCCGGCATGCAGTTGCCGGATGAGCTCCTTAACTTTCTCTTTCCGTTCCCGAGCCGACCTCTCGCTCATTTATCATCCCGGACCAGGCAGCCCCGTCCCCGTGCCATCCGGAATTGGGTTCCGGCGGCCTGCCCGGCCGGGTATCCCCCCTTCAACTAAAATCCGGCCCTTCCCCCGAACAGACTTCAAAAAGAACCTAACTCGGAAGGAGTCTATAACAAAACAAGTATTCCCTCCAGCCTCGGCGAATATATGCGCTGGGCGGCTCCCGTCCCGTCGCCCATATCTTTCGCCGGCTATGTCATTCTGAAGACTTTTCCTTTCGGAACAAAAGGCAGATTCCTACCTTCGGGTACCAAAAAACCATGTCTTCTGCCGATTTTGATTTCCTCCCCACGGCTAGCCGGGGGATTCCAGGGTAGGTCCCTGATGGGCTTACAATTCCCTCTAAGCGGTGGCTTGCGCTGCCGCTGTACTTGTTATCGGACATGCATGTGGTTTTTTCCGGTCAGTATTCAACACCTTCACCCGGCAAGGGTTCAACACAACCGCTTTATCCAACAAGGAAAAGTCGGCATCCGGCCGGTATTTACGGATGATGTTCGCCGCACCATTGATGTCTGCATTGATGCAGCCTTTCTTGCTCCGGTACAGCCCCCGGGTGATCCGCCGGCCACTGAAAACACACTCGGCCGCACCTTCCTGGCCGTACACTGGCAGACTGTCCCGGTCAAGAAAACTAGCCTTGCTCGTATAGCTCTCCTCAGTCTCCGCATAAACGATGCCATACCGTTCACATAGGTGCTTCAGCAACCGTCTAAACTTCCAAAACGGAATCTGTACATAGTTCTGGTTGTCTATATGCCCCATGTTTATTCCCTGCTTCTGGCCCTTATTCAACCCGACTAGCAATGTGCCAATCCTCTCCGCAATACACGTATTGATGATGTATCGAGCGGCCTTGCGCATGCAGTCCATTGTGAAATTCTCCCGGTTGATCGCCAGACACGCCATCTTCCGCGTCTTGCCTTTGCCCCCGCGTTGGTCGTTGATCGACTGCAGCCGCGCCCTCTCCTTGTTATACCACTGATTGGCCGCCTTCAAACACCGCCCGTCGATCAAAAAGCCAATCCCTGTCGTGGTTACGCATGCCGCCAGATTGTTTACCCCCTGGTCGATCCCCATGATCAGGTCCGGGTCCACCGAAGGTTTTTCAGTCGGACGCCTATTTTCACTGACATACTCCGCTTCAAAGAACCGGGCTCCGTGCGCCGGGCTGATGTGTACCTCCTGGACCCATCTCCAGTTCAACCGATCAGGAAACGGTATCTTAATCTTCCTACCGGGATGCGCTGCTCTAAATGCCTTGGACATCGGTATCTCCAGGTATCCGTCGTTAACGATAACCGCATTGGTCGACAGTACCATCTGATAGTAGCCGTCTTTCTCCAGATACTGAGGAATACGAACCTTCTTCGCTGGGTACTCCCCTTTCGCCACCTTCTCCTTCAACGCCGAAAAACTCTTAAACCCTTCCGTAGCCTTTCTCACTGTCTGCTGTGCTACTCCGGCCTGGATCATTTCAAAGTTCTCATTTTCCTTGCATGCTTTACAATTCCTTGAATAACTCAGAAGCGTTCCCTTCTCAAAGTACTGCTGCCGTATATTGTATAAGGCTACGTTGTAGAGATTCTTAGCATAATGACACAGCTCCCGAAGGATGTCATACTCTTCACCTGTCGAATGCTTAATGCGATTCTTTTGCGTAGTGAACAACCTATTGCCACCTCCTTTCTCAAAAAGACTATACCATAGAAACTCTTAATTAGCAACCCATATGGACACTTCAACCAACTACTTTTCGCTGGTTAGGGGCATCGAGCCCCTAACCAGCCGCGCCTTATATCCCCATGTCTAAAGCCAGGGGCTTTACGGCGCGGTTACGGTAAGCTTATCGCAGTAACCATCAGTCACTATTAATATCGGGGCGTCTTTCGGAAAACTCTTATCTCGTTCGCTTAGATCTACAGCCGGTTGTAGGATAGTGCCGCCCCTGCCTTTTACATTGACATAATTCATCAAATCATCCACAGGAATGTATCCCTCGTCATACGGAATAGCATCACAATAGACAAGTCTAATCCTCTTAATATCTTTCGCTATACTGTAGCTTATTATTGAGCCCAATCCCTTGGCAATTATTTCCCTATCCATCGAAAGCGAGGTATCAAATACCACCCCGAAAGTATTTGCATAATCCACAGGCACCTCAATACGCCCCGGCCTCGGTATATCCGCAGTAGAGTATTGCCTCCTGCTCAATATCCCGTATGATCTACGCTTTTCGATGTGGGCAAACTCTTCGTCAAACCATTTACCCAACTGATCGTCCCAACTGATCGGGGGCTGTGAAACAGCCCTAATCTCCTCCATTAGCGACGGCGTTGAGCTCGTCGAGAAACAGGATAAAAGGCTTGTTTTTGACGAGCATCTTCGGAGGACAAAAGATGCTATATCTGTTGTCCACAATTACGGGAACGCCGATGATATCTTCGGGTGCCAGCTGACTGCCCAACATAGTTACCAAAGGTAGCCCCAGTTCAGCATCAAACTGGGTTATGATAGCCGTCTTACCGATACCGGGGGATCCCCAAATAAATACCGGTCTCACCATGGCTACATTCAACAACAAATTATATAATTGCGACTGGGTAACCGATGCCGGTAAATTCACCTGTACCTCCTTAATACATCACAATAACTCCGGTTCCGAATTCCTCTTCCGGATCATGCGCACCTTGCATATAAGCTCCTCCACCTTGCCCACATATTGGAGTACGTCCCCGCGCCGGTATAGATTCATCCCGTACTCGTTCTGTCCGCGCTTTTTGATCACCTGGTACATATCATAGACGAAAGACTTGCTTACTCCCAGCATCTCCACCGCTTCGTAAGTCGTGACCAGCCTTTCGTTCAGGATATCTTGCAGGGCACTCCGGTCTTCGATGAGGGACAGGATGTCGGTGGCGGACAAGCAGTCCGTACCGTCCACCGGTTTGAGAATACCGGTGGACACGGCCTTGGCAATCTCCCCGCGTTCCAGCGCCAGCAGGGAAGCCGCCTCGGCAAGGCTTACTATCCGGTCGCCGAGACTCCCTCTGACCCCGCGTTTGACCGGCGACAGGCGAACGTCGGTCCGGGTAACCGGGTAAACCCGGTCAATCGCGGCTGCCGCCTCGGTCTCCTTGGCCGACTTCTCGTAGGGCACCGCTCCGCTGGCTAAAAGGCTCTCGACGGAGACCCTGGTCGTCTTCCCGTAGGTAAACGCCTCCAGGGTTTGGTCGCTGATCATCTTTTTCACCTTGGGCACGGATATCTTCAACATCCGCGCCGCCTCGCTGACCAGTGCCGTCCGGGCGCTCAGGTAGACAAAGACACTGCCCGCCTTGATCGGAGACCGTTCCGGCAGCCCGGCTTCCGCCCGGGTCGCGCCCAGGAAAAAGGGCAGCGGCTTGGTGGTCTCGGACAGGAAATACCAAGACTCCCCCTGGCAGAGCAAAACCTCAGTCCTGGTTCCGAGGTCGGGAACCGGAACCTCAAAAGCGTGTCCGGCCTGCAAATGACCGGTGATTTCCGAGGCCGACGCGAAGCCCTTCCGGGTAATGAGTTGCATAACGGCACCTACTGATTTCTGCGCGACCGCCTGGATGGCTTTCCGGCTGACGTACCCGCCGGGCACCCCGACCAGTTCGCCACACGTCTCGGCGAGGTAGCTTTCCGCCACCGGCAGCGGGTGAAACACGGCCTTGATCTCGTCCATGGTCATGGTCCGGCCCTGGTTCATGGTGGTAGTTATAGCCCGTATTTTCCTGTCGATCATACTCTGGGTTCCCACATAGTCGCGTCCGTCATTGGCTACCAATATAAAGTCACGAGAGGCTGTTTGTCTCCAGTCGACTTTATCGCCTAGGCCCATGACCTGGACTATTTCCTCAAGCGTCTTAAACTCGCCGGAGCGCTCGACAGTTCCCCGCAGTTTTGCCATAGCGGCTTTCCGGCCGACGTACCCGCCGGGTACCTCGACCAGTTCGCCACACGTCTCGGCGAGGTAGCTTTCCTCTATCGGCAGCGGGTGAAACACGGCCTTGATCTCGTCCATGGTCATGATCCGTCCCTGATTCATGGTGGCCGTTATGCCGCTTATTTTCCTGTTGATCATACTCTGGGTTCCCACATAGTCGCGTCCGTCATTGCTTAGCAACAGAAAGCCACGAGAGGCTATTTGTCTCCAGTCGACTTGATCGGCCAGGCCCAGCATCTGCACTATTTCGTCCAGCGGCTTAACCTCGCCGGACCGCTCGACAGCTTCCCGCAGTTTGGCTATAGCGGCCTTCCGGCTGACGTATCCGCCGGGTACCCCTATTAAGTCACCACAAACGTCGGTGACGTAGTTATCCATCATCAAGGGATAGAACAAGGCTTCGATCTCATCCATGGTCAGGACTGGCAACTGGCTTAAAACCGTTGTCGCAGCCGAGATTTTCTTATTGATCAGGCTGTGGGTACCCACAAACTCGCGCCCGTCTCTTAACACCGTCGCAACGCCGAAATATTTTGTTTTCTCCATGTCCACCGGGCCGGTTATTCCCTGGAGGCGCATTACTTCGTCAAGCGGCGTCAGGTCGGCGAGGTGACCGACCGCGCTTACCAGTTTAGCGCACTCCGGGTCAAGAATCGCGTTGAGCCCGGGATGCCTTTGCCCGGAGTCCGCACTCTTTTGGAGGGTGTATCTCGCCCCGGGTCCGAGGGTGGTCGCTGGCAATTCGTTGAGCAACTGTCTTACGGTCCGGCAGGACGACTGGGCATACCCCAGCACCTGGGTTACTTCCTCCGCGGTCAGGGCTATGCCGCCGGAAAGCACCCTTAGGCACTCCTGCTTCAGACGCTTTCTCGGCTTCTTGCCCAAAACCGGCGGCAGGGTGCGCGGCCCCTGCCCGTGGACCGTCGCTGGCGGGCTGACGGGAACGCTGGTCGCGGGTTCGGGCCCGAATGCGCCGTCCTCCGGAATCCGGTTCCAATCGAAGCGGGAAATCTCGTCGGGCAATTACAGCACCCCCCTGGCCACCGTTTTGGCAAAGGACTCGAGGTGGGCCAGTGTTGAACATTCCAACGTCAGGTGGCAGTGCGGCGAATAGGCACGCTGAACGCTGTCGCCCGTGTTCCACCTTTCCCGCGGCTCCGGGTTCAGCCACAGTACGCGCCGGCACCGGCCGGCCATCCGCCGGAAGGCGGCGACGTTGGCATCGTTCCGGTTGTTCCGGGCGTCCCCGAATACCATCAGGGACGTGTGACGGGGATCGAAGCCGAGGCCGAATTGCCGTTCAACTTCCGCGAAAACACGGCCGTAGTCGCTGTAAGCCTTCAGCGGCGGCGCATTCATGGCCTTGCCGCCTCTCAGGCTGAGCAGCGAAGCAACATTGGTGAAGCCGACCGCGGTTACGTCTCCCCAGGCGCTCTTGATGGCGGTTAGAATCGCCAGCCAGAACTCGCTGACGTACTTGACCGACCCGGACATATCGAGCAGCACCACCAGGTCAGGTTTGGACCGCTTTCTCCGGGCATAGCGCAGAGGCACCGGCAGCCCGGTCCGGACAATCTGCCGGAACACTTTCCGGAAGTCGGGCCGGGGGACCTCGCTACCCGGCATATAACGCCTCGACGCATCGAAAGCCAACAGTCTGACCAGACGCTGGACGGTGAGCCCGGCCTCCCAGCGCCGCCGGGCATCCATCTCCACGAAGGGTTGCTCCTTGAGGGCATGGTTCCTGGTTATCTGCTGAAGGACGGAGTGGCCGTGCTTTTCGACCACCATCTCGTTGAGGGTGTGCTCAACGGCCCGCTCGATCCTGGCCAGATTCCGGTTGATCAGCCTGGCCTCCCTCGTCCCGGCGTGCGATTTCCGGAGGCTCTTCATGGCCTCTTCCCGGCCGGGATAGGAAAGGAGCGATTTTTCGACGCGCTTTGGTATGTCCGCCGGCTCTGGCAGGCCGGTCGCAGCTACATGCCGCTCCGCTATATCGGTAGCCGCTTTCTTGATGAGGCCTTTTTTCCCGGTTACGGCGGCCGCCGCGTACGTTCTGGCGGGCGGCGAAAGGTCGGCCAGGGTGGGCGGGATGTCCATATCTTCTGCTTCGATCTCCTTGCCCCAGTAGAGAGCAAAGATTTCCTCAAATTTGGCGATGTCATCCCGGTCCTTGACCAGAGTTAATTTCAGTGCGGTCGAAAACCGGCTGCGGCTGGCCACGCCCACGGCCATAACGGCCCTGAGGGCGTCAATCTCCGAGCCCAGACAGACGGGCAACTCCGCGTCCCGCAAGGCTTGGCAAAAGGCCTGCAGACGGTCACGCACCGGACGACACGGCTTTCAAAACGGCCTCGGCGTCGGCGGTGTCCTTGACGACGACCCCGATCGTCAGGCGCGCTATTTCCGGCGTCACCCCGCCCACATTCAGTGAAACGAGGGCCCGGAGCCAGTCGACGACCTCCGACATGCCCGGCGGCCTCTGCACGGCCACCCTCCTGGCGGTAGCGGCGAAGGATTGGACGTGCCGCACCAGCTCTTCGTCCGCGTCAGGAACGTTGCTTTGCAGGATCAGCCTCTCCCTTTCCTGGTCGGGATAGGCCAGGAACAGGTGGATGCACCTGCGGCGCAAGGCATCGCCCAGTTCGCGGGTCCGGTTGGAGGTCAGGATGGAGACGGGACAGCTGGTAGCCGTTATAGTGCCTATTTCGGGTATGGTGATCTGGTATTCGTCGAGAAACTCCAGCAGAAAACTTTCGAAACCCGGATCGGCCTTGTCCACCTCGTCGATCAGGAGCACGCACTGCCCAAGCCGGGCAGCTGCGAGAAGGGGCCTCTCCATCAGGTATTCCTCCGTGAAGATCTGGCCTTTGACGGTTTCCCAATCGGCGTTCCTGGCGGTCTGGAGCCGCATGATCTGCAGGGAGTAATTCCACTCGTAGGCCGACTGCTCCAGGGTCAACCCCTCGTAACACTGGAGACGGATCAGCGGCAGGCCCAACCCGGCGCTGACGGCTTTGGCCAGAAAGGTCTTTCCCACCCCCGCCGCGCCTTCAACAAGGATCGGCCGGTTAATGGCCCTGGACAGGTAGATGGCCGTGTCAATTTGGTCATCCGAAATATAGCCGGCGGCGGCCAGAAAACCCCGAATAGCGTTGATATCGTTCAAATAGAACAAGTCCCCCTTTTCTCCGGTAGGAACGACGAACAGCAGTCGGCGATTCCCGTCGATTTCCCCTGTCTCTTGTCATATCCTTATGATATCGAAAATCTTGTGGGTTTGCAAGAATATTTTCCTTACTTCTTTCGACAGACGAGCGCGGACGAAGCTGCCAGGATTAACTTACGCGGCTCAAAGAAAATAAGGCGCCAGGCGGGTACTGGACAGATTGTTGGGGCCATTTCTGTTTTGGGCTCAATACCGCCATCTCGGGTAACGGTTAGTTTGACGCGTAACGCAGTAACCGATGACATAGAACGCACTGGCCCCGATGAAAGCGAAGGACATAATAAGCGAGTTCAGATTATGCTGGCCATAGGATAGAAAGAACATCCCGTTAATGGCGGCGCCTGTCGTCATGAGCCAACCCAGGATGGAATAGAGAACCCATACCCCCCTCCGCGAGGCTATCGCCGAACCCATTATTACCAGGGAAAGCAGTAGGAGCAGCACGCCCAGAATAACGTGGAGACGCAGAAACAGCGAGCCATGGGCCAAGGTCCATCGTAGCGCAGACCCCCACACCGCATAGAATTCTCTGCCTTGCGTAGGTTGGTTAGATACGGAATCAGGAATCTGCACGTACAGATTAGTGACCATTCCGGACATAAACTGGAGGATCAGCAGGACCAGCATAACCAGGACCAGAGGGCGCGGTTGGCTCGAGCGTTCACCATAGTTTGCCATTACCTGTTTCTCTCCTTACCGGTCGTTGACATTAGGAAATTCCGGCTCCGCTGTAACAAGAAAGGCAGGTGGTCATGAGGCATGTATCTACTGAACTTTCAGAAAATTAGTTGCCCCACCTCGCTGCGGAGAATGGCTGGCAATTTCCAATGAGCGTTGACTAACTAACTCCTTTTCCTACGACCAATCTCGGGAGCAGATGGCGTTGCTCTTGCCGCTGGCATTGGCTCCAATAAGGATCGTCAGCGGTTCCACGGGCATCCTGGTGTCCGCAAAGCTTTTAAACATTTTGAACCGAAGCTCGCTAAGCACCTTACCCCCCCGGCCCTCATCCAAAATAACCCTTTTTCACGGTTATTATACCAGATGTCTACTGAACGAGCAATGAGTAGATCCAGAGCAATTATACGCGGCTACCCGTCCCGGTGTTTTTCCGCCCAGCCCGGCTGCCTCGGGCTAACCCTGGCGGCCATCCGCATTCCTGTTCTACAACGAATCCTTTGCTGCCTTAACATCGTTCAGACTGGCCAAAAGTACGTCCCCTTCGTCCTTGCTACATTTCTCCAAGCCGAGGCGATAGATCCGCGCCGCCTTGTTATAGTCGGGCGGAGTATCTTGTCCGGTCGGAGTTCCCCGTAGACATCTCCCCACCCCCTGTAATATCAGGCGTTCTCCGGAAACTCCTGCGCCGGGGCCTGAAAGGACTTCTCCCCTTCTTCGGTCATACCCAGCGCAAAATAAGACTCGGACACCGACCGCTTCATCAGCTGGATCGTATCGGGGTCAGATGCCGGAAACAGGCTGCAAAATTCGCGGCAGTAGGCTATCCTCTTATGATGGTACTCAGCATTGTCAAGGCCGGCGTTACCTAATTCCAGCGCCAGGTCATCGCACCAGTCACTCAGAAGCTCCAAACCATCAAAAACAGACTCCGCCTCTGCTATCGAATCCATCTCCGGTGTGAAACGCTTCTTCAAGTGCCCCCACGCCTCGAGGCAGATGTCACAGCCTTCCGCATATCGGCCTTCGCCGATAAGAGCATCGCCCCTATCCATCATCTCCCCCAGTCGCTCGTCATTCATGAGGCCCGGGGCCAGCCTTTCCCATAAAACCATTGATGCCATCCAGGGAAAGTCCTCGTCAAATCCCGTAGCGGTAATGCCGTATTTGTTGCGCCAGCTTTTGGCCAAATCGCTGGCCGAATGGAAATTATTGACTTCCGCCAGAAATTCCTTCTCGGTTATGTCAATTCCAAAGCTCCGCAACCTGGTCAAAATATCCTGCGTTGACATGGCCGCAATTTCCGCTTCAAAGCTCCGCAACCTGGTTAAAACATCCTGTGTCGACACGGGAGCGATTTCCGCCGGGTTCCACAGGTGGTCGCGCTTCAGTCCTTGTTCCGCCTTCCCCAGGCAGCACTTCTTGTATTTCTTCCCGCTCCCGCACGGACAGGGATCGTTCCTGCCAACCTTAGCCACGTTAATTCCCTCTCCCCGATCTCAGTTGATCACGCCGCTTCTCGTCGCCGTAGCCACCACCTCGCGGTCGCCCAGCCACTTGATCCGCCCGGCCAGCACGGTACCCCGGTAAACCCGGACCATTTCCTCATCGGCTGTTACCAGAAAGGTATCCCACTGTTCGGCCAGGGCCAGGTAGAGACACTCCGCCAGCGGTCGGTCGAAGGCAGCCGCTATCTCCAAGGCGGCCGGCAGGAGGTCCTGCGTTGGCATGACAGCGACCGGAAAGCTGTCGGCAACCGTTTCGGCTATGTATCGGGCGGTGGTGGCGTCCATTTCCCGGAGCTTTAACTTATGGCGCAAAACCTCCCCTATTTCGACCAGGACCATATCCGGGGCCTGGAGAGCCACCGTACCGGCCTCGGCCAGGGCAAGAAGTTCCACCGCCTGGGAGGATAGGGTCTCCGGTATGTACCACTTAATGGCTGTACTGGCATCAACAACCACGGTCATACCTTCCTTCCCCCCCGGATGATTTCCGCACTGTCCGAAAAGGTGGTGCGTTCTTGCGCCAGCTTGTGACGTATCCCTTCGGCCAGTTGCGCGCCCGTGGCCGTTTCGTAGCGGGCAGCCTCCTCCATAATCAGCAGTGCCTCCGATTGCAGGGAGCGCCGGTTCTTCTTGGCCCGTTTCTTCAGGTTTTCCATGATGTGCTGGGGTACCCCGCGAATGAGCATGTCGGGCATTATCTCATCTCCTTTTTGATATTATCACAGTGATATCATACTTTTACCAGGTTGTCAATACCTTTTAAGGTTCCGGACAGAAAAAAAGCCCCTCACTGTCTTGAGGGGCCTAGCGGATAATTTACAGCTGTGGTCGCGGATACAACCCGCATCTCTGGACGATGTCCGGGACCACTTCCTCCCAGGCGATGGCCATGATGTGCACACCATGGACCCCGGGGACCTTCTCCTTGATATACTTGATCTGCTCGATACAGATGTTGACTCCTTCAGCCTTGGAGTCTTCGGCTGCCTTCAGCCGCTCCACGATCGCGTCGGGAACGATCATGCCGGAAACGTTGGACTGCAGGTACTTGGCCACTTTCCAGGACTTCAGGGGCGTTACCCCAGCCAGGATGTGCACCTGCTTATCTAGGCCCCGCTCGCGCACCATCTCCATGAACCGCTCGAAACGCTCCATGTCGTAAATGCACTGGGTCTGGATGAATTCCGCTCCCGCGGCCACCTTCTTCTCCAGGCGGTCCACCCGCCATTCGAAGGGATCGGCGAAGGGATTGGCCACCGCCCCGATGAAGAAGCGGGGTTCGGCGCCCTTGATTTCCTCGTCGCAAAAGAACTTCTTCTCGTCCCGCATACGCCGGACCAGGTGGATCAACTGCATCGAATCCACGTCGTAGACGTTCTTGGCCGTAGGATGGTTGCCGAATTTCTGATGGTCGCCGGACAGGCATAGAACATTACGCATGCCCAGAGAGTAGGCTGCCAGCAGGTCGCTCTGCATAGCGATGCGGTTGCGGTCCCGGCAGGTCATCTGCACGATGGGTTCCACCCCCGCCCCCAGCACGTGCACACCGGTGCCTATGCTGGACATGCGCACCACCGCCGTCTGACAATCGGTGATGTTGGTGGCGTCCACGTAGTCCTTCAAAATATGGGCGTGGTGAACTACCTTTTCGGCATCGGCGTGCTTGGGCGGCCCGATCTCCGCCGTAACCGCAAACTGGCCCTTTTCCAAGATCTGTTCTAGTTTGGAACCGCCGGATTTCAACCTATCATCACGTCCTCCCTGGTAACTTTGCGCGGCCCGCCGTCCCGGGCTTTGGACCAGTCCTTGGGTTCCTGGTAGGCACGGATCAGGTCCAGCCGGTCCAGTCGTTTGAGCCTCTCGTAAATGAGGTGCCAGGCGCAATCCACATCCTTGGAGATCTCGCACTTCCCGTACTGGGAACCGCCGCAGGGGCCGTTTAAGATGCTTTTGGAACAGCGGATGATGGGACAGATGCCGCCGGTGAGGTGCAAAACGCACTGGCCGCACAGGCCGCAGAACTCCTCCCACACGCCGTGTTCCTTGGAACCACCGGCAAAGGTGGTGTTTTGAGCGGGTATAACCCAGAGATCGGGGTACCGCGCGGCGATGTACTGGGGACCAACGCCGCAGGCCAGGGAAACCACCGCGTCCACACCGCGGACCGCGTCCGCCATGGCGTCGATGTACTCGGGGTCGCACTGGCGGGTAGCCGTGTAGGTGACCGTCTCCAGCGGATTTCCCTCTAACTGTCTCTTCATACGCAGGGCGGTAGCCATGACCTCGGTCTCCTTCTCTCCGCCGGAGAGGCAGACCGTGACACAGCCGCCACAGCCGGCAAAGAGCACTTTCCGGCAGTCCTTGATCATGTCGGCTATCTCGGCCAGCGGTTTTTGCTCAGCTACGATCATCCAACATCGCCTCCCGTGTGTTTACGAAACGGACTGGGTCCCAGTTCCTTGATCTTGGCCGTCATTTCGTTCGCTATTTCGGCAAAGCGGGGACCCATGGCCGCGGAGAGGTTATACATTTCCAGGCGGCCCGACTCCAGGCCGATCTCTTCCAGCAGCTTTTTGACATGGTTGACCCGCCTCTTGGCCCGATAGTTACCCTTCAGAAAGTGACAGTCCCCCTCCATGCAACCGGCCACAAACACGCCGTCCGCCCCGTCCTCGAGGGCCTTCAAGAGCACCCGGTGGTCGATTGTCCCGGAACAAGGCATCTCGATAATCCTGATGTTGGGCGCGTATTGCAACCGCATCGAGCCTGCCAGGTCAGCCGCCGAGTAGGCGCAGAAATGACAACAGAAGGCCACTATCTTTGGTTCGAACTCCATCATTGCACCTCCTCAAACAGGCCATCCACCGAGGCCACAAACATCTTGTCGTTATAGCTCTGCAGGGTTATGGCCTTATTCGGGCACTCCCCTGCGCAGGTGCCGCAGCCCTGGCACAGGACCGCTTCTATGGACGCCGCATAGTTGGTGATGCGCGGAGCGTTGAAGGGACACAGACGCACGCAGGTCAGACAGGCGGCACACTTGGCTGGATCCACCACCGCCACGACGCCGTGTGATTCCAGGTGCTCCCGGGAAAGGATGGTGGAGGCACGCCCCGCGGCAGCTTTGCCCTGAGCGATGTTTTCCTCCAGATTCTTGGGCGCGTGAGCCACCCCGGCCATGTAAATGCCGTCCGAGGCGAAGTCCACCGGCCGCAGCTTCATGTGCGCCTCCAGGAAGAACCCGTCCTCGTTCAAGGGCACCTTGTACAGACCGGAGAGCCTGGCGTTCGAAGCTGCCGGCGTGATCGCGGCGGCCAGACTGACCAGATCGGCGTCCAGCAGCAGAACCTGGCCCAGAATGGGCTCCCGCACGCTCACCTGCAGGCGGCCGTCCACCTTCGCCACCTTCGGCTTGTCGTCCGCATCGTAGCGGATGAATATGACGCCGGCCCGCCGGGCTTCCTCGTAAATGTCCTCCAGGAAGCCGTAGGTACGTACGTCCCGGTACAAAACGAAGACGCTACGGGCGGGGTCCTCTTGTTTCAGCTTGAGCGCCTTCTTTATGGAACTCGTGCAGCAGACCCGGCTGCAGTAGGGCCGGCCGGGTTCACGGGAACCGACGCACTGGATGAATACCACGGTCTTGGCCCCGGCGACTTGCGGGTCTGCGGCGGCCATCTTCTCATCAAGTTCCAGGTTGGTGACAACGCGGCCATCCTGCCCATACAGGTACTCGGCGGGAGTGTATGGCTCGCCGCCGGTAGCCAGGATGGTAGCTCCGTGCTTGATCTGGCGGCCGTCGCTCAGGGTGGTGACGAAGTTGCCAACATAACCGGCAACGCTCGCTATTTCACTACCCGTACAGACCGTGATCCGCTCATGCCCGCCGGCTTGCGTGATCGCTTCCCGCAGGTACGACCGGATGTCCTCCCCGCGCGGGCCTTCCGGTAGCCGCAGGGCCAGGCCGCCCAGGTGAGCTTCCCGCTCCACCAGGTGCACATCGAAGCCCTGGTCGGCCAACGTAACCGCGGCCGTGAGCCCGGCCACGCCGCCGCCCACCACCAGGGCCGCCTTGGTGACCGAGACGGACACCCGCTGCACGGGCTCGCGCAGCGCCGCCTTGTAAACGGCCATGCGCACCAGGTCCCGGGCCTTGGCCGTAGCCTTTTCATGGTCTGCTTGGTGCACCCAGGAACACTGGTCCCGGATGTTGGTCATCTCGAACAGTTCGGGATTCAGGTTGGCCTCCCGCAAAGTCTCCTGGAAGAGGCCCCGGTGGGTGCGGGGACTGCAGGAGGCCACCACCACCCGGTTGAGGTTGTTTTCCACGATCTTATTGCGCATGGCTACCAGGCTGTCCTGGGAACAAGTGTAGAGGTTGCCCTCGGCCAGAGCCACGTTCGGCAGGGTGCGGGCGTACTCCACCACTTCGGGCACGTTGACCACGGAGGCGATGTTGATGCCGCAGTTACAGACGAAGACGCCGATACGGGGCTCCTCCCCGGCCACGTTCCGCTCGGCGGGGAAGGTTTGCTCGCTGACCAGGCTGCCCCGGGACTCGGCCAGCAGGCTTCCTGCGGCACCCACCGCCGCCGAGGCCTGCATCACCGTCTCGGGAATGTCGCGCGGACCGGCGAAGGAGCCGGCGACGAAAACGCCTGGTTTGGCGGTGCCGACACCGGAAAGCGGTGCCGGATCCAGGAAGTTGTATTCGTTTAAGGGCAGGTCCATGGTCCGGGCCAGCGCCACCGCGTCGGCCGAAGGCTCCATGCCGACCGAGAGAACCACCATGTCGAATTCCTGGTAGTTTAACTTACCTTCCTCGTCGCCGTAACGGATGAGAAGCCGGGAGGGATCCTCGACCCCCGGCCGGACATCGTAGATGCGGGAGCGCACGAAGTTTACACCGTACTCGTTTTGCGCCCGGTTGTAGTATTTTTCAAAGCCCTTGCCGTAGGTCCGCATATCCATGAAGAAGATGGTGGTGTCCAGACCTTCATGGCTGTGTTCTTTGGCAATGACCGCTTCTTTGACGGCGTACATGCAGCACACCGAGGAACAGTAGCCGTGCTTGATCTTACGGTTACGCGAGCCCACGCACTGGATCCAGGCGATTTTTTTCGGCTCCCGCCCGTCGGTGGGCCTCTTCAAGTGTCCGGCGTAGGGGCCCGACGCGCTCAGGATGCGCTCGAACTCCAGGCTGGTTACCACGTTGGGCAGACGCCCGTATCCGTAATATTCCAAGGCCTTCGCGTCATAGGGCGTAAAGCCGGGGGCCAGAATGACCGAACCCACCTGCAGCTTGATGGTCTCACCCTGCATGGCGTGGTCGATGGCATCCGAGGTGCAGGCCCGCACACATTCCTGGCACTCGGCGCAGCCGCCGCAGTTCAGGCAGCGCTCTGCCTCTTTTTGAGCCTCCGCGGTGCCCAGCGGACCGGTAACCTCGGAGAAGTCCTGCCGCCGCGTGGACGAGTCCTCTTCCGGGGGCGGGACGGCTTTTTGCCGGAGCACGTTGTCGTAGTTCGGCCGGGGCGGGGCGATTGCTTCCGGAGGGACGGACATTACCCGGCCCCCGGCCAGATCCATCCCGTTCAAATAGCGGTCGATGGATTCGGCCGCGCGGCTGCCCGCGGCACAAGCCTCGATGACCGTCTTCGGACCAGTCGCCACGTCGCCGCCGGCGAACAAGCCCGGGATGTTGGTGGCCAGCGTCAGGGGATCGGTAGCGATGGTCCTCCCGCGGCCCAGGGTCGCATCGGTGGCACAGGCGGTGTCCGGCTGCTGCCCTACGGCCACCAGCACGGTGTCGACGGGCAGGTCCTCTTCACTGCCGGGAATGGGTACCGGTGAACGGCGACCGGATGCATCCGGTTCACCCAGTTGGTTTTTCACATAGCGCAGGGCGGTGAGTTTACCGCCATCGGACTGGAACGCCGCCGGGCCGGCCAGCATGAGGAATTCAATTCCCTCTTCTTTGGCCTCGTGGATCTCCTCCGGCAGCGCCGTTATTTCGCTTTCCGTCCTACGATAGACGATGAACACCTTTGCCGCGCCCAGGCGCACCGCCGTGCGGGCGCAGTCCATGGCCGTGTTGCCGCCGCCGATGACGGCCACCCGCTGGCCTACCGCAGCCTGTTCCTTAAGGGCCACCCGGCGCAGGAAGTCCACGCCCTGCATAACCTGAGGCAGGTCTTCTCCCGGCAGTCCCAGGCTGATCCCCTTGTGGGCGCCCAGGGCAATGAACACAGCCTGGTAGTCGCGGCGCAGGTCAGCCAGTTGGAAATCCCGGCCCATCTTTTGCCCAAGCCGGATCTCCACGCCCAGCCTCGTGAGGAGGTCGACCTCCAGGTCCACCCACTTCTTGGGCAGGCGGTATTCGGGAATACCTACCCGCAACATGCCGCCGGCCACCGGCAGGGCCTCGAAGACCGTGACCGGGAAACCTTTAAGGGCCAGTTTGTAGGCGGCGGCCAGTCCGGCCGGCCCGGCACCCACGACGGCCACCTTCTCCGGGCGGGCGGGAGCCGTTTGAGGCAGGCTGAGGGTGGCTGGATCGGCATAGGCCGCATCGGTGGCCACCCTTTTCAGGAACATGATGTTGACCGGTTCGTCCACCTTGGCCCGGTAGCAGGCCGTCTGGCAGGGGTGGACGCAGACCCGGCCGCAGGCGGCCGGGAAGGGAATGGACTCGTAGACCAGTTCCCACGCTTTTTGGAACTCGCCCTTCTTGATCAGTTGAACGTAACCCTGGGCGTTGACCCCGGCCGGACAGGCGGCCCGGCAGGGCGAAAGCCCGGTCTTCTCAATGCTGTAGGCGTTGGGAAAAGCCTGGGCATATCTCTTGAACACCGCCCCGCGGGTGTTGAGGCCCTGGTTGAACTCGTTGGCCGCCGCCACGGGACAGGCCAGGCTACAGTCGCCGCAGCCCTTGCACTTGCCGGGGTCAACGTAGCGCGGCTGCACCCGGACGGTGGCGGTGAAGTTACCCGCTTCCCCTTCGAGGGCCACCGGCTCCGCCAGGGTAATGACTTTGATGTTGCGATGCCGTCCCGCCTCCACCAGTTTGGGGGAAAGAATACACATGGAACAGTCGTTGGTGGGGAAGGTCTTGTCCAGCATGGGCATGGTTCCGCCGATGGCCGACGTCTTTTCCACCAGGTAAACGAGATAACCGGACTCGGCCAAGTCGAGGGAGGCCTGGATGCCCGCGATGCCGGCTCCAACCACCATTACCGCCCCGACCTTGTCAGAGCTCAAGAAACATCACTTCCATTTCCTTATGGAACTCAATGCCATCAGGCCCTACTTCTTCTCCGGCATTATGAGGGCCCGCTCCATCAAGGCGCACATATGCATATTCTTGGACTTGCCCTTGGTGTCCGGGTACCACTTGTTCAGGTCGTTGAACTGGTCCATGCAGTTGTGGCAGGGAACTATCACTATCTGTGCTCCGGTGTCCATCACCTGGTCCACCTTGCGTTTGCCCTTTAGCTTCCTTTTTTCATTGAATTCCGGCATGGCCATCGCGCCGCCGCCACCACCGCAGCAGTAGTTCCACCGGCCGTTGGGGTTCATATCCACGAAATTCTTGAGAAAGCTCCTGGCCAGTTCCCTGGGAGCTTCCCAAACTCCCTCCTTGCGGGCGGTGTTGCAGGGATCGTGGTAGGTTACCACTTCGGTGACCGCGTCCGGGTCCAGCTTCAAGCTGCCGTCCTTGACCAACTCGAGGAGTAGTTCCAGGATATGGCGAATGGGGAACATCTCGCCCTTCCAGAAGGTCCTCTGGCCCCATTTCATCGACCGGAAAGCATGGCCGCACTCGGTCACGATGAACTCCCCGCAGCCCAATCGGGTGAACTCTTCCCATACGGGCACGGATATGGCCTGAAAATCGTCATTCTGTCCCGTAAAGAGAGCGATATTGGTAGCATCCCAACGTTTGGTGCTGATGGTGTAGTCAATACCCGCCGCGTAGAATAGCTTGAGGGTAGTCTGCAGCTCATTGGCATAAATCTTGACATCCCGGGCATTGAAGCCGTAGAAGTACTTGGCTCCCTGTTTGTCCAGGGGAATAGTGTACTCGGGATCCCCTAGTTCTTCCCGCAGTTCGTCCTGGATCCACTCCAGGGTCTCTTCGTAGTCCACCTGGCTGACATTCATCTGGTTGCCTGATTCAATGTGCTCTTTGGCAATGGTCTGCAGGTAACCGGGAATCTTGTCTTTGTCCCAGGTCCCCCGGAGGGATCTTACCAACACAGCCATGTTTATCTCCATGGGACATTCGATCGTGCAGCGTTCGCACATGGTGCAGTACCAGATAAAGGGGTCTTCAAATACTTCCTTTTCCATACCCAGGTTTACCTTGCGGATAAACTTACGGGGATCGTTGTTTTCGTGGACGTCGGAATACGGACAGCCGCCGGTGCACATTCCGCAGACCAGACACTGGGAAAAATCGTAGTTTTTCAGCAGTCCGGCCACGTGATCCCTAAACTGGGGATTCAGCTGTGCTGACTGAATAGTATCCATTAAACGTGCTCCCTCCCTGTTCGGAGTCCTTGGCATCGGGCCCTTGGTATCCAAGCGGGGAGCCGCCGCCCTCTGAAAGAGACGGCCACCCCGTTAGTTCTACCGTTAGTACTCTTTGGGCAGTTGGCTAAGTTCGGCCAGGGTAAACACGGGACCGTCCTTGCAGACGTACTTTTCCCCGATGTTGCAGCGGCCGCACATACCCAGGCCGCACTTCATGCGCATCTCCAGGTTGAGGATGATCCGCTCGGGCGGGTAGCCCAGTTCCTCCAACACCGGTTGGGTGAACTTGATCATGACCGGTGGTCCGCAAATCACAGCGTAGGTGTTGTCGGCGGGAGGCGCCACTTCCTTGGCTACCGCGGGCACGAAGCCCACCCGTCCGGTCC
>Ga0307376_10000382_pt1 | contig 56757 bp, 56 predicted proteins | sample TR2MG_FD_202536 | JGI IMG/M metagenome (GOLD analysis project Ga0307376, IMG submission 202536) | Soil microbial communities from Risofladan, Vaasa, Finland - TR-2 | ecosystem: Environmental > Terrestrial > Soil > Coastal area > Acid sulfate soil | place: Finland: Risofladan, Vaasa | collected...
CTTTTCTTCCATGGATAATTGAATTTTTTGTCCTATTCGTGCCATAGGACAAAGATAATAAAATATTAGTTAATTTACTTAGTAATTATTACACTAGTGATTCAATAATAATTTGTCTATCAATCCCAATAACATCAATTACATCAATCAAGTTACTAATAAAATCTATAGTAATTTGATGTCCTTTTTCTCTTCTGGCAATATAATAAATGTCAGTAATAGTTGTTGCAGTAACAAATCCGTATAGAAATATATTGTCTATGTTTTTAAAAACATTAGCAGAATCAGTAAAATATGGTTCTCTCCCGAGAGCAATATCAAGAATTATGTTTGTGTCAAGTAAAACTCTCACTATTTATATTTTTCACTCAAATATTGAAATTTTGAGTCTTCAATATTTAATTCTGAAAGAAAACCAGACCACTTATTAACAAAATCAATGGAAGCGTCTTTATTTGATTTTAAATCCTGTTTTGGCATTATAATAATTTCAACTTCTCTATCAACTAATTGTTTATTAAAAGGCAATTTTATTATTCCCTTTTTAGATATACGTGTTTCAAATCTATATGCTTGCATATTTTTTTTTCAAAGTTACAAAAAAAATCCAAAAGTTATGCTAGAATTTACTTTCAAATAGGCTAATTACTCCAGACTTTCATCTTCTGACTTCTGGATTCATTCCTTATTTTTCTGTGTTGATACTTTTAAATTTCCCATAAACATATCATCAGACATTACCATCTCAAAGCTTGTAAAATTAAACCTTCCAGAAATATCTTTTAGTTTTTGCTCTGTTTTTGAAATATTTACGTAATGCCTGAATCTTTTGAGTAATGGGAAAGTGATTTCAGGCTGATCTTTATCAATATCCCGTGGATGTATATATAGAATTAAAGGCCGGTTTGTTTTTTCAATAATTCTGGCCATTTTAAGAAAAACAGATTTTGGAAATAATCTAAAATATCCTCCCCCAAAACATGAAAGCTTATGAAATCCGAAATCGACTATTGTTTGAGGAAATTCAATGATTTCTCCATAGTTGGTTTTGACTATTGTTGGTTCTTTATTGAACTCATCAAAATGTCCTAAAAACCTCTTACCAGGGAAGATAGATGAATCATATTTAATTCCGTGCTTTGACAGGATATCAAATGCCCATTCAGTTTCAGGAGTTATGGAAAATCCGGGGGCTCTATATCCAATAATACATTTTCCTATAATGTTTTCTATTATTGATTTTGCTTTATAAATATCATTATCAAATTCAGCCGGAGTCTGGTTATAAATTAATTTATGGGCATAACCATGTGTCGCGACTTCATGCCCACGCCTTAGAGTTTCTCTGACCAGTGAAGGGTGTTTTTCGGCTATCCAGCCTAAGAAAAAGAAGGTTGATCTGACATCATTCTGATCAAATATATCCAGCATCCTCGGCAAAACTTCATGAATTCTCTGAGGCGCTGAGTCCCATTTATCGAATGTAAGAATATTGTCCAGTCCTGTTGGGATATGGAACCATTCTTCGACGTCAACGGACATTATAGCTAGCAAAGTAAAGTTTTTAGTAGTTGAAGTATTTCAAATGATGAAGACAAAAGACAAAAGACAAAAGTAAAAAGACAAAAGTTTAGAAATGCATCGACTAGCTTCGTATTTAAGAGATTACTCACCTTTACTCCCAGTCATATCAATCGTAACAAAAAAATCCCGCTGAATCTTTTCTATCGTATACGATTTAACATTCAGACTACCCATCAAATTTTTGATATCATTCTGACTATATAACCGCAAATAGCATCTGCGCTTGTATCTGAGTTTTCTCTGGTAAGCAAGAATCCCTCCTGCAACAGGAAAGCTAATAAATATCTTATTGTTAGTAATTTCAAGAGCCTCTTTAAGAACTAATTCAGGATTCTCAAAGTACTCTATAAAACCCATTATAATACTATAATCAAATTTTTTATCAGTTTTAAATTCCAGAAAGTTTACAACTTCAAATTTTAGTTTATTTTCAAGCTCAAGTTCCTTTGCATGTTTTGAAGCAAGGTTAATCATAGTTTCAGAAAAATCCAAACCAAGAATTTTTTTATCACCAAATTTTGCAAGTGCAAAGCAGAAATGTCCTGGGCCACAGCCAATATCAATAACAGACACATTCTTTTCAGGAATAAGTTGGATTGTCTTTTCAAACCTCAGTCTCATAGCACCCCTGAATATCTTGTTAACAAGGCTGTTAAATACAGAGTTTTTTGTCCCGTAAATCGCATCAAAACTTGCTGCGTAACTATCCCAGAATGATTTGTTTTCTTTCATTGACAGGTTTTGATTTTTTATCAGAGTGAAAATGGATTTATGGTCTATTGGAGTACTGGAGTATTGGAGTACTGGAGTATTGGAGTGATGGGATCGTAGTTCTTCCATTCTTCCATTATTCCATTCCTCCATTCCTCCACCATTCCTTCTTCTTTCCTTCAAGAGGTTTAGATTTTTGCAATTCCTTTTCTCTTTCGTGAACAGAATGAATAAAGAATGGCAGAATTACAAAGAAACCCATTATAGGCGGATCAAATGGACTCCCTGCGCTGAAGAAGGAGAAAAAGAAAGTAATAATAAAGAAGATGAATAGTATTTTGTATTCATTAAAATACTTGATATAATAATAAAAGACCTTATACATTAAGATTAAATATAAAACGAGTCCTATAATTCCTGAATATAATAATATTGATAAAAAAGGATTATGAGGCCAGTCGCTTTTAGTTTTATTATTAAAGAAATACGAACCATACCAGTTTAAAAAGTTAAATCCGCCTCCAAATATTTTCTGTTTCCAATTATATTCTTTTGAAAAAATCTCAAAGGCAAACTGCCAGCGTGAAACACGGTCCCCAATAAATGAATTTGAAATCGTATCTAAAACAATATTTGATTTATACGGATAATAAGTTGTGTCTTCCGAAATAACCTTTGAAGCCCAACTCCTTATGGGATCTTGATAACTTGTTTTCAAAAATGATATTAAGGGTAATGAATTGGAAATATAGTCTGCAATATTAAACATATTTAAAGTTGTGAGCTTTTTCTCAAGTAATACTATATCATCTTGACTATAACTATAGAAAGATGTATTATCCCCTGTAATGGAATCTCTCATTAGGCGACTCTTATTCTTGCAATGATAATATTCCGTTGTTCTAATTAAAATATCGCTCGCATTGAATGAACCAGATAATATACTATCTGCATTTTTGATTCTCTCATAAGATGGGTAAGCAAATATAACATACCCTTCTAATTTTCTAAAATCTGTTACTCCCTTTTTCAAGAAACTTATATAGATCGGTACTTTACCAGTATTGCATGTGAAATCAATCTCAAGCTTTTTCCAAATGTTTTTTTTATTAATATCATAATAGTTTCGTGTTATTCCATAAACTATATTATTATTGATACAAACAAAAGGAACAGCCAGCATTACAGAATCTCCGTCAAAATTATCAGAAACAAAACAAAAGACAGAAGCTTTATACCTGTCACCCTTTTTAACATCCAGTTCAGCTATTAAAGAATATGAGTCACAGTATGTGCTTTCAAGAGAAGGATTACATGTACTATCCATCAAATATCCATTGGCTCCTTCAGGAACTATTGCAACATGTTTACCTGTTAAAGGATATATATTTTTATGAATCCTTGTCCCCCATGAACTTTCAGGGTCATTTGGATTAAAAACTGGGGTCCAAATATTTTTATATAGAGTAGTATATGAAACAGATTTATTAAAAATCGTAGTATATCTAAACATAATGGTGGTTAAAGCTTCTTTTGTATCTAAAATATTTTTTGAACCCATCATTTTCAGGATTCCATTCTTAAAAGAATATGAAGTAAAAAACATGGCGCAACAGGAAGTTACGATCAGAAATGTTAAAAAAATAAGAAAAAATATTGATTTGGAGGCGATTTGTTTCAATTTGCCCGCTCGTCTAAAAAATTGCAGTAATTGTGTCAAAGTAATAAAACCTATGATAACTAGTAAAAGAAAAAATCCTCTTCTCGATCCAGATAAGAAAATGCTAAATGAATATACTATTAATATTACATTATAAATTATTATATTAAATAATGATTTTGTATAAAGCAAAAAGAAGAATAAGACCAACATGCCCAGAAAAACCGGTAATATTGCAAAATTATAATCAATAGTAAAATTTGCATCTGAAGTAAATAAATTAAAATTATCAAAGCCTTGAAGGATATTAAATACATCAAATATTTCATTGAAAGAAATTAGTAGTGCAAAGAAAACAATTTGAATAAATAAGGTACTGATAAATAAATTAAGATTTTTTTTTACTATTATATAAAACGACAATATATAAAAAAAAGATAATAGAACAATTGCATTAAGAATGTCTTTAAAAATTGTCAGAAATAGCTTATTGGACAGTAAAAAAGAAAGAATAAGAATGCCCAGAAGAAGAATAATAAGCAAAAAGTTCTTTAGATACTCTTTAAAATTAAATATTATCCCGTTATGATGTTTTACACAAGTATAAATTATTAAACCGATATATAATAAAAGAAATGGATACTTAAAAAAAGGAATAGAAGTTCTAAACAAATAGAAAAGAATGGTTAAATCAATGATAATGATTTCACCACTTAGAGTTTTTTCCTTTTCTAAAAGAGACTTCATGTAAATAAAATTTGATACATAATAATAAAACCAAAAAGTTAATAGCTTAAACTGTTGAGCATATCAAACTTGTCTCGATTTCTTATTATTAAGACATTAGTAAGTTATTGTTTAAGTAAAAAGAAAATTATAACTTATTTTTATCCGAAAAATATTCTTTTTCATTATACTTTTTGCGAATTATTGTATGCCAAATTATTTTTATATCTAACCAAATCGACCAATTTTTTAAGTAGAGTAGATTAATTCTAACCTTATCAGGAAAGATCACTTTGTCATTAAACTCCTTTGGATCATCAACGTTACTGAGCAATTCTTCCTCATTTATATATTTCAAACTTGCAGGTCCGGTAATGCCAGGTTTTAAATATAAAATTTCTCGGTCAGTTCCCTTCAAATGATCTGCATAACCAGGGACATCCGGTCTAGGACCGACAAAACTCATATCGCCATTAAGAATATTTACTATCTCCGGCAGTTCATCCAGTTTGAATTTCCGCAATAGCTTCCCTATCGATGTGATTCTATCATCACCTTTGACTGAGATTGTATTTAAAGATGAATTTAGCCTCATGGTCCTGAATTTATATAATGTAAAAAGTTTCCCATCTTGTCCGACCCTTTTTTGTCTGAACAGAACCGGGCCATCAGGCATATCCATTTTCACAAGAAAGAAAATAACAATAAACACCGGGAATAAGCAAATAAGGCTTATTAACGAAACAGGAAGATCAAATATTTTTTTCAATAACATTATTTATCTACGCAATAATCTTTGATACACATACCCTCTGATATTATTGGGCATTATGATCTGAACAATAAATCTTATAAAAAGGTTTAAGAAAAGCTGATTCCGATTAATTACACTTTTCTGAAATAAATATTTTTGAAGTTTTGCTTCGCTCTTAAAATAGATACCCCCTCCCCTTCTCGAATACATTTCTTTTCCCACCCTTACATATACCAGTGTTTCAGGAAGGTTACAAAATTTATATCCGGCTAAGTGCATTCTTATCCATAAATAATAATCTTCATTGAACTTCCAATCAATATAATTACCTGCATTTAGCACATGCTCTCTTCGGAACATTACAGTCATATGGTTAAAAGGACATCTCTTTTTAAGGTATTTTTTTATTTCCATGTCAGTAATAGGACACTTTCTGATGCCAATAACATTTTCAGCCTTTTCAACGAATTCACTGATCGCTCCACCTGCAACACTGATTTCAGGATGTTTTTGGAAACATAACAATTGCTTTTCAAATCTATCGGGCACAGCGATATCATCGCTATCCATTCTGGCAATTAAATCATATCCTGAATTATCAACAGCTATAGCCAGTGCATTACCCAAGCCCACATTGTTTTCCAACCAGATTGAACGAAAGAAATTGTATTGATGTTCAAGTTCCTTTATAATTTCGGCTATTTTATCAGAGACTGGCCCGTCTACCACAATAATTATTTCACTAGGCTTAACCGTTTGATTAATAATACTTTTTACCGAATTATTAAAAAATTCAGGAAGATCATTTTTATAAACCGACATACAAACGGAAAAATCAGAGTACATCATTTTTTTATGTTACTGAACTTTCTATTGAAAAAATACCAGGTAAGTTATTATTGCGTTGTCTGATTGGATAAAATTAATACCTAAAAATTAAATCAACAACTGTTTAATTCGGAATACTATCCGGTCAAGATCCTTTTCACTCAGATTTGAACCTGAAGGAAGGCATAACCCCATATTAAAAAGTTTCTCTGATACTCCATTTAAATATGATGGATAATCTTTGAATACTGGTTGCAGATGCATAGGTTTCCACAGAGGCCTTGTTTCAATATTATCTCCCTCTAGGAATAGACGGATATCTTCACGTGAAATGCCATTTGTTTTTACAGGATCAACAATTATAGTTGTAAGCCATCTGTTAGCGAAAAATGGTTTCTTTTCATGCAAAAATGAAATGCCGTCCAGATGATTTAAATTGTTAAAATAGAATTCGAAATTTGATCTCCTTTTTGCAACTCTTTGATCAATGACTTCAAGTTGTCCTCTTCCGATACCTGCCAGAACGTTGCTCATTCTGTAATTAAAACCAATCTGCGAATGCTGGTAATGAGGAGCCTTATCTCTTGCCTGTGTAGCAAGAAACCTTGCTTCTTTGATATACACATCATTATTAGAAATCAAGGCACCCCCTCCTGATGTAGTAATGATTTTGTTTCCATTGAAAGATAAAATACCCATCACACCAAATGTACCACATGCCTTATCATCATATTTGCTTCCTAAAGCTTCTGCCGCATCTTCAATTACAGGTATATCATATTTTTTGGCTATGTTCATAATGGCAACAATCTGAGCCGGCATGCCATATAGTTGGACAATAATTATTGCCTTTGGCTTTTTTCCTTTGGATAGCCTGTCAATTATTGCTTTCTCAAGCAACTCCGGACTCATATTCCACGATTCTTCTTCCGAATCAATTAATACCGGTATTGCACCCTGATAAACAATAGGGTTTATTGTTGCAGAAAAAGTAAATGAAGAAACTATTACCTCATCTCCGGTTTTGACCCCTAAAATAATAAGAGCAAGGTGTATTGCAGCAGTTCCTGAAGAAAGAGCTGCCACATGTTTGATATTCAAATTTCCGGCTAATTCATTCTCAAATAAAGTAACATTAGGTCCCAAAGGAGCAATCCAATTGGTATCAAATGCTTCCTGAACGTATTTCAGTTCAGTCCCTCCCATATGGGGAGAAGAGAGCCAAATTTTAGTATTCATAGAATTTTATTATTTCCTTATAATGCGTACAGCGCATTTCTGAACTTGAGCACAGCAGATCAGAATCACATGAATTCAGGTTACCCTGAAAATGTACTTTTCTGTTATCATCATCCTTCAGCTTATTCTGAGTTACAAAAACTTTAAAAATCATTGTTTTCAACATAAATTCCGGAATATCTGATATTTAATGGTTAATAATCTTTTGTTATGAGTGATTACTTCGATGAACTGAATTCTATAATAACTGGACGGTGATTTACTCTTTTCTCAGGTTCCGGTAATTTCATATAATTTCCAAAATGATCACTCAGATATTCATTTAAATTTTTGCAGCATGAAAATACAGTATCTTCAAATACTATTTTCTCCAGTGAGGTAATAGATTCCTTTCTGATCTTCAGAAAAGGATATTTCACATAATTAACATATTGACATTCAACAGTATTATATTTTCTATTTGCTTTATCAAGTATCCTGAAAAGGACTTGTTTTGAGATACAAAAAAGGGCCAGATAGAGAGATCGCCTTACGATTAACTTCATAGCCCAGCAAAAACTTTTTACAGAAGTAAAAACGTCTTTCATAGATTTTGAAATAAACAATTCCGAATAAAATTTGACTTTCCTTCTATGATTTTCCCGTAACGCTATATTATCGGGAATATTATCGTATGGAAAAATATCCAGGAAAATACCGTGATGTATAGGCAGGTCCTTACAGTAATCCTCTACAAACAAGGTATTATTCATCCTAACTTTAGCAAAATAAAAAGGAGTGACTGATTCGGTACTATAATGCTGAAGAAAATAATCCTTGCCTAATTTTCCAGGAGAGATCCTTAGAAATTTTTCATAATTTTCCCTAGTCATACCTATGTCAATATCATCATCCCATGGTATAAAGCCACCATGCCTTACAGCACCCAGAGCAGTTCCTCCAATTATAAAGTAAGAAATATTCTCTTGATCGCAAATCCTTGCAACTTCCTTCAGAATAGTCAAAGCAACTATCTGAACTTTTTTCAACTCATCTTTCTTATATAGCATTATTTACTTTTTTCAAGTATAGTGTATCTGTTTCTGATCGTCCTTGACAACGTAATTAATCGGGAAAACTCCTCGCTATTAAAATTTAATCTGTTTGTCACCTCCTGAAGAATTCCCATCTTTTCAAAAAACAAATATATTTCCATAAAGTTACCCTGATCGCCTCTGAATTTCTCTGCCTGTAGGTGGCCCCAGGCGACCTGTATTCCATGTACTGTTGATTTTTCAGGGAAATACTCATCTATTGCATGGCTGATCATGTGTTCCGCTCCACTTGTCCCTCTCGTGTCACCGGACAAAATCATGGATAAGCCTGATGTAATAAGCCCTCTAGACAGATCTGCCAGAAACTCATCATTCCTTAAGTCTTTCTTTTCATAATGTAGAATAGAAATGGCAGCCTCTTTTGCTAACATAAAAGCAAGCTCATTTATTCTTTCGTTCGTATCACGATTAGAGAGAGTCCAGTCTTTCACTGCGCTCAGGTTTGAGACAAGATCTGCAACTCCGGCCAATAATAACAACTCGGGAGAATTCCTTATTATATCAAGATCGACTATAATACCCATTGGGGGTTTTACCCCATAACTTCTTTTCTTCCCCTCAAATATCAGACGTGCTACCGGTGAATAAATCGCATCATTTGACAAGGTAGATGGGACAGATATATATGGGATGTCCAGATGATTACCTGTATACTTTACAATATCGATTATACTTCCTCCACCAAAAGCAATCAGGACAGTATCCTGTTCAAAACATTGCTCTTTAAGATGTATAAATTCATCTACTTTTCCTCCTTTAAGTAAAATGATCTGATTAAACTGGTTGAAGTTAAATTGTTTATGGTACAAATCATGAAGTTCCGGTGATGTAACCAATGTTTTATGAGGGAATGACAAATGATTTCTTAAGAGTATCTGATCAAGTATATTTAGGATTGATGCACCTATTTCAACAACTGCCGGAACTTTTACAAAATTATAATACATGACGAATAAACTTAATTAGTTGATCCTTTTATTTATCTGTTTTTCATATTGAGTAGCAATTAATTATACCGAGATCAAAATAAGCTTTCGTAAAATCAAACAAAAAATTAATTATTATTTCTTCTTTCTTTAATCTCATCCATTCTTTTATATTTCGAGGTACCTAAATTTTGCTTATTTCCCATAATGCCAACGACTTATCATTATATTCTCCATTAACTTCAGAGCAATTTTCATTAATCACAATTATTGGCTTGGGGAAACTAAAAGGATTTTCTAGCAAATTTAATCTTCTCCAATCGCCTGTTTGTATATCATAATTTGAATGATAGTTTGTAAAAGTTGTAGCCAACAGATATTTACAACCAGATTCTTTTATATTTTTAATTGCACTGTAAATATCAGCAAATGAAAAATGTACGAGACAATCTCTTACAATTATTAAGTCACTTTTAGGTAAAGGATCACTAATTAAATTAAGTATACAGAAATTAACATTATATTTTTCTATATATAGTTTTATATTGGTATGGATCAATTCATCAACAATATCTGCACCAATGTAATCAATTTTCGAAAGATCGACTTTTTGCATCCATTTAAAATCACCGCAAGGGATATCTAACACTGATGTTATTTTATTATCATACAGCAATTTATCCAAATTTGCAATTAATGAATTAGTCTGTGCAATCTCAGAACCAGGCCCAGAAATACTTTTTGAACTTTTCCAATGATTACTTTTATATATTTCTGTAAAAACTTCTTTTGCATTCATGTTTCTAAATTTCGAATTATGATTCCTGTGCCATTTTAGCAGCCAAACAGGAATAATTTTTTTAATAACCTCTTTCATTTATACAAATTATAATTTTCTTATCCTATGTTAAACCTTTGTTCATAAATTTTTTAGCAAAGAATATTTTAGACCTTAATAAATGATCTGTATTACACGCCAAATACAATGGATTTTTATCAAATTTACAAAAAAATCACTCAATATTCAAGATTTCAATGAAGATATATTATTAACAATCAGTTTTTTATACATATTAAGAATCCATTTTTTTAATGTTAAAATAGTTCCTAAAGCGAAATAATTTTCAGTGGCCTTATTCTTAAATCTGCTCATTTTATTATATCGTAGAGATCAGCAATAGATTCAAACTGAAAATCAGGCATAAATTGTGTATTTACAAGGTCCTCAGGTTTTGCTTCGCCAGTAAAGACAACACCTGTGGTGATGCCTGCATTTATACCACAGGCGATATCGGTATATAATCTGTCTCCGATACACATCATATTATCTAAAGGAATATTATGAAGATATGAAACTGCAAAAATTAATTCTTTAGCAGGTTTCCCCAGATATAATGGCTCAATATTTACAGCTGCGGTAATCATGTTACAAATAGCTCCACAATCAGGTATGAATTTATTATCCCTTACAGGACATCTTAAATCGATATTTGTAGCAATAAATTCCTTCCCCCTGTTTATATGATAACAAGCTTTTTCTATTTTCTCATATGTAAGCTCGGTATCAAACCCAACTAGTACATAATCTATGTCATCTCCGGAATAGGAAGATGAGACCACCTTAAAGTCTTCTTTTTCAAGCTCTTCTCTGAAAGACTGGGTGCCAACTAAGTATATTCTGGCACCAGCCTTATGTTTATTCATATATGCTATAGTTGAATTAACAGAAGATGCAATGTTGCTTTCATCTGCCACTATGCCCAATCCATTCAATTTTTCGATATAAGCAAACTTACTTTTTGAGGAGTTATTTGTCATGAAAACATAATTCTTGCCCTGCATCTTCAAGGTATTCAGAAACTCAAATGCACCGGGGATAAGAGTATTCTCATGGTAAATAGTCCCATCCATATCCAATAAAAACAGAGTTTTATCTTTAATCACTTGCATATCATATTTTCTTCAAAGAGAATCCTTGCCTTTGCCAAATCTTCATGATTATCGATCTCGAACCAGCGACCGTGAATAATGTAAGGCATAAATTTTTCTTTATCAAAAATATTATCCAAAGCAACTTCTGTCCAGGAGTTCTCGTTTTTTTGGACATCAATAATATCACTTATCACTTTAAAAAGAGTATTAGCCGCAGGAGCTGACAATTTATAAATATCTATTGACACTGCATAATATTCTGACTCCGAAATTTTCTTGCTTATATGGTTAATGGAACCTGACAAGGTAACCTTCATAGACTCTTCAATATGTTGACTCGTATCGCAGGCAATGATATTTCCATCCTCCTGCTGAAGCATTCCGGCAATTATATTTGAATCAAAAAAAACATCTGCATTCATCAGCAAAAAATCACACCCTTTCAAATATTCATATGCCAGAAAAAGAGAAAACATATTATTAGTTTCCATATACCGTATATTTTCTATACAAGAGACTAATGGATAAGTTTGTTTAAGATAAGCCTGCAGCATCTGGGATTTATATCCGGTTATTACCACTATGTCCTTAATATTATTAGAAATCAGATTTTCAATCTGTCTTTCTATAATTTTTATCCCATTTATTTCTAACATGCATTTAGGAACGTTATCAGTCAATGGGGATAATCTGCTCCCTATCCCTGCCGCCAAGATTGCTGCTTTCATATTATGCTTATTCTAAGTTTTTTTATTAAGATTATTTATGAAAAATAGTTTTAAGCTTATAAGACATCAGTCGTCCGATCAGGGCAAAATAAATATTAAATCTGTAAGTAAGCTGATAAAACAAATGGTTTTTTTTTACCTGGGAGACACTATCATTGTGAATTCGGTAATAGGTAAGACGTTTATCAAGAAATTTTATTCTCCCGACATTCTCCGAAATCAATCCCAACCATCCGTCATGAAGTGCGAGTTTTCTTGGAAACGGAACCGCTACATCAATTATCTTCCTTGTTACAGCTAAACAACATCCATGATATTTTGGCCGCGTAATCAATAAATTGCGATAAGGTGTTTTTCCCTTAAATTGACTGGTATCAAGTTCAATCTTATCATTTATGATGTAACAACAATCTGAATTTACCAAATCATAATCACCTAGATATTTCATAAATTCTGCCACCTTATCTGATGCCCATATATCATCCTGATCTGAGAGAAAAACAAAATCTCCTTTCGAATGATTAATGGCATTTTCAAAATTTGATGATACTAACATATGATTGTTCAATCCTTTTTTCTTTCTTTTCAAGTTGACGACTTTGATTCTATCATCTTGAATTGAGAATATTTTTTTTATAGTATCATCTGTGGAGTTATCATCTGATATTATAACCTCATCATTTGAAGCAATTTGAACAAGAATGGATTCAATTTGTTCTTTAATATATTTTTCTCCATTAAATGTTGCTATGCAGACAGATATCATTTACAGATTTATTTTCTATTATCAGTTTTGCTTAATATTTCAATATAAAAATTATATACTTCCGACGCATGGCGTTCCTGGGAGTAAAGGGAAAATGCAGTCTCCTGGGCTCTCATAATCATTGGGAAATAATATTCCACTCCATTTTTTGCAACATCTTGCATGGCTGTGACAAGTTCTTCATGATTAGAGTACTTCAATGCAATATCTTTGTTATGCCGCTCCAGCCCATTATCTATTTGTTCTTTCGTACCAGTCGCATTGTATCCAATAACAAGACAGCCATTAAACATTGCTTCTGCAGCAACAAAACCAAAACCTTCACTCAGAGATGAAACGATGACTGCTGAAGCACTTGACATCAGATTGAAAACATCCCGCCTCGGTCCAAGGAAATGGGTGCGTTCACGGTTACCAGTATCATTGATTTTAGTTTTCAGTTTTGACACATAGGATTCTTTACCCCATCCTGCTAAAAACAACTCATAATCACTATTATGTATGGCAAATTCAATGTAACCGTCAATCAACTGTTCAATGCCTTTTGATTCCTGTAATTGCCCTACAAACAAAAAATATTTTTTTTTATTAAGCTGAAACTGGGTTTGTGTTGACTTTAAGACTCCATCATAGATTACTTTGGCATTTTCTGAAAGTGAGTAGTAATTATAGATTCCTTTGGAAATTGCAATTGAATATGAAGAATGTAATTTTTCTTTAAACTTTGTTAAAGAAGGAAACGGTTTCATACTAAAAATGCCGCCCTGATATTCTCTGATATGCCATACATGTTTAATACCTGTTTTCTTTGCAGCATTATAGCCAATCTGTAAAGGTCCGATATTAGTATGAATAATATCTGCGTTAAATCTCTTAGCAACTTTTGCTATTCTCATAGTTGCTATAACATTAAGAATCTGCAGATAACATAATAAAGGTACAAACAAAAGAATATTTGCAAACGAATTACTGAACTTATAATATCTTGATAAATAATAAGGGATCAAAAGATAGGGAATTGATCTTTTTTCCAACTCAGGGCATAAACTACCCTTTTTCGACATAATTATCATGGGTGATATTTCTTTATCAGCCAAACCATCCAGCAAATTCAAAAGGGCGATACTGGAGCCATCTGCTGTTAATTTATAGATTACAAAGATAATTTTAATCGGATTTTGCCTGGATGACATGGTTTCTGTTGTTTTCGTGTGTAATGAAAAGGGGCAATGCCGTGATAAAAATGAAAATCTCACCAAGCCACAGGGGATAAGCTGCCTGTAGGAAACAAAGTGTATATATTATCAAAAACATTTTTGCCAGGTTTGATTTATTAAAATACACCACAGAGGCATAAAAAATAAACACTAAAAAAACACCAAAAACACCATATTGTACTATAAAAACCTTCCAACCCGCATTTCCTTTCTTCCATTTCATATGAAGATATTCGTTTCCAATCCCCAATACTATTTTTTTTGTTTTCTTAAAGGAGTTAAAATATGCGGAGAAATCAGGGGAAAAACGATCGTTGCCTGAAATATTGCCATTTTTGAATTTCAATCGGGATAATATCACCCGATTGACTACATTATCACCTGATTTATAACGGCTGAAACCATATACTCCGGCTGAAACAACTATTGCAAATAAAATTCCATAGATAATTTTTCTTTTAGAAAGGATGTTGAAGCTGACATTTCTTTCCGAATTGATAATAATAATGGATGCGGCAGAAATAAATGTTAACACATAAGCCGCAAGTGAAAAGGTAAAAATTGTTGCTACAAAAATTATCAACACAGCTTTACGTTTCAAGTCAAACTTGTTTGCATACAATAAAAATGCAGTAATCATTCCCAAATGACCGGGCTCGAGGAAAATACTGCAAAAGCGGGGAACAATACCCTTGTTATCGGCAAGGAAAATATAATAATTATCGTACCAGTAATTAAAATCCGGATGTTTAATCACTTCATGAGGAAAGGATAAGCCAAGCAGAAATAAAATCCAACCTATTAATGAAATTGACAGGATCATCGCGAAAAATATAGTAATATATCTTATTAGAATTATCTTATATTCATCTGTTAAGAATAATACAAAAGCAACAATTACAATCTGAACAACTGCCCTGCTGATATTCAGAATACCAGAGCTTTTCATCATATAAAATTCTGCAATGGAAAATAGAAAAAGAGGTATCAGATTTGCCAATCTTACAGTAAAATATTTGGAAGCAGAAAGTGCAAAAATAATACAATGCAGAAATGTTATGACCAGAATTACAGACTTGGTAAGTTGTCCCCAGGTGAACCATGCATATAGCGATTGCAGTAAGGCAATAAAAATCCAGAATTTACAGAGATTAAACAGAAGATTTTGTATTTGAGTATTTTTCATACTTTGTGGCCTATTAATCGAATTATCTAATTATTCAGATTTAAAAGATTTTTAAGTAAGTCAACAAATTATTTTTTACTATTTATTATGAAAGAAGGGCATTCTTTAAAAACTTCATTGACTCCTGTCGCAATAATTTTAAATTATCATGCACCCTGTTATAATCTATTGGTGCTATCCATCTATTATCTGAATAGACATCTTCATATTTTTCATAATAACGATCTCTTAAATCTAAAATATCAAGCAGTGATAACATTCTGCCAGAACGCGAGTTATAGGATGGTAAAATAATAAATTCTTTCCTGAAAATAATAGAGAAAACCATTACATGGAACGAATCAGTTACAACAAAATCAGATTCTGCAATTGTCTTAATCCATTCCTCTACGCTTAAAATATCATTATGAATGTTTTGACGTATTCTTTTAATGCCCCTTGTTTTAGCTACATATTTTAAAAGTTCATACCAACCTTTCGAGACAACAAATTTATGGCCTATTACAGCATTTTTCACAATTTTTACATCATTTCCAATAAGATAATTATAGTTGTCTAATAACAGGGTTGGATCTAACACAAGTTGGGCCTTCAGGTTGAAAACATTTGCACAAATATCAACACCCGAAGTTTCCCTTATACTGATCGCGTTAAATTCTTTAAGATAGTTTCCTATTTCAAATTCCTGCTCTTTGTAATTCCATATGTCGATCCCGAAACTGGCGGCATAAGCAATTTTTTTATAACGTGCAGGTACAAAACTTAAAAAAAATAAATCAGACAATCCTTTTGTAAGGTCCGGATTCCAGACCTGATCACTTCCTACAATAAAACAAACATTATCTTCATTATAAAAATTGCTTGTAATTTTATTCTTAACAACCTCATATTCTTCGTATTGCGGAAATTGCTTTGTTCGAAATTCTGATAATTTTTTTCTTAAGTTATGGAACTTAACTTTTTCTTTCAGTCTCAAATAAAATGTAGGAAAATGAATGAGCAAAATTAGATAATCAATAAATCTTTTCTGCTTTTCGTAATTTGTCCCTTGGAGAGGTAAGTCAATTAATTCTATATCATGACCCATATTTTCTAAAACTCTTGACAGGGCGAAGCATTGTAAAACTGCTCCATAACTTGATGCTTTAGAAAAAGTAAGTAATTTAATTTTCACTTATAAGAATTTTAGAATGAAATTTTGAATATTTTCAGATAATATTAATTGAACAAGAACTTATGTCAATTCCCCACTATTTGTTTTAAACGATCTTTAAAATATTTGAAAAATCATTACGAGGAGATGTTACTATTTTGAAATTATCTGGCACACCCCCACATGCAATTATCAATATAACTGTTTCAGACGGAAGTATATTATATGTTCTTCTCAACTTTAAATCTTGTTCTGGTATTGAGCACCAATTCAGGGGACAGGCACCAATTTGATAGTAGTGAAGAGCATATAATAAGTTCATAGCGTAAATGCCTCCATTTATATATACATCATTTCTTTCTCTTAAACTTAAATAGCCACCTAATTCTGCTGTTAGAACTATTAGCTTATCAGCTAAATGTCCAAAACCTCTGTTTCCTGTTTGTATTGCTAATACTTGTTTAATTCGTTCCTTATCCTGTAACACGTACACTCGTGCTGGTTGTCTATTACATGCAGAAGGAGAATTCTGGGCAAGGCTTATTGCCTTTCTAATTAGATCTAATTCAATAGTACCGGAAAAATTTCGCATACTATGACGACTATTCGAAAAATCTTTAAATGAGCTTTGTACAAATTTAAAATAATCTTCCCTCCCGATTTCTATTTGTTTTGATGGAATGGGTTCGCCAAACCTTGAAAGTATATCATTTATAGACTGAAAAAGATCTTCTTCTAAAACATAATCATTCTTAACATGTTCGTATTTATATTCTGCAATAACCCGAAGAGCATAAAGAAATTGTTCATTTTCATTCTCAAATCTATCAGCATATAAGTGACAATGTAAAATTAATTCCTTTAATGTTTTTTGCCCAAATCCCAAATACATGCCTGGCATAGCTAAACCCTTTTCTATCACATGATATTCAGCAATTATTTGTCCAATTAATTTTTCAGTATTATCCCATTTTTTTAAGGAATTAGAATAGTGAGTAAATCTCGAAGCGTCATAACTATAACAAGTTTTACACATTTTTTTATACCGCAAAATCCTAATCCAATTCCACATGAAAGAAGGTAAGATTATTTTAATAATTGATTCAATTCTCATAATCAGTCTATTGAGTATTTAAACATTTTTAAAGCTCTATTTTTTAATTGGTTATTGAAATAGTGTCGTTCTGGGATAGTAAGTCCAATGAAATAGATTGTTATAAGCGATGAAAGTACTGATGCGATTCCTATAATGATAAAACGCGTGAAACTTCCATCCATTTTAAAAATTTGAAAGATTAGAAATAATGGAATCATATAAGCAATTAAAGTTACCAGTAAGACTGGAATTAATACTATCTTCAGATAGTTTCTAATAGGCAAATTAACTAACCTTTTCAGTAGCCATAGACGCAGAAACAGACAATTAACTGCAATAATAATAGAAACATATATTGTAACTTGAGGCGGAAATCCTAACTTCAATAAAAGGTATGAAATTGGCAAATTAAATAACATCATTCCTCCAACTACTGTTTGATACAATTTAATTTTACCTGTTGCCTGAGCTGCACTCTGCATTGAATATGATAATGAGTCTATTAATGCATTAATGATTACTAACCTTGTAAAAAGGACTACATATTCCGGAACTTCTTTGAGCCAAAGGGCGAGAAGATAATTTGTTTCAAGTAAAACAGGCATTGATAGAATAAAAAGAAGAAAGTATGAGTATTTAGAGCTTTTGAAAACCAAAGACATCATTTTCTCCTTTTCATTGTTGGCGTAATATTTTGTAATTTGAGGACTAACTGCAGTAAAAAAATTTAGTACAAATTGATTGACTGCAGCATTTACCTGATAGGCAATTCCTCTGGCTGCATTCACTACCGGGCCAAAAAATACATTTAATAAAATATTAGTTCCTTGATTATTCATAACCCCCGCAACAGCCCCAAACAAATTCCAACCAGAATAACTTACTAATGTCTTGAACAAATCTTTATTCCAATAATATCGAAAACGAGTTTCCTTATATTTCCGCTTACAAATGGTACGATAAATAAAAGTTATTATGCATGTAACTAAAAACATTAATACTGCATATAACTTTAATTTATCAAATGAAATTAAAACCAGGAGATATACAATTAACAATTTCAATACCACCTCTATAATACTTACATAAGCATAAACTACCATATTCTCGTGGGCTATTATAGCTGCATTATAAGGGATAGTTAGTATTGTGACAATAAAAGATAAAATGGAAAATTGATAAATCCAGTTGGCTGCTCCTATTCTTTCGGGCGGTATTACCAGTTGCGTATTCAAAAACCACAATCCTAAAGTCTCAGCTAAAATCAATACAATTACTGAAATAATGACATAAATAGTAATAGTCATACTAAATGTATGTTCAAGCTGAGCAATATCGTTTCGTCCCAAATCAAAAGCAAAAAAACGTTGAGAAGCGGAAGCCATGGTATTACTCAAAAAAGAGAATATCACAACAATACCTCCAACTACATTGAAAATACCATAGTCAACTACCCCTAATGAATTCAAAACCACGCGAACTGTATAGAGTGATACAAGCATAGTCAGTATCATCCTGAAATACAACATCGCTGTGTTCCGGGCTATTCTTTTGTTATTTGAATCTAGCACTATTTAGGAGAAGTGTTTTAGTAAGCATTGCATTGAATGGACTTTAGCTATAAAGATTATTAAATGGATAATTTAACCTTAACATTTACATAGTCTTTACTATTTTACTTTATAGTTTATTGTGTTTGATTTATAAGGCAGTTTGGTATAGTTCGAAATATTGTTTTGCCATTAACACATTGGTGTAGTTATTCAAATATTTTGAAAATGCTATATCAACCTTTTCCTTCCCAGTTTCACTTGACACTTTCAGTGCTTCAAGCAGTGAGTGCAATTCATCCAATTTAAAAAATGTGACCTCCTTCATATCAAACAATTCCTTAAAAACCTCTATATCTGAACAAATTACAGGAACCTTTTGCTGAACAGCCTCAATCAGGACTAAGCCAAATCCCTCTGATCTGGAAGGTATTATTATGTAATCAAAATGATTGAAGTATTTTACAGCATTACTTATGAATCCACAGAAAAGACATTGATCAAAAATTTTATTTTTTCTAGCAAGTTTTTTAAGATTAACAAGTTCTTTTCCAGCACCTATTACAATCAAAGCATACTCTTTATGATTTTTTATAAGATTCAAAATCTGTTCGAATCCTTTTCTTTTTGTTAATATACCAATACTTCCTATGACTTTTAACCCTTTTGATCTGAATTGATTAATAACTTTTAGTATTTCCTTATCAGGTTCCAATGAAATGTCTATTCCAACAATACCATTATAAACAACTTCAAGTTTCGATGAAGAAAACCGTTTGCTATAATAGTCCTTCATTGTTTTTGAAACGCATACTAATTTGTCAGCCCTACCCCATATTAAGAACCAGATATTGCCAAATATTAAAGATATAAACTTATTGTAAGTATATGCAAGATCTTCAAAAACGAAATTATGTATTGTAGAAATGTGGTACTTGATTTTTTTACGATTTTTCCAGGCAAAAAAATCAGGACGAATCCCATTTGTATGAATAATATCAAAATCCCGAAAATTAAAATTACAGTATCCAATACGCTCGAAAGGAACGGAAAATTTCAGCTGTGTATCAATTTTTTTATCGAAATAAAATATCTTGACTTTAAGTCCTTCAATAATACTAAGTGAGTTTGCTAAAGCCTGCATTACTTTAACTGGTCCAAGTTGAGCAATTCTGGAAACTATTATTGCAACTCTCAAACCATTAAGTGTTATATTGTTACTTTCTTCCAATTTCTGGTAAAGAGCAAGTGAAAAAATACCGGATAAATAAATAACATAAGAATAACATCTAGACGATTCAAAAAATTGGAAAAAATCATCAAAAAGACTGTTGTTGTTAGGAGTGCCAATGTAGTTACACTAAATGCATTCCATCTTTTTATAACAAATAGGCATAAAACAATAGAAACATATAAAAAAAGAAACATTATAATCATTCCGGCCCATCCCATTGTATAGTAACTGATCATAAAAAAAGTTCCAACTATCAATTCATGAGTTATCAGGTTACAATCCGGATGTTTTAAGCCTAATGGTTCTTCAAGTCTCATTGTAAGACTTTCCGGCACCAGACAATAAAAAAAAAGATCTTTTAGATCCCTTCTATTATCGAAATTATCACCTTCAATTATATTCTTCTGTAGATTTGCTAATGGTGAAGCAATATATAAATATGTCATATAGTGATTGTGATGTACTCCTGACCGTATAAAAGCATCACTTGCCTCTAAATCATCAATAACAAAGGACTCTGAAAGATTGCTTCGTATGTTACCATATAACCCAAAAAAAAATGAAAATATGGGGATGAAAATTATCCCAGCAAGTAGATGGAGAAAAGTTACTTTTTGTTTATGAAGAATAAAGAGAAATAAAGCAGAGGTAATTATCCATACTATTGTTGATCTACGAAAGATAAGAATTTGAATAAACAAAATTACAGAAACATATAACAGAATTTTTTTATTCTTATTACTCAGATAAGATTGGATAAAATAAACAGAAAAAAAGATACTCAGAGTATTAAAGAAGGTATCAATGATGGGCATACCAAAATCTCTGTAATCATGTGATCTATCCAGAATTGGAAGATATCCCATATACCCAACATTTATAAAACCAAGAACAAGAATCACCAAAAAAATGATATCATCTAAATATGATCCTTCTTCATTATGATATAGAAATATGCCTTTCTTAGTACCAAATTTGTATCCAGCAATTAAAAATAACGTAAAAGTGACTATTAAGAAGCAGATGAGACCTGCCGACAAGTCTGGAAAGAGATTGCTCCATCCCCACATATATACAAATATTGCAAATGAAAAAGCCATACAATAAATGTAGAAAGGGTTTACAATGAATGAAATATCGATCTTTTTATTAACCCAGTTCAACATTTAAAATTGATTTTAACCATTCCGTTAATTCCAGATTAAGAAAATATTTATGTGTGGGAAAATTTGACTCTCTCTTAATCCAATCAAAATCAATTTCTGGATTTTTATCATTCAAAATTTGAATCTGAACATGATTGAAAAAGACCTCTTCTTTAATCTTTTGATTCGTTGTAATCACTTTTTTCCCATTAGCAAGTGCTTGGATTAAACCATGGGAAAACCCCTGCTGCTCCTGAAAAGGCAAATCTAATACAACATTTGAACTAAGCATTTTATCATAAACTTCTTCATAACTCAAACTGTTTTTTAAAATAAAATCTCTATTCAACAAACCTTCAACCGCTTCAAAATTTGCAATATAATTATTTATCCAAATCTGGTTTAAATTTTTTGTTTTTAATGCCTTGTATATAAGCCTATTATGTAGTATTACGCTATAAGCCGGCCAGAGTTTTACAAAATATTTTAAAGAGGATTCTTTAAGTTGGTATAATATAATGTCAATTTGTTTTAATCTGAATTGTGAAAATTTACCAACAAAAAATACGTCATATTTATTATCCTTATAATTATTAGCGTTCTTGATGTGAAAGTTAGGCTTATATTCGATTCCATACATTTTTGAGTCGCTATGATCAAATGTATAAACCTTATCAAAATATTTTATTTCCTTATTCCATGAATACATATTAAAAGAATCCCATAAATAGAGAACAGAGTAAATCTCAGAATTAATTCTTTTAAGTCTTCTGAATAGATATGAGCAAATCGCATGTCCATTAATTGCAAATAGAATATCAAATTTTAAATTTTCAATTTTTCTTAACTCATTCTTAATATTCCGTTTTTGCGGGGAGAAAAGCAGAGAATATATCCTCCTTATGAATTTTAGTTTAGATTTAGTACCATGGTAATCAAATATCAGGTTTCTATTTTCAAACCACTCAACATCAAATCCCAACACTTCTAACCTTTCTATTATTTTCTCATCTATACCATAAAATCTTGGAGTAATAAGTAAGAGTCGTTTGCCCATTTTAACTAGGGTATATACTGACTAGTAATTAATTGGCACCTCATCTACATACTTTGAATCTAAAAGTATACTGTAAAAGTTAAAGCAAAAGCAAAATCAATATAAAAGACAAAAGTGAAGAAAGAATTGAGCGTAGAGATGTGAGCGTTGAGTATTGAGTGAAAAGTGAAGAGTGAACAGTCAATAGCGTTGAGAGTTGAAACTCTTTCATGCTCATTACTGATAGTGATATTTACAGGATACAATTTGAACCTCATTTTCATTTACCTTATAAACAAGTCGGTGTTCTTCTGTGATTCTACGTGACCAAAATCCCGAAAAACTGTGCTTTAAGGGTTCAGGTTTGCCTTTGCCAGAGAATGGATTTCGTCGTATTTCTTCAATTAATTCTGCAATTTTCATAAAAACTTTAGGATTTTTTACCTGCCATTCATTAAAATCGGTAAATGAGGAACCTTTAAAGATAACATCTCTTTTCACCGCGGATGTGATTTATTTAGTCAGTTTGTTCACGTATTCCATAAATTCATCACCTGAAAACTTTATTGTAGGTTCAGCAGCTAAATTATCGAGCAGGTGCTTTTCATTTGCAGGATACAAAGTTAAAAAATCGGTTTCATCCATATCTGTTGAAACTTTAATAATTATGTCTTTATCGTGAAACAGTTTTTTTATTGATTCAATCCATAAACTATCCAGTTCATTCGCTTTTATTTTATAGAGTGCTTCCATGACTTTAAGTTGTAAATATTAGAATACAAATATAGTGACGATTAGGTTTATAGCAGTAAAATTAAGCGATAAGGTTCAAGATAAAAGTTCACTGACTTGGATTTACTACCTACTACCTACTGCTTACTACTTACTAATTTCTTCTCTATTAGTCTATTAGCCCGGCTTGGCATTGGGTGTTTGGCGTTACTATTTCCCAATGTCCTCCTTTATCGGGGCCGATGCGTTTGAGTATGCCTTCTGCTTTAAGTTTATTCATGTATTCTTTTGTTACTGTAATTCCTTTCCCGATCTCTATTGCTATTTTTGAAATAGATACTTTGTTGTTAGTCGAAATGATGGATATTATTTGCTCTTCGGGTGAACTGATTTTCAGGTCGGCTTTCAGGTCGGCTTTCAGGTCGGCTTTCAGGTCGGCTTTCAGAAAAGTGACAGAGAAAAGATGCCCTCTGTTTTCGAATTCAGGTTCGGGTAAGTTTTCGTTTATGCATTCGGCAACTATCTTTAAGGTTCCGCGTCCCCAGCTTTCAATAAAACCGGACTTGTAGAAAACATCTGCAAGCAATGTATTTCGGGGTTTTGAAAGATGGTTTCTTTTCAGATCTTCAATCTTAATTTCATCAGGCAATATCCCTTCGTTCATAATAATCAGTTTGTTGTGGTATATTCTGATTTGGATGGCTGAAGTTGTCAGATAATTACGATGTATAATTGCGTTTAATATGGCTTCGCGTAGTGCCTGATAGGGGTATTCCAATTTTTCTCTCCTATGAATACCTTCATAAGTGATCGGGCTTAACAAATATTTGGTTTTCAGAATGTTTAAGGTGTGTTCAATTTGCTGAAATAAATTACCTTCGACAATATCGCTGGTTGCTATATCTACGTCTGAAATGAATTTTCCAATTTTGATATGAGCCTGCATGAAATATTTTTGTGGGTTTAACCCAAAAAGCAAGATGGCTGCTCTTTTAAACTGCCCGTTTTGAATTAAGTTCAGTTTATTAAGCAATACTAATGGATCGTTTTCAGATGTAATCCCCGTTATCCGATCGATTGCAAGTTTTTTAAATGTTTCGATGGCTTGAAAATTTAACTCATCGGCTATGAACGATTCTTCCGTAACATCATCCCAGGTCTTTCCAAACTTTCGCATCAGAAATTCGTTGAGAGAACTTCCTGTCAATTCGGTATTTGTGCTGCCGCTACGGAAGTAATATCGCCCCCGTAAAGAAATTGGAACTGAATAACAAGGTGTAATTATTTCAAGATAGTTAAGTTCATTTAGATTCTTCAGATTGACGGTTACCGTTATGCCCATCAAATTTCTGGTTTTGGATGGAATTTCATCCATCAGGTATTTAAAATTGGTAATGCCAGATATTGACCCATCGTCTTTGATACCAATAAATAAAGTTCCTCCGATAGCATTTGCAAAACCGCAAATCCATTTCAAATAGTCATCGTGCCAATTTTGTTTGTACTCTGTGCTTTGGTTTTCGGACATACTTGTTAAATAATTGAATGACTTAATTGTCAAATTGGTTTTTAACCATTGATTACACGGATTAGGACTAATTGTTGTTGGTTGCCGGTTATCTGTTATCTGTTATTTTTTGAATTTAGTCCGATATTTAGTAAACATTTCGGACGGGAATAATAATTACAGTCACCGCAAAATACCTTAGCAATCCTTGACTCGTCAACATATTTAACAGCAGTGCCCACAGTAGTGCACCAGATATTATCCTCATTTTTTTTAATATAGTCAAAATGTTCAATAAGTGTTCTTGAGTCAACAGGTGAATAACCATTATTGTCAATTCCATGAATCATTTCTATCAACCATAAATGATTCTTGATTGAAAAATCAACCCATTGATCCGCTTTAAAGACTTCTGTGTGTTCATCAAAGCTTTGCATTTTTAAGGCATATTTATCAAGCATAACTAATGAGTTATACCCTACATCTGCAGATCTGGCTGCTAAATAATAGCTTTCAGCCAATTGCTTTATTGAATTATTATAAATACCCCATGGATAACTTAAAGTAAGCCCGGCATACTCTCCAAACTTATTCTTCAGGTACAATTGTGAATCTAAAAGTTCCTTTATTGCTTCTTCATTCCCAATTTTGACTAAATCAGGATGAGTCATGGTATGCGACCCGATTTCAAATTCATCAGATTTGTTTCCCAGAATAATTGTTTTTATCAGACTATCAACAGAATTAGTAATAACATAAAATGTAGCAGACAGGTTTCTCTCTTTTAACAGGGGAATCCCTATTTCAAATTGGCTGATATAACCATCATCAAAGGTTAAGCTTACTATACTTTGTTTGAAATCAAATATTGGAGCTATTTGATAAAAAAAATCGGAATTATCAATAGATAGCTTTTGTGCATCTAAATTCATACTGAAAAAAATGAACACTAATATGATTGAATATCTCATTTAGAAATGGCCTATACACGACATGTTATGGTGTTATGGTGTTATGGTGTTATGGTGTTATGGTGTTATGGTGTTATGGTGTTATGGTGTTATGGTGTTATGGTGTTATGGTGTTATGGCGTTATGGTGTTATGGCGTTATGGTGTTATGGCGTTATGAGGTTTCGCGTTAATCGTTGAACGTTAAAATAAAGATAAAAGACTAAAGGAAAAAGACAAAAGTGAAGAAAGAATTGAGCGTAGAGTATTGAGTGAAAAGTGAAGAGTGAAGAGTGAAGAGTGAAGAGTGAAGAAAAGTGAAAAGGTGTTCTAAAAAAAAGATTCCACGAATTAGCTGTTGGTTATCTTTTAAAATAAATCAGGTCGACAATGTCAATCTTCTTAAAGTCGTGATCGGCTGTAATTAATGGCATATTGAGCCAAAGAGATGTTGCCATGATAATACAGTCAGGAAGCTTGACGGTGTACTTTTGACGAATAATGATAGCAAATTCTTTTATTCCCGGAGTTATATCAATCACTGTACATTCGGAAATAAACTGTTTGATTTTCAGAATGTCGCCCGGATTTAAATTTTGGTTTCCCAGTAATTCTAACTGGGTAATAAATGACAGAAAAAGATTTTTCTCCTCCAAAAGGGAAATCAGTGTTTCTTCTCCATTGAGCAAATAAAGCACAATGTTGTATCAAGAAGTAAATTATTCCCATTCATTACGCCATTTTTTTTGAAGTTCCAATGGATCTTCTTTTATGGATATGCATCCGCAATATTTTTTTAAGTCCGGACTTTTAATTTTTACCGGTCGCTTTCTTAAAGCTATCCGGATTTTTTCGCGTGATGTTCCTTTTTTTATTGTTGTTACCATCTTAATAATTTTTAATTCACAAATATACCAAAAGAAATAATCGGTTCTGCCCCTCGTTTGTCCCGATCTTTCATCGAAGGGGTTTGTTGTTCAAGGTTCAAGGTTCAAAGACAAAAGATAAAAGTAAAAAGACAAAAGTGAAGAAAGAATTGAGCGTAGAGATGTGAGCGTTGAGTATTGAGTGAAGAGTGAACAGTGAAGAGTACCAGTGAAAACTATATCTTTCATTTATCACCTGAATCATTACAATTTGCTTACCATTTTTTTGAATTCATCATTAGTGAAACGGATAGCCGGATCCTCTGCTATACTTTCCATCAGATTTGAGTTGATCTCACTTGCTTTTAGTTTATAAATTGCTTCCATGACTTCTAGAGGTTAAAGTCGAAAGGTTAAAGGAAAATCAAGATAAAAGTCGAAGCGCAGCGAAGATCCCGCTTAGGCGGGGATAAAAGTAAAAAGTTGATTGATTTGAATTTACTGTCTTCTGCCTACTACCTAATAATTTCTTGTCACTTCGTCACTTAGTCCCTGAGTCTCTTGTTAAGCAGTTGGGATTTGATCCAACCTCTTGTGGCCAGAAAGTGCCGGCACTCTTCAATATTTTCAATTAGCCGGGATGTCAATTCAATAACTTCAGGGACAAGGTCACGTATTGCTTCAGGAATGTATTCGTGAGCAATCTGATTCCTGAGGTCACGTATTTCGATCATTTCATCAGCAGAACGGAGAATCATCATTTTCTCGTTTTTATTTATCATGTCTATGTATGGAGCAAAGGGTTCATGAAGAAGTATCCATATAGAACGAAGGACTTTTTGGGTAAAAATATCGGATGTCCGGTTAAATTTTGAAGTTAAGGAATCGAATGATTCCAACTCTTCAAAGGAATAACTATCTTTTATTCCAATTGCCTGGCATTTCCGGACTGACAATTCCAAAGTTTCTACTGATGCCTGAAGTAATTCCCATTCGGATTGAAGCAGTTCAATGATAGTTTGACCTTTATCTTGTTTCATAATGGAATACAACTTGTGTTAATCAATCTCCGGAAGGATGACTCGTCAGAATATGTAAAATTCACCAAATCGACTTTTCTCCAACCGTATTTTTTAATAAACTCTAACCTGATTTTACGAAATATGCGTTTGTCAGCAGGTTCATTTGTAAGTATCATCAGATCAATATCTCCTCCACGAGCCTTGTCATCAACACGTGAGCCGAATAAATATATTGTTGACCCGGGTATTTTTTCCTGGATTAATTGCTTCATATAGTTGGCTATCTCAGGATTTAAACGCATTGCATAAAGTTAAAGATAAAAGATAAAAGCCACAAGATAAAAGTAAATAAATAATTGTTTTGGATTTTCCTACTTACTACACACTTACTACTATAACTCAGAACTCCTTCTTCCATATCAACATTGCCTCCTTCTGATCTCCCAGATGTGCTTCAGCTTCAAAAGGAGACAATATAAGGTAGCGAATCTTACGGTCAATAAGAGATTCTGTTTTATCTATTAAAATGTGAAGGAAATTCTTATTAATATCGTTACCAATAAGAAGAATATCAATAGTTTTTCCATCTTTCCCTATTGCCAGATCTCCGGTTAAATAAGCCTCTTCCACGTCACCCAATTTAGTTATCACAAACTCTATAATCTGGTCAATACCAATGGTTTTACTTATGATACTATGGATATCGTTGTATAAAGGATGCACTACATTCGCAGAATACAATTTCTTATTACCACTAACTTTCGATTCCAATAGTCCTGCCTGTTCGAAGCGGTTTAACTCGAGTCTTACAGAATTACTGCTCTCTCCAAACTCCTTGGCCAATTCTTTAAGATATGCAGAACTGGTTGAATTGAGGAAGAATTTCAGAATAAGCTTAAGACGCGTTTTCGATGTTACAAGAGTGTCGAGCATGGGGGAGTTGATGGTTTCGCGTTTTTCGTTTCGCGTTTAAATCAAGATAAAAGACACCTGCCTGCCGGCAGGCAGGAAAGGGAAAAGACAAAAGGGAAGAGACAGAGAATTATTACGTTATGGTGTTATGGTGTTATGAGGTTTTAATGTTATGAAATTTTAATGTTAAATTACTGATTTTCAGCAGATATTATTTTACTCCTAAATACTGCTTCGCCCCGTCAGTCCCATTTTGAGAAACTGTTGTTTGGTATTTCTTTTAACGTTTAAAGTCGATTTTGGAAATCAACTTTTACAAATATAAATAAAACGGGTAGAATAACTACCCGACATTGACGTATTTTTTCAAATATTTAAATAATATTTCTTTTCAGATGTGGAAAGGTTAAAGGTTAAAGGAAAAATAAGACAAAAAACAAAAGTAAAAAGACAAAGGTAAAATCAAGTAGAAAAGAGAAAGGTAAAAGCAAAATTTAAGATAAAAGACAAAAGTAAAAAGTTGAGGAACGAAGTGACGAACCGTAACGAAGTGGAGCTCGGCGAAGCCAAATCCCGCTTAGGCGGGGATAAAAGTTTAGTCGAGAAAAATGTGAAAAGGGCAAAAGAGGTTATGTTATTTTATTATGGCGTTATGAGTGTTCTCTGTCACAACATCATAACGACATAACGACATAACGACATAACGATATAACGACATAACGACATAACGATATAACAACATAACGATAAAACGAGTCAAGACGAAAGACAAGTTAGACTCAACATATTAAATACAGATGTCAATTGCTTTTTCAATTAAGAAGTTTTTTATTTCATCTTCCGGAACAGGAGTGGAAATATATTCAACAGGTTCTGAATAATTTATATCCTTATGAAAGGCTAACTGTTCACGGAATAGCTTTTCTGAGAACATCTGGCCAAAATTTACTTTGGCCTCAATGCAGATATCTTCAATGGTATAATGATCTCTTAATATATAATAGAGATCAACATAATCTTTCCATTTTGCACGGCCGCCTAAGGCAAATGCTTTCATTGAAGCAAGAGTCATTAAAGTGGGTATTGAAATAAATGAATCTACTTTTACTCCATGTTCTATTGGATAAGGAAAGCTAAAAAATGTAACTTTTACATCATGAATAGATAAGTGAAGCTGGTCAAAATCTTCAAACAGTGGAACCTGCGGATAAGGTATTTCTAATAATTTGTTTTTTATTCGATGTTTAACAAGTCGTGTAGAAGTAAACAGATCAAAATCAATCGATCTTCGATGCCCAAGATGAAGAGCAATGGCCGTACCTCCTACCATAAAAAATGACTTTTGAAACTTTTTTATATAAGGTAAAAGCTCGGTTTGATTCTTACTAAAAATCTCAGGATGCATATCTGTTAAAATACAAGGTGAAAAAATTGATAGTCGATTCATGAAAATTGCCCCTTCTACGCGGGCTTAAATTAATTGAGTAAAAAAAGACTTCAGCTACTTCTTTTATCCCCATTATTTTGAACAGTTTTTTTACAGCCTGAATATCTCCATAGTTTAGGATAGTCTCAACCAGGAATTCCGGGTCAATATCTTCTTTCTTGTCCTGTGGTGTGTACCAGAAAAGTGAACTATTCTCAAGTATAAATGCTTTTAGTTCAGGACTATTCATAACTAAAGATAATATTCTAAGTTACTACTTATTCTTGATTTAGGCAACAAAAAATTCAAAGTTCAAAGTTCAAGGCTTTTTATGGAATTTTGACCCTTTGAGGTCACTATTTTTCAAAAATGACATAACGCAGATATCCTTTTACTAAGATTAGTAGTCTTTGATATTAACGTATCTAATGTATCTTGATGAATATTGATAATCAAAAGCTCTATATGATTGTGATCTTGTTTCGCCACATTGAACATGAAATCCAGAACTGCTAATTCAATTTATGCTGAATAGTTATTGTAAACCATAGTATCATTAGTGTCCTTTTTAAATGCCCAACCTAATAATACTATCTTTTTTTCTGAAACAGTATTGAATAGAGCATTAATTACATTTTTGGCAAAACGTCTTTTTTGAAAATCATATCAGCATCTTTTATCTCTTTTTCAATGTCATTACTGAAAAACAGATTTCTTCCTCTGGCTTCACATACTACTTCCAATAATCCAGGCTCATTTATTGGAAGTTTATTTGTCTTCCATGCAGCAATACGCTCAGAATTTATATCTACAACATTAACTTTAATGTCAGTGCATTTCTGAGCAATAACAGCCATTATGGGACCTCCTACATAACCTGCTCCAATGCAACAGAGATTTTTAACTTTTTTCAATTCACTTCAATTTTAATTAGACATGATCAACAATAGCACTTTTGCAAACTATACTGTCACCCAGATTCGCAAAACCTCCTTGCGACTATACTCCATTTTAAAATAAATGATGGCATCATTTTTATAAGTCCAATCAGAAATGATATAATATAAGCATATAAAGGTAATTTAAGTAATTTATTTATTTTGAACCTGTTAATAATATAATGCCATCCATACTTAACACCTGACCTTCTCTTGAAAAATCTTTCATCTCTTCTGAACTTCAGCAGGTATTCAGGAATATTTGCAAATTTCAATTTTACTCCTAATGCCCTCCCCCATAATACATTATCCTCCATTAAAAATGTATCAGTTGGATAATACCCGGCCTCCTCAATAAGTCCCCGCCTGTACATTACAGAAGGATGTGCAAAAGGAGTACGTGTATAATACCTTTTCAGTAAGGCTTCATGCTGAGTTGGCAATTTTCTATATCTTAAATGTCTGTCATATTCATCAATTTCTTCAAACCAGCAACCGACAACTGAAATATCTAAATGTTCCAACAAGAAATTTCTCTGCTTTTCAAAACGCGTGGGTAAGGCTATGTCATCTGCATCCATTCTTGCTATCAGTTTATACTCAGGATACCCCAGAACTTTTTCCAACAAATAATTAAGAGCTCTTGCCAAACACCCATTTTTTTCCAATCTAAAAAGACGTAATCTTTCATCCTTTACATCGTTAATGTACTCATCAACATCATCTTTCACCGGACCGTCAAAAGCAATATATAAATGATAATCGAGGAAAGTCTGGCTAAGAATACTTTCAACCGATTCCTTGACAAAGCTCAGTCTGTCATTCATATAAACCGACATTATTACGGCCAAATCAGTCATGCGTTAAGGCGTTACTCTTTTAATTATATTTTAACATACTAACCTGTATAATTCGTAATAACGTTTTGCCATTAGTTTATTAGTATAATTATTCAAATATCTCCTATAAGCTAATTCAGCTTTCATAATTCCATTTTTTTGGCACTTATAAAGAGCCTGAATAAGGGAAATGGTGTCATTCAATCTGAAAAAGGTAACCTCTTCTTCATTAAACAATTCTTTAAACACCTCTATATCCGAACAGATTACAGGGATCTTTTGTTGAACAGCTTCAACTAAAGCAAGCCCAAATCCTTCGGACCTTGAAGGTGCAACAAAAAAATCCAGATATTGGAAATATTTAACAGCATAACTTTTGAAACCACAAAAAACACACCTGTTAGATAAATTCATTTTTTTTGCCAAGGTCTGCAATTCTGAAAGTTCATTCCCATTACCAAAAATTATCAGCGCGAATTCCTTTGCTTCAGATAAAGCAAGAAAAACCTGATCATACCCTTTTCTCTTGTTCAATATACCTGCACTTCCGATCAATTTCAGGCCTCTTGCCTTCAAACCAGTAATTTCATGAATGATATCATCCTCAAGGATAAATGAATTTTCAATTTCAGAAATGCCATTATGAATGACTTCGAGTTTTGAAGCAGAAAACCACTTTAAATAATAATTCTTCATCGTTTCTGACAGACAAACCAACTTGTCAGCCCGCTTCCATATAAGCAACCAAATATTTCCAAATACCCATGAGAAAAGTTTATTATAAGTAAACGACAGATCATCAAAAACGAAATTATGAATTGTCGAAATATGATAATTAATTTTTTTATGATTTAAGAAGGCAAATAGATCAGGACGAATTCCATTTGTATGGATAATATCATATTCTTGAAAACAAAATCTTCTTCTAACAAGCAGCTCTGCAGGTACATTCATTCTAATCCGGGGGTCAACAGTTTTATCAAGATAGAAAATCTTAATTTGAAGTTCAGTAGCAGTATCGAGCGAATTTACAAGAGACTGAATGACTTTCACCGGTCCAAGCTGATCAAGACGTGGAATAATAATAGCTACTCTCATTCAGATCAATACTATGATTTTGCCTTAATCAAATCCCTCGTGAATATGAAGTGAAATATAACCGGATAAATGAAGAGCAAAAGAATTACGTCCATCCTGTTAAGAAAATTGGAAAAGATCAATAATGAAACAGTTGTGGATAAAAGTGAAAATGTTGTTAAGCTAAAAGTATTCCATTTTCTAATAATAAAAAGAGACAGAATAATATAAACAAAGAGGAATAGGAACATAATAATCATCCCGAACCAGCCCATAGTAAAATAGCTAACCATAAAAAAAGTTCCAACTATCAACTCCGGAGTGATAAGGTTACAGACAGGGGGAGATAAGCTTAACGGTTTTTCCAATCTCATTGTAATACTTTGAGGCATTAGACAATAGAAAAAAAAATCCTTAATATCGCCCTTATTGAAGAATCTGTCACCTACAACAATGTTCTCCTGCAGATTAGCTAACGGAGAGGAGATATAAAGATATGTCATATAATGGTAATGACTAATCCCTATGCTTTTAAAAGTATCACTTGCCCCGAGATCATTCAGAGCATTTGATTTTGTTATATTACTACGTGTGTTCCCGTATAAACCAAAACAGTACGAAAACAGGGGAATGCAAATAATTACTGCAAGCAAAAGAGCGACATTAATCTTCTTTTTATAAAGAATAATAAGAAAAAATGAAGAGGATATTATCCATACTATTGTTGATCTTCTAAAAAGGATAATCTGCATTATTAAAATTACAAAAACATACATCAAAAATCTTTTGTTCTTATCGACCAAGTACGATTGGATAAAGTATACAGAGAAAAATATGCTTAATGTATTAAACAGAGGATCAATAACCGGCATACCAAATTCCCTGTAATCATGCGATCTGTCAAGAATAGGCAGATATCCCATAAAGACAAGATTAATTATACCTAATATAATTATCAGCCAAAAAATGATGTCCATTAGATAAGGTCGGGTAGTTTTGTCGTTTATTTGAATGAAATCCTTTTTCCCTAACTTGTACCCGGCAAACCAAAACAAAACAAAAGTGATACCAAAGAACAGTATCAGTCCTCCGGATAATTCCGGAAAAATATTGCTCCATCTCCACAAATAGAGTAAGATTGACAAGGAAAATGCAATACCATACAGGTAAAACGGATTTACAAGAAATCCAACATTTAACCTTCTTTTAAGCAATCCCCGCATTTATGATTGAATTTAACCATTCCGATAATTCGAGACCTCTGAAATACTCATCAACAGGAAATTTTTGTTTTTCTCTTATCCAATTGGGATTAATTTCCGGATCCATCAAATTTATTATATGAATCTGTTCTGAATTATAGAACACCTCATTTTTAATATATGGATTTGTTGTTACCACTTTTTTACCGTTTGCAATAGCATCGATCAACCTGTGAGAATAACCGGTTTGCTCCTGATATGGCAGGTCCAATACTACATTTGAAGCCAGGCACATGTTCTTTACATCATTGTAATTAAGGCTGTTTGCTATTATGAAATCTCTTTTTAACAGTCCCTCATTAGCCTCATAATTAAGTATATAATTCTTGATCCAGTTCGTCTTCAGATTTGATTTTTTTAATAAAAAATATACTAAATAACTATGAGGAAGAATTTTATAGGCAGTCCACATTTTTATAAAATACTTTATTCCGGCGGTTTCAGTCAGACTAATTATTTTATCGATCACTTTAAGTCTGAAAGGAATAAACTTACCAACAAAAAACAAATCAGTCTCCTTTGCAGTATCTGCATAGGTATCATTCCTAATATAGAAGTTTGGTTTATATTCAAGCCCTAAATTCCGGGAGTCAGTATGATCAAATGTAAACACTTTATTGAAAAACTTTAGCTCTTTCGTCCATGTATACATTGAAGAAGAATCCCATAAATAAAGCACAGAAAATAATCCAGAATTTTTACTCTTCAAATTTTTAAACAGATATGGACAAATAGTATGGCCATTGATCGAAAAAAGGATATCAAATTTCAAATTCTCAATTTTACTAAGCTCTTTCTTAAGATATTTTTTTTGTGGAAAAAATAATAAGAAGTAAATCCTGCGAATGAATTTTAGTTTTGATTTACTACCATGGTAATCAAAACTTAATTCTCTGTTTTCAATCCAACTCACCTCAAAACCTAATTCTTCTATCCCCAATTTAATTTTATCTTCAACGCCATAGAATCTGGGAGTGATTAATAGCAATCTGGATTTCATTTATTCTCTGTCTATACTGTTTATCTATTGAAAATAAATATGCTGAAATTAGGATTATATCTATTGCAGCTTAGAATATAAAATCTGAACAGAATGTTAAAAACATATAGGATGATTTTGGATTGTCACCCTTAATAATAAAAGAAATTTGATTTTCACGGGAGATTGTTCTTTTACCCTGATTTTTGGATTATGGTGGCTAATTATTGCTCCTTGTCAGAGAACAATTCTTAATATAGTTTTTCACAAGGTCTAAGCCCTGTAAATTAAATTTCAATATCTTCATATGGATTTAATCCTGTTAAATGGATCAGCTTAGTGGCTATGTCAAATATCTTAATAAGGCTATCAATATCGAAAATAAATATCTCCCCTCCATTCCCCATAAAACCGGTTTTCAGCTCCGGTAATGAGTATTTATACCCACTATTAGATCTTTAGTTTGCTTTTCCGATTGCTTTTACTTTGAAGCCAATCTCTTTAAGTAATTTGTGATCAAGTAAATTTCTACCATCAAAAATAAAAGCTGGTTTCATCATATTATCATAAATATTTTGCCAATCATACTTTTTAAATTCATCCCATTCAGTAAGTATAGCAATAGCATGGGCATCTTTACAAGCTTTGTAAGGATCATCAGCAGGGGTAAGTAATTCCCTGTTTTTCTTTTCACTTCGCGAATCCAGAGAATCAATATCGGCATACATTTGCTCATGCTTTACTTTTGGATCAAAAACAGAAATAATTGCCAAATCATTCATCAAATGATTTGCTACATATTTAGCTGGAGCTTCGCGAGTATCATTAGTGTCTTTTTTAAAAGCCCAACCTAAAAAGGCAATCTTCTTTCCAGATACTGTATTAAATAAGGTGGTTAAGATATTATCAGCAAATCGTTTTTTCTGATAATCATTCATAATAATTACCTGTTCCCAATAATCTGCAACCTCCTGTAAACCTAATGTACGACAAATGTAAACTAAATTTAAGATGTCCTTTTGAAAACAAGAGCCTCCAAAACCGACAGATGCTTTTAAAAACCTGGAACCTATTCTGCTATCTGCCCCAATGGCTCTTGATACTTCTTCAATGTCTGCTTCAGTTGACTCACACAAAGCTGATAACGAGTTTATTGAAGAAACCCTCTGAGCAAGAAAAGCATTTGCTGTTAACTTAGACAACTCAGACGACCAAACATTTGTCTGTAAAATCCTTTCCCGAGGCAACCAATTCGCATAAACCTCAGTTAAGGCATCCATTGCGGCTTGTCCTTCCGGTGTCTGATCTCCTCCTATCAATACCCGATCAGCATTATGCAAATCATTTATTGCTGAACCTTCTGACAGAAATTCAGGATTTGATAAAATTTGAAATTTCACACCACTCCCGGTGTTATCCAATATAGCTCTAAGCGTTTCTGCAGTGCGGACAGGAAGTGTTGATTTTTCTACCACAATCTTATCCGATTCTGCTGCTTGAGCAATTTGCCTGGCACATAGTTCAATATATTTTAAATCGGCCGCCATACCTTTGCCTTTTCCATAAGTCTTAGTTGGAGTGTTTACACTTATAAAAATCATATCAGCTTCCTTAATTCCTTTTTCAATATCAGTACTGAAAAACAGATTTCTTCCTCTGGCTTCACTTACTACTTCCAATAATCCGGGTTCATAAATTGGAAGTTCATTAGTTTTCCAGGCAGCAATTTTTTTTGGATTTATATCAACAACATTAACCGTAATGTGAGGACATTTCTGAGCAATTACTGACATGGTTGGGCCTCCAACATAACCAGCTCCGATACAGCAAATATTTTTTATCATTTTCACTTCGCTATATTTATTAATATGATATATTGACAAATTAACTAAGAAAATACTTTTCTAATTACTTATAAAAATTATCAGGAGACATTCTTATAATGAAAATCGTTTTTCTTAAAATAGTCATTAAAAAGTACAAACTTTAACCTTTAGCTCTAATTGGTTGACGCATACTCACTAGTATATCCTGGCACAATCTCTTTCATTGCCTCAATAACTTCTGTGCCAGATTTATCATAAATTGTAACCAGTAGCTCATTTATTTTTGGAAGAATGCCTTCATAGTCTGCATCTGCAACCCTGGCTATGCTGATTTTTGGATTATGAGTGGCTAATTGTTGCTCCTTTTCAGAGAATAATTCTTCAAATAGTTTTTCACCAGGTCGAAGCCCTGTGAATTTAATTTCAATATCATCATAAGGCTTTAAGCCAAAAAGATGAATCAGCTTAGTGGCAATGTCTAAAATCTTAATGGGATTACCCATATCAAATATAAATATCTCTCCCCCATTCCCCATAAATCCGGCTTCAAGCACCAATTGACAAGCTTCCGGAATAGTCATAAAAAATCGTGTAATTTCGGGGTCAGTAATGGTAACAGGGCCTCCATCGGCTATCTGTTTCTTGAATAGTGGAATAACTGATCCGTTTGATCCAAGAACATTTCCAAATCGCGTAGTGATAAACTGAGTATTAACTTCAGGTCTCCTGGCTTGTGTATGTACCAGCAATTCACAAACCTTTTTAGAGGCTCCCATCACGTTGGTTGGATTTACTGCCTTATCTGAAGAGATCATTACAAATTTTTCCGCTTTATACTTTATTGCCAGGTCTGAAATGATCTTAGTTCCTCCAACATTGACCCTGAATGCCTCGTGCGGATTTTTTTCCATGACCGGAACATGCTTATAAGCAGCAGCATGAAAGACAATTTCAGGATGATACTTGTTAAAGATGAAGTTCATCTTTTTATGATTGCATACATCTCCAATTATAAGTTTATAGTGGCAATCCGGATATTTCTCTACTAATTCATTATTTAAATAGAAAGATGGTGTTTCAGCCTGATCAACTAAAATTAAAAGCTTATATTCAAATTTTGTCAACTGTCTTACAATCTCCGAACCAATTGATCCTGCTGCACCAGTGACCATTATAGTTTTATTCCTTAATCCTTCTTCAATTCTTTTGAGATCAAGCTGGATAGGATCCCTTCCAAGCAGATCTTCCAATTGAACTTTTCTAAGTTGTTTTACCTGTAACTGGCCATTAAGCCATTGGTCAAACGAAGGTAAATCAAGTACTTCCAGTCCAAGACTAATAACAGATTCCAAAACCTCTTTTTTCTTCCCTGGAGATATATCTTTAATTGCAAAAATGAATGTTTTAATACCCTCTGATTCAATAAATTCCTTGCAAAGAACAGTTTTTGAAAAAACTGGATATCCGTCAACCTTTTTCCCCTGAAGCTTACTGCTATCATCAATAAAACCTCTGAGCTGATATCCGCTTTTAGGATCACTTTCAATAACCCTTTTTACAATTATACCAGCCTCGCCCGATCCATAAATCAAAACACTTTTCCTACGGCTCGATGGTAGTGATACAAAAACATAAAACATCTTGATGAAAATCCTGAAGAAAATCAGAGAAACAGTAACAGTACCGTAATGAATCATTAATATTGATATAGGAATATTAAGAAACTCATTAAGTTCAAATTCTCTACTGAAAATTGTAATAAATAATAAAACAGCAAATGCTGCACTATTTGTAACAGCTATTATAAATGTATCCTTAACTGTGGTCTGACGAATGAGCCCTGAATATGATTTAAAAAGGATCATGAAAACCGTATACACCATTCCGACCATAAGAGCCTGATAGATAGCTACTGACCATAAAAATGTATACGTTTCAAAGTTATATCTGAGAAGATAACTAAAAATGAAAGTAAAGAAAACAGTAGAAATATCCATTACCAGAACAAGCCAGCGAGGCAGGGAATATCTCCTGAAAACCTGTATTATTCTGTACTTAAGCCTGTTGATCATATTTCAGAAAAATATGTACGTGAAATTAGTTAAAATTTTTAAAACGAAACTTGTAATAAGACAATTTACAAGTCCTGGAGGTTGCTTTTGCGGGAAGATGCATAGCGCATAGAGCATGGCGAAAAGCACATGGCGAAAAAACTAAATCAAGGATTTTCTGAATAATGTAATTTTTCTCGATAAGTGATCAAGTTTCTCTTTATGAACTTCCAGAACTTCATTATTAATATGTTCGGTTTCCAAGAGAATTATTAGAATATTTACACATTCAAAAATTGATCTTCTTGAAATATTAAGAAATTGTGCAAACTCTTTGTCAGAGAAAGAACCAGATCCTTCTGCAATATTATTTGTTATACTCATTGCAGCTGACCTTAGCTGTTCAGCAAATCTATAGTACTTTTTCCCCTCCAATTCATTAGCTATACCTAAAAGTGAAACTGTTACTTTAATTCCCTCTTTCCAGATATCAAAATCCTCAAATCTAAATACAGCTTTCATAATTATCTAAAGCATAGCGCATGGCGCTATGCTTTTTACTTCCTTACAGACATACTTCCGTCCCGTCAGTCACATTACAAAACTTTGTATGTAACTAACAATGTGTCGATTAAAGTTTTTAAACACCTATGGGGCAAGCTCTTAGCCTTCTACTCTTTTCGCCCAGCTCTTAGCCCTATGCGCTTTGCGCTATGCGCTATGCTCATAGGTGTTACAAATTATTCCAAAACCAGTTAACTGCCTCTTCTAGCCCTTCAATAACGTTATGGGACGGTGAATAACCAAGCAGTCTTTCCGCTTTATCAATTGAAGCCAGTGAATGATGTATATCACCTTCCCTGTCAGGTCCGTATGCCGGGTTTATGTCTAAAATCTCTTTATCAAACTTACCAGCAAACTTTCTGATAAGAGAAAAAAGTTCATTTAAAGTAGTCCTTTCTCCATAAGCAACATTATAGACCTGGTTAATAGCCTGCTTGTCACTTACAGTTGCAGCAAGGTGGTTTGCCTGGATAACATTATCAATATATGTAAAATCACGTGAGATAGACCCATCACCATTTATCAGAGGGACCTCATGCTTCATAAGCATCTTCATGAATTTAGGGATCACTGCGGCATAGGCTCCATCCGGATACTGACGCCTGCCAAAGACATTGAAATACCTCAAACCAATTACATCTATTCCATAGGTACTAGCAAAATTAGTGGCAAAAAGCTCATCAACATATTTGGTTATTGCATAAGGAGAGAGCGGATTACCAATTTTATCTTCAACTTTTGGCAAATCAGGATGATCGCCGTATGTAGAAGAACTTGCAGCATAAACAAACCTCTTGACATTAGCTTCTTTGGATGCAAAAAGCATTTTAACAAAACCTCCGATATTAACATCAGTGGTTGTAGCCGGATCTTTTATTGATCGTGGTACAGAACCCAAAGCTGCCTGGTGAAGTACAATATCAACATCAGTGACTGCTCTTTTACAATCATCATAGTTTCTAATGTCACCTTCAATAAGAGTAAAGTTGGGGTTATCAATATAAGCTTCCAGGTTTTCTCTCCTGCCAGTTGAAAAATTATCCAGACAAGTAACCTTATTATCTGCATTAAGCAATGATTCTATAAGATTCGAGCCAATAAACCCTGCACCTCCTGTTACCAATACTCTGCTATTCCTCACTGTTCGCTCCATCAACTGCTTCTATAAACACATAATTTTACGAAAATAATCTAAATATATTCATGATTTTTCGAACATCATCAATATCTCCTTAAGTATAAATTCAGCAGTCTTACCATCGCCATAGAAACCAGGATAATTGAGCACAGAATGCAAATTCATAAAATTAATAAATTCCTGCTTTATAAGGTTCGGATCAGCGTCTACCAGTTTTGCAGTACCATTACTCACAAGCTCAACCCATTCAGTCTCCTTCCTTAACACAATACAAGGTTTTCTGAAGAAATGAGATTCTTTTTGTACTCCTCCTGAATCAGTTACGATCATCCTGCAGTTTTTCTCCAGAAGCATTATCTCAAGAAATGAAACCGGAGGAATTATTTTAATATGCACACTCTCTAATAATGCCTTATACAAAATTTTCAGGTTAGTCTTTAATGAGTTGATTGTCCTTGGGTGCAAAGGCATTACAAGAATAATATCTTCTTGTTCGGCTAAATCATTCAGTGTTAATAATATACTTTCAAGTCGCGAAATATCATCAGTGTTTAAATCTCTATGTATGGTGACCAGTATGAAATTATTTTTCTCCAGCGAAAGTTGTTCTAATAGCTTTGCTTTCTTTTTTTCTGCCAGTTCAGCAAAAAAGAGAGTATTATCATACATTATATCACCGGTAAAATAGATCTTTGGGTTATCTATTGTATAAGGCGGACTGTTTTCTGGTCTGAATCCTTCACTCATAAGGTTTTTAAAAGCAGCATTTGTTGGTGCAAACAGCAGTGTTGAAGAATGGTCGCTCATTATCCTGTTAAGCTCTTCAGGCATCTGTTTATTAAAAGATCGAAGACCTGCTTCAATGTGAATTACGGGAAAATGGAGTTTTGAGGCAGCTAATGCACCTGCAAGGGTGGAATTTGTATCTCCGTATAACAAGACACAATCGGGCTTCTCTTTCAGAAGAACCTCCTCAATACCGGTTATCATCATTGATGTTTGACGGCCATGACCCGCTGAACCAACTCCAAGATTATAATCGGGTTTATGAATTTCCAGTTCATCAAAGAATACTTCTGACAGCCCTTTGTCATAATGCTGGCCTGTATGAATAAGAATTTCAGTTATACTTTCTGAGAAACATTCGCGGATAGCTCTGCTTATTGCTGAAGCTTTTATTATCTGAGGTCTGGCACCAACTATATTAAGAAGCTTAATTTTACGCATTGAGATTCGAAATTTTATCAGGCCCTAAAGATAAAACATTTATCCTTTGTTCAAATTTTAATTAAACAAAAAAGGCATCTTGTCATGCAGATGCCTTCTTTGATTGTATCAACATTTATTTAGCAAAATTTACCGCTCGTGTCTCGCGTATAACAGTAATTTTAATCTGTCCCGGATAGGTCATTTCATTCTGTATTTGTCGCGCAATTTCAAATGAAAGGCCTTCGGCCTCTTTATCTGTAACCTTCTCTGCTCCGACTATAACACGAAGTTCTCTACCTGCCTGTATAGCATAAGTTTTCATTACACCAGGATACTGGAGAGCAAGTGATTCCAGCTCTTTCAGTCTTTTAATATATGATTCGACCACCTCACGTCGTGCTCCGGGACGTGCACCGGATATAGCATCACAAACCTGAACTATTGGCGCTATAAGGTTTGTCATTTCCGTTTCGTCATGATGAGATCCAATAGCATTGCATATTTCAGGTTTTTCCTTATATTTTTCAGCCAGCTTCATTCCCAGAATTGCATGAGGTAATCCCGGCTCATCATCAGGTACTTTGCCAATATCGTGAAGAAGTCCGGCTCTCTTGGCAAGCTTTGAATTCAGCCCTAGCTCCACTGCCATGATGGAACACAGATTTGCCACTTCACGTGAATGCATCAGCAGGTTCTGACCATATGATGATCTGTATTTCATTTTTCCAATAAGTCTTATCAGCTCAGGATGTAACCCATGAATACCAAGATCAATAGTTGTTCTCTTTCCTACCTCAAGAATCTCTTCCTCAACCTGTTTCCGTGTCTTTTCAACCATCTCCTCAATTCTGGCCGGATGTATCCTTCCATCGGTAACCAATTGATGCAAAGCAAGTCTGGCTACTTCCCTTCTTACAGGGTCAAATGCTGAAAGAACAATAGCTTCAGGTGTATCATCAACAATTATTTCAACACCTGTTGCGGCCTCAAGGGCCCTGATATTACGGCCTTCCCTGCCAATGATACGACCCTTCATCTCGTCAGACTCAATATGAAATACTGTTACAGCATTTTCAATCGCATGCTCTGAAGCAACTCGTTGAATCGTCTGAACAACAATCTTTTTAGCCTCTTTATTTGCAGTCATCTTTGCTTCATCAAGGATCTCATTTATATAAGCCATTGCTCCTGTCTTTGCTTCCTCTTTTAATGACTCAATAAGATGGTTCTTTGCATCCTCTGCTGAAAAACCTGAAATAGCCTCAAGCTGGTCAACCTGCTGTCGGTGAAGCTTAGCAAGCTCTTCTGATTTTTTGTCTACCAGATCGAGCTGAGATGTGAGGTTTTCTCGTATTGCATCAGCCTCATTCTTTTTTCGTTGCGACGCTTCAATTTTCTGTGAAAGAATCTGTTCCTTCTGCTTAATTCTGTTTTCTGCGTGTCCTATCCAGTTATTCTTCTCATTAATTACTTTTTCATGCTCTGTTTTAAGTTGAAGAAATCTCTCTTTTGCCTGAAGAATCTTTTCCTTCCTTGTCACTTCTGCTTCAGCCTCTGCTTCGCTGATTATCTTACGGCTTTTGTTTTTAAGCGCCAATTGCCAGAAAAGGTATGAGACACCAAAACCTATAACAAGGGCTGATACACAAAATATAATCATCAATCCGTTGCCTAATGTTCCTATAATAAAAGTCATCATTTATTGTATTTAGTATATATATAAAAATAAAAAACCCGCAAAGTTCCTTCAGCTTTTATAAAACCCCATGTCTGTATGGCTGAAGCTACTAACACAGTTCAAACGTCCACTGTTCCCGAAGGAAGCCCGACGAATCGGGATGAGGCCTGTTCTACCTGAGCTAAGGTTGCTCCAAAGTTTTAACTGTTGAGTTTCAAAAATGAATGAAGAAACAAAGCGGGCAATTTAATTATCTATTTTAAAGAACGCTGTTACTCTTTTGTTTCAAGAACCGAATCAATTTTTTGTATCAATTCTTTTATGGCATCCGGGAGGTAATCTTTCTCTAGCTTTTCTTCTTCTTCAGTAAGTTTTATCACATACTGCAGGGCAGCCATTGCCAAAAAATCCTGTACATCCTTATCGGTGTACCGCTGCTTATACTGCAGCACCTTCTCATTAATCATCCTGGCTGCTTTCCTTATCCTCTCCTCATTTTCCCGTTCAACCTTCAATGGATAATACCTGTCCGCTACATTAACCCTGATCGATAGCTTATCATCCATTGTTATATTTTATCTGTTTAAAAGAGCAACACATTTGTCAATTTCCCGCACCAATTCACCAATTTTCATCTTCGCTTCTGAAGCATTCTCGCCTTCACCTAATAATGCTCCTGATAATTTAACTCTTTCGTATCTAATTTCCAATTCTTTAATTTTCATTTCCCGTTCCTGAAGCAGAGCATTCAAAGCTTCATTCCCGTTTTTCAGATCAGTTAACTCGGTACTGAGGTCACTATATCGGGTTAACAATTCATCCAGTTTTCTATTCAAAATAATTAATTCTTCGTAACCCGGACCGGACATAACAAAATCTTTAATACAAAATTAACATAGTTAATGATATTTTCAAAAATTTAACATAAATAGTTTGGTTGAATGAACCAGAACTCTAGCTTTGCACAACTGAAAATATAAAAATTAGGGGTAATGCTTATAACCAGATTAATTATTATTAGTGTATTGTTATTCAATGCATCCTATTACAACCCAAGAGATAAATCTATATTCATATCTCCTGTCAAAATACCCCTTCTCCTATCTTCAAATTTCGGTGAATTAAGAGTAGATCATTTTCATTCCGGACTAGACATCAAGACACAGGGTGTTACAGGCCAAAAAGTTGTTGCTACTGCAAACGGATATATTTACCGAATAAGCATATCTCCAGTAGGGTTTGGGAGAGCTCTTTATATAAGGCATCCATCAGGTTATTCAACTGTATATGGTCACCTTGATAAATTCACACCAGAAATTGAAGATTACGTGAAAAACCAGCAATACAAGAATAAAAGTTATACGGTTACATTGTTTCCACAAAAAGATAAATTCCCACTCAGGCAGGATGACCTTATTGCTTATTCAGGTAATTCAGGGAGTTCATCAGGACCACACCTTCATTACGAAATAAGAAAATCAGATAAAGAAATACCTGTTAATCCACTTTTGTTTGAATTTGGTGTAAGAGACAATATAGCCCCTGTTATTGAAAAGCTGGTAATATATCCGGTTAACAGACATACAATGATTAATAACCAAAACATTATTAAGAAGATTAATGTATCCGGGGAACATGGCAACTATTACATCCCTGTAGAAAATGAAATTACCATTAGTGGACTTGCAGGGTTTGGAATAAAATCATTTGATCGGTTGAATGACACCTATAATAAATGTGCAGCATATTCAATCGATTTGATTATTGACAGTGTTTCTATTTTTAGTTATGTTATGGACGGCTTTTCATTTAATGAGTCGAGATTTGTTAACAGTCATATTGATTATGAAACATATATGAAGGAGAAGATCTATATTGAAAGAACATTTGTATTACCTAACGATAAGCTTAGTGTATATAAAGATGTTATAAACAGGGGAATATTCAATTTTAATGATGATCAAACTCATCATGCTGAAATTATTGTTACAGATGCTCATAATAACATATCGGTATTATCATTTACTATTAAGGCACAATCTGCAAATTATAAGCAAGTTACTGAGACAAATGATAAATATATGAAATTAATGCCCTATAATAAGGCCAATAGTTTTGCTTCAGACAATCTTTCAATTAGCATACCTATAGGCGCCCTATATGATACTCTATATTATAATTATAAAACATCACCCGGCACATTAGAAATGTTGTCAGATTTACATCATATTCATAATAAGTTCGTACCCCTGCAAAAGCCATTTAAGATTTCAATTAAACCAATAACAATTCCTGAGGGAAAAGAATCTAAAATGCTGATTGTCCAGTTGGGAGATGATCTGATAAAAAGCGCAATAAACAGTAGCTGGTCAGAAGGATATCTCACCGCTGATGTTCTATCATTTGGTAACTTTTATGTAGGAATTGACAGCATTGCCCCTGCTATATCAACCAATGGACTTGTATCCGGAGCAAACCTGAATGGGAAAAAGGAGATCAGAATAAAAATAACAGATGATTTTTCAGGAATAAAATCGTATGAGCCTGCTATTGATGGAAACTGGGCACTCTTTGAATACGATCAGAAAAATAACCTTCTTATTTACAAATTTGATGAAAAAAGAGTTACTAAAGGAAAAGTTCATAATCTGTCACTGAAAGTAACTGATAACAAGGATAATTCCAGTCATTATAAATGTGATTTTATCTGGTAATTATTCAACCTCCATTTTGATGCGGAACTAATAGATAATCAAATCATTCCTCAATTAAACGGGAAAAACCAAAAAAAATGCCTATATTTGGCACATAAATATACAATGCCGGAAGATGGGTGTTATTTTATTAGGTTCATGTCCATATTTTTGTACCTCTGGTTAAGATAATAAATAAAGAGACAACATTTTATATAGTGAGTTCGTTTATAAAGTATAGCGAACAGAAAAATTTCTCTTAACATTTCAAATACATTGATATAGATTAACCTTACCAGAGACATCTTATAATGGCTTAAAAATATTTATATGTTCATATATTACAGTAATGTGTTGATGAAGATATAGATAAACAGATAATTAATTAATTGAATGGAGTTAGATTATGCACGAAAAAAAACAGACCGTATTTAAAACACCTGATATTACGAAAATGCAGGAAGTTGTGATTAATCACAGGACTAAAATATATATAGCAATTGGAGCTGATCCAGAGGAAGCAAGAAGCCGCTACTGGGCCAGACAGGATGCAAAAGGCAAAATACTCATACCTAGCAAAAAATCAGCATAAAACTGATTCTATAAAAGAAGTGCTTATTAGCTAAGACTACTAATATATTTTTGTCGGGTATAAGCCTTTGCTTATCATCTTATTAATACTCTCAACAACAAAAGGTTTATCTTCCCGATAAGTAACACCAAACCACCGTTCGTTGCTCATCAATATTTTAATGGTAATTTCGCCATTCTTGACGAATTTATCAACTGAGGTAGGAATATCAAGTTCAGATTTTAGTTCCATACCACTGGTATTAATAAAGTTCCTGAACTCATCTCCCAGAAAGCCATAGCACGATGGTTTAAAACCCCACAAATTCATAGAAACAATTTCATTCCCTGTAAATTTCTCAACCCTGCCATCGTCTCCTGGAGCAATGGCACCATCAGTTGTTTTCTCAATCTGACGAGTTTCAACAATATTGCTAAGTAACCCATTTTCATCAGCTTTACACACCCCTCTGTTAACATGTCCATGGTCAGATAATGTATTTCCCATTTTGTATCCAACAATGCAATAGCAGTTGGGATCTTTATCATTAACCAGAAAATCGTAAAGAATTTTAAAGGATTCTATACCATAATAATCATCGGCATTAATCACACCGAATGGTTCCTTTATCGACTGTTCTGTAACAAGAATAGCATGACTTGTACCCCATGGCTTTTGCCTGTCAGGGTTAACTTTAACACCTTCAGGGAGATTCGTAATCTCTTGAAATACATAGTCAACCTCAATTTTACCTTTAAGTCTTTTTACAAAACGTTCCTTTACCTGATCTTCTATATCCCGCCTTATTACAAAAACAATTTTTCCAAACCCGGCACGGATTGCATCATAAATAGAATAGTCAATTATTGTCTCACCAGAGGGTCCCACTTCATCAAGTTGCTTATTACCACCATAACGAGTTCCCATTCCTGCTGCCAGAACTAAAAGAGTTGGTTTCATCATAATTATTAGAGTTTTGTACTTTACAATTATACAGAAAAATTTATTGCTTTTAAATGATTATCTGGTATCAATAATTCAAAATTATTGATTTCCAAGAGATTTAATATATATTTTTAAGGAATTACTATCTTTAAGACTTATAATATTTACAACAAATATTTCATGGATTGCAGAGGCTACAAAGGCAAAAGAATTTCACTTCACAGGTAGAAAAGTTGTTGATAGTGAAATGAAATTCAGGAAAGAAGGTATCCCAATGGGAGGTCCGGGCATTCCTGAGTTTTCCAGAAAGGTTGCCGATCCTAAAAGAATAAATCGTATAATAAATATGCTCAATTTGATCTGATATATCCTTTGAAATTTTCCCGGACTTGTTACCTTTGTGATTCATTAATTCAATAACTATTTTAAAATAATTAATAGTGATTCTATGAAAAAACTTATAGCTTTAGTGTTAGTGATCCTGGTATCAGGCTTATTAGCGGAACAGATAACAAATGCCTGTACAAATTTTCTTGTGACTAAAGGCGCATCCGTAAAAGGATCAACAATGATAACATATTCTGCAGACTCGCATCAATTATATGGTGAGTTATATTATTGGGCTGCAAGAGACTACCCACAAGGTAGCATGCTTGATGTTTATGAATGGGATACAGGCAAGTATATGGGAAAAATCAGCCAGGTAGCTCACACCTATTCTGTTGTTGGAAATATGAACGAACATCAACTCGCTATTGGTGAAACTACATACGGTGGTATTGAAAACCTTGTCGATACAACAGGGATCATCGATTATGGAAGTCTTATATACCTTACTCTTAAGAGAGCTAAGAATGCGAGGGAAGCTATAAATGTTATCTCTGATCTGGTATCTGAATATGGTTATGCCAGTTCAGGTGAATCATTTTCAATTGCTGATCCAAATGAAGCCTGGATATTTGAAATTATTGGGAAAGGCCCGGATAATAAAGGTGCTGTATGGGTAGCACGCCGTATTCCTGATGGATATATATCTGGACATGCCAATCAGGCCAGGATACAAACGTTTCCTCTATCCACAGGTAAGAAGAACAGCATCTCTATCACTTCTAAAGAACTTAAACGTATTTCGGATCCCAATATTGAATGTGTTTATGCTTATGACGTAATCGACTTTGCCCGTAATAAAAATTTATTTGCCGGTAAAGATGCTGATTTCAGCTTTTCAGACACATATGCACCTATTACTTTTTCAGGTGCCAGGTTTTGTGAGGTCCGGGTATGGTCATTTTTTAAATCGGTTAATGATGATATGGATCAATATTTCAACTATGCCTCTGGTCATAACCTCAGCAAACGTATGCCATTGTGGATAAAGCCTGACCGCAAAATATCAAACTATGATATGATGAATTTTATGCGGGACCATCTTGAAGGAACGGTACTGGATATGAGAAAAGATATAGGAGCTGGTTCATTCGGACTCCCCTATCGCTGGCGTCCTCTAACATGGAAAGTTTCCGGTGATGAAGCCGCTCCGGGATATTGTAACGAAAGAGCCACATCAACACAACAAACAGGTTTTGTATTTGTTGCAGAATGTCGCAACTGGCTTCCTGATCCTATCGGGGGAATATTCTGGTTTGGAGTTGACGATGCAGCTACAACCGTTTTTAATCCTATGTATTGCGGAATCACTGATATACCTGAATGTTTTAAAGTAGGAAACGGTGATATGCTGACTTATTCTCCAACATCAGCTTTCTGGGTATTCAACTTGGTTGCAAACTTATGCTACCAGAGATATGATTTAATGAGTAATGATGCACTGATAGTTCAGAAACAACTTGAGTCACAATATCTTTCTGAAACTGCTTCAGTTGATGAGACCGCTCTCAAACTTTATAACACGGATAAGAAGCAAGGTCTTGATTATCTGACTGCTTATTCAGGTAAAATTGCTCAAAACACATTTAAGCAATGGAAATCATTAAGCGAATATCTTCTCGTGAAGTATATTGACGGTAACATTAAAAAGGAAAAAGACGGTAGGTTCGAAAGAAACAGTTGGGGTAATCCCGTAATGCCTTTTCAGGTGGGCTATTCAGATGACTGGAAGAAATCGGTAATACAAGATACAGGCAACAAACTGCTGGTCCCTGCTGGCGATAGCGGACATTGAAAACATATGGGTTGTGAATCTGAAATTTATATTATTATGAATGTTCAAATGATTCTGTAAAAATATTAATTTCATTCATTGCTTCTTAAAATATTATTGTACATTTGCGTCCGATTTTAAAGATCATGTTTGAGAATACAAAATACTTTGCGAGATGAATTTAATGAATGTTGTTGAGAAAGAATTTGCGGTAAAAAATGATTTTCCGAAATTCGCAGCAGGCGATACTGTAACTGTCCATTATAAGATAAAAGAAGGTAATAAGGAGAGAATACAGCAGTTCCGGGGAGTTGTTATACAGAGAAGCGGAGCATCACACACAGAAACCTTTACTGTAAGAAAAATGTCAGGAAATATTGGCGTTGAAAGAATATTCCCAATTGCATCACCATTTATTGATAAGATAGAGGTAAATAAGCATGGTAAAGTCCGCAGGGCAAGAATATTCTACATTCGCGATCTTACTGGTAAAAAGGCCCGCATCCGCGAGAAAAAATTCTAATCATATCTTTTTTATAAGATCATCGCTCTTAACCTGGGCTTCTTCTACAAGCCTTTTAGCTTGAACATCCGCCTCCTGAATTAGCTGTTCAGCTTTCTTATCTGCTGTCTTTCTCAAAGAGTCAGCTCCTTTCTGAGCAGCCATTTTTGCTATAGTTCCCTTTGATGATGCCCCATCAATAAGTTTCTGTGCCTGAACTGCTGCTTCACTTCGTATCTTTTCTGCTGCTTTTGCTGCTTCATCTCTCAGCTGCTGGCCTCTCTCTTCTGCCTCTTTAATCAGTTTTGCACCTTGTGCCTCGGCTTCTGCCCTGGCCTTCTCTTTTGCTTTATCTACAGTATCATCTATAGTCTGCTTAACAACTTCTTTTGCAGCCTGTTTAACTCCTCCAGTGCTTTTCCCGGTAGTACTTCCAAAAAACGGAGCTACAATAGGTTTACTAATTGTTCCAGTTACCTTAATGTTCACTTTGAGAATATCTGAAGGTTTATAGCTAATTCCAAAAGCAGATGCTTGTGCTGAAAGGTTATCTATGAGTGAATTTACGGAACTTCCAAGATCTGATCTCGGCATCTCAGTCTTTACCAGATAGTTCAGAGTCTGATCCATACCCTGATCCCCACTGATATTCATTTTCAAATTTCCTGTTCTAACATCAAACGGGCTGACGAAAATCCTTCCATCAGCTATTTTAAAACTTATATTAATATCCTTAAATGTATTGCTATACTTGTCACCTAATTTAAGCGTTTCTTTCATCTTGTCGAAGGTAGCTGATTCAAGGAGTGTAATTTGGTCTGAGTGAAGCTTTCCACCTCCGTTTATTGAGTTAATAACCGGCATCATATCGCTTCCCAATAAACTGGCATAATTTAGCTTTGCATTAATTTTACCATCTATACCTTTTGCAGCAGGTGCAAGTTTCTGAACAGTATTGAATGAATTAAATGCATCTTTTACATTAATATTCTGCATATCAAAATCAGCTTTCATAACCGGCTTAAGAGTATCTCGTGTATCATAATCTGCATTCATTGAGATTGTCCCATTCAATATGTTCATCCCTGTCTCCCGTATACTTAAAATACCATCCCTGACAATAATATGTCCTTTAATTTTCTGTGCTTTGATGTTATCATAACTGAACTCTTCAATCAACGCATCAAAGTCAAAATCAACATTGCCAGGGACCTGCAATACAGTAAGCGATGTTGTATCTTCAACAGCAGTTGTATCCAATACCATTTTTGACAATATTTCGGATACATCTATTATTTTAGAACGCATAGACAGATTACCTTTTATGGTCTGATTACTGAAAACATACGGTATATAATTTTCAATACGACCACTAAGAGTAAAATCACTTTTCCCTCCAATATTCAAGCTGGAATTAGACATAGCAGCATAAGCAGGTGTAAATTCGAAATCTGCTTTATTTATTATTACTTCCGGATAACCAATCATAGCAACAAGCATATTTTCGATATCCATTATGCCTGAGGCATTAAAGTTCTCATATTGCTCTTTCTCTATCATCGACATTTTTCCTGACATTTGAAATGACATATCAATAATTCCAGACAAGCTTATACTATCCATCGGTACAGCTTTTGAGAGAGCTGAGAGATCGATTCGCCCAACCATTGATCCTTTAAAATCCGGATCACTCATTGGTGTTTTAAGCCCAAACGTCATATCAAAAGGGCTCCCGGCCAGTTCCATGTGTAAGAGATCAACATTTGCAATTGTTTTGTCCATATCTTTTCCATCGACAAAAACATCAGACTTTATATTAATATTTTTTATCTGTTCCGGTAAGTCGGGATAACTTATTAGTCCGTTGTTAACTGAGAGAGCTATTGTAATATCAGGCAGTGTACTGTCTGCATCACTGTAGATACCTTTTGCTGCTCCTTTTAAAGCAAAATCACCAGTTGCTTGAAGGTCTTTATAATCACTCATATAGACTGCAGGTATAAGTGATAAAAGTGTTTTAAATGAAGTCTGCTCAGTGCCGAATTGAATATCAGTCTCAATATCATCCCCAGGCATAGAAACCATGCCGGTAAAATTTAGTTTAAGGTCATTAATAGAGAAATGGTTTTCACGGAAAGTGAATTTCATATTATCAAGGTTTGCCAAAATATCGATTTTCGAATCGACCACAGCCTTATTCAAATACTTCATTCCCTCCATAATAAATGTAATTTCTCCAATATCTAACGACATTTGCATATCAGTCTCGCTCATTGTCATATCCCCTTTCAGATTGAAATTAATATTTTTCATATAAGCCTTCATGTCTGACTCATCATCAATATATGATATTGAACTGTTCAGAAGGGCAACCTTCTTAAGGAGTATCTTCATATCAGAAGATGATGTTTCTTCCTCAGTTGTAACTGTTTCAGTAGTATCTTTCATAATATCCCAGTTAGGAGTACCATCTTTCAATACTATTGCATTTACAACCGCTCTGTCCATAATAATTGACTTTACCTCATAACCCGATTTGCTAAAAAGGCTCGAAAGATTAAAAACAAGATCAAATGATTTGAATCCGGCAAGTGTATCATTTTCAAATCTATCTAACCCGACAACAGATAATCCCTGCAATGAGAAGGAGAGATTCGGAAAATTCCTGAAAAACCCGAGTTTATAATCTTCAAATTTTACAACCGCATTGACCGATTCTGTAATTACCTGTTCAACTTTGGTTCTTATCTGTTCTTTAAATAATATCGGAACGGTAAAAAGCAATACCAGAATTATTAAGATAAGTCCTAGTAATACTTTCACGATTATACCAGCTGCCTTTTTCATAACAAATATATTTATAATTGATTATCAGCGAAATACCAAAATTATTTTATTTACAATTTGATAAATAAAAGTAATATATATTAATGAATATAAAAATACGCTAAAAGAGTTGTCGAAGGATATCGGGTATTTAAAGTTATATTAAGCTTCAACCCTTTCAACCCCTTTAACCCCTTTAACCCCTTTAACCCTTTCAACTATTTATGTACTTTAGGCACTCCGGTGCACTATTAAAAATCAATTTTGTTCAAATAATTATTATATTTGCGTTCTCAAAAAAGACGGACCTGTAGCTTAATGGATAGAGCATCTGGCTACGGACCAGAAGGTTGGGGGTTCGACTCCCTCCAGGTTCACATTTATTAAACGACAAACCCTTGCAATACAGCGTATTACAAGGGTTTTTGTTTTTTCAAATAATTATATTACACCTAATAACGTCATTTAAGTGACTATATAATGCTGATGGATCAATATCGGAAATTAACAGAGACCTGCCATGGGTGCTAATCTCATAAATGGGATTTGTTATGGATGTCGCTCTGCTGTTTCAAACAGTGATTTAATATATAACTCTTCTGCAAGAATATTCAGGCAATATCTTTAATTCTGACACTGAAGAGATATTTCTGTTAAAAGCAGGATGGTGCGAATTATCAGAGTAAATCCAAGTGTTTTATTTTTTTTTATTATCTTTATTGCGTACGTTTGTTAAAGTCTTTAAATAGTACTTTTTTACGTTCGTTCTCTTAATTAATAATATTTTCCGGTTTACTTTCCTGTTGACTCATATACTATACCAGTGCAGTTATTACCAGGCAGACATCTTTTCTGCAAACCAGGATCAGAAAATAATCAAGGGATAAGTTTTTATACTTTTCCTGCAAATAAATTACTATATGGAAGAGACAAACTTCAATATAATGGATTGTGCCCTAATTGCAATAGCAACAGGCGAAAAGGCACAGAATCTCAGGGAACTCGGGGATTATCTGAAGAATACGCATCAGGGGTGCCTATATTATCATTTCTGGGGAGCCCACTTACACTCCCATTTTGATGATCTGGAATTTCAAAACGATTTCGCAATCTGGACATCACGAAAGCTGAACGATTCAAAAATTTCCGAACAGCTTTCACTTATTGATCCTAATATATACAAGGATATGGAAGAACTTCGCACAGAGGTAATTGAAATAATTGAACAGCAATTATATGAGCTTGAATATGTTCCATGGGCAAAACGAGGACAGGAGTTTCACTTTATCCGTTCACAGATAGTAATCTTCGACACAGGTGTTTTTGTAAACGATCCAAAGGATTTGCTGAAAAGAATTCCCGAGATGTCGATTGGCAGCATCTTTTATCATTTTATTGATTCACGCCGCAGACTTCCGGATAACAGGAATGATTTTTCTGTCTGGCTTGATAGGTTCCGAAATAAATATACCGGGCTTATAAAGGACCTTGATATGATTGATCCATATTTTACAACACTTAATGAACTTCGTCAGGATATCAATACTGTATTTATTAACTATTTTGAAGGAGGTACCGCATGAAAAACTTGCTTGAACAATACGCATCCATTGTGGGAGATGTGGTTATTGACCACATTAGACAGTTGGCGGCTCCTTTGAAAGGAATGAAAATACTTCATATTAATTCTACAAAAGAAGGCGGAGGAGTTGCAGAGATACTCAATCGTCTAATCCCATTAAAAAGGGAGCTGGGAATAGATGCAGAATGGGAAATCATTACAGGGGAAAAGGATTTTTACCAGTGTACAAAAAAAATGCATAATTCTCTTCAGGGTAACCGCGATGAGATTTCCGATACACTTTACAGCGTATATGAGAAGACAAATCTCCGGAATTTTGAAAGATTGAAAACAAAGCTCGAACAGGCAGATGTTGTTTTTATACACGATCCTCAACCGGCAGCATTGCTTTACCATTGCAAGGACAGAAAGGGCAAATGGCTTTGGCGCTGTCATATCGATGTAAGCCATCCTTATCGTCCGGTATGGAAGTATTTACGTGAATATATCAAAGATTATGATGCCAGTATCTGGTCAGTTTCAACATTTGTACAGCCTCTTTCGCACCCTATGTACCTTATTCCACCAAGCATTGATCCTCTGAGTGAGAAGAATATCGTACTTTCAGAGAAAGAAATTTCGGCTTTCTTTGATTCTTGGAAAATTAACAGGTCTTTCCCTGTAATAAGCCAGGTTTCGCGTTTTGACCGTTTCAAAGACCCGATTGGTGTTATTCAAAGTTACAGGTTAGTGAAGAAATATATTCCTGTGCAGTTGGTTTTAGCCGGGGGAGGTGCATCAGACGATCCTGAAGGAGGTCAGGTACTTAAGGAAATAAAAACATTTGCCAATCACGACCCTGATATTCACATACTGGAGCTTCCGCCTGATGCCCACAGGGCCATAAATGCTTTACAGCGAGGATCTGATATTATAATTCAAAAATCACTCAAAGAAGGATTTGGTCTTACAGTAACTGAAGGTCTGTGGAAAGGCAAGCCAGTTATAGCAGGAGATACAGGAGGCATTACACTTCAGGTAATCAACCATTTTAACGGATTCAGGGTAAATACACCGGAAGGAGCCGCCCTGCGGATCCGTTATCTCCTCAAACATCCTGAAATTATGGAAACCATGGGAAAAAATGCACGGCAGTTTGTACTGGATAATTATTTGATTACCCGTCACCTGAGGGAATATCTTACACTGGTTGTGGCTCTATTATATGGTTCAGAAGAAAAAATAGAGCTTAATTTGCCGGCTCGTTAATTTGCTTATGCCAGATTCACTAAAGATCTTATTTGTTTCAGCAGAATGTGTCCCGTTTGCAAAAACCGGGGGGCTGGGTGACGTTTCAGGAGCGCTGCCTATTTACCTGAGGAGACTGGGCCATGAAGTATGTGTTGTAATGCCATTATATTCATTTATAGACTACGAGAAATATAAAATTACAGTTGCAATAGACAAAATGAGCGTTCAGATGGGCCCTGAACAGATTATTTGTAAGGTTTGTAAAACTTTCATTAATAACGAAGTACCTGTTTATTTTATCGATTATGAGCCATATTTCGGAAGGTCTGATATTTACCATGACAACAATTTTAATGACTACCAGGATAATCCCATACGGTTTACCTTTTTGTCAAAAGCTGCGCTTCAGCTATGTCATGAGTTAAGGTACAAAACTGACATTGTTCATGCAAACGACTGGCATACAGCCATATTACCTGCTTATCTTAAAAAAATATATAAGGACGATACCTTGCTGGGAAATGCTGCAAGCGTTCTTACAATTCATAATATAGCATACCAGGGAAGGTATAATCGTTACTATTATAGCTTCACTGGAATAGGTGAAGAAGAATTCACTGCAGATAAATTTGAATGCTATAATGACGTTAATCTGCTGAAAGGAGGAATTTTTTTTGCCGATATGGTCAACACTGTAAGTCCGGGAT
>Ga0307376_10000383_pt1 | contig 56686 bp, 86 predicted proteins | sample TR2MG_FD_202536 | JGI IMG/M metagenome (GOLD analysis project Ga0307376, IMG submission 202536) | Soil microbial communities from Risofladan, Vaasa, Finland - TR-2 | ecosystem: Environmental > Terrestrial > Soil > Coastal area > Acid sulfate soil | place: Finland: Risofladan, Vaasa | collected...
CTTTTCCTGCTTCTCGGATTGTCCGGCTGCGCGACAGTCGATAGGCTTGGTACGCCGCAGAATTTCGCCAAGTGCGCGACGTTCGATGTGGCGACTACGACGATTGGGCTGGCGACGAACCGTATGCACGAAATCGACCCGCTCGCCAAGGCGTTGACCATTCACGGCATTGGACGCGTGGCCGGAATTGTCGCCCCAGTAATTGGTCTGAGCATCGCCGCCTACTACGCGCTCAAGTGGCTCGACAAACCGGCAGTCACCGCGACGGCAGCGGCATTGACTTGCGCGAGCGCAGCGCGTAATTTGTACCTGATACGGTGACAAGAAAAAGGGAATGAATAATGTCTTCCTCGGAGGAATTTCAAGATGCCTCAACAGACTTTGGACCTCTTACTCAACGACAGGCGGAAAACCTCGCAGACTTCGTTGATAAGCGCAACAATGAACGCCTGTACGCGAAAATCGGACGCAGCTTGGTTAGTCGGGCTCTATACGCGATTGGGGCGGGCCTGTGTGCGCTGGCTGTTGCGCTGAGCGGTTGGTTCCACATTAGCGTAGGACCGCCTAAATAAAAGGTGAAAGCATGGAATATATTCAACTGCTGATTGCATATTTCGACTTCCCAACAGTCGTGTTGTCCTTCATGCTCATCGGCATCGCGTATGCAATGTCTCAGGCCCAAAAGAAAGATGGATTCGATTGGGGCGACGGATTCAGGGACGCGAACGGAAAGGTGAGTTACACCCATGCGGCTGTTCCGATCGCCCTAGCCCTTTCCTCGGCAGTACTTTTGTACGTCACCATCGACGGGGTGAAGGGAAGTCATACGGGGCCGGAAATCTCCCAAGTACTTAATGCCCTCCTGTATTGGTATATTGCCTACATGATCGTTTGGGCCGGGACTAAGACGGTGGATAAACTCGTCGAATTGATCCAGACATATTTCACGGTCAAAGGCGGTGGAAGGCCGGAAGAAAAGCAGGGCGAGAAGCATGATTAAGGGAAACCGAAAGGCATTTCTGGACATGATCGCATACAGCGAAATAGGCCCCGCGCTGCTCTCCGTTTCGGACAACGGCTATAATGTTCTGGTCGGATCAACACCAGAGCATCCCTTGTTATTCGACAACTACAGTCAGCACCCGAGAATACACAATGACGCAGAGGATTCAGACGCCGCAGGCCGATATCAGTTCATGGGCCGATACTGGCTCACCTACAAGGCGCAGCTTTCGCTTCCTGACTTCGGCCCGGATTCACAGGATGAGTGGGCAATGCAGTTGATCCGCGAATGTCATGCGCTCGCCGCGATAGACGCAGGCGACTTGCAGACGGCAGTGCATTTGTGCCGAAGCCGATGGGCAAGTTTCCCTGAAGCTGGATACGGTCAGCATGAGCAACAGTTTGCGGCATTGCAAGCCGCTTATACAGCAGCGGGCGGTACGCTCGCATAGGAGACAGAATGGCAACGATCCGTGAAGAACTGCAGACCAAACTGAATGAAATCACCGCCGCTTACGAGGCAGAAAAGGCCCCGATCGAGGCTGCCTTAAAATCCGGCGAAAGCTGGCTTGAACGCGAGTACGAGTCAGTCGTCTCGGAATTGGAGTCTCTGATCGCAAAGGTGCGCGGCACGCCGCCCGCGCCATGAAAAATCGTCAACGTGGCGTCATCACTCTTTTGATGGCCGCTGCCCTAGCCAGCGCAGCGACCTATGTCCTTGTTCCCCGGAAATTCGATCCGGGGGAGTACGGCTACTATGTGGATCTGCGGGTAATGGCGCAGCACCTTGGCTGCCCATTCGATCCTGCCGTGTACGCCGGAATGACTACCGAAACTGAACGGCTGCAGACCTGGGTCAAGTTCCGCGGTTCCAGCGATGCAAATACCGTCGCCAAGGCCGCAGGAAGCCTCCTAGACGACGCAAAGCGCGGGGACTGCCCAACGGCGGTCAAGAACCTCGAAGCAGGCTACGACCGCATCCTGACTACGCTGGCGAAGGGAAAACCATGAACATCACCGATCTGACCGATAGCGCAGACCCGTTCATCGCGTACCTCGGCAAGCGAGCTCAAGCGGCAAAAGACGCCCACGACGCCGGGACCATGAGCGACGGCGACTACGAGGCTCAGATTACCCAACTTACCGACTTGGAGGCGCTTGGCGAGGCTTGCGGGAGCGAGGATACCAAACTGGCGCTTGCCGAGGCTGTAGGCTACCTGGCGCAGTTCCTGGCGGCAGCGTGAGCCCACTTTCCATCTTCTCGGGGCCGTATGCGTTTCTGGCCCGGATGGGCGTTTTCTTCCTGACGCTGTTTATTGCCATAGCCTTCGGGTTCTATGAAGGCTGGAAGTGGGAGCGGCCGGCGGTGAAGGTCGCCCAGGACAAGCTGACCGCCTTTGCCGCCCAGATCAAGACCATCGGCGATGAGTCGGCCAAGACCGCCGCCGCGAAGGATTTAGCCAATCAACAATCGAAGGAGAAAGCTGATGCCGAACACACGAAGGATGTTGCCACTCTTGCTGCTAATTGGGCTGCTGAGTATGACCGGCTGCGCAAGTCAGCCGCAGCTAGTGCCAGTCGCGGTCCCGTGCCCAAAGTCGCCGTCAATTCCGGCCTGTCTTGCAGCGCCACCGCAAACGCAGCAATTTCTGCCGCAGTTTCAACAAGCATCGCAGGCGCTAGAGCAGCGCTTGACGAATGCGAATCGGGTGCTCGACAGTTCCGAGACTCAGTTGCGCAGCAGCTTGAGCAAGCCGACAGGAACACAGAAGCCCTAGTCTGCGGCGTTAAATGGGCGCATAGTATAGGGCAATGAAGATTTGCTCAGACTGTAAGCGCCCCCTGCTATTGGAAATGTTTAGCAGGAACGCACAATCACGTGACGGTCGCAAGAATCAATGCCGACCGTGCGCCAAAATTGCTTATCAAAGATGGATCGCTATTAACAAAGAAGTTCGTAATGAAAGTGCGTCCAAATGGAGAAAAGCTAATTCAGGAAAGCAACGGTTATATGACAAAAAGTGGAAAGCAAATAATCCTGACAGCTTAAAAAAACAGAGGGCTAAATGGCAGTCTGAAAACAAGCCCCACTTGGCGGAAAGAACCGCGCGTTATCGAGCAAAAGTTAGAAACGCATCTCCAGCATGGTCAAATATATTCTTCATCAAGGAAGCCTATAGCCTAGCATCAATTCGGTCTCTAGCTACCGGCATTGAGTATGAAGTGGATCATATCGTACCGATAGTAAGCGGCTTGGTCTGCGGATTGCATGTAGAACATAACCTGCGCGTCATTGAATCGAAGATCAATCAGGCCAAAGGGAACAGACATTGGCCCAATATGCCTCGCTGACAAAGGCAGCCCTAGACCTGAACGGGGCGAAGGAATGGGCAAGTAAGACATTGCGCTAAGCAAATGAAAAGCCCCCGAGTTGGGGGCTTAGTTTTGTGCAGGCCGGAGCCGCAGGTTCAGGTATAAGAACTGTGGATCAGCGCAGTGCCCACACCGAGCCGCGCACCCCCGGACGCGGCGCTTGAGGGCGCGATCAGCGCGGAGCGGGCATTGCCGCCGGCGAGTTCAGGGCTTTTAACAAAGGTCACTCTATCGGCCTGCGCCGTCGAGGGCGTACACAATCGCACGTCCATAGCGGGCATCGCGGGCATCGCGGGCATCGCGCTTTGGCTGACGGCCACGGTCTGATACTTCATAACCGTCCCCGTATCTGCCATTGCGGAAAGGCCAAACAAAGCGGCGAAGATCAACCCCGCCGCGAGCAGGAGATAACGCATTAAAACCTCCTTTCCTATTACCGGCAGACCGTACCGGCGCGGTTTCAAGTAGCTACTCGTTACCGAGCAATTTCATTCTAAGCGATCACCGCTAAATGTCAAGCCGACAGGAACACAGAAGCCTTAGTTTGCGGGGTGAGTTGGGCGGCGCGGACATTGCATTAGAAACAGCGTTACTTTTTCGTTTCGTTCGTGTTTGAAATGCTGGCGAATCGCGGAATCAGAACCGCTTTGAGAATCGACAGCACCATGAATAGTCCGACGCAAGCCCAGAATCCTATGTTTTGATAGACGGGCGGTAGGAAGTAGAAGTACGTTTGGCCGATCCCGCAAACCGTCCATGTGATCCAAAAAGGGACGGCGAGACTTACGGAAAAGAAAAGGGATAAGAACCATCCTACTACCGGCAACGCATTAAGCATTTGACTCTCCTTTAGTTAGCAACGCACTGTGAGCGCCCGCGCGCATCGCGGACCCTAGATTCTTCGTTGATGCACGCCTTATGTCTAGCATGGCCGAAACCATCTAAACGAAGGTTCTCAACCGAGTCGTAGTGTTTGCAAATACTACATTTCCGCCAGTTTGCATTCCCGCATGCATCGAATGCGCGTGATCGTTGGTGCAGAATACGATGATAGTTCTCATCCTGACAAATCACGAGATCATTCGGATTAACTCGCCCTTGCTGCTCATCTACATGATGAACAACTGACTTAACTGGAAGCGATCTACCTAGGGCGCGTTCCGCGATGATAATGTGTTCCAAAACATACCCGGACGAATCGGCCCTAGGGTGTTCTGGAATCAATAAGGTGCGGTAGCCATTCTTTATTGACCGACCGCCGTTCCAATTTGGATTGCTCTGCGCTTTCTGTGATCGACTCATCTTGATGTCCTTACTGACATATGGAGGGTTTGCCAGCTTTCGGGTGAGTAAGCACCTTCGACTTGCGCGCATGCCTGCGACTGACAAACCCATTCTATCACCTTTCCGTCCCTAGTATCTCCCTTCCCCTGACCGCTATCCCCTGGTTACCTGTGCGCTCGGCTTCGTCGAACAAAGCGAGCAGGGCGGTGCGCTGGGCGGCGAGGGTGCGTTCGAGTTCTTCGTGCGATACCAGCATTTTGTCTGCAATTCGGCAGAAATTATCCAGCCATCCATCTTTCGGATATTCGGATATTCGGCTATGGGCAGCCATTACCAGTTCCGCTTTCAGCGCATCGGTTCTCGGCGTCGGCTCGCTCATTTCCCGCTCCCCTCTCGAATAACATCTTTAACGAGTGCTTCTGCGGCTGCATATGCCTCGGCAATGCCTGTAATTCTGTCGTTGCCTGGATCCACATTTGTCTGGCGGTTATAGTATAGTTTTCGTTCCGTAAGGTCTCTCGCTAGACGCTCTAGTGCGCCGCGCTGTTCGTCGAGGGCGCGCCGGTAAGCATCGATCATCCTTGCGGCGTTCATCAGCAACGGATTTCCGGGATATTCAGCGTCTGCCTCTTTAAGCTGCCGAATAATGTCGTCGCATTTTGTCGGTAGCGACAAAGGGAACGGTTCGACCCAATGACCGCCGCCTGATCTATGCGGCGTAACTTGTCGCGGACTATCTTCACAGTGACCTACAGCGTGAATCTTGTGACATAGCGGACAAATCCCTCTTGGTGGTTTCATGCCCATAGTTGCCTTTGTGCGTCTTTTAATTGTGATATTGCAATAGATAAATTGTGACGCGCTGAAGAATCTTGCTTGTAACCTCTCTGTTTCAGAAGGTCGTCCACCACCGCAAGCACATTTAAGGCGTCGTATATTCTCTGGGATGGCGTTATTACCTCACAGCCTAAACTGCTTGGTGCGCAAATTAGCATGACTCACTCCCTTCGCCCTTCAGGCGGCTGATTTCGGCGCTGATAGCTTGCCCTACTTTTGCTAGTTCCTTTCGAGCTGCTCTATGGTATACCGCTGAGTCGTCAGCACCGAACGCGTCCGCTTCTGACTCGCTTATATCGTTTGTGACCTCAGCGTCCTCTAGCATTTCTTGTGCTAACTCCAGTCCGAGCAATGGTGAAGATGCGCTGTTCACAGCATTAACAAATGTTTCAGCATCTTTTCTCCACTGTGGAATTGGATCACTTTCCGTCACCGCGCTTACCTCTGCCCCTCCAGCGATTCGCGCAACCAACCTTTTGCCAAGCCAAAGGGCGGCTCCGTGAGTAGGGTTGTGCGTTAGGGATGCGCGTTCCAGTCCGGGCAGGAGGGGAGAGGCAGGGGCGGCACGACCATCAACCGCTTTGACGTTGCAATGCACGCAGCGCCCTTCAAACCATTCGTGATTGCAGGTTCGTATAAGCCACGGCTGCTGCCCTGCCGCGGTTCGCTCTGGCGCGAGGGCGGCTTCCAGCTTGGCCTCAAGCTCTCGGATAGCGGCGGCAGCGTCAGCGAATACGCCTGGGCCGAATATCCGGCCAGCCGCTTCGTCCAGCCGCGCCAGCAGTTCGAGGTGGGCGGCGGCGAGGTTACGCACCTCCCTCGAAAAAAGAGGCGCGTTTGTGATTTCCTCTGCCACTTTTGCCGCAGCCTTGTAGTCAGCGCTCATCGTCCTTTCTCCTTATCTGCGTTCGGTCTGGCGGCGAGCATGGCGCGGTATATGCGAACCGAGCGACGCACACCATCAATAGAATATGCAGTCTCGTGATTTTCGTTTGCTTCAATCATTGCCGCCAACATTTCCTCTGTTGGCTCCTCCGGCACGCTCACGCCGGGAGGGGCGGTGTAGAGTTTTGTCCCGTTTCTAAGGGGCGCGTAAAGGGTGGGCCTGCCCATCCACACTTCTCCAACCACCTCGCCCCGTTCCTTCTCCCACTCTGCGTGCAGGCGGCGGGAGAACTCGGCCAGCACCACAGGATCATTAAAGTCAATTCGCGCTACGTTCGGCAAACCTGAAAGCACCCCCTTAAAATATGCTTCTGTTTCGCCCCAAATCCTCAGCGCCACTTCATCCCACTTATCCATTACGCCTCCTTCGCCTTGCCGAGATAGGCGTCTATCGCCCGCGCAATCCCATCGTGCGGCTTTGATCTTTCAATCCTAGCCCGCAGCGTGGTTATCATTTCCTCGGTCAGCATGGCTTCGTGGGCTTTGCGTTCCTCGGCTTCCCTGATAGCCTGCTGGCGCACCCGTTCGGTCTCCTGCCGCGCCTGTTCGGCTAGGCGCTTTTGCCGTTCTTCCTCATCGGCCTTAGCCTTGGCCGCGCGCTCGATTCCCTCCTGCTGGATTCGGGCGGCTTCCAGGCGATCCGATTCCGCCTTCAAACGCGCTTCCTCAGCCGCGATTCTATCCCTTGCAGCAGCTTCCTCGGCTTGGATGGCCTCACGCCTTGCTTTGTCCTCGGCATCGCGTTTGGCGCGTTCCTGTGCTTGCCTTGAGGCTTCCGCGTCGGCTACCTTGGCCTTTGCTTCATCTTCGGCCAGTTGACGGCTGCGAGATTCCTGATCGACCCGGACCCGCTCGGCTCTTTCCGCTTCGGCTTTAGCTTTGGCCGCTTCCTCGGCCCTGATCTTCTCGCGTTCGGTTTCTAGGCGTTCCTTTTCAGCGTCCTGGTGAGCCCTGACCCGGTTTATCACGATGGCGTCGAAAGCCTCGGAGTCCATGTGCAGAAGGGCGTCCATGTCGCGGAACAGGAAAGTGTAGTCCTTGGCGAGCGAGTTGGCCGACTTGAGGTTGATTTCCGCCTTGTCCGCAATTGAATTGGCCTCGATCTTGCCCGATGCCAACATGGTATCAACCGCGTCCCGGAGCGAACTAACCGTTTTTTTCCCTTTTATCGCGCCCGCAAAATCAGGCATTGAGACGGCGCCGAGCATGTAGGAGCGTCCGATGCGTTTATTCAGCATGGCAAGGTGCGCGCCCAGCGCGTCCTTCCCGCCTTGCACAATTTCGACCCTGATCGACTCTTTGCGCGCCTTCACCAGCGCAGTCAGAGCAAGCCGAGTTTGCCGAGCCTGACCCGCGTAAAGGGCGACTGTGCGGCTCATTTCGTCCACGGTGGCGACTTGGGCCAGGGCGTTCGCTTTGGCCGCTTCCAGGGCTTTCTCTGCGGTCTCCAAGGTCTTGATTGCCGCTTCGCTGTCGGCAAATTCTTGGTCGGTGGACGGCTTCTCAGGTAGTCCCGCAATGAAGTCCGTCAACTTCTCCCCGAACAGCTTGAGGTTGTCGTGAAGGGTGATTGACCCGGCGACTTGGATGGACAGGGCAGGTAGGGCAATCGTTGCTGCCGCTTTCGCTGCGGGAATCACTTCGACCGGCTTGTAGTCAAGGAGGTCAGCTTCAAATTGCGCCCAACCTTCGCGGATTCGTTTCGCCCAAGCGGGATCTGGTTTGACCATCATGTGAACGCAGTTCTCGGGCGTTCCGTCTGAGACCATGAACAGCACTTGCTCGGCGCCCGTCACCATCATTACCTGCTGGCACTGTGGCTGATGTTCTTCTGGCAGGATTCCTTTTGCAACGGACGCCGCTAGGTCTTTGGCCCATTGCTTATGTTCCCACGCGGTTGTTTCGTCCATCGTGAGTCCGTCGCAGGATGCGGACAGTTTGCCCAACGAGCAAGTTGTCGGATAGAGATCCTCGCCAAGAATTTTTTCAGCGATCGGACGCGCCTGTGCTTCGAGTTCATGTCCGCGGGCAAAGATTTTCTCCTGCATGAAATCGCTGTATTCCTTTGCGATGCCGGTTGCTTTTGCCCTGAGCAATTCGCTCCTTGTCATCTTGGAAGAAATTCCCAACATAGGGGCCGCTTCGCTTGCGCCGTCATGGTCAAGCCTGAACTGATCCCAAAGCGGAGTTCCTTGAATCAGGTCGTGTACGATGCGTTCGCTCATTCCCATTCTCCCCCGAATGATTCGTAAAGTTTCTCAAGGTCGGCGCTTTGCTGGTCGTCGGCAATGCGCTCGATCAGCGTAGCGGCTGCGACCAGCGCTTTCTTGTCCTTCGCTTTGTCGGCCGCTTCCAACTGTTCGGCAATCTCGGCAAAGGTGATGTTCGCTGCCTCGATTTGCTTTTTCTGCTCGTCACTCAATACCGCTTTGGACGAAACCATTGTGATGATCTGCGCAGCGGTTTTCTTCCCCGACTTGATGAGCTTCGTCCAAGCGGGGAGATTCTTGGTGAAGGCTTCGGCGGCGTAGGCAGGGAGCCCTTCGGGTTTTTGTTCTTCCCGTTTTTCCTCGTTTCTGTTTCCATCTTCGTCCGTGATGGGGACGTTGAATACCATGCAGGTCAGAACACGTCGCCCGTAGGTCGTCATGGAAACTACGCCTTGAATCGGCGTTTTGTTCGCATTGCCTTTCACTCCGACTTCATCCGAAGGCAGGTCGATGTGATGCTGCCTCGAATGCCCTCCTGAGTGAGAAACAATTGCGATGGTTCTGAACCACCCTTGAGGCGGCGGGCTGATCGGCTTGCCGTCTGCACCCAAAACAGGTCTGTCTGAATCGAAGGAAATGGAGAGACCTTCTGCGGTGTAGAAAGGCACGATCACCCGCGAAATAGCCGCGAGGTCCGCATAGACGCTCCGGGTGTGCTCGTTGCGTTGATTGGCGACGATAGGGACGATCTTCGATTGAGCTCGCGCCATCGCGTCGTTAAACGCGGACTCGGCCTCCTTCGCCATCAATTGCTGGTGCATGGCGAAAAGACGCTCGATCTTTTCAATGTCCATGTCCGGGTTCGATGCGACACGCTCGATTGCGATAAGCAGGGAGCCAGCGTTGCCTTGTGAGCGAACAGCAGGAAGCGCCCGCTCGTCGTTTCGGGTGAAACTTCCCTGCGGCATTTCGATAACGCGGCCTTCGTCTTTTGCTGCTGTTTCCATACTTCCTCCGTTAAGGTGACAAATTCCAATAGCAAGCGGCAATGGACAACGCTAAAGCCGCAAGCCAAAAAAGGACGATGAAGCGATGGCTCATTTCGCAATCCTGCGCACTTTCCGCTCCTGTTCCGCCGTCGCCGCTTCCTCCTTCGCCTTCTTCGCAGCTTCTTGCTCGCGCAGTTCGCGGCGGATACGGTCGAATTTTGCCTTCAAGTAGCCGGGCTTGCGCGATTCCTCTGCCGTGCTGTAAGCGTATGCTCTGCAAATCTTTCCCATCACGCCCTCCTGATAATCGGTTTGCCGTCCGCGCCCAAGTCCGAAGGGCCGGTGCTGATGTGGCGGTCTGCGCGTTCGTCGGGCTTGTCGTCGTGCCATTCGGCTGCGTCGTTGTCGCGCTTGAGCATCGCCGTCGCTTCGTCCAGTAACGGCGGAATGTCTTTCAGTGGGATCATGAACGCGGCTTCTTTTCCGTATGCGCCCACGCCGGAGCCCTGCATTCGTCAGAAGTACGCATTGGCATAATGACGCCAAGGAAACTGTCCAGATTTCGATAAGTGACGAGTCCAGATTTGTCGCCATTCGGCCATATCGTCGGACAATTGAAACTGCGATTGCCATATGCTAATTTCACCGCTTTCTGGAATTGGGCGACATACTCTGGGTTATAGTGGGCGACTTCCTTGGACGGAACAAGGCCCGCTTCTACCGCTTGTTGATAATCGGGGAATCTGCCATCTATCGGCTTGAAACAGATTTCAAGTGCGCCGTATTCCAGCGAACATTTCACACCGTCTCCGTAGTGGAAGTTGATGTTCGTAATCTTCGGTTTGCGCTTTATGGCGTCGATTGCCTCATTGGGGATGATGAATTTCCCGGTGTGTTCGCTGGCCGTCTCGGTGCGGAATATGATGAGCTTATGTCCGTCCGTTGCAACGATGCGAAATTCCTTCGGCATGATTTCAATGCAGACGCCGTTTATGTAATAGAGAATGTCAATCTTCGCTGCCATGATTTGCGCCGCCTTCAACCATGCAATAGGAAAACTGATTTCGTTCATTTCGCCTCCTTCTTCTTCGCCCTCGTCTTGACCTCGCGCTCGGCGCCGCAGCGCGAACAGACAGAATGATAGCGTGCTATTTTAGGGTGAGCGCCGTCCGTCACGTATTCCTTGATGCGGCGGCGCCACTTGTGCGGGCGCACTTTGCATAGAATCGCGCCTAGAAATTCAAACATTCGTTGCTCCGGTTGGTTGGTGTACGATTACAGAATAGCAAACAGTTTTTCGCGTTGTCAAGAACTAATTGCAAAATCGTTTGGCGTGTGCTATGTTGGCATCTGCGTTACAAATTAAAGGACGAGCGATGACGCCGAAGCAGATTATAAAATTCTATGGGGGCCGAACGAAGGCGGCAGGCGTTCTCGGCTTTACGCTACAGACATTCAGAAATTGGGAGAGGAGCGGAATCCCGCTTCGATCTCAACAGGTAATTCAGTACATCAGCGGTGGGGCGCTCAAGGTGTCGAAAAAATGAGCGTCCGTCTGGTCACTTACGAAGCTGCCCGCGTAGCTCTCAAGCAGGCCGTCGAAATAGACGACGTAAAAGACATTCGGGACAAGGCGCAGGCGATGGCCGCGTATGCCTTGCAGATTAAAAACGACGATATGTACCAGTGGGTGAAAGATATAAAACTTCGAGCCGAACGCAGGATGGGGGAATTGCTCGAAGAAGTAGGGCCAAATAAGGGCGCGGCGACCCCCCGCACAGTCGAAATCGACAACGCGGTAACTGACAGTGACCGCGTTAAGCCGACACTGGCCGAAATCGGCATTTCCAAGAAGCAGTCCACTGATTTCAAAGCGATTGCATCAATTCCAGAAAAGGAATTTGAAGAAGCGGTAAGCGCCGGAAAAGAGACAACCGCGAGTCTCGTTAGAAAGAGCCCAAAAAAGGCCAAAGCCCTCAAGGAAGCCAAAGAGAAAAAGCCGAAGTTGCCGAAGAAGCCGAGCGCGGCGAAACCGGCTGGCGATGTGGAAAAGCGCCTCGCTAAACTCCAGGCCGACTATGACGAACTGAAAGAAAACCGCGACGATCTTGCGGACGAGTTGAAAACGTGCCTCGCAATCAGCGAAGGCAAGGACGCCAAAGTAATGAACACGCTACGCGAAGAATTGCGGATCTGCACAAGGCGAAAGAACGAGTTGATGGCGAATCTCGCAGAAGCGAAAAAGTCCGCGACGTATTGGATGGGGCAGGCTAAGAAACTTGGTTGGAAGCCGAAGAAATGATCGAGCTTCGGCAATATCAGCAGGACAGCATCGACGCGCTGCGTGAGGGCATACGCGCAGGCCACAAGCGGCAAATCCTCTGTTCTCCGACTGGCTCGGGGAAAACAGAAATTGCGATGGCGCTCAGCCAGGATGCGTTGAAGAAGGGAAGCAAGACAGCCTTCATCTGTGACAGAATTGCGATTTTGGATCAGACCTCTCAGCGGTTTGACTCCAATCAAATCCCCCACGGAATAATCCAAAGCGGTCACTGGCGCTGGAGACCTTCTGAGCCGGCGCAGATTTGCTCGGCGCAAACTCTGGCTCGGCGTGGAGTAATGTCCGGGCTAAAGCTAATCATCGTTGACGAGTGCCATACGCTATACAAGTCCACCGTCAAGTTCATCGAAGCGCATCCTGAGATTGTCACCATCGGACTATCGGCCTCGCCGTTTTCGAAAGGACTCGGGGCGCTCTATTCAAACATCGTGAACGTCACGACGACGAATAAGTTGATCGAGGAAAAATACCTTACCGGACTGCGGGTGTTCGCTGCAAAGGCAATCGACATGCGGGGCGCTAAACTGAAATTCGACGGGGAGTGGATGGACGCGGAGATTGAAAAACGCGGACTTGAAATCGTTGGCGACATAGTTCAGGAATGGGTCACAAAAACAGGGGAGATATTTGGTGGCCCGGTAAAGACAATTTTATTCTCCGCGACCGTCGCGCACGGCGAGGAGCTGTGCAGGCAGTTTCAAGCGGCTGGATTCAATTTCCAGCAGGTAAGCTACAAGGACGGCAACGACGACTCGCGCAGGGTCTTGATTGAGGAATTCCGTCAGCCGGATTCCGAAATAATGGGGCTGGTATCTGTCGAGGCGCTGGCGAAGGGCTTTGACGTTCCCGACATTCGGTGTCTCGTCTCAGCGAAGCCCTATCGCAAAATCCTCTCCGGTCACATTCAGCAAATTGGCCGCGGAATGAGGATTTCGCCCGATAAGGAATTTTGCTTGCTGCTAGATCACTCTGGAAACTTTCTCCGGTTCTACGACGATACGATGAGTTTCTTTGAGCGCGGGCTTGAGGGGCTTGGCGAGGGGCATCTTGATTCAACCGCAAGACAGGAGCCGGAAGAAAAGCAAGTCCGAGAACTCGTCTGTGGCAATTGTCGCGCAGTTATTCCGCCTGGGTCATCGTCTTGCGCGGTGTGTGGTTTGGTAAAGCCGAAAAAGCAAAACGATACAGAAAGCCTCCCCGGAGAAATGGTCGAGCTTGAACTGAACTCTAAGGGAAAACCGCTTCCCGATTTTTTGCAGGACAAGGATCGCGTGTGGCGTCAAATCTGCCAACTGTCTCTTGATCGAAAAAGCGGTGACGAGATTGCGGCGGAACGATTTGCTAAAGCGCAGTACATGAATATCTACGGAACATGGCCGCGTCACGCGATGAGAAACATCACGCCGGAAGAACCGAGCTTGCAGCTTCAATCGAAAATCAAGGCGAACCTGATTCGATATTTCAAGGGTAAGGCGAAACGCGAGGCGCAGGCATGAGCCACAAGTTCGCCCTGCACAGTTTCCTAGCCGCTCCATATTACGGCAATTCGGAGTTTGAGCAACCTGATACCAAACCCGTTCGCGTGGTGCTCTATGAGCCTGTTGCGGCGCTCAGAAAGGAACTGCAGGCGGCGAACAAGCGGATTCAGGAATTGCAGGGTCCGAGAAAACCGAAGCGGGCTTGACTTTTCATAATGAAAGCGTATTCTACAAACAACAGAGCCCCGAGGATGATTGGTCCCCGAGGCTCTAATCCTGTGTCGATCGTGACTCGGCCACAGAACAATGTAATCAGTCTAAATTGTTCCGTTCCTGCTGTCAATCCCCCCAGGCGCATAGCGGCGTTACAGCGCGTTGACGGAGCTACGTTACATCCGGGCATGGCAGGGGGCCTAATATCTGCCGGCGCTACACTGAACCCCGGCGCATTGGGCGGTAGGCTGGTTAACCGCTGCCCTCGTAAAACCCGCGCCTATGTGCAGAGTGCTTTCGAAAAGAGCATTCTGCGGATGGGCTTGCTGCCTTTCGCGGGACAAACGAACGAGAGTAACCGCCGGTACGCTGGCAACAGTTCCTGCTTAATTAGCACGAACGGGGTTCGGTATGGGGAGTGGTGAAGTGTCAACTTTTGGAGGAATTTATGCAACTCGAACTGATTAGCGGAAATGTCAAACAAGCGATGGCCGGGGCTTCGTCGAGAGACCTGTGGCAAGTGCCTCTCGATAAACTGAACGTCATCGACGGATTCAACGTGCGCGTCGATCGCGCGGAGCACAAGGCGCATTTGCAAGGGCTCGTCGACTCGATCATGGCGAACGGCTTTTATCAGAACAAGCCGCTTTCCGGCTACGTCGCCCTGGAAGATGGCGAACAGGTGATCTACGTCACCGATGGTCATTGCCGCCTAGAAGCCGCTACCGAAGCGGTGCGGCTTGGTGCCGAAATCAAAGCCCTGCCGGTGGTGGTGAGCCCGAAAGGGACCAGCGTCGAGGATCTGACCGTCGGCCTCGTTACAAACAATTCCGGGCATCCTCTGACGCAGTACGAAATCGGCATCGTCTGCAAAAGGCTCATCGGATTCGGATGGAATGAAAAAGAAATCGGGAAACGTCTCGGAATGCCGGCGAGCCGGGTGCGTGACTTGCTCGATTTGGTTGGCGCTCCCGCGTCGGTGCGCGATGCGGTTGCTGACGGGGCGGTTTCCGCTACCCAAGCGATTGCGACTATTAAAAAGCATGGCGAGAAGGCTGGCGAGGTATTGCGGGCGGGCGCGGCGAAGGCGAAGGCCAAGGGAAAGAAAAAAATAACACGCCGCCACATAGAGTCTGCGCTTACGCCGAGGGCGGTAATAAAAGCACTATTGGTTTGGTACGACGCCCCCGCCGGAACGAAAAAGGAACTTGAAAACATCGTCAAATTGGCGAGAGAGTCTATTGCGCGATGAATCCTTGTAGGGTATGCGGTAAGCTATTTGACGCATCCTGCTTTTCGTGCAGAGCGAGAATGGGCATGAATGGGGGTGAATTATCCAAAAATTTAGTCGCAAAATTATTTAAACTGCAAGGCGGTCAATGCGCCTGCGGATGCGGAGGCGATTTAGGGGAGGACTACCATCTGGATCATCGTATGCCGTTGGCGCTTGGTGGTTCCAATACTGACGGGAATATGCAGTTGTTGCGGAAACGGTGCAATCTTAGGAAGGGGGCAAAACACCCTATTAAATTCATGCAAGAGAATGGGTTTTTGCTGTGAAAAATCCTGAAATCTGGACCGACAGCGACGGCACGAAATACCGCCTCATCAATCCTGAGATCGTGAGCTACGCGCAAAAGCCGGTGAAGATCAAAGGGCGATTGGTGGAACAGCCCAATGCGGAATTTACCATCGTGACAGCGGAGAAGGTGGAGTGAGCGTGCAGATCATTCGCGGCGACTGCCTCGACGTGCTGAAAACGCTGCCGGATGCGAGCGTGGATTCCTGCGTAACCGACCCGCCCTATGGCCTAAAATTCATGGGCAAACTGTGGGATCACGGAATCCCTGCAGCGCCGTATTGGGTCGAGGTGCTGCGTGTCCTGAAACCCGGAGCGCACTTGCTCGCCTTTGGCGGAACGCGCACCTATCACCGCCTAGCCTGCGCGATTGAAGATGCGGGCTTTGAGATCCGCGATCAAATCGGCTATGCGTTCGGTTCTGGTTTCCCGAAAAGTCATAATCTCGATCGTCATCGGGGTGCGCTGTTTTGTGGATGTGGAGACAATCACCATGAGAAGCCTGGGCCTGTCGCTGGAGCAAATGAAACTGCGAAAAAAAGAGCAACACCTGAAAGTAAAGAGGAAGCCAAACACGGAATGCGATCACTGTGGGACGAAAATATATCGGCGCCCGAATGTGCTCCGCAAGAACGCGACGAAGTGCTGCAGCCATACCTGTCAGAACCGGCTATTGGGAAATGCACACCTGCACACGCCAGCAGTGGTAGCGAAGCGCGCCAAGGCGTTTCTGGGAGACAAGAATCCAGCGTGGAAGGGCGGAGTAATTCAGCGGCATCGGCACGGGAACTATGTACAGGTCCGGTATGTGAGAGCGCCAGAATGGGCACGGCTGATGGCGAGGAAGGACGGCTATGTGATGGAGCATCGGCTTGTGATGGCGAACCGGATAGGCCGGACTCTGCTGCGCATGGAGGTGGTTCACCACGACGATCATGCGCCGCTGAACAACGCGACGACGAACCTGGAGTTGTGGCCGGACAATCGGAGCCACAAACTCTGGGAGCATGGCCGAATTGCGGAAGGTGCGGCCTGCCGATTATTCCATCTGGGCTAGGCACCGCCCTCAAGCCGGCATGGGAGCCCATCGTTATGGCGCGCAAGCCGCTGGTGGGGACTGTTGCGGCGAACGTCGAGCGATTTGGAACCGGCGGGCTGAATATTGAAGAGTGCAGAGTTGGAACTGCAGTCGAGACATGGCCCATTTCGCGCAGCTACGCGCCGGGCCAGATGCAGCCGGGGCATTCAGGTGAAACGCAAGGCACCGGTGATGCGCCCCCCGGCCGCTGGCCGGCGAACCTGATTCACGACGGCAGCGAGGAAGTGCTGGCATGTTTTCCTGCCAATGCCGGCGCAGCGGCCCCGGTCCACAAGCGCAACGGCGACAAGTTCCGCAACACGTTCGGCGCATTCGCTGGAGACGTCGACGAGGCAGGCAGCACATTCCAAGGCGACAGTGGAAGCGCAGCGCGGTTCTTCTACTGCGCAAAAGCCTCCCGTCAAGACAGAAACGAGGGCCTGCGAGGGCGCGACAAGAAGCTGCTGAATTGGTCTAGCGGCACGCAATCACCCGGCACATTCCAAGCGCCCGGCACCGACAGAACCAGCGAGAACCATCACCCGACCGTCAAGCCGACCGACCTGATGCGCTACCTGTGCAGGCTGGTGACGCCGAAGGGCGGGACGGTGCTTGATCCATTTATGGGCAGCGGCAGCACCGGGCGCGGCGCGATACGCGAGGGCTTCGGCTTCATTGGAATCGAGATCGACGCGGAGTATTGCGAGATCGCGTGCCTTCGCATTCATGCCGATGCGCCACTGTTTGCCGAGGTCGCATGAGCGAAATCTTTCTTCGCAAACTAGCGAACGGCACGCTCGCGCCGGCGACCGAGGAAGATCAGGAAGCGCTGAAACGGTTCAAAATGGGCGTCGTGGTTCGGTGCGAGGTCAAGCAGGTAAGAAATTACGAGTTCATGAAAAAGTGGTTCGCCTTGGTAAATTTCGCGTTCGACCAATGGAGTGAATTTCCGATGCCCGAGTACAACGGGGAAGCAGTCCAGCCAAACAGAGACAAGTTCAGGCGGGATGTTACGATTCTCGCTGGTTATTTCCATCCGGTCGTGAATGTTCGCGGCGAGGTCCGCGTCGAGGCCGATTCGATTTCCTTTGCGAACATGACCGAGGAGATATTCGAGAAGTTGTATTCCAAAACCATCGACGTAATCCTGCAAAAAATCCTGTACCGCAAAGGCTATAGCGAGAAGCAGTTGCGGGATTTGGTTGATCAAACATTGGCGTTTTCATGAAGGGCGGTCTGCATTGGGACGAACAGCGCCTTCTGGAATTCCAGAAGCGCATAGGCGCGAGTAAGGGGCGCGTCGTTCATCTGCTGGATAAGCCGAAGCCGAACAAGCACAAAGCGATTCCGCGGGTCGTAGATGGCGTGAAGTTCGCCAGCGGTCTTGAGGCGCAGTTATGGGTCGATTATCGTCTGCTGGAAAAGGCGGGGCAGATCAGGAATCTCAGGCGGCAGGTACGATTCAGCCTGTTTGCCAACGGGGGCGAGCACATCGGGACGTACAAGGCGGATATGGTGTTCGAGGAATTGCGGGAAGGGGTCTGGAAGCGCGTCGTGAGCGATGTGAAGTCCGAACATACCCGGAACCTTCCTGCGTGGGCCAGGACGAAGAAATTGATGCTTGCCTGCCACAATATCAGCGTGAGGGAGTTGCCGTGACTGAATCCGAATATCTCCTTCGCGTGAAGAACTGCCGCTGCGTTATCTGCTGGTACAAACTCGGGGTGAAAACTTCGCCGTGTGACGCGCATCATGTCGGGACCGGAAACGAGCATAACGATTTCGCCACGGTTGCTCTATGCAAAGAGCATCACCAAGGCGCGACCGGGGTGCATGGGAAGCATCGCAAGGCGTTTCATTTGCTGTGGAACACCAGCGATATTTTACTGTTGGCGTGGACTGTGAAGGAGGTCATGCGATGAAAGAAAAGGACTATCTGCCGAGCGATTTTATCAGCGAGGTCAACAAATGGAAAATGGAACTGACCCGGCCTGCCGAGCCGCCGAAGTACGAGTTCAAACCGCCAAGGCCGGTATTCCCTTTTGCGCCTCATCCTCGGCAAGATGAGCTTGACGCGCAAAAGGCAATTCCGAGCCTAGTTCGGTAACGCTCGAAGATTCAACGTGGTTGTTTGCTGGCCTGCTGATTGCGGCGCTGGTGTTTTGTTGGTGGTGGGGAACGAAATAACGGGAGGATGAATGTACCTGATCGCAGAGTGCGGAATAAACGGAAATGGCAGCGAGGAACTTGCGAAGCTGATGATTCGGCACGCGCACGAAGCTGGCTTTGACGCTGTGAAATTCCAAAAGCGCAGCCTTGAGCAATGCTATACCAAGGAATTTCTCGATTCTCCGCGCGAGTCACCGTGGGGAAAAACGCAGCGGGCGCAGAAGGAGGCGCTTGAGTTCTCGCGGTTGCAGTACACCCTGATCGACGCTTACTGCAAGGAATTGGGTGTGGCGTGGTCGGCGTCAGCCTGGGACTTGGATTCTCAGGAATTTATTCACTCGTTCAATGTTCCGTTCAACAAAGTGGCGTCACCAATGCTCGGTAACTGGCCGCTATTGCGGAAGATCGCCAGCGAGCGCAAGCGCACCTTCATTTCTACCGGCATGAGCACGCTGGCCGAAATAGACGAAGTGGTTGCGCTGTTCCGCAAGGCCGATTGCCCGTTCGAGTTGATGCACTGCAATTCGACCTATCCGATGCCGGAAGATCAGGCGAACCTGAACTGCATTCCGATGCTGCGCGATCGGTACGGGTGTGAGGTCGGCTACTCGGGCCATGAAACCTGCCTCACGAAAGTCTGCGTTGCTGCGGTTGCTCTCGGGGCGAGTTCAATCGAGCGCCATATCACGTTGGAGCGGGCGATGTACGGGAGCGACCAAGCCGCCTCAATCGAAACACACCATCTGCGGGATTTCGTCGAAACGGTGCGGGCGATTCCTGCGATTCTCGGAACGGGGATCAAGGACGTTACCGAAAGCGAATGGCCGGCGCGGAAGAAACTGCGGGTAGAAGTCGCATGAACGTCGTTTGCATAATCGGCGCTCGTTCTGGCTCCAAGGGCGTTCCGGGGAAAAACATTCGCCACTTGTCCGGTCATCCCCTGCTCGCTTACTCAATCCGTTCGGCCCAGGAAGCGGGCATTGCCGAAATCGTCGTATCGACCGATTCAATCGAATACGCCAGCATCGCCAAAAAGTACGGTGCGCGTGCGGTCTTGAGACCAGATGCGATTTCTCAGGACAATTCGACCGATTTCCAGTACATCGCTCACGCGATTTCGACGTTTGACCCTCCTGCGGATTTGATCGTCCACCTTCGGCCGACTACACCTCTGCGAGACCCGCTGTTGATCCAAGGGGCGGTCAATGATCTGAAAGCGTGCGAGTCTGCAACGGCTTTGCGGTCCGTGGAGGAAATGAGCGAGTCTGCGTGGAAGTGCTTCGAGATATTTTCCGGTAAGCTGATCGGATTGGGCGGGGAGGCTTCGCTGGATCAATTCAACGATCCGCGTATGGAATTCAAAAAGACATTCAGGCCGAACGGCTACGTCGATGTGATTCGCACGTCAATGATTTACAAGGGGCTTCTTCACGGCGATGCGGTTCTCCCGTACATCACGCCAGTCGTTACCGAAATCGACACTGAGGAAGATTTTGAGTTTGTGCAGTATCAGGCCCGCAAGCATCCTGAGTTGGTGCGGGCGTTTTTCCCATGAGCGCATATTCTTTTTCGCGTGAGTCTCGGGCGGTGCCGTTTGTGAACACCGAGCACAGACACATTCACACCGAAATTCCGGCGCCTGGGGCGAAGGAAATCCTTGAGCGTTTGGATGTAGTCGAGTCCAGATCAATGCACGGCCAATTGCCGATTGTGTGGGATCATGCTTTAGATCACTACGTAGCGGACAATTGCGGAAATATGTTTCTGGATTTCACGTCCGGTATTTTCGTTGCGAACGTCGGGCATTCAAATCTGGCGGTCGTGGAAGCGGTGCGGGAAGCAATGAATATCGAGCCGCTTCATTCCTACGCATACGCTACCGAAATCCGCGCCAAGTATCTCGAACGTCTAACGCAATGGTCCGGTTTCGAAAAAGCCTTCCTGCTATCGTCTGGAACTGAGGCGACTGAAGCGGCCTTGAAGCTCATTCGGATGCGCGGCCAAAAGCTCGGAAAACGGAGACCGGGAATTCTCTGCATCGACGGAAACTGGCACGGTCGGACGATGGGCGCGCAGTTGATGAGTTCCAATGCCGCACAAAAGGCGTGGATCGGTTTCGACGACCCGAGCATTACCCATTTTCCGTTTCCTACGCAGGAAATTCTGACTATCCGCCAGCAGACAGCGGCCGAGTTTTTCCGCGATTGGTTGCCGCGGATTCTGGCGGCGAAGGGGATTGATGCGCGCAGGGACTTCTGCGGAGTGATGCTTGAGGCTTTCCAAGGGTGGTCGGCGTGGTTCTATCCTCCCGATTTCGTCCAAGAGATTGAAAAGTGGTGCCGGGAAAACAGTCTCCTGCTGTGCTTTGACGAAATGCAGGCAGGATTCGCCAGGACAGGCCGGAAGTTCGGTTATGAGCACTACGCGGTCAAGCCTGACCTGATCTGCGTCGGCAAGGGCATGGGCGGCGGATTGCCCCTTTCCGGCGTTCTGGGCAGGGCTGAGATTCTCGATCTGCCGGAAGTCGGTAATATGTCGAGCACGCACGGCGGGAATCCGCTTTGCTGCGCGGCCGGTCTTGCGGTGATTGACGAAATCGAGCGGCTGGATTTGGTGAACGAAACGGCGAGAAAGGAAATGATCCTTTTCCCGGCGTTGGCGAATTTGCGCCTGAGTTGCTGGAGCCGAGTAACCGGCTTCTGGGGGCATGGCTTGATCGCAGCGGTGCATTTCGATTCTGCGGAACTGGCAAGCCGTGTTGCCGAGCGGTGTATGGAGAAGGGCGTATTGGTGGTGCATACGGGGCGCGAGAGTATCAAACTCGGGCCTCCGCTTACAATTCCAGATGCGGCGTTGATCGAGGGCGTCGAGGTCATCGCTGAGGCGATAAAGGAACTGGCGTGATGCTCGGATTGCGTCATGTCGGCATTGTCGTATCTGACCTGAATGAAGCTATCGGGTTCTATTGCAGCTTGCTCGGTTTTCAGCACGTTCAAAAAGCGTATGAGTTCGGACATTCTCTCGATTCGATGCTTGCGCTTGATGGAGCGAAAGTAACCACGGTAAAACTGATTGCGCCGAACGGCGGCATGATCGAGTTGTTGAAATTCGATGAGCCAGGGAGCTCTCCGGTAGGCCGCGCGATTTTCGACCTTGGCATTTCACACATTGCGATCACGGTGCAAAACTTGGACAAGGAATATCAGCGGTTGAAACTGTGTGGCGTGGAGTTCGTTTCCGCGCCTGTGCAATCTGGGGCGGCGCGGGTTGCGTTCGCTATCGACCCGGAGGGGAATCGAGTCGAGCTGGTTCAGGATGTTACTTTTCCAAGGGCGGCGTGAAAGTTTGTAAGAAATGTGGCGGGACTGATTTTGTGCCTAGCGGGTATTGCAGACCGTGTGCAAAAGTGCGTGTTGCTAAATGGCAAAAAGAGCATCCAGAGAGAGGTATAGCGGCGTCTAAAAAGTGGCGCGAAGCGCATCGAGAGAAATCGAGAGCAAACACAAAAAAATGGCAAGAAAAAAATAAAGAATATCGCGCTGAGTATGGGCGCAAGTGGAGAGAGGAACATCAGGAAGAACATAAAGCTGCAAAAAAGAAGTGGCGTGAAAAGAACAAAGATAGACACGAGCAATATCAAATAGCGTGGGAAACAGCGAATCGCAAGCGTCGTAGTGCCGGCCGTAAGGAATGGCGAGAACAGAACAGGGAGAGAGATCGTAAAAATTTAATTGAGTGGGCAAAAAAGTATCCCGATAGAGTTCGCATCAAAGCGCAGAACAGAAGGGCGAAAAAGAAAAGTAATGGCGGCAGTCTGTCGAGAGATATAGTCTCAAAATTACTGCAATTGCAAAAAGAGAAATGCGCGATCTGCCGCGTTCCGCTTAATGGGGAGTACCATCTAGACCACATATTGCCTTTAATCCTCAAGGGCAGAAATGAAGATAAAAATATGCAATTACTTTGTCCTCCATGTAACCTGTCTAAGTCGAGCAAGCATCCTATAGAATTCATGCAATCGAGAGGGTTTCTATGTTGAGCGGCTTATCCCAAATCAACGTTGAGTTGACTTCCCGTTGTTCTAAGAAAACGGCCTGTTTTATGTGCGGTCATCAATCGGCGGTCGTCAATCCTCTGTTGAATTTTGGCGATATGGATTTTGCTCTTGTCGAGTCAATAGAGCGGCAGATTGGCGCAGGGGTTATCGTGAGTCTGCACAAAGATGGAGACCCAGTAGATTATGAGAGATTGGGAGACGTGCTCCGCGTGTTAAAAAAGCACCCTATTTCTGTGGTCACGCATGGCGAACGTCTGAACGAAAAAGCGGCAGAAATTATAGGTCTGTGCACCACGGTAACTTGCAGCGTGATACCGAACGACCCGGACAGGGAGATACAGTTAGAGTCGCTGCGCGGATTCCTCGCCAAGAAAGGCGCTCGGGCGCCGATGGTGCAGTTGAAATTTGTCGGGATCGTACAGAATCCTGAACCTTATCTAAGCCTAGGATTACCCGTTATAGGGCGTGCCCTACATTCAAAAAAAGGCAATTGGAACTATTACAAAATCGACCCGATCATTCCAGAGGTCCGCGTGTGCCTCGATTTCCTCGGCCGGCCGACGGTCGATTGGAAGGGCAATCTCTACAATTGCAATCGGTTGGACGTAAAAGGCGAAGGACTGCTCGGGAACTTGAACGAAAGTACGCTAGAGGCGCTATGGAACGGTCCCGAGCGTGCCAGGATGCTTCGGGCGCACTTGGCGGGGCGGCGGCAGGATGCTAACCCGTTGTGCGCTTCCTGCCAATTCTACGGGGTCAGCACGCCATCGGGCGGTTAGTCCTTAATCCGCAAGAACGAGACCGAACAGCACACCAGCAACGGCGCCAGTGGCCCCGAATATCGAAAATCCTACCCATCCGAACAGACAGGGCAGCGGAAAGCACACAATCGCCAGGATGATAAGCACGGTGTACATGCTATTTCCTCAAAAGTCGTGAACGGATAAGCTGCAGCAGGGCGGCAAGCTCGTCCAGGCGGGCGGCGAGTGCTATCCTACCGCCGGCCGAGATCGAGCGCCAAAAGGCCCGGAATCGCGTCCTAGTGGCCGAAAACATAAACATTCCGCGCTGCCATACCCGATTCGATTACCACGGCGGCGGCGGTCAGTTTCGGGTTATCTACCCAGGTAATGATCTTGTACGCGGCTATGCCGGCCATCACCGAACAGACAATAATCCCGGCGTGCGGGCCGAACGGTAGAGCCTTGGCGCACCCTGCCACCAGCGGGTTAAGCTCCGTCCTGGTGGTGAATAGCTGAGTCGCGGTGGTCGTTGCCACATCAGCCCCGATTGCGCGCTTTAGGTTCTTGTGTGTCCCGATCTGTTCCATGGTCGGCATTGAAGTACATCCGACAAGTGCGGCGATTGCGAAAATTGCGATGCGTTTCATGGTAAATTACTCCTTGGGTTTTACTACCATTAAGGCAAGTGCCATTGCTGCGCGGTACTGTTTTTCGTAGGCGCTTGATTTGTGCGTTTTGGTAACAGCGGCAGACAATTCCGATTCAGAACCCGAAAAGCATCCGGTCGTGAACCGTATGCCGATTTTCGCGTCAGCGTGAACCGTCAGTTGATCCTTACGCGAACCGATAGGGCCGACAAAGAAAAAGTCGGCATCGCCGGACACCCGCGCATTGCCGGACACCTGCGCACCGCCGGACACCCACGCATTGCCGGACACCTGCGCAGTGCCGGACACCTGCGCACCGCCGGACACCCACGCATTGCCGGACACCCACGCACCGCCGGACACCCACGCATTGCCGGACACCTGCGCATTGCCGGACACCCACGCATTGCCGGACACCCACGCATCGCCGGACACCTGCGCATCGCCGGACACCCGCGCATTGCCGGACACCTGCGCATTGCCGGACACCCACGCATTGCCGGACACCCGCGCACCGCCGGACACCCACGCATTGCCGGACACCCACGCATCGCCGGACACCCACGCATTGCCGGACACCCACGCATCGCCGGACACCCGCGAAAGATTCTTGTCGCTCTCGATCCATCCGCCAAGTTCTCCTTTTGCGATAAGACCGAACGAAACGAGCGCGCGAATGCGTTTTAACGTAACTCCGCAAAATACTTTTGTGTCTCCGGTAAATTCATATTTCATAGCATTGTTCTCCTGTGGTTATTGGTTCAGCCAAATAGCCAAACCGATATAAAAAGCCGCTTGCGGCCAGCGTTTCCAAGCGGCTGAGGCAAGGGCGGCGACTAGGGCGAAAAGGGATAGAACGTAGCAAATTGTTTTCACAGTAGCGCCTCCTGTTTCGGTGCTGGCGCGTTGTGCTTGTCCCAGGCGGCGAGGGCGGCGCTGGCGTCGGCGTATGCGTTCGCGGCGGCTGAGTGCGGGCGCGGTTTCTGTTCCGGCGTCATCGCATTAAGCCGGATTTCGTGCATACATACCATTTCGCGCAATGCCTCGGCAAGTTGTGCGGCGTGGTCGTGGGTTTTCATGATGTTTCGCTGATACTGTGATTAATTCCGGGTGCACCGTAAGCCCGCTGCATGTCCTCCGGCGCCTCGCGTCCGCTGATCCAGCCCGCACATTTTGGACAGAGGCCGTAGCCTTCGTCTCGATTCCACCATTGCCGCCCTCGCGTGGTCGAGCCGCAGCAACAGCATTCGAGCCGACGAATCGGTTTTTGCAGTTCTGCGACCTGTGCGTTTATGCTTCGAGCAGTCGTGCGTTGTTCTTCTAGCTCGGCCGCGTTCATGCTACCGCCCTGCACGCGGTAATGATGTCGTCGTGCTTCATGTGGATGCTGTCCTGCATCTCAAAGTGCCGCTCGCCGATGCGGCAGAATATCGCCGTGATATTGCCGCTGGTGCGCTCGGACAGCTTGAATGTTTCCTCTTCCGTTCCGATGCCGCGCCAAGCAACCGGAGGCAGGACTTCGAGCATTTCCATGTAGCGATCGGCAGTTATTTCGACCGGCGGTGATTTCCACGATTCGTCCGACGCCGCAGATACAGGGCCAAGCTCGCCAAGTTGTACGCCAGGATAGCGCAGGGCGATCTGTGGTAGTGTTTCGCCTGAGTAACCGCCTACCTGCTCACCGTTGCGCATTACCGCGAGGTCGATGATGCCGGGGCGACCGGGAACGTAGAAAACTGGTGTGTTGTCGTCAAGTATGTTCATGGTGTGGGCCTCTTGCGTTGGGTTAGATTCGGATTACAATGTAAGTAGTGCCTGCTGCTGTGGTCTGGGCGTGGTGCGGCAAGTAACGGTTAGCGGCGCACCAAACGCTGAGGTTGCCGGCCTCGATTGTGGCGATATGCCTCCGGGTGTTGTAGTCGTATAGTTTGAGCATGGCTAGACGGCGAAGGCAAGATACTCGCGGGTATCGATGTGTTTGAACAAGTCATGGCCGTCTTGGGTGCCCATGTACATGTAGTTACCGGCATAGCGGCTGTTTTGCTTGTCGGGGCTCATGCGGCCGGTATTGATCGCATCCTCGAAGGCTTCGACCGGATCGCGGAAACCGAGCGCGTAGGCTTTGCGGATGGGCAGATGGTCTTGGGTCATGATTCGTCCTTTCGTGGTGGTGGGTGGATGTTGACCAGATACATGCAATTCCGGTGCCAGCTTTTGAAAATAATTTATCCTTATAAATCAGTGCGTCATTTTCTTGACAGATCACAATCGCGTCACTAAGTACTTCAATTTGCGTCACATTCCTTGAATCTTTACGCCTAGCGTCTATAATGTAAGTGTCGTCTCCTCGATTGCATCAAATCGGGGTCGTTTCGGCGCCTCGGATGGTTCAAGCTGCAGGCGACAAGATCGCGGGAAGTGGCCAGATCAAGCGGGCGTCTCCTCGATCAAGCGGTATGCGTTCATGGTGCGCCGAAAGCCCGGTTAGCCTTCCTGCCTCGCTCCTCCTTTCCCCTATGTACCATTAAGCCTTCAATCGGTCAGTCTGTACGGTCTCGACCTCCACCAGCACCAGCGCAAAGCAAACAGGCGGCGGGCGTTCTGGCGGTCGGTCAATCAGCCCATACCAGACAGGCAGGGGCGAGGAAATATCTGGAGGCGATGATCCCCCCTCTCCCGAATTGTCATCCAAGCGACAATGGTTAAAGTAAAGTCTCACCCAATGTCATCCGGGCGACAATTGCCTCGGCCAGCGTTCGCGGCGTTCTGGTTGGCGTCGATCGGGCTCGGGCGCTCGGGCGGTTTATTGCATTGCATCAATGTGATATGGGCCGGATGGTGTACATATATGTGATTATGTTAAATGAGTTATTGCGAACTGTTCTCGGCGGTGGTGCGGTGCGGCAGGGGCGCCCAGGCGCTGCAGGCTGGGTTCCCCGATCAAGCTCGGGGCGCTCGGCGTCCAGGCCTGCACGGATTCGCGGCGCTCGGCCGGTGGCGACGGGTCGCGGTCGGCGGCATTTGCGGTCCCCCTTTCTCCATTGCCCCAAAAAAAATCCTGTGATTTCCCCATTCAACCCTTGACTTCGTAAGACTAACGGTTAGACTAACAGCATGAGACCTCTGGCAATAGACCTCTACTGCGGCCTTGGCGGCTGGACCGACGGCTTGCTGGCCGAGGGCTACGATGTGGTCGGCTTCGACATTGAACGGCACGACTACGGAACCGGCGGATACCCGGCGCAGCTCGTCCTGCAAGACGCCCTGACGCTGCACGGTAGGCAGTTCAAGGATGCCGCACTGATCGTCGCCAGCCCTCCCTGCCAGGAATACAGCTACATGGCGATGCCGTGGTCGAAGGCGAAGGCCAAAGAGAGAGACTTGCTTGAAGGCCGCGACGATCCGAAGCGCCTGACCGCCCTGTTCGATGCCTGCTTCCGCATACAGCGCGAGGCCATCGAAGCCGCCGGCCACTTCATCCCACTGGTAGTCGAGAACGTGCGCGGGGCGCAGAAGTGGGTCGGGCGCAGCAAAGCTAATGCTGGCCCGTATCACCTGTGGGGAGATATTCCGGCCTTGTTGCCTTCGATGGAAGCCGCGAAACAGCCGGGTCATTGGTTCAAGGATTCAGGAACGGCGAGTGGGAGCGCCAGGTTCGGCTCCAAGAGCAAGGAACGCAAGGCGTGGTCTGCCGCCATAGCCAAGATACCGCTGCCGCTGGCGCGATATATAGCAAAGGTATATTATCCATTGCATGAAACCAAACATAATCAAGCCAGGCGACAAGTTCAACAGGTGGACGGTAATCCGTGAAGAAGAACAGCGTTGTGCTCATCGAATGTTCTTGTGTAGATGCGTTTGTGGCACAAAAAAGACGGTCACTCTCCAATCTATTAAACGAGGAATCAGCAAATCGTGCGGGTGCCTACTTAAAGAGACAAACACGAAACATGGAATGTGGAAGTCGCCGGAATACCATACGTGGGCGAAGATCAAGCAGCGGTGTCACAACCCAAAAGATAACTCTTGGCATAATTACGGACGCCGAGGAATCAAGGTATGCAAGGAATGGCGGAAATCGTTCGAGGTTTTCTATGCTTACGTCGGAAACAGGCCGTCATCGAAGCACTCTCTTGATCGCTATCCGAACAATGATGGAAACTACGAGCCTGGAAATGTACGCTGGGCAACTGCATCAGAACAACGCATGAACAAGCGGCCAAATGCAGCGGAACGCATCTTGTTGTTGCTCGCTGGATCAGGGGCGCAAGAGGTTATAAAAATGATAGCTCGGCATGAGTCTGATGAGGCTGTGGCCCGTCATATCGCGCGGTATTGGGCGCCGCAATAGCATGGAACGACCATTTTGCCCGCTGTGTAAGACTAACCACTTTGCGCGGGAGGATCACGACTTCGGGAAGGACACCAGTGCCGAGAGAGGCGAAGCGCCTCGAGGCGGGGAACGCAGGCCGGGACGCAGCGGCGATTGTTCGAGTTCTCGTTTAACTGCGCAGGCCGGTGGAACGCCGGTCAAGGATACATCGAGGGAAGGGCACCGCGTTCTGAAGGCAGAGGGCGTAAGCTCCGACGCTACGCGGACAGCAGCTACGGCGAAGGCCCGACCCGCCTCACGACCCCGCAAGCCTTGGGGCGACGGCACCGCGGCTAAGCCGGAAACCGCGCCGAAGTTTGACCGTACTGCGTATCAGCGCGAGTACATGAGGGAATACCGGAAGCGGAAAAAGTCGTAAGGGTGCAATCGTTGCACCCTTTGGTGGTTTAATCACATTGGAGGAATCATGGTTGAAAATGCGGAAAAAGTAGTTGAAGTGGCGGGTGAGCATTTCGGCGTTCGCACCGGAGTCGAAAAGCCGGTGAAAATGCCCGAGGGCAAGAAGCCGATCGAACTTCCCGACAGCCCGTTCGAGGGCTTTCGCTGCGGGGCGAATCTGGATCTTCGCGTCCGTTTGGCGATGGACATGCTCACGCATAGCCCGATGTTCGCGCCGGGGAAAGACTCAGCGGGAACGCCGGAAGAAGCGGCGTTGTTCGCCCTGGACGCGGCGACGTACCTGTTCGATACCGCCCATGAGCGCGGCTTAATCAAGCCCTTCGGGACTGTCAAGGACGACGTTCATCTGATGGCCCACATCGACCGGCAGATCGAGTTTCAAATAACGTCGCAGAAACGAAGCGTCACGGCGACAGAGGACGCAAACCGCATCAAGACGGCGGTTCGCGGGGCGTTCAACCAATGAGCGAAGAACTTACGCCGTGGTTCCCGCCAGAGATCAAGCCTGTACATGTTGGGATGTACGAATGTGAACTTTGTGCACGTCGCCTCCCTCCTGACAATCTCCATTACTGGAACGGCAAAGAATGGCGCTGCAGCAGAAGCGATATTCTAGGCGATTCGCTGCGTGAGTTTACGTGGCGCAGACTAGCGAGGAAACCATGAAACCCGAAATCGACGAAGCGCGTATGCTCTGCGCCGCAATCGCCATGCACGGCCTTCTCGCCAGCCCGATTGATTTCAAGAAAGACGAAATCGTTTCTGAGGCTGTAGAGTTGGCCGACAAGCTCATCAAGCGGCTGGAGGAGACGACGAAATGAGCGACAGGCCGATTCAGAAAGGTGATTTGGTGATGGTGGTGAAACCGTCCTTTTGCTGTGGGACGGAAGATTTTATTTCGCGTATTTTCACCGTCGCCTATGTCGTCATGGGCGCGAAAGGAATGTGTCGCCATTGCGGAGACATTTCGTTCAACGACACAGCCGCTACCGGAGAAATAACGAGCGTCGGTCCCGAAGGCTGTGATATTCGCCGCCTCAAGCGTCTCGACCCCGGCAATCTCTCCGAAGAAATCCCAACAAAAGAGGAACTGACAGCATGATCCTGAAAATCGGAATCCCCGACTACCCCTTTACCTGCCTTCACGAAATCGCCGGGGCAAGTCTAAAAGGGCGAAAGGTGGGCAAGGACGTTCCCGTGACGCTCATCACGCACGACGACATGAAAGCGGCGCACGAAAAATGGCCCAACATGCGCGGCTGCCCAACCAAAGTTTCGTTCGACCAGAAAAAGCAACGCATCTGGCTTCACCCGAACCCGGACGGAGAGTACGAGTTGATCGTTGACCGGGGCGAGCCGAAGCGGGAAATCGTCGGGACGATCACGAAGGCGGTGCTGAAGGGGCATTCAAATGCCGGGTGAGGTCAGCAGGCAGAGCAAGGGGCCGGGGCCGGAATCGCCCTACGTCCCGTCATGGTGCTACGACAATAACTTGCCTCCGATGTGTTCCTGTGGACACCATCACGGCTACCACAACGACGCAGGCGAATGCAACCAGAGGCACAAATGCAAATGCGCAGGATATGACGGCGAACCGGCAGAATGACTCTCGATGAGCGCATAGCCAAGGAGCGCAAGGCCGTAGCGTTTCACCAGCGGGCCATAGAGCGCGGTCGTATGCCTGCGCGTAAGCTCGTTCGCCACGGCAGGGAACGACGCGCTGCGCTGGCTATCCTCGCCGTTTTGGAGAAGGTCAAACAGCTTCCGGGGATGTGATGGCCGAACTTGTCTTGCTTAAAACGCCCGGTGTTCTTCAAGCCGAAAGCGTCAACAAGTGCTTGGACGAAGCGCGGGACAAATCCTTTCAGTCAATCCTGATTATTGGGGTAATGGCCGACGGAACCTTCTGCACGTCGTCGTCACAACTCAAGGGAAAGCTCCAACTGATCGGCGCTCTTGAGTGCATCAAGCACGACATTCTCGATCTCGAATGACGTATAGAGGCGTTTCCGGCAACAACAAAAAGCTCGGCATCAAGCCCACTGACGAAGATCGGGCGTTCGTCCATACTCTTGCTCGAATGAAACTCGGCGTCAGAAGAATCGCGGTGCTGATGGGCGAGCGGTATGGGTTGGGAAAGTCGATGAGCCGCATGGCGCTCTATTACCATCATCGGGAAGACCTGAAAGTATCCGAGAACGAAAAGAAACGGTTTAAACTTCGTTTGGAGAAGGGCGTCATCGAAGCGATCGAGAGAGTGATTAAATATGGCTCGTAAGAAAAAGAACGAAGCTCTGCCGGCGCAGCCGCGGTGGTTGGACCTGTTCCTTAACTTCATATCTGTGTTGTCGATCGACAGTAAAGAGACCGGGGTAAGCACGCTGAATTTGTACGGGTCTCAGAAACGGTATCTCGCTGAACTGATCGACGGGCTTGACCGCGATATTCACACCTTCGTATTCCTCAAGGCACGGCAGTTGGGTATTTCAACCGTTGCCCTGGCGGTGGATCTGTTCTGGCTCATCGCGCACCCTGGTATGCAGGGCGCGATTGTCACCGACACCGATGGCAACCGCGACAAGTTCAGAATCATCTTGACCCGTATGCTCGCCTCACTTCCTGCTGGATACCGTGTCGATGTGAAGCTGCACAACCGGGCGAACCTCGTTCTAGGAAACGGAAGCACGCTGGACTATCTCGTAGCGGGGACAAGAAAGACAGCAACCAAGGTAGGGATTTCTCGGGCGTACAACTTCCTTCACGCGACGGAAATATCAAACTTCGGCGCGATCGAGGGCATTCAATCGCTGTTCGCTACGCTCGCGCAGAAGCATCCAGACCGCCTTTATATGTTCGAGTCCACGGCCCGCGGATTCAACCTGTTCTATACCCTCTGGCAGCAAGCCAGAAGCGATCCGATGACGCAGAAAGCCGCCTTCATCGGCTGGTGGGCGAACGAGCAATATGCGCTTGATGAAAACTCCGAACTGTTCAAGCGGTATTGGGACGGAATGGTGGAGGTCGAAGAACAGGAACGCATCAACAACGTCTGGGCGAAGTACGGGGTCAGAATCACGCCTCAGCAGATCGCGTGGTATCGGTGGATGGAGGAGACTCAATCAGGCTCAACAGGTCTGATGGACCAGGATTATCCGTGGGACGAGGACGATGCCTTTCTTAAAACCGGGGTGACGTTTTTCCCGATCAAGAAAATGGTCTCGCTCATCAAAGGGATCACGTCGAGTCCAGTCCCGTTCCTGGGCTACGCCTACGAGTTTGGCGAAAACTTCATGGACACGAAAGTTCATTCCGTGGACGACGCCGACGAAGCGGAGTTGAAGGTCTATGAGGAACCGTCAGAGATAGGCCAGTACGTCATCGGAGTTGACCCGGCATACGGCGACAGCGACAACGCTGATAACTCGGCTATCGAGGTCTATCGCTGCTATGCGGACAAGTTGGTTCAGGTCGCTGAGTTCGCTTCGGCAAACCCGATCAACGTACAGGTCGCGTGGGTGCTCGCGCACTTGGCCGGCCTCTACAAGAACGTGATGATGATTATTGAGTTGACCGGGCCGGGTGAGGCGACGGTTCTTGAATTGAAACACCTTCGCCAATTGTTCGATGCCGGTGCTTTGCCGATTCCCGGTGACGGCGGGATGGAGGACATATTCGGAAACGCCCGTTGGTTCATGTACCACAGGTCAGATTCTCCCGGCGCGGGTTACGTTTTCAACTGGAAAGCCAATCAGGACTCCACGACGACGAACTACACCCAGGCGAAAGACTTGATCGTTCTCGATATGCTGGTAATCAATTCGATTCAGTGTGCTTTGGAGTTTCAGGGGATTGTGCAAGAGGGCGGGTCGTTCGAGCCTGCTGTGACGACCGGGAAGAAAGACAGGGTATCAGCGACGACCTATGCTGTACGGGCATGGGGGGATTGGTGCCGCCCGTCTATGATTGCCAACAAAGAAACATTCGAGAATGAAATGCAGCGCGAAAGGGCGCTAGAAGCGCAGAGAGAAGCTGGCGGGCAAGCTACTATGGTGAGCCACGTCATCGCGGATTTTTTTGACAAAAAGGAGCAACAAAGAGAGGACGACGAAATAGATAGGATGTGGGAGTGATATACTGAAATTGTCGGGACAGGGCCGCGCAGCCTTTTTGATGCCAACACATCGAATTACCGACCACAATCAAATTACCTTGTTGGAGGTATCGAATGAAAACTTGCAGGAATTGCGGAACGCTGTTTGAAACGCGATGCAAAAAATGCTTTAACGCATACCAAAGAAAATGGAGCAAATATAAAGCGCTCGGCCTTAAGGTTCCTAAAAAGAACAGGCCAGTAAAAGAGGTTTGCAATAAATGTGGAGGAACGGATTTATATACGGATGGGCATTGTCGCGCTTGTAAATTTGAATACAGGAAAAAATGGTATGTAACCAATAGAGAAAAGCAAATCGACAAGGCCAGAAAAAATCGTAGTGACAACAAGGAGAAAGTAAGGGAAAGCAAAAGACTATATTATGCCGAAAACAGAGAAGCACGAATGGCCTATCACAAAAAATGGTTGTCGGAGAACCCTGAGAGAAATCGTATATATCTATTAAACAGGAGGGCCAGAAAGAAAAGTAGCGGAGGAAAGTTGTCCCCTGGATTGGCGGAAAGGCTCTTGGCGCTTCAAAAATGCAAGTGCGCGGTATGCAGAAAGTCTCTAAAAGACGGATATCATTTGGATCACATGATGCCGCTAGGTTTACAAGGCAGGAACGAAGACAGGAACATGCAATTGCTTTGTCCTCACTGCAATCAAAGCAAGCACGACAAGCATCCGATTGATTTCATGCAATCGAGGGGATTTTTACTATGAGCTTGTACGAAGACTTGGGCGTTCACAAGGACGCTCCGAAAGCAGAAATAAAGAAAGCCTACCGCAAGAAGGCGATGAAGCTGCATCCTGATCGAAAGGGTGGAGACCCGGAGAAGTTTCACGCCATTCAGAGAGCTTACGATGTTCTCAACGACGACGCGCGCAGAGCCCACTACGATGCGACTGGCGAGGAGGGTAAGGCAGATAAGCAGGGCGCTTTGATTCAGCGGCTTGCGGCCTTGTTTATGCACTTCGTCGAGACTGCGGACGTAGATCATGCCGACATTATCGTGCTGATGCGACAGGCGTTGCTTGATGGAAAGAACAAGACTCTCATTGCGTTACAGCAGCAGCACAAGAAAATCGAGCGGTACGAGCGAACGAAAAAGCGGCTCAAGAAAAAAGGCGACGGTGAAAACCTGTTGGCGCAATTGATTGACGGACAGATCAGCATTGTCCAAAGAGGCATCGAACTCGGCAAATCCGAAATCGGCGTGGTCGAGGAATTGATTAAGATGGTGGACGGGTATTCGTATGCGGCCGACGCCGGAAGTCAGTACGCGACCATGCAGGGGCTTGCTGGAATAGCGTTTGGCCCCGGAGTGTGGCAGCGATGATCGGCGCCGTCTGCCCGCTGTGCCATGAACTGACCGGAGACGTTCTTGCAAGCACGCTGCGCCGTGGCGTCGGAACGGTTTTTCATTGCTCGAAGTGTGACCTTGGGTTTCTGGTTGGGGCGATGCGAGAAGGCTATTACCATCGTGAGTACCGCGATACGGTCAATCACAAGGCCGAAGGGGGCGAGACGACACCGCGGGAGATATTCGATGTGTATTCGAGATATCAGGGCGGGCGTTTGGCATTTGTTCGACCGAAAATGGAATTCGGCGGTTCAATCCTTGAGATCGGCGCGAGCGCAGGGCAGTTCATTACCGGGTTCGGCCAGTGTCGCCGCTGCGCTATAGAGCCTGACCCGCGTTGCTGCGCCTTCATGCAGGCAGCGGGAATCGAGACCGATGCAAACTATCTGAAGAACTCACGATTCTACAACGAAAAGTTTGATGTTGTCTGTGCGTTCCAAGTGCTTGAGCATGTCGATGAGCCAAGATCGTTCCTCTCGGAAGTGAAGCATGTCCTGAAACCCGGTGGCACGGCGTTCATCGAAGTACCGAACCTATATGATCCGTTGCGATCGGTGTGGGGCATTCCCGAGTACGAGAAATTTTACTTTCACGCGGACCACCTATTCTATTTCTCTTGGAAGTCGCTGGTGAAGTACGCAGTGAAGGCCGGATTCACAAAGCCGCAAGTATTCTTCACGCAGGACTATTCGTTGCTCAATCACATCCACTGGCTCATGAACAAAGGCCCGCAAGCCGACTGTCACGTTGGCCTAGGGCCGGTGAAGTTCGAAGGCAAGGACTCGGGCATGGCGGCGTGGCTGTCGCATAAGATGTCCGCGTTGAACGAGGAATACATTTCCATGCTGGAATCGACTGGCGAGACTTCGAATTTAACTCTCGTCTTGACCAATTAGCCCAAAAAGGCTATGTTAGGGTGTCAAAAAAGGGCGTTTTATGGCGATAGTGCGCACGTATCAATGTGGCGATTGTGGCTGCAAATTCGACCATTTTCATGCTACCCGAGACGAACCGCCTCCAGAATGTCCGGGTTGCAAGGCTCTCGAATCCCAAAAAGTCCCCTCAGGATTCACCATCGGCGGCGGCGCAGCGTCAAGGGCGGGAGATATTGCCCAGGACATAATCGAGAAAGACTTCGGCATGACGAACATGAAAGATCGTCTGCGCGAAGGCGATGTTGCGACGATTACCCCGCCTCATCTTCGGCCGGCCGTCGAGAATATGTGGAAAGCCGGCGGCGATGTGATTGCCGCGGCGAAATTAGGAGCCAAGGCAGCGGCGGCTGAGGGAAGAAACCCGCTAGGACTGATGCAGCGGGCCTCGAAAGAACGAAACGGCGCCTCGCACCGCGTTCCGATAAGCATCGTTGACCAGAAATGAAAATCCCAAACTCGGCCTCATCGCTTTTGACGTTCGCGCGAGAACAGGTCGAGATTTGCACGCACTCTCAGGCTCAGCGAGCGCAGGACGCGGCGATTTATCTAGCCTATTACGAGAACGGCGCGGGAGGCGATAAATCTTCCCTCTACAACCGGACAGGGGTGCATATCGACCGCACTGCGAGCTACCTTTACGCTCCGGGTGAAGTCAGGTATTCGATCGCCTACGATGCGACAGACGGGGAACCGTGGCTTGCAAGGGCTTTGGTGGCAGCTAAGTACCTATCGAGGGAGTATCGCAGGGCGGACGCCGATGTGACGTTCTCTCAAGGCGTGGATACCTCCCTCATCAAAGGCTGTAGCCTCCTCAAGCACAACTGGAACGACCAGACAAGTCTGTATCCGGGCTTCAATCCCGAACTCGTCCATCCAGAGTTTTTCGGCGTCGAACGCGAGGATCTTCAACGGCTAGATCAGCAGCAAGTTTTTTGCCACACGATGTACCTCTCGAAAGACCAGATCAGCCAGATCATCGAAAATCGCGCCGATGAGGAGGAGATAAAGAAAAAACTCAAGAGCCTCGGCGGTGGGTCGGATGGGCAACTTCGGCAGAACTGGCTTCATCAAGTGGTAATAGGCGGGGTTCAGCCCGTCACCGACACAACGCCGCAAGGGTCAATGGGTCAAGTCTCAATGTCCCCTTCTTCGAGGACGGACTTCGCGCCTGAGATGATGGCTGACCTTCTCCGAATGGATGAGCTTTGGGTCGTCGATAGCGCGAGGGACGACTACACCACGATTCAACTCGTCGAGGGCGAAGTCATCCTCGAAGGAAAATACCGCCACGTAAACCTGACCGGCGTAAAAGGTCTGCATCCGTTCTCGAAAATATGCCCTGATCCGGTATCCGGTTACTTCTGGGGGAGATCGGAAGTCGGGCGAGTCATGTTGCTCCAGGACTTGCTGACTGCCGCGATAGAAGATATTCAAAAACTGATGAAGCTAAGGGTCAAGCCTCCGAAAGCATTCATCGGTTTTGGCTCGATCACGAATCAGAAACGCCGCGCGATGACTGCGCCGGGTGGTTACATCGTCGAGAACAACCCAGGCGCAAAGATCGAAGACCTCGCGCCCACCATACCGCCGGAACTGTTCGGTGAAGTTCAAGAAATCTCCTCGATGTTCGATGAAGTGGGGGGCTTTAAGCCGATTCTGCAAGGGCAGGGCGAGTCCGGCGTGCGTGCGAATGCTCACGCCAAGACCCTCATGCGGACGGCCAGCCCTAAGTTACGCGAGCGTGCGCTTCGTGTCGAGAGAGACGCGGAGACCTCGGCACACATTTCCTTCCAACTCATGCAGCACAAGAGCGAGCGGGTATTCAAGAACGCCGAAGGTGAAGAATTCCGCCTCATGCAAATGCCAGAGGACATGTACGTGGAAGTGGATTCCCATTCCTCAAGCCCCGCGTTCGTCGATGACGCAAGGGAACTCGGTGTGACGCTCAAAAAGCTCGGCTCAATCGACGACTCCGATTTCATTCGCATGATGCACCCGCCGAACGAAGATGCCTTGATTGCCGCCGTGGACAAGAGGCAGAAGGCGCGAGCCGAAATGATAAAGCAGCACCCCGAGTTGCTGGAGAAAGGCGGGGCGAAGAAAAAATAACCACAAGAAAGGCTGCGCGCGGGCTCCTCCTCCCCCTGCGACGTTCAGCCGGTTCGGGCCGACCTTAATCAGTCGGCCTTTTTTTCGCCTGCTTTTTCAGGTAATCCTCTATGGAGCGTCGTATCAGGTCGGACACCTTTAGGCCGGTTTTTTGGGAGAGCGATTTCAGTGCTGAAATCATTTGAGGCGGCATAAAGAAATTGAACTGATCCATGCGAAAAGTATAGCAATTTCACTCTGCGTTTGTCTATATAAGCAATATAAAGTAGTAAAATCAATAACTTGCTTGACTTTTTGAAACGGCAGGAATACGATTGCGCTTGAAATAACGGTTTGGCTGCACCGTACAAATGTGGCCCCAACGCAATAAGGAGCCATCATGGCCCGCAAAGCACGCAAAGCCAAACGCAGTCACAAGCGCAAGTAATCATCATGCCGGATATGCCAACAGGTATGCCGATGCCAGGGGCTCCCGCTCCGGGTGCTGGCATTGTCCCTCGTCCGATGGGACCGCCTGCGGCTTCACCCGGCATCATGACCCCAACCCCAGCGGCAGCGCCGAGTGCCAACCTTGGCGCTCAGGCGCACGCCGCCGGCCAAATGAAGCAGGCATTGCACATGGTTGAAATGGCATTGCCGAATCTTCCGCTCGATTCTCCGTTGCACAAAGTCGCAACGTCGTTCATCACCGGAACCGCGAAGCATCTTGGAAGCGCAGGCGGGGGAGATCAAGGAATTCAAGCGTCGATGTTGAGAGACCTCGCGCTGAAAGCGCAGCAATCTGCGCCCCCACTCAGACCCGCCGGTCCTCCCGGCGCACCACCCGGCGCACCAGCGCCATCACCAGCAGGAGCCTGAAATGTTCAAAAAACAAGACACCGCCTTTCCGACGACTCAGTACAACAGCCTGATCGAGAACGATCCGATGATCGTCAAGGTTCCGATGGACAACGTGGACTTCGGTTCGCGCAAAGGCACGATGGCGAAAGTCAGAAACCCGGCAAGCGGCGGAAACGGTCGCCTCGGCATTCGTCACGTCGAAAGCAAGAAGTAGATCGCCATGGCCGAGATCAACGATTTCGAGCTTGCCGAACTACGCAAGCTGCAAGCGTTCCACAAGTCGCTGTATGACGACGCGGCTGTGGGAATGGACTTCCGCAAACTGATCCGCCGGAAATACCCGCAGGCTTCAATCCCCGAACTCGACGCGCTGGCGAAGGCCGAAGAAACCGGCAGCGCCATCGAAAAGAAATTCGAGGAACTGTCCAAAGGGGCGACGGAGAAGATCGACAAATTCCTGACCGACCGGCAAAAGGAACAGGACGACGCCGCTGTTGCCGCTTACCAAGAGCGGTTCGACAAGATGGTGAAAGCCCGTGGATACACCGAAGACGGACAGAAGAAACTCATCGAACTGATGAAAGCCAAGGGCATTCGGGAACCCGAAGACGCGGCGATCATTTTCGAGACGATGCAGCCGAAAATCAAACCGGCGGCGAAACAATTTTCCTCGCGCATGGCGTTCGTCTCGCCTGACGGGAAAGATGACGAGTCGTTTAAAGATTTGATGCGCGATCCTGACCAATGGATGGGCGATCAACTGATGACGGCCATTGCGGAAAACCACGAAGAAGAATAAAGGAGTAAATCATGCCAGTTTTGAACACGGGTTTAGTCCCCGGCGGAAGTGTCGGTGCCGAGCTAACCGCCGCAACACGCAGAGCAGTCGTCCCGGCCCTGTTCGTCCAGATCTACAAAGCCACTCCGATGCTGAACCTGCTTTTTGGCACAGCCCAAAGAGCGAAAGGCGGCATGTCCCAAGTCACCGTTCCGGTGCAGGGATCGTCGTTCGTGAACTTCGCATGGACGGACTACTCGGGCGGCTTCCCTCAACCAGCGGTGCAGCCTGGAATGCAGAACGCGGAATTCAACCTCTGCGTTGGCGTGGTTCCGATCTCCTTTATGGGGATGGAAGCCCTGATTCAATCCTCGGAAGCCATCGTACCGCTGATGCGGGCTAGAATGGCCGATGCGAAGACTGTCGCTGTCCAGGCCATGTCCACAGCGCTTTTCACCAACTCCTCGAACCTGCCGAACGCTTCTCAGATCATCAATGGTCTGCCGCAGGCTTTCGATGACGGGACCAACGTCAACAGTTACGGCGGAATTTCCAGGACTGCCAGCCCGTTCTGGAAGTCAACGCTGGTTACCGCAGCCGGCGCAGTCAATACCCGTTCCGCGATGCTCTCCTACCTCGTCCAAACTACTGCCCTGAACGGCGGCGAAGCTCCTGACTTCTGCGTGATGAGCCCTTCGGACTGGACGACTCTGATGCAGGACTTCCTGACGCTGGAACGGTTCAACACCACCCCGGCCTCGAAGTACGGCAAGGACGAATCGGTGAACGCCGGCTTCCGTGGTCTGATGCTCGGTGACACCCCGTTCTTCATGGACCCGTTCTGCCCGAAAGGGACGGCGTACATGCTGAACACGAAGTATTTCGCCGCCTACGTCTCGGAAGACGCTCCGTTCGCCTTCTCTGGGTTCTACTCGGCAATCCCGAATCTGCAAATCGCAAATGTGGGGGTCGTGATCATAGCTATGCAAACGGTCTGTGCCAAGCCCGTTAGTGGGATGCAAATTTCTGGAATAACAGGCGGCGCGTTCTAGGCCAACAACGACAAAAAGCAAGGAGAAAGAATCATGATGTTAGGCGGAAGCGGAATCGGCCTCGGTCTGAGGGGGAAAGTAACCAACGCACTGACGTTGCCGGCGGGGGAGACTTACATCGTCCCTGCGGGGAACTACGCCGTCAATCTTGGTCCATACACTGAGCTTCAATATCTCGATCCTGTTACCGGGATTTGGAGAACTCAGTTATGGCCGGGGCAAGACGGGCAATTCGCAATCGACGGCGCGAACTACCGCCTTGCCAATCTCACCGGCTGCCCCGTAGCCGCTGTCATCACGACCGCGCTTGCGACTGGCGCAGCGACCGGCATCGGCGTAACTGCAACGCTCATGACCGTCACGGCTTCGTCCGGTTCTTCGACCTGGTGCCCGATTGTCGGCGGTGCGCTTTCGCTGACCTGCGTTACCGGCGTCACCGGATCGAGCGTCGGTGCTGGCTATCTTTTCCCGCCAACAGCGATCATTTCGGCGCCGCCTCCCGGCGGTCTTCAGGCGACGGCTCACGTTACCGGAATTCCGACGACCGGCGCGTTGCTTGCCGCTCAAGTCATCATCGACAACCAGGGCGCGGGTTATCCTGTAGCCTCGACCGGGATTTCGACGGCGACCATCACCTTCGTCAACGACCCTCGGGACACCGCAGGCAGCGGCGCCACTGTTCGCCTTGGCGCGACCGGAACCGGGCAGTTGACGGCTCTGTATCCGCTGACCCAAGGCGTTCCGCTGACGGGGGCTCCGACGCTGGCGTTCGGCGTGGGCGCGGCTGGCGCTACGTCGATCATGAACTTCACCGTGACTGCGATTGCCTCTGGCACGACGAACACGCAGACCTACGCCACGGGCACAACCCCAATCGTTACCACCATCGGGAACATCGTTTCGGCTACACCTGCCTGGACGAATCCGATTCACGAAAAAGCCTCCACCTTCCCGCGGCCGGCGCGGATTCAGGCGGGTCTGGCTTCGAACGTCGTTACCTCAACGGGCGCCGTTGTCGAAGATGGCGGGTTCGGGATTCAACAAGCCCCGAGCGCGATTGTCATTGGGCAACTGCTGGCGATTACCGGCGTGACGCTGGGGACCGCTCCGCTGCTTACGATTGGCGGCGTGACGGACACAAGTTGGCTGCAGCCGATCTAACCTCATGAGGCTTCATGGAACAGCCTCAAGGGTATGTCGATACGGTGCTCGATGATGGTCGTGTTACGCCTCTGACGATTCAGACGTACACGCTCATCGAGCAAGGGCATCTAGCCAAAAACATCGTCGAGAACCTTGGGAGGGACATTCCAAGGTTCGTCAATCGTGTCGGGCTGGGTCAGATCAGGCACGCCCCTCTTGCGATAGTCTGCGCGGGGCCGACTCTCGTTGAAACAATCGACCGGGTACGCGACTTCGAAAACGTACTCGTCTGCGGATCTGCTCACGATTTCGTTGTTCGTCAAGGCATCATCCCGAACTACGCCGTGGTGTGCGACGGCGGCAAAGATGACAAGGGCAATCTGTCACTGCCTCAGAAAGATACGACCTACCTCATCGCCTCTCAGTGCGATCCGAGTTTGTTCGATCACCTGTCTGACTACCATGTGGAAATGTGGCACTACCGCGGCCAAGCTGCGCCCACAATAGAGGAAGAAGGCAGGGTGCTTAACGGGGAGCCGTCCTTGGCGTGGGGGTCAAGCGTCGGCATCGTTTCGATATCGCTTGCGATGCACCTTGGATTTCAGCACATCCATTTCTTCGGTCTTGACTCGTCCTACGGAGACCACGGGATGAGCCATCACTGCTGCAAAATAGCAGGCAGCATGGAGTACAAGAAAGTGCCAGTCAAAGTCGGAGAGAAAGTTTTTATTTCCGACTTGGCATTGATGGAACAGACCAATCAATTTTTCCGTTTTATTGAAACGCAGCATCAATTCATCCACGGCACTATTCACGGCAACGGTTTAATCGCTGAAATGGCGAGACAAGGAGAGCCTGGGCTAGAGAAGTACATCAGCCTCGCATGAAAACATGCTTGCTAAATATCTTTCAAGAACGTCGATCCTCCTACACGACGCTTCGTTTCAATTCTATCCGCAAGCCAATGTAATCTCGTTCATCAACGAGGCGAGGGGACAGGTAGCGGCCGAAGGACAGTGCATCAAAGTCCTGCCTCCCGGAACGAACGGAATCGCCTCGATTACCGTCAACACTGGCGGGAATTATGCGGGAACTCCTACGGTCGTCATCACCGGGCCTGGAAGCGGCGCCGTAGCGACTGCGCACATGACCGGGAGTGCCGTAACCAGCATCACCGTTGGCACGGCTGGAAGCGGTTATGACAACACCACGGTTATCAGTTTCACAGGCGGGACTCCCACGGTTCAGGCCACCGCAACCCCTGTCATCAACTGCGTCAACACCGTCGCCAATCAGGAAATCTACACCTTCTCCTCTGTCAATACGCTTGCTCAACTGACTGCGGGCGTCGCATCAATCCTATGGGTTTCGTCTGTAGCCGTTTCTTGGGGCGCGTTGAAGCCGACTCTGAGGCAGTGGAATTGGGACGACCTCCAAGCCTACATCCGGTCCTATCCCGTCGTCTCCGGTCAACCTGCGATGTTCGCTCAATTCGGCCAAGGCGAGGGCGGTTCGATTTATCTTCAACCCGTTCCAACTCAAGCCGCGGCGATGGAGTGGAACTGCGTCTGCACGCCGATTGATCTTGTTGATGACACGACGGCTGAGGCTATTCCTTATCCGTGGACCGATGCCGTCCCTTACTTCGCTGCGTATCTAGCGTTCCTGAGCGGAAGAAGGCCAATCGAAGCGAAAGGGATGTACGACATTTACGACGCGACGATGAAACGCTCGCGTTCCCAGAGCGAGTCTAGCTACATACCAGATTTCTACGCATAATGGCCCAACTCGATCAAATCCTCGCGCAAGAAACGCCGCCGCTTTTCTACCTTCAAGGTTTCGACGGAGTTAACCTTCACGACGACCGCAGGGCTATAGGCGATCAAGAATGTTCGTGGATGGAGAACTTCATTCCCCTCGGGGCGGGGAATGCGAGGACGCTCTACGATAACGCGACAATCCTTTACACCGCTGCCCATACCATCGTCTATGACTTTTCGTTCAACATCGGGACGACGTTTTACAAGGCCCTGTTTCTTTCCAACGGCTCTGCAATAGCGGTCAATCTCGCTGGCGGCACGACCTCGATGGGCGGGGCCGGGACGTTCGCTGTTTCTCCAAGCCTTCCTGCGTGCGCTCAGTGGGGCGCCTCAGGCATAGTCATTGTGACCTCCGCTGGATACTACGCTTGGGACGGTACGCTTTATTCTCCCGGTGCCTTTGCTCCCGCGTGGCTGTGCGGGTTCACTACTCTGGTTACAACCGGAACGACGCATACCAACACGACGCTTGACTCGGTTGGAAGCGTGGTGGGTATCGTTACCGGAATGACGGTCACAAGCGGGACCGGAGATATTCCTGTCGGGACTCTGGTTCAAACCTTCACTTCGGGGCCGAACGTCATTACGCTGACTCAAGCTGCGACGGGCTCTAATTCAGGCGAAGTGATTAACGTCGGCTGGGCGATGCCCTCTGGTCTTACCGGAACTGCAATCGAGTTCTACCAGCAAAGAGCATGGGTAGTGAACGGCGCTGAGATTTCGTTTTCCGCTCCAGCGAACGGGGCGAACTTTTCAACGGCGAATGGCGGCGGGACGATTATCTCAAGCGATGGTTTCCTGAAAACCGCTTTCCTGAACGTCAAGCAGTGCAATAGCTTTTTGTACCTCTTTGGCGACGGCTCGATCAATGTCGTCTCGAATGTGCAGACTTCGGGCTCCCCATCGGTAACGACGTTCAACAATCAGAACGTGGACCCTCAGACCGGATTGGGATGGAGGGACGCATTGACCGTTTTGGGAAACTCGGTGTGCTTCGTGAATCCTACCGGGGTGTACCAACTCTACGGCGGTAACGCAGTTAAGATTTCGAGCAAGATCGACAAACTCTTTGAGAAGGCGAATTTCTCCACGATAAAGCCGACCCTGTTCGTGACCTCGCTTTTCGGCGTTCGCTGTTTGGGCATGGTGATAAATACCCTGGACCCGACGACGGCCACGCAAAGAACGTTGATGTGCCTGTGGAACGAAAAGAAATGGTTCATCGCTTCGCAGACTTTGACCGGCATTTACGCGACGACGATGCAGGTAGGGGCAAATCCGCAAGGGTGGGCGAACGACGGATTGAATGTATTTCAGCTTTTCCAAACACCATCGAATACGTTGCAGAAAAAGATTCAGTCGAAGCTCTGGGCTGGACGCTCTAACCTCATCTTCAAAACGGTCATGGACGTTTATACGGAGGCGCAAGACGAAAGCAATACAGGCGTCGTTTTGAGCGGGACACTGGATTCTGACACGCAGGCAGCGGTACCGTTCACGATCAATTCAAACATCACGTTCCAGAATAATGCGCTTGGCACGATCACCTTCGTCAACAATGCAAATCAGGCTTTGAATTTCACGACCAATCCGCAAGGGGTTCAAGGATCTGGCGCAAGTCAAGTCGGGATGAGACTCGGGCTTACTTTTACCTCTACATCTGAGGACTTCACGCTGATCGGGTGTGGCGTGAGTTATTGCGAAGAAAGCTACTATGGACATTGATCGTGTCTGAAATCATCGGCCTCATCGGATTCGACGCCGAAGACCAAGGCGCTTCGGACAGGTGGGCGTTCTCGAACGCAAACCATCATACTGCGGTTCACGCCGCAATTCAGGCGGCGGGAAAGGGGAATCTTGCCGTCACTGAAATCTACCCTTTTCGTTGGGAAAACCCGAGCCAATTTCTGTTGCGGCATCAAAGTTTGCACAATGCGGTGAACCAGACATTAGGTGTTGCTGGAACGGACCTTACGGGTATAGACTTCAAGAACAAAGCCCAATTGGATCAATGGAATCAGGCGCATTTCGATGAACACAAAACTTGGGCGGCTTTACTAGGAATTTAATCATGGACACCAGTGCGTCAAACGGCCCATTTTCGGATATGTTGGCAAGTACATCTGCGGGAGATTCAGGTGAAATTCACGATGCCGCACAGGCAGCGTTAAAATCTCATGGATTATCTGGTGGATGGACCGGAACCGTTGAACATGACGGGGAGCAAATAGGTGTTAAAAATGGGTTGGCACATTTTAACGGGCAAGTGTATATCGTAAGTGACGACGGGCGATTAGTTGTAGATCAAAATAAAAGATTGGTCGGGGTGATACAAAATGGCAAGGTAGAAAACCCAACGCCGGAAATCATAGATCAACTACAGCGTCAAGGAGCAACGCAGAATGGGCCATCTTAATGAATGGTTAGTAAAGCGTCGCGGGCGATTTTATTCTGGAGAAACGCTCCGTCAATCTGTTGATGCTTTTTTAAGCATGGTTGAGAATGGCGCTACCGTACATGAGTTTCCGGATGCAATTATAGTTCTTGAGAACTATGGGCTACCAGGAAACGTAAGAGGTTGGTTGTTGTTTGATAAATTTACAAGAGGCACGGCTAAAGCAATAAAAAAAGTGTCTGACGAATTCGATGGAAAAGCTATTTATGCCTCTACGCACGATGAAAGGATAGCAAATCTTCTGAAACAGTTTGGCTACATCGAATATGAAAAAGATGAGCACGATTTCTTTTTAAGAAAGGATTGTCATGGGCTGTAGCTTTTTAGCTCCCGTACAAAACGCTCTTGGAGGAGCTGTATCTGCTGCTGGTCCAATTTTAACAACAGTTGCCGGTACATTCTTAGGTCCAGTTGCAGGCGCTGCAGTAGGGGCGGTAACCGGCGCTATTGCAGCTAAACACAATGGCACATCGGCAAATGCGGGAGCATTAAAAGGTGCCATCAGTGGCGGCATTAGTGGTGCTATAGGAGATTTTACTGGTACGTCAAGCAACGCTGCATCTGCTGGACTAAATTCTATGACAGGTGGGGTAGCTGGGGTTGCCCCAACGTACGCACCTGTTGCCGATCTATCCGGGGCCTTTAACGGCGGTGGTGTATCGGCCACTACTGGCGGGATGGTAACTCCAGGAAACTTTAACACTGGCGGTCTGGTGGACAGCACGACTGGCGCAGTCGGCGGAACGGGCGACACAGCTTCAAACTTCGGAAATTTACTCAACAGCACAAGCGCAGTTGACCCGCTTACGGGGCTGCCCGCTGACGCTACGCAAACGGCTATAAACAGCATCGGAACCTCTGCGAATACAGGACTGCCCGACTTAGGTACGGGGCTTCCTACGACGCCAGGAATGCCCGGCACAAGCACAGGAAACGCGGCGATCGACAGCTACCTGACAAATTCAGGGGTCAATCTCGCCAATAGCGGGGGTGCGCTTGTTCCCGGTCTTGGTTCTGCGGCGGCTATGCCGGAATTAGGTTCTACCAGCGGCGTCAGTGTGCCGAGGGTTTCTGGTGCGACTACTGTTCCTAGTGGTACTGTTCCGGGCGGTACTGGCGCTGGAAGTAGCGGCGGTTCAGGCGCGGGCGGCACGAATCTAGGAAGTCTCGCTGGAATATCCGCCCTCATCCCTGGTCTTGCGATGATCGGATCTGTCGCTGCTGGAAATAAAGGCGCGGACACGTCGAATCTATCAGGCATCGCGGGAGATTTGACGACGATGGCCGGGTCGAACAAGCCGGATACCTCAGCCCTGAGCGGGATAGCGAACCAACTGACGACGGCGGCGGCAAATACGACGCCCGATACTTCGGGCCTGAGTTCTCTTGCAAGCCAATTGTCCACGAAGGCGGCAAACGAGCAACCGGATACATCGGCCTTGAGTGGCTTGGCATCCCAACTGACGACTGCCGCCGGAAATGCAACGCCTGATACATCGGCGCAAAGCGCATTGGCGGGACAACTAACCGGGGCTGGTTCGCTTGAGGCGCTTTTAACCTCGCAGGCAAATTCGTTGATTCCGAGCGTGTCAACCGGGAATCTTCCTCCGGGCGCGCAGACGCTTGTGAATAACGCATTGAACGACGCGACTACCTCGATCAAGTCAAAGTACGCACAACTAGGGCTTACCGGCTCTACGATGGAATCTCAGGAGCTTGCTTCTGCGAACGCTCAAGCTCAGGCTCAGTCATTCCAATACGCTCAACAATTGACGCAGATTGGCCTATCGGAAGCTGGTGCGGCGACCGGGGACATTACCAGCGCGGCGGGCATCCAAAGTTCAATCGCGCAGGAAAAACTCGCGGGTGCTGGTCTCTCGGCCTCCGACCTATCGAGCGCGGCGAACATTCAACAAGCGATAATGAACGGGAAGCTCCAAGCCTCCAATTTGTCGTCAAGCGATTTGGCAAGTTCAGCCAATATCCAGCAGGCGATCATGCAGGGGAAAATATCCGCTGCCGGGTTGTCGGCGTCTGATTTGGCGAGCGCAGCGAATGTCCAAGGAACTATCATCAATGCCGGTCTGTCCGCTGCGGGTCTATCCGCAAGCGAACTCGGTACGAGCGCGACGATCTACAACGATATTCTCCAACAGCAAGTCGCGCAGGACACAGCCCTTCAACAAGCTCTTGCGAACTTCGCCTCGGCTTCGGCTATCGGTGTGGGTCTTGCGGCGGGCGGTGGAGGCAGCGGAAGCAACGCGAGCGGCGTCGTCAATTCATTGTCCGGTTTAGGGACGGGGTTTAGCAACCTGCTCGGGTCGATTGGGACCGGGGTGAGCAATCTATTTAGTTCAGCAACGAGTTAATCATGGCCGATAATTTTTCCTCTGTAGTCGATTCCGCGATGACCCCGCCTGCGTCCACTTCACCGCGCGACATGATTATGACGCTGCCTGCGGAGATCGAGAAAAAACAAACAGCGGCGCTCGGTGAATTGAAGGCGAAAGAACAGGCTTCGATGACGAAGCAGGACGCCCTCTATTCCGACGCCATGAAGAAGTACAACGCGGCAATGTCGAACGTCAAGCCGGTGGAGGACGCGAATCTTCAAAACCCGCCTGACGCGCCAAATCAGAAGTTCCAAGATCCCACTCAAGTTCTCGGGAGCCTCGGAACGGTCCTCGCTATTTTCGGTTCGATGAAAACGCGCGCACCGATGACCTCGGCGTTGAATTCGATGGCCGCTGCGATGAAAGGATTTCATCAAGGCGATCAGGAGGCGGTCAAACTCAACACGGAGAAGTGGCAGAACGATTTCAAAAAATCCCTCGCTCAAAACCAGATCGAAATGCAGCGATACACCACGGCGCTCGAAAAGAACAAATTCAGCATGGAATCGGCGCAATCCGAGTTGCGCGTTCTCGCTGTTGAAATGCAGGACAAGCAGATGCACGACGCGATAGAACAGGGCGACTATACGAAGCAGTCCGCTATTTTGTCTGGCCGGCTGAATGCTGGGATGAAAGGTGCGGAGACGTTGGCGAAGATGGATGCGACCAAGGCGCAGCAAGCGCAGACGAACGAAATGCGTAAGGAGTCGCTGGATTTGCGCCGTCAAGAACTTTACGCAAAGTCCGACAAAGCCGCTCAAAAAGTCGTTGACGAAGGAAAGGCAGGGGACAGGGCGGTGCAGATCATCGAAGAAATGAAGGGGATTCTTCAAACCAATTCCGGTGTTACCGGCATGGCTGGTATGGTCAAGCGCCCGATGGAAAGCGTTCTCTCGATGCTGGGTCAAGGCGAGGGTGGGCCAGCGCACGAATACGAGTCTTTGGCGCGCGAACTCCAGACCATTCTTCGGCAGACGCCGCAGTTCAACTACAAGGGGCGTATGCTGTCTCGGGACGTTGCGAATCAGGACACCATCGTTCGCGGGATGAAGTTCGGTGATACAGGCTCTATCTCGATGGATCAACTCAACCACGTTGAAAATCTTCTAACAGGTCAAGGGGCTGGTTTTTCAGATCCGGGCGGTAAGGCGACTGGCGGCGGAATCGGAACTGAGCGTAAAATACTCGACGGGGTGGGATACACCAAGCGAAACGGTGAATGGTTTCAGGACACACCATGAGCGAAAACGCACCTGCTGTTGCTCAACCGGACACACCAAAGCCGGTAACGGACCCAGAACTTATCAAGAAGCTGGACGCGGCTCCCGTCGCTTCCCCTTCTCCAGTTTCAGAGTCGTCCGTTAAGCCAGTAACAGATCCAAGGTTGATTAGGCTGCTTGATGGAGCGGAGCCTGCCGGTGCTTTCTGGAAAGACAAAACTTCGACAAAGATCAAGGATTGGGCAGACACCGCTGCGACAAGAGAACTAAAGCAGATGGACAAGGGCGTGGACTATGCTGGAGTGAATAGTCCGACCCTGAGAGCGGAGTATAGTTTTTTGGACACGCCAGAAGAAAAAACGGCGTTCCTTCAAAAGCACTTCGGGGCAAAAAACGTCACCAAGGATTCGTTTGGCCGTGATGTCGTAGTAATCAACGGGCAAAAAGTATCTTTTCTTCCTAGGGGCAATCAGCCTCAAGGCCCATTCGTCGGTGAACCTGGATCGAAGATATCGAAGTGGGCTGACTTGGCTGGCGACGTCGCGCCTGTAGCCGGAATGGTCGTTGGCAGCTTGGCGACCGCGCCTGTCCCCGGAGCGTCGATCGCTGGTTCTGCAGTGGGGGCCGCAGGTGGAAGGGGGATCAACAAGCTCATCAAGGAAGTGATGGGCGACAACCTCCAAACTACGCCAGAAATCTCCAAAGACATTGCAATGGAAATCCCGAAAGGTGCCGCGGCGCAGGCGGGCGGCGAGGCGATCGGGATAGTCGGAAAGTCGCTCTTGCGAGGGCCGTTCCGCGAAGGGTCAATTTTCGGCCCGATCACGAAAAGAGGGAAAGAGGCGTTTGCCAAAGCCCAGACTGAGGTAGCCGGGGCTAGGGCTGAGGGGCTTATCCCAAAGGTGGGGACGTACTCTCCGAATGCTTCCTTCACGCAGCGGGTTCAAAACGCCGGATTTCGACTGTTCGGTGATGACACGACGATAAAAAACCGCCCGGTCATTGAGGCAGGGGCGGCGAAATTGACTGGCGGCGGGATAAAGAACACGACGGACGCCGCAGAAGCCGCGAATCGTGCGATCGAGGCGAGGACAAATCAGATCGTCAAGACATACCAAGCCGTTGCGGACGCCGCGAAGGTGGACGCAGAAACGCTTTTGAAGGGCGCTGAGGCGTCGATCACGTCGCGCGTGGGCGAGCCATCCGGGGAACTCGCTTATCACGCTGGCGCGGACATTCAGGCGGCGAAAACGGCATTCACCAGCAAGGCAGCGGAGATATACGGTCCTGTTGATGCTCTTGCTGGAAAGCCCGTCGTCCCGTATGCCGGCGTCAAGGGCATGATGAAACAGATTTTGGACGAAATGCCGCAGACCGCAAGCGGACAACCGGCGTTTGTTTCACCAGAACTCAAGCGGTTTGCGTCCGAGATAGCCGCGCTTCCAGACTTCGGCACGTTCCAGCAAATGCAAGTGGTGCGTACTACGCTTCGGGATTACTCCGCTGTCCAGGCGTTGAACGCTGGCCTATCCGAGCGTCAAGCTGGCAGATTGGCGATGGCCGCTGATGACGCATTCAACGATGCGCAATCGGAACTGATTACCCGCGTGACGGCGCCGACCCCTCCTCCGATGCCTGAATTCAAGGCAAAGTGGGAAATGGAAAACAGGGGGCGTGAGCAAGCCGCCTCTGAGCCTCCGCTTGTGCTTGAAACAAGGACTGTCACTCCGGGGGTGGAGGAAGCTAAAACTGCCTTGCGCGAGGGCGACAAGTTCTATCGTGAGGGCATCCAGAAATTCCACGACCTCTCGACACTTGCTATGGTGAAAGACGCCTCTCAATCAGGGTTTGTAGAACCCGAGAAAGTGGCATCACGGCTTGCGATGCCTGGGCAAAACGACAAACTGCTCCGCATCAAAGAGCTCGTCACGCCGAGTACGTTCGGTGAGATCGGTGCGCAGAAGTGGAGCCAAATGCTCGACAAGTCTCGGGACGCCATGACGGGCAATGTTTCCGGTAAGACGCTCGCGCGACAGTTGAAGCAAATGGGGCCGGTGCTGGAAACGCTTTACGGCAAAGCCGAAGCGGGGAGAATGGTTTCGTATGCAGAACACCTTGCCGCATTGAACGGGGATTTCGACGCCGCTGCGCTTGAGCCTGGGCGGCTGTCCAGCGTGATAAAAGACGCGATCATGAAGAAAGAGGCGTCGGATGCCATCATGTCTCGCGGGTTCGTGAAGGCGCTTCAATCCGATGGTCCTCAATCGCTTACCGCGGTCAAGTGGTTGACTGAGCCTGAACATCGTTTGGCGCTGCGTCAGACGTTGGACGTTTTCGGGAAAGATTCTGCGGAAGCGAAAAACATCAAGGAATATCTGGCAAGGCGGATATTGACCAGCATGGAGGTTCCAGCGACTCGCGGAGCCGAAAAATACGGCACGACAGAATTGATGGGCGAGCCGTTGTTGAAAGAACTTGACCGATACGGAAAGCCGTACCTGAGCGAAGTGTTCGGGAAAGACTGGACCGATGCAGCGTACAAGTTCGCCAACAACGTAGAGGTCGCAACGCGGAAGAATCCAACAGACTCGGGTGGGCTGATCGCGGCGCAACTCGGGCTTCACTGGATTCGACACCTCGGGGAGATCGGGAAATACTTCACGGCCGGCGAAGCTCTTACTCGGCCATCGGTTATTACCTATCTCTCGAAGGGGTTCGGTAAAGAAGGCGGCGTGATGGACTTCATGCAGAAAGCCCTTGGGACCGGGACGAAGATAGGGCTTGCCTACGAAGCCGAGGAAATGCCAAAAAAGACCGCAGACTACACAAGCGGGATAGCAACGCACGCTCAAAGCCAGTTCGGAAACATGATTAACTCAACGGGGGTGAGACCATGATTGAAATGAAAGCGCCACGCAATCCAAGTTCGCAGGTAATGAGCATGGGATACGACGCCGAGACTCAGACAATGGCGGTTCAGTTCTCGCGCGGAGGCGTGTACCATTACGAAGGCGTCAGTCCGCAGACCTTCGAAGCGATGCACGCGCACGAATCGCCGGGGACGTACCTGCATCAAAATATCAAGGGCAAATACAAGTTTCAGAAAAGGTAATCATGGCAGAGGACACAAAAGAGGAAGCGACGGCAAAACTCGTAGCCCGCATGGACGGGGTAGCCGATGCGTTGCTTGCGCTGATCGGGAAAGAGGAGACTTCTGACGCGCAGAAGGGCCGACTTTTCACCACGGTTCAATCCTGGATGAAACTGCGGCAGACCTTGGTGCCTTCGAGTGAAGGCGATAAACTTAAAGGAATGCAAGATGCCATCAAATCTGGCGGTAGTAGCGGAAAGAGAAATTCCAGAGGCGCCGGTTCAGATCGAACAGCCGAAGATGGAAAAGCCATCGCAGCGATTATCCGAAAACTCCCAAAGCCCGGAAACGCTCGCGCTGCTGATGGAGATAAGGAGGGTGCTAAATGCGAAGGCGGCGGCGGTCTTGGCGCTGGTGGCGAGCTTCGTATTAACGGCGGCGGCGATGTGGTTGGGAACGTGGATGGCGCTCGGAATCTCAATTAGCTTCGACGTTCTGATTGCGATACCGATTTTCTTGATCGCGTACAAAGGAGGTCATCATGCCTCTCCATAAGGGCAGAAGCGATGCGGTGAGGTCCGAAAACATCCGAGAAATGGTGCGGGCAGGCCATCCTCAGAATCAGGCGGTAGCGGCGGCATACAGGGAACAACGGCAATCGAAGCGCAAGAAACGCACACACAGGAGAAAGGCAAGATGAGAACAATAATCGCGGTACTGCTGGCCCTTGTTTGCGGGCTCGCCCAGGCGCAGGTGTCTCAACTCGGGGCGTTTACGCCGAACGGGAATACCATTGTTTTTACCGCCAACACAAGCGGCAACCTTCCGGCTCCGGTTCAGGCGACCGGCTGCTCAACCGGCTCTCAATGCCAGTACCTGATTTCAAACTCTGGCGTCAACAACGTCTGTGTCGGGTATGGCACTTCGGCAAACGCCACTGCGAACGCGGTGATTCCGACCGGCACGCCGACCTTTTGCACTTGGGCGTTTGCTAACACGCAGATCATCATTACGACTGGACCGAACAGTTACTTCACCGGGATTACCGCGTCGGGGACTTCGGTCGTGTACGTTCAGGCCGGCAACGGGACTTAATCTAAATGAAGCGCCTGTTTTCATTCCTGCTCGCGTTATTGCTTACGCTTATCAGCGTAGCGGTTCCGGCTGCGCCTTCGGTATCTCAACAGGTAGGTGAGCGCATCGGCAGCGTCGTCTATGACGTAACGCACAAGGACGAGTTTTCTCCGTTCGAGCAAAAAACCGGACCTCCGACTCTCGCTCTTTCTGCAACACAGCACTTTCGCCCGCGCTGGGTTTTCGCGCAGAACAATCCTTCGTTCGTTGCTCCGCTTCAGACGACGCTTGTCCCAGACTTCTCCCTCGGCTCCGGCACCCCCACCTTCACCCGCGCCACAGCCGCAACGCAGACCGACTTCGAGGCCAAGCTAAACGTAGTCCTCTCCGGCGAAGCTAGGATGCAGGGGGCGAGGCGGGTAGCGAATAAGGCAGTCAATAGCGGAACGCTCACTGTTGCTGCTGGATGGAATAGAACAGGGACTCCGACAATCACATCAGGTAAAACTGACCCAGACGGAGGAACAACTGCTTACAGAATAAGCGCCACAGGTGCAGGCGATGAATGGTTTTACAACGCTACCGCCGCTATTGGCACGCAGGGTATTTCTTCTCTGTGGATTAAGCGCGTAACTGGAACAGGAAACATCAAGTTTCTTACAGTGAATGGTGCGACTGGAACTGCCCTTACGCTCACAACATCATGGCAACGGTTTGCAAACGCTGTCTCTACCTCCACTGGCGGGAATTTTGATATTGGAATAAACATCTCTACGAGTGGCGATGAGGTAGATATTTGGCATCCACAACTCGAAGGTGTCACCGGCCAAGCCAACCAGAACCCATCCGAATACGTCAGCGTCGGCGTTCTCTCCGCACCCTACCACGGCGCAGGTGTAGATGGTGTCCAGTACTTCAACTACCTCAACGGCAACACGGTTGCATCGAACGTGGTTACGCAGGCTCAGGGACTTCCAATCGTCGCGGGCCAGTCAGGAGTTTCCGCGTCCGCACCAGTAGATGCCAAAGGTCCGTATGGCTATCTGGCAGAGGGCGCGAGGACGAATTACTTCCTGCAATCACTCACGCCTGCAACGCAGACGATTGCAACTCTCGCAACTGGAACATATACCGCATCGGTTGGTGCTGGCGGTACGCTTGCTATCAGTGCAGGAACAGCAACAATAACTGGTGGTGGCACAGCTACCAGCACGACGCCTCTGACCTTCGATGTACAAGTATCTGGAACGGTCGTAGCCACTGTCGCATCTGCTCCTGCTTGGGGACAAGTAGAACTAGGTGGTTTTGCAAGCTCGCTAATCCCGACGACCACAGTTGCGGTGACGCGGAACGCGGATTTGCTGACTTACGCGAGCGCGGGGAATATTAGCGGGACGGTGGGGACGGCGTATGCGGAAGTCACCACAGCCTACCCATCTCCTGCTGTCGGCGCAGGGCGCATTATAGCGTCGTATCCGGCAGCAGATTTTATCTTAGGAGCGGACAGCACATTCTTTGCAATCTACGACGGAACAGGGTGGAATGGATTAGGCACATATCTCTACTCAGCTACAACACCAATAAAATCGGCTGGCACATGGGGAGGAAGTACAACTCAAACTGCGCAGAGTGGAATAGCTAATGCGACAGCAGCATTCGACGGAGATGCTGGAGTTGGAACATTGTTTGCGGTAGGGGGTCAGTCGGGGGGTGGGTCAGAACTATTCGGCACCATTAGGAATATCCGCATCTACCCGGCCGCGCTCTCGACGCCATATCTCCAAAACTTGACCGCCGACGCGACCGACTTCCTCGGAGATCCGATGTGGCGCTACGCGGCGAATGATGACTACTACAGAAAGGTGGCAAACCAATGAAACGACTACTCGCTCTGATCCTCGCCTTCTCGGTCAACGCATTTGGCGCAACCGCGATCCCGAACATTTTCGCCACTCAGCCCTCGGGCAACGTCCCTGCGTCTTATCTGGACACGAACTTTGCGCTGATATCGAACTACAACACGTTCTCGAACTACCTCGTCGATAGCGGGGCGGCGAATGCGTATGTGGTGACGTTTCCTGCCGGGACTACAGGATCGCTCGCTGCGGGCCTTCTGATTAACTTCAAAGCCGGGGCCGACAACACCGGAGCCTCGACCCTTGCCGTCAACGGAATGACGGCCAAGAACATCACGAACTACGATGCAACCGCTTTGGCTGCGGGACAGATAAAGGCTGGAGCGATTGTCAGCGTCATCTATGACGGGACGCAGTTCAAATTGGCGGGTCAGCCTGGGGGTGTTGCTCCTGCCAATCTGACGCCACAAGCGACGAATACCGTTCTTGGAAATGCGACTTCTGGGACGGCTGTTCCGACTGCGCTTGCCGTTGGAACGTGTAGCACGGCCTCTAGCGCATTGATCTGGACGACGAATACGGGGTTTGGTTGCAATACTAGCATCACGGCGAATACCGCAGCTACAGCGACAACGGCCACAAATTTCAACAACGGCACTAGCTCCTCAAGCGGGGGCACAGTCACGGCCACGACTTTCTCCGGCGCTCTATCAGGTAATGCTTCAACTGCTACGACCGCCGGAACTGTCACGACCGCCGCACAGCCCGCCATTACCTCCGTCGGCGCATTGACTGGCGGCAGCATTGGCAGCGGCTTCGGCGCAATCAACATCGGCTCCAACTCCCTCACCGCAGGCGCGATCAGCGGGACGACGGGGACGTTTAGCGGCGGCGGAACAGATCAAGTTGCCATTTTGAAATCTACTGCTGGTGCTTACGCAACTTTCCAGAAAGGGACAACTGATAAGGGATATATTGGGTTGGGTCTTGGAGTGACGGGGGCAACGACCGACTCAATGATTGTGCGCGGTGTTGCTGATGTGCAGATTGCCGCTGGATCAAGTACGATCGTATCAACATTCTCCTCCACCGGCCTCTCCGTCACCGGGACGACAAGCTCCACAGCTTTTTCCGGTCCGTTGACCGGCAACGTGACCGGTAATGTCTCAGGCACTGCCGCTACCGTAACCGGGGCGGCGCAGTCTGCAATAACGTCAGTCGGAACGCTAACAGGACTTTCGTCGTCATCCTATAAAGACGGCGCAGGCAATCTAATAATCTCCTCCACCGCCCCGGCAATCGCCAGCGGCTTCGGGACTTCGCCTAGCATTCTGGCGAATAATACGGCGGCGTTTCAGGTGACGGTGGGAACTGCCACTAGTACGACCTACTACGGAACGCTTACTATGCCGGCCGCTCCAAATGGGTGGGTCTGCAATGTCCAGAATGTGTCAACTCCAACCATTTCCTCTCGACAAACCGCCAGCAGCACCACCAGTGTTAGCATAAGCGATTTCAGCTCATCTACAAACAATCTTATTCAATGGTTGACGGGTGACGTTTTGCTATTTCAATGCACCGCCTTCTAATGAAAACGCTGATTCTTTTCCTGCTTCTCGGATTGTCCGGCTGCGCGACAGTCGATAGGCTTGGTACGCCGCAGAAT
>Ga0307376_10000384_pt1 | contig 56485 bp, 52 predicted proteins | sample TR2MG_FD_202536 | JGI IMG/M metagenome (GOLD analysis project Ga0307376, IMG submission 202536) | Soil microbial communities from Risofladan, Vaasa, Finland - TR-2 | ecosystem: Environmental > Terrestrial > Soil > Coastal area > Acid sulfate soil | place: Finland: Risofladan, Vaasa | collected...
TTGTCAATGATTTTTGGATAGAGATTGGCGTCAAATCTTCTGGGTATTTTTTCTTAAAGGTTGAAAAACCAAGGCAATTCAATGCGGAACTCTTCCTTCTAATAATTTTGAGAGACGAACGCATATCTTCATCTCGCTGAAAATTCGATAAACCAATCGAAATTGGCTTATTCACTTATTCGAATAAGTGGATAACTGAAAAAGTAGCCTGCCTGCCCCGTTAGATATGAAATATTCTAACGGGGTCCTATTCTATTCACGATTTTCAGATCTCCCAAATTCACAGATTCAAGCACCGTCCCCCGTCCCTAAATTCACAGATTCAAGTCGAAGATCCTGAATATTTTATTGAAGGGTCGAAGATGCTGAGTAAGAACGAAGTCCACCGTCCCCAACCCTATAGAACCCGCTTTGCTCACTAAGGCTCAATCTTCACAATTGGAAACAGAAGTTTCTTCGGTATTGAACCTTAAAATTTCTAATCCCAGGAAGTAGTATTTACCGTCCTCTTCTTTTTTGAGTCCTTCTCTTCCTTCATTGGTTATTTTCGAAGCAAGCTCACTACCAATATCTGTCGCAGGCAATTTAAGGATCTCAAATTCATCATCCGTTGATAGGTGAAGCTTTGTTGGTCTTTTACCTTCATGCTGCTTAGAAAACTCATTTATCAAATTCATAATTTTTGACTTAATTTTCATTTTCACCTCCTTTTTTATTTATGCTCAAACTCCGCTTTCTGGTAGTACCACTCTATTTCTTTAACGTCCATGCCCATTGAGCGATTATGTTTCGGCAAAGTTAGGTGAATAGCGACCGTTTCAATTGTAGTCATGATTTTGTCAATATCGGTTTCAATATTATATTTAGCATTGTACTCACCGCTCAAAAGTACGTCGGTGCTATAGAATCCGTACCATGAAAATCGCTCCCACATACAGAAAAGGTAGTCATCCGTATGGTCTTTCAACCGATCATATAATCCACTCTTCTCGCCTCTACCAGCCTGGCCAATGTATATGCATTGGTTGTTTCGGTCATATAGACCATAGATACCAGCTTGATCAGCAAAGTCAAGAGGGTCGCCGCCGCCCTTTTCTGGTGTGCCCATCAATTCCCGCTTTTTCCAGTTAACATATTTGCGGTGCCACATGAATCCAGCATTGCGTATTAACATTGTAAATCACCTCGCTTGTAAATACTATTAATAAAACTCAATTCAAAATACTTTCTTATATCTTCCTCCATTTCTCATTTGCAGAATGTAATCCTCTTACATTTATTGTTTCATCCTTCCCAAGAGCTTTAATATCATTACGTCTTTTTAGCATTTTACCTATCTCAGCATGAAAAATTCGAATCGGATCACTTGTATCAACGAGATCATATAATCTTTGAGTATATACTACTGGAAAACTTTTCATAAATTCAAAAATAAATGCATGTGAATCAAATTCATTATCAAGCATATCTAATATTGCAAGTATCTGCTTTTCCTCTAGTATTGGCATATGTAACTTCCTTTCTTTAGAAATACTAAAACCTGATCCCAGAAAGCTCATCAATAAATGGAACACTGTATCTTAACACACCTATAACTCACCACAGGGGAGGTCATATAAATTTCTTAATTCCTTCTCAATTTTAATTCTTCCTTCTTGTTGCAGATGTGGGGTATATAAAACAGAATAAGTCAAAGTAGCTGAACAATTTTTGGTCCAACAAGTTTTACGGTCATGAGTCTCAATTCTCGACTTCACAGTAGCTGATTCGCCTACATCAATGCTGAAATATTTGTCACCCAGATGACAATGGATAGCGTAAATACCTGATTTATCTTCAAGATTTATTGTATTGATGTAAGGACCTTTAAAAGAGTATTTTCCAACAGAAATGCTCATCTTTCTCCTCCTTTTTTCTTCAAATGAAAAGTCTAATAAAACACACTTTGATTTGGGTATTTACCAAATTTTTGTGTTTACATAACTGGTATCTCTTCCATAATTCATCCTATCGTATGTCACATCTATCTCTGTACTACATGGCGATGAACCGGTAAAACCTTTATAAGTTACAGTAGCATTTATTTGTATTCCATTTTCATGAAGTTTAGCTAATTCTATTTCCTTTTCAGAGAATCGAATCAGGCATTTTACAGAATCAATTTCGCCCGGGAAAAGAACTCTACTTGTGCTATACCTATCCGGATTGTCCAATCTTTTCCAATTTTTAAGAGACTCAGACCAAATTTTTGGGTTAAATTTTACAGTAACTTTATTCGCAGGTAAAGGACCATAATTCCTCAGATAAATTGGAACCTCATATTTCCATTTGTATTTCTGATGAGATATTTTCCAATCATCCATCTCTATTGATACAATCGGTCTTGCCGTAAACTCGAAATTCTTCGTTATTGTGTTAGTAATAGCTTCCATTTTTTCGGTTACAGTTTTCAAATCTTCTCCATATTGAGTTGTTGATAATTTTGAATTTACTGACGTGCATAAAGCTACAACTGCAAGAGCAAATGTAGCAATTGCTTGACACGCAATCCAAAATGTTTTCATATAATAAGTCTCTCTTTCATTAAATAATTTGCACTTCTTGCTTGGACATATTAGCAGATATTCACAAAGATGTCAAGAAGAATGTAAAATTTGATTGCTAAATCTTGTTTCTTAACTTGCCACGTCGTTTCCTTCACTCACGTTGACGATAAGGGTTTGAGGTATGAAATTATCTTTGCTAAAGTTCTCTTGACGTCTGTGCACTAATAAGTTTTCTCAAGTCAAATCACTCAACTCATGAAAACTGCTTGACATTATTTCTTGAATAACCTATACTGCTTGACATGAGTTGCAAATTGAGGGATGTGGGAATTTTACATATAAACGAATCACTCCCATTTTTCAGTCCAACGGAAAGTCCTCTCTTCAGGAAATCTCCTATAACCTCAAGAGAATTTGTGGTTTTCGTTGGAGTAGAATTTAAAAACGATAGTGTGAAGGTCTAATTATGGGAAATTTTCAAGAGAAGATTAGTTTTATTTGGGACCTTGCTGATTTGTTAAGAGGTGTATATAAAAGGAATGAATATCAAAAGGTAATCCTTCCTTTTACAGTTCTTAAGCGATTTGATTGTGCTTTAAGCGACTCCAGAAAGAAAGTTCTTGAAACCTATAAAAGATATAAAGGTCAGTTCGACAATATGGAGCCTGTTCTTCTAAGTGCGGCAAAGGACAGAAACGGAAGGCAATTGGGATTCTACAATTTTTCAAAATATGATTTTAAAGCTCTGCTCGAGGACCCCGAACATATTGAACAAAATTTAATACATTATGTAGAGTGTTTTAGCAAGAATGTCGGTGATATTTTTGAAAATTTCCATATCAAAGCACATATTAATCGATTGGCAAAGGCAAACCTTTTATTCCTCTTAATAAAAAAATTCTCCGAGACAAAAGTTGATTTACACCCCGATGTAGTTTCCAATCACGAAATGGGAACCATTTTTGAGGAGTTAATTAGAAAGTTTGCAGAGCAATCAAACGAAGAAGCAGGGGAGCATTTCACTCCCAGAGATGTTGTTCGATTAATGACTGAATTGATGTTTGTAGAAAATGGGGTGCGTCTTAAGAAAAGAGATATTATAAGAACAATTTATGATCCTGCTTGCGGGACAGGCGGTATGCTCACAAGTTGCGAGGACTTTATCAGGGGTATAAATAAAGAAGTAGATGTTGTTGTGTTTGGCCAGGAAGTAAATGAAGAAATCTATGCTATATGTAAGGCAGATATGCTGATGAAAGGAGAGGACGATAAAAATATAAGAGGACCATTAAGCACTCTTTCAAAGGACCAGTTTCCTGATATGCAATTTGATTATATTATTTCTAATCCTCCTTATGGCAGGAAATGGGAACAGGATGAAGATGCTGTCAGAAAAGAAGCGGAAAAGGGATTTGAGGGAAGATTTGGGGCAGGGTTGCCAAGGATAAATGATGGGCAGCTGTTATTCCTGCAGCATATGATTTCCAAGATGAAGATTAAGGAGAAATCAAGAATTGCTGTTATTACAAACGGTTCTCCATTATTTACAGGAGATGCTGGGAGTGGTGAAAGCGATATAAGGAAATGGATGATTGAATCGGACTTTGTCGAAGCAATAATCGCTTTGCCCGGTCAATTATTCTTCAACACAGGAATTCACACCTATATCTGGGTACTAACCAATGAAAAGCCTTCAAATAGGATTGGGAAAATACAGTTGATTAATGCTGCATCTTTCTTTAAAAAAATGCGAAGAAGTTTAGGAAATAAAAGAAACTATCTCAGTGATGAAGATATTGAGAAAATCGTTAAACTATATGACAGATTTAAAAAAAATAAATATTGTAAGGTTTTTAATAACAAGGAATTTGGGTATACTAAAGTCATCGTTGAAAGACCCCTGCAGCTGAATTACAGGGTTAGTCGAGAAAGGTTAGAAAATCTTTATTCTGTAAAAGCTTTTGCCAAGCTGGCTGAGAGCAAGAAAAAGGACACGGAACTAAAGCTCAAAGAAGAGGAGGAGGGTAAGAAAAAACAGAAAGAGATTATTAATGCCTTAAAAAAGCTTGGAAATCAGTTATACAAGAATTGGGATAAGTTTGAGAAAAAAGTGAAAGATGCATTAAAGGGTCTTGCTCTAAAAGAGAATTTTATCAAGAACGTTATTCTGGCTCTCTCTGAGCATGATGATTCTGCAGATTATGTTCTGGATAATACAGGCAACAAACCGCCAGACTCGAATTTAAGAGATTCTGAAAAAATACCATTAAAGCAGGATATTGAAAAGTATTTTGAAAAAGAGGTTAGACTATATTATCCCAGTGCCTGGATGGACAGAAAAAAGGACAAGATTGGCTATGAAATTAACTTTACAAAATACTTCTATGAATACAAACCCCCAAGACCTCTGGAAGAGATTGAAAAAGACATAAGAAAGGTTACGAAAGAAATTCAGGAGTTATTGAAAGAGGAATTATAATATGAAACTTAAACCATATCCAAAATACAAGGATCCAGGTATTCAATGGATTGGAGTGATTCCAGAGGGGTGGGAAGTGAATAAATTCAAACATTCTTTCAATTCGAATATGGGACAAACAATCATTACTTTAGACCTAAATGCAAATGGCAAATATCCTGTTTTAAGTGCTACTGAAAAAGATAATTATTTTGGGAGGATAGATAACCCACAATTCGTATTAAGTGAAGGTGATTTTGTAATTCCAGCAAGAGGCAATTCAATCGGCTTTGTAACATTAGTTAAAGAAGAGTGCGTTTCAACTCAAACAACTATTTATGCAAAGAAAATAAAAAAAGAGATAAATAGCAAATTTGTTTATTATTTTCTAAAATATCATAAAGATAATTTATTCCCATTTACTGCTACTGCAATTCCACAGATTACTGTCGCTGAAGTTAAAGAAAACCCTTTAATAATTCCTCCACCCCCAGAACAAACCGCAATCGCCAGCTTTTTAGACAAAAAAACCGCTAAAATTGATGGTCTAATTGAGAAAGACAAAAAATTAATCGAGCTTCTGAAAGAAAAACGAACCGCCCTGATAAACCATGCCGTAACAAAAGGGCTACCTGCGCCGTTGGCGCGGCAGACAGGGCTTGACCCAAATGTAAAATTGAAGGATTCCGGGGTTGAGTGGATTGCTAAGATTCCAGAGGGGTGGAAAGTTAGAGAATTAAAACATTGTTGTAATATTAAAGCTCAATATGGCGCAGGATGCAAACCTGAAAGCAATCCAAGAAAATTAGATTATAGATATGTCCGAATCACCGACATTAATAGTCTAGGTAGACTTAGAGAAGATTCATTTGTTTATTTATCAAAAGAAAATTCCTCTGGATATATTCTTAAAAAAGGAGATATATTATTTGCAAGGTCTGGAGCTACCGTTGGCAAGTCGTATTATTACTTATCTGAAGATGGAAAATGTGCATATGCTGGCTATTTGATAAGGTATTTAACAAATGAAAAAATAATGAATTCAAAATATCTTTTTTATTATTCATTATCTTCTTCTTATAAAGATTGGATAAAATTAATTCTTATACAATCAACAATAGAAAATGTGTCTGCTGAAAAATATGATAATCTTCTGATAACTACACCACCAACTCTTGAACAACTCCAAATCGTTCAATACTTAGACAAAGCCACTGCAAAAATAGACAAAACAATAAAATTTATTGAAAAGAACATCGCACTTTTACAAGAATACAAAAAATCCTTGATTCATCATGTTGTTACAGGAAAGGTTGATGTAAGGGAGGAATGTTAAAATGAATCTAGTGCAAAGATATTCGGTGAGCGATCATTCGGCGGGAGTAATATTAAACTGGTATAAATCAGGAGAAATTGCAATTCCGGAAATTCAAAGGCCCTTTGTTTGGGACTCGACAAAAGTTAGAAACCTCCTGGATTCATTATATAATGGTTATCCAATTGGATATCTAACTATCTGGAAAAACCCAAATGTAAGGCTTAAGGATGGTAAAATATCTGAAGGTAAGAAAATCCTTATAGATGGACAGCAAAGAGTTATATCTCTAATGACATCTATTTTAGCTAAAGAAATTGTAACAAAGGATTATAAAAAAACAAGGATAACGATTTCTTTTAATCCACAAACAGAGAAATTTGAGGTTTTTAATCCTGCTATTAAAAAGGATGTTTCCTGGATAAACGATATTGGACCCATCGTAAATGGGGAATGGGGATATACTAAAACAGCTAAAACCATAGAAGATTATTGCATAAAAAACCCTTCAGCAGATCATGATAAAATCGGAGGTTCAATAGATAAAGTTAGGAAAATAATGGATCGCCAGATAGGAATTATAGAACTTGAACATGATCTGGACATAAATACTGTAACTGAAATTTTCATCAGGCTAAATTCTGCGGGAATTCAATTAAACCAGGCAGATTTTGTCATGTCCAAAATTGCTGCAAATGAATCTTATGGAGGAAATATTTTAAGAAAATCCATAGATTATTTCTGCCACCTTATGCGTTTTCCAGAATTCTTTGACTTTATCAGCAAGGAAGATAAAGAATTTGTAAAAACAGACTTCTTTACGAAAATATCATGGCTAAAAAATGAAAATGATGATTTATACAATCCGGGATATGCTGATATGTTAAGGGTAGCTTTCACTTCTGAATTTAATAGAGGCAAATTATCGGATCTCGTAAGTTTATTATCTGGAAGAAATTTTGAAACAAGAGCATACGAGGAATCCATTGCCAAAAACTCTTTTGATAAACTGAAACAGGGCATTTCGAATTTTATTAATGAAACTAATTTTAAGCGGTTTTTAATGATTATTAAATCTGCCGGTTTTATTTCGCCTGATTTAATAAGGTCAAGAAATGCATTAAATTTCGCCTACATCTTATACTTAAAGCTAAAATCACAAAATTACAATCCAGCTGATATAGAAAAGTATGTAAGACGGTGGTTTGTATTAAGTATTTTAACAGGACATTATTCAGGTTCACAAGAATCTAAATTCGATTTTGATATAAGAAATATATCTTCAAGGAAGTTCGATGAATTTTTAAGTGATACTGAAAATGCAGAATTATCTGATGCATACTGGGATGTTGCATTGATTCAAAAATTAAACACTTCTGTTGCAAGCAGCCCTTATTTCAATATTTTTCTTGCAGCACAGGTGAAATGCAACGATAAAGGATTTTTGTCAAAGGATATCAATATTAGAGATCTTATAATTCAAAGAGGAGATATTCATCATATATTTCCTAAAGATTATTTAAAAAGTAAAGGATTAAAAAGGGGGGAATATAATCAGATAGCAAATTATGCATATACTCAATCCGAAATCAATATTAAAGTGGGCAAGAAATCGCCAAAAGAATATATGCAAGAGATGTTAGAACAGTGCAATGGCAAAGACCTAAAATATGGCGGGATTACAGATAAAAATGAATTAATTAATAATCTGAAGATGAACTGTATTCCAGAGGAATTGGATAAATTTGAGGACTATAATGCTTTTCTTGCAATAAGGAGAAAATTAATGACAGAAAAAATTAAAAAATTTTATTATTCTTTATGAGAGGCAGATCTGTGAAACATGCTAACACATCAGAAAAAGCATTTCAGAATGATATAATTGCTCATTTACTCAGCACGGGTTATCAAAAAAGAGGTAACGAGAACTATAATAGAGCAAGTTGTCTTGACCCGGAACTAACCTTAAAATTTATTCATAATACCCAGGAAAAAGAGTGGAAAAAGTTCCAAAGAGTTTATGGAGACAATGCTGAGCACAAGTTCTTTTATCGTCTAATCAATCAAATTGAAAGAAAAGGCACAATAGATATTTTGAGAAATGGGTTTAAGGATGCGGGTTGTTCATTTAAATTGTTTTACGCAGAACCAAACACACATAAAAACCCTGACCTGTTTGAGAAATTTGAGAAAAACATTTTTTCTGTAATTGATGAGCTGGAATACGAGCAGAAAGAGGATGGGAAAAGACTGGATTTAGTTCTTTTCATTAATGGAATACCAATTTTAACCATTGAACTAAAAGATACATTCTCTCAAGGTGTTGAAAAAGCAATAAAGCAGTACAAACAGGATAGAAACCCGAGAGAACCCATTTTTCAGAGGTGCTTCGTTCACTTTGCTATGAGTGATGAAAAGATATATATGGCTACAAAATTACAAGCACAGAAAACAAGATTCTTACCCTTTAATAAAGGACTTGAAAATCCTGAAGTAAAAAACGATTACAAAACATCCTATATCTATAATAACATTTTACAGATAAATAAGCTCTCAAAACTGATCTCAAACTTCATCTATATGGACAAAAATAACGATACAGGAGAAACAAAACCTATTTTTCCAAGATACCACCAGCTGGATTGTGTCAATCTATTGCTGGGAGATGCTAAACCGGGCAAAAATTATCTGATAGAACATAGCAACGGAAGCGGCAAAACGAAAACTATTGCGTGGCTTTCCCACGGTTTAATAAATAAATTTGATGAAGAGGATAACAGGATTTATGACATGGTAATTGTTATTTCTGATAGACGGGTTATTGATAAACAACTTCAGGAGCAGGTACAGGGAATTGAAAAAGTGAAAGGGATAGTAGAAGTTATTGATGAGAGGAAAACTTCAGAGGATCTTAAGAAAGCATTGGAGTCAGGAAGTAATATTGTTGTTACCACCCTGCAAAAATTCCCTTATATACTGGAAGAGGTCAAAGACTTGCCAGAACGAAAATATGCCGTAGTAATCGATGAGGCTCACTCTTCTCAAACAGGGATTATGGCAAGAAAAATGAAAGAGGTCTTGAGCACGAATAGCCTTGAAGAGGCTGCAGCTTTAGATGCAGAAGGAATGGATGAGGTTGACGAAGAACTTCTTAAGGAAATAGAATCTTACAGGAATTTAGAAAATATTAGTTTTTTTGCATTCACTGCTACTCCAAAAGGTAAAACCCTGGAGATGTTTGGAACTCAGGATAAGCATGGTCATTATTATCCATTTCACACATATACTATGAAGCAAGCGATCGGGGAAGGTTTTATTCTCGACGTTCTTAAGAATTATGTCACTTATATAACATACTTCAAACTGGTTAAGAAAATACAGGATGACCCTGAATATGATGAGAAAAAGGCGAAGAAGTTGTTGAGGAATTTTGTAGAAAAACATCCCGTCGCAATAACAAGAAAAACGGAGATTATGCTGAATCATTTTATGGGTTCTACAATCCATAAAATAAATGGAAAAGCCAAGGCAATGCTTGTAACAAGGTCGAGACTCCATACTGTTCTTTATAAAAAAGCCTTTGACAAGCTAATCTACGAAAATAACTATGCATTCAAAACCCTGGTAGCTTTTACAGGAACGGTAAGACATGATGGACAGGAATATTCTGAAAATTCTATGAATCGTCTCCCTCCCGGGAAATCCATCAGAGCAGCGTTTGATGAAAATTGGCACAAGATACTGATTGTAGCAGAGAAATTTCAGACCGGCTTCGATCAGCCTTTATTGCACACAATGTATGTTGACAAAATGCTAAATGGAATTACGGCTGTTCAAACTCTGTGCAGAGCTAACAGAATTCATCCGGATAAAAACGATACCTTAATTCTTGATTTTACAAATAAAACGGAAGTGATTCAAAAGGCATTCAAGCCTTATTACGAAGCTACGTTCCTTAAAGAAGCCACAGACCCTCATAAGTTATATGAATTAGATGAGAAGTTATTAGATTATCAAGTATTTGATTATTCAGATGTTGAAACTTTTGTTAAAGCATACAAAAAGGGGTCACCACAACCTAAGTTACATAATATTCTCAGCCCTGTTGTAAATGAATTTAAGAAAAAAAGTAAGGAAAAGCAAGTTGGATTTAAGAAAACATTGAGAAGGTATCAAAATATATATTCTTTCTTATCACAACTTATCCCTTTTTCAGATGTTAATCTCGAAAAGATGTTCATATTTAATAAATTCTTAAACAAAAAGCTTCCAACAATAAATAATCCTCTCCCGTTTAGTATATTGCAAGATGTAGAGATTGATTCATATAAAATCGTGAAAAATGGGGGCAAAGAAATTATGCTTGAGTCTGAAGGAGAAATAACGGGCATATTTGAGCAAGCTAACGGATTTATCGCTGACACCAACAGCAGACTATCTAAAATTATCAAAGACCTTAATGATACATTTGGAACAGATTTTACAGACGATAATAAGATTTTCTTAGGAAGGGTTAAAAACAATCTCTTACAGAACAAAGAATTAATAAACAAGATGGAACATAACTCAAAAGAGAATGTCAAAGCTGTATTTGACAAATACTTTAATCAGGAAATGGGTAAATTACTAAACGGCAACGTGAATTTCTATAAAAGAATAGTCGACAATGAAAAATTGAGAAAAAGACTGAAGACCGGTATATTTGATCTTCTGTATTTCGAATACAGTAGGAAAGGAAAGAAAAAAGGAATTGGGGATGAGGGCAAAAAAAGAGTTTCTTAATTAGGAACTGTTTGGAATAGAAGGAGTTTACGGGGGTCAGGCTGAAAAATAGAAATAACTTCCTTGTTTGTAAAATCACGCAAATGTTTTGACTTGTAATTCATATTAAAACGACAATAACATAAGACTCGAAGTGTGTCGAGAAAATTTGATATGTCGCAAAGCTTGCTCGATCCCATTTTAAAAAAGCAGCCTGCCCGCCCTTTCACCTAATGTTTTATGATTTCTCTCAGGACTATATCTCGGGAGTCGAGTTTTTCAATGGTGATGTTAATGGTTTCTTTATCTATATCGAGGATTGCATAACTTGGCTCAAAACCTTTTTTATCCGTTGATTTTAGATGTCCTGGATTTATCAGGTAAACATCTCCCTGTTTTGCAATAGCGGGTATATGTGTATGACCATAAAGGACGATATCTACCAGGTTATCTCTTATCAGGTCTTCAGGTGAAATGTCACCAGGGAGGTCGTTTTCATGCTTTTCTTTTGTATGAGTCAGGAGAATTTTCCAACCTTCATTCTCTATTATTTTTCTGTTATCAACATTCTTTTCTGTATAATATGCACTGTAAACACCTGGAACTCTCTCTACTTCAAAACCTTCTTTGATAAGCAACTCAGCATCGTCATAATCATCGCCAAGGTGGATTATCTCATCGGCATTTTCTTCACGGGCTATTGTTGATATTCTTATAATGTTATGCTTCTCGCCATGACTGTCACTTACGACAATTACCTTCATATTGACCTCCTATTTTTTAGCCACGGTTTCTGCACGGTTAAACAATGTCAATGTATTTACTTTCTCAACCCATCCAAAAACAAATCATAGCCACGGTTACGGTTTGCGGGGGTCAGGCTGAAAAATAGAAATAACTTCCTTGTTTGTAAAATCACGCAAATGTTTTGACTTGTAATTCATATTAAAACGACAATAGCAGAAGACAGAAAGTGTGTCAAGGGAATTTGATATGTCGCAAAGATAGCTGGATCCCATTTTAAAAAAGCAGCCTGCGCGCCCTGTTAGATATGGAATATTCTAATGGGGTCCCCCTTTTTCACCTAACGTTTTATGATTTCTCTCAGGACAATATCTCGGGAGTCGAGTTTCTTAATGGTGATGTTAACGCTCTCTTTGTCTATATCAAAAACCGCATAACTTGGCTCAAAACCTTTTTTATCCGTTGATTTTAGATGTCCTGGATTTATCAGGTAAACATCTCCCTGTTTTGCAATAGCGGGTATGTGTGTATGACCATAAAGGACGATATCTACCAGGTTATTTCTTATCAGGTCTTCAGGTGAAATGTCACCAGGGAGGTCGTTTTCATGCTTTTCTTTTGTATGAGTCAGGAGAATTTTCCAACCTTCATTCTCTATTATTTTTCTGTTATCAACATTCTTTTCTGTATAATATGCACTGTAAACACCTGGAACTCTCTCTACTTCAAAACCTTCTTTGATAAGCAACTCAGCATCGTCATAATCATCGCCAAGGTGGATTATCTCATCGGCATTTTCTTCACGGGCTATTGTTGATATTCTTATAATGTTATGCTTCTCGCCATGACTGTCACTTACGACAATTACCTTCATATTGACCTCCTATTTATTAGCCACGGTTTCTGCACGGTTAAACAATGTCAATACGGTTTACGGGGGTCAGGCTGAAAAATAGAAATTGTTTCCTTGTTTGTAAAACCACGCAAATGTTTTGACTTGTAATTCATGTTGAAACGACAATAGCAGAAGACAGAAAGTGTGTCAAGGGAATTTGTATGTCTCGCAAAGTGTATTTGCGGGGGTCAGGCTGAAAAATAGAAATTAGGAATCAGAAAAATCTGAGAGGAACAGTTAAATTGGTTGAATTTGTTTGATTGGTTGCATTGGTTTTATTAGTTTGATTGGTTGACGGGCAAGATTGCTTCCTACGGCTGTAAGAGAACGTAATTGCGTAATTAAGTAATTTGGGGAAATAAAGTATTAAAGGAAAAAATGAGATTGCCACGGGACGGAGTTTATCCTGAGAGAAAACGAAGGGTCCCTCGCAATGACCCCATTAGAGCTTGCGGAAAAGATTAAAAATTCTTTTCCTACCTCTAACGAGGTAAATAAAGAAGAAGGATAAATCCTTGACATTGATTTGAGATTATTCTATGCTAAGTCAAAAGGAGTAATCATGGATAAAATAAAAATTGTGCGGAATGATATTGTTGGGGTTCTTGTCGATACGTTACAACCTATCGATTATGTTTGTGCTGCCTGGCAAGCGGGTGCTGCTGCCTTTGATCGAGTGGATGAATGGTCGGATATTGATTTCTATGTAGTTGTAGAAGATGATAGGGTAGAGGATACCTTTAAGGTAATAGAGAAATCGATTGAAACTCTATCAGAAATAGAGTTAAAGTATCGTTTACCAGAGCCCACATGGCATGGACACTCACAGGGACTAATTAGATTGAAAGATACCAGTCCATTTCTTTTTCTTGATATAGCGATAATGAAAAGATCAAGTAAGGACAAATTCCTCCAGTATAAAATTCACAACAAGCCTCTGGTTCACTTTGATAAAATTGGTGTAGCAAAAGACGATCCGTTAGATCCAGACACTTTTCTGAAGAGAATACAATCTCAAATTGAAATGACAAAGACAAAATTTAAACTTTTCCAGGTTCTTACTCTAAAAGAACTCAATCGAGGCAATACCCTCACCGCTCTTAGTTTTTACATGGCGTATACATTTAGACCACTTGTTGAAATCTTAAGAACCAAATTCTGTCCCCAGCGTTATAATTTTTATACATCCTACTTACATTACGACCTGCCCGATGATGTAGCCAAACGTCTTGAAAAATTGTATTTTGTAGCAGATCCCGGAGTTCTTGGAAAGTGTAGGGAAGAGGTCGAGGAGTGGTTCTGGAAAGAAGTTGAGACTATCGACTTTGATGATGTGAAGAAGAAGTTAGAAAGTTGAGTGGGAAGGATGGTTGCTTTGCAACGGTAATAAAACGCTATCGCTGTGGACGAGGTGGGGTCAGGCTGAAAACTGAAATTCGGCAAAACAGTTCTATTTTTCTGTGTCCATTTTATTGGTCTCTGTTTCTGTCTCGAAATTAGGGACAGCGGCTATTTTTGATAGAAATTAAAATTAGAAATTAGGGACAGTGCCCTATTTTTGATTATAAACGATTTAAGGGGAAGAAATACGAATCACCTTCTGGTGCAGGAGAAGCAGTAACAGGACGTTCGTGTGACGGTTGGATTCGCTGTGGATATAAAAATCAAAATGGTGTATACCTTCTGTCCTTGTGTTCTTTTCCTGAGTCAAAATGATTCAGGAAAAAACCTTGACTTTTTTGCAGGATTTTTGTATAATGAGGTACAATGAAAACCGAAATAGAATTGAATCCTGAGTCATGCAAGAGGAGAATCTGATAGAACAAAAGAGAGACAGAATTTGAAATTATCAAATAATAAACATAATCTTGTTGCTTTGAATGAATGTCAAATGTTGAGACTTGACCCCTTTTGTTTTATCATGAAACGTAAACTAAACATATTGTTCCTATTATTTTTGGTAAGTGTAATATATCCTTATCCAACAAAAGGATTTGAATTAGATATTGAATCAGGGGTAGTACTTTTGAGTTACAGTGATGTTCAGATCCCGAAAAGTACCGGTACCCTGATATCTTTATCTGATGAGCTTACAACTGATCCGAGCTTTTTTATTCGGGGTCGGCTTTCTTACTATTTTAACCAGAACCATATGGTCTCAGTGCTTATTGCACCGCTCAGACTGGAAGCGAGCGGAAATATCGACCGCGAGGTCGTTTTTGAAGGTGTTTCCTTTGATCCCGGGGTGACTTTGAATTCTGTATATAAATTCAATTCCTACCGGTTAACATACCAGTATTTCCGTTATCTTTCAGATAATTTTTATTTTGGTGTCGGCTTGACCGCCAAGATACGGGATGCATTGATCAGTATCGCCGATTCGACCCGCACATCGGAGAAGACCGATCTTGGTTTTGTCCCGTTGATAAAATTCAACCTAACTTGGTATTTTCTTGAGCCTTTAGCGCTTGTGCTTGACGGAGATGCGCTTGCAGCTCCACAGGGCAGGGCAGAGGATGTATCGTTGGCAATACAAGGTGATCTGGGTAAAAATGCGGCACTGAAATTGGGCTATCGCGTGCTTGAAGGCGGATCAGACGTTGAGGCAGTGTATAGTTTTACATGGATCAACTATTTCTTCGCGGGTGCTACACTGAGGTGGTAGGTTGTAGGGAACTGAGGGAAGTGGGGTCAGGCTGAAAACTGAAATTAGGAATCAGAAAAATCTGAGAGGAACAGTTGAATTGGTTTTATTAGTTTGATTGGTTGCATTGGTTTTATTAGTTGGATTGGTTAAAATCCTGAAGTAAGTGTTTTTTCCTTCGACGGAGTTTACCCTCGAGTGAAACGAAGGCCTCAGGGTCGAAGACAGGACAGGTTCTGTGGTTCCCCTGTGAAATACAATTAAGTTCTGCCCATTCTCCTATTTCACGGGGTAAATCTGTGGTAAAATTTATGCGGAAATTACGAAATTAGGAAAATCAAAAAGGCTAATAACGATTGACTAATGACCAATGACTATTGACCAATAACCATTGACCAATGACTGATGCCCAAAACAAAGATTCTTGCAATTACAAGATGTATTTCTGGCGGGAGAAACGTTAGGAAGTGGAATGTGTCTCTTTTTCTATCCAGCTCAGGTAATCAGATAATCCTTTTGTTATTGGGATTTCAATGATGGCGGGACATTCATAGGGGTGGAATTCCTTTATCTTTGTCTCAACCTGAGTGTATAAGCTTTTCTTTGTTTTAAAAAAGACAGCATACTCCTTTGTTTCTTCTAGTTTCTCTTTCCAGCGGTAGATAGAATCTATTTTGAAGATGTTTGCGCAAGCAATGAGATTTTCTCTGAGAAGAAGCTTTGCCATTTGAGTTGCTTTTCTTCTTTTAGGGAACGTTGAATACACGATACAGAACTTCTCTTTAGCCACGGTTACTCCACGGTTTAACAATAATTTATTTCTTTCCCTGCACCTAAGACCTAAAACCTAAACAAAACTTGAACCACCGTTAATTTAGTAAATCATAGCAGGAATGATAATAAACAATCTCTGAGCCGAGAGGAAAACTTTGATAATCACTATAAAATAAAACGTTTATAGTCAATTTTGTCTTTACCGAAATTAACCAGGAGGGCAACTTTTAGTCCTGTAGCTTTTAAGTACGAAATAACTTGTGCAGTGTGAGCAGGATGAAATTCCGGTACTGCTTTTAACTCTACAATAACTTTGTCTTCGGCAAGCAAATCCAGGCGATGCTCACCAACCTTCTTTTCACAATAAAAAATCTCAACAAGCCTCTCTGTTTCACATCTTATACTTCTCTTTTGTAGCTCTATAACAAGAGCATTCTTGTAAATCGACTCAAGATATCCCGGTCCCAAAATATGGTGAACTTCATAGAACGCTTGAATAATCTTTCCTGTTAATTCTTTATCAATCAATTTCATAATTACCGTGCAGAAACCGTGGCTAACTTTTTGTATATTGTTTTAAGGTGATTAATTCGAGGGAATGGTTGGATGATGTTTGGTGTTAGTTGTTTATGCATCAATTTAATAAGTACCGTGCAGAAACCGTGGCTATGCTGTTTATACAATTTTTCTTTCCAGCATCGGATTTATCTGTGTGACGATTTCATAGTTTATTGTTCCTGCTAATTCGGCAAGATGGTCGGCTGTTATTTCTTCATCGCCCTGTTTTCCAAGGAGAACAACTTCATCCTCAAGCGTGATGTTTCCAATATCAGTTACATCCACCAATATCATATTCATACATACCCTTCCTCTGACAGGCGCTCTTTTCCCTTTAACAAGCACATAGGCAACATTTGAAAATGACCTTGAATAGCCATCGAAGTAACCTACGGGAAGGATTGCAATTTTAGAATTTCTTGTGGTTCTATGTGTGCAACCATAGCCGAGATAAGACCCTTCTGCCACATCTTTCAATTGAGCTACTTTTGTCTTCCAGGTAAGCGCAGGTCGCAGTTCAGGGAGCTTCTTGCCCTTCATTGAAAAGGAAAGCTTTGTTTGTTTTGAGGGCCACAGCCCATACATACTTATACCAACCCTGACCATCTCGTAATAGGTTTCGGGAAAGAGCAGGGTTGCTGCTGAGCAGGCAGTATGTCTTATCAGATTAGTAAATTCTTTTAAATATTTGTCTTCGATCCTCTTGAACTCTTCCAGTTGATACTGGGCATAGGAATGGTCTGTAGTATCCTCTATATTTGCAAAATGTGTTGAGATGCCTTCCAGGTTTACTACCGAACTTGCTTTTATGAATTTAAGAAGGTTTTTCAGTTCTTCATTTTTAACTCCCTGTCTGTTTGTTCCTGTTTCAATTTTGATGTGTACGGGTGTATTCTTCCCGAGACGCTTACCGACTTCATCCAGTTTCTTGACAGTTTCCATATTGTAAATCGTTAGTCTGAGGTCATTTTTAATTGCTTCCTCGAGTTCAGCTATGGGAACATAGCCAAGAATGAGCGTGGGTTGTGTGATTCCTTTATCCTTTAATTCAATCCCTTCTTCGATAGAATTCACACCGATCCAGTCTACGCCTGCCTTGATTGCAATTACCGCAACTTCGCACATACCATGACCATAGGCATTGGATTTTACAACAGCCATTAGTTTACGCTCTTTGCCTATGAGCTCTCTTATTATCGAAAGATTATGTGTTATGTTTTTTTTACTTATTTCAAGCCAGTTAAGTCGGGATTTTCTCAAGCGTCCTCCTCTCAATTTCTTTCATCGATAACCCAAGATGGAATTTCTTTCCTTGATATGTTTTTCTCTTTTCAAATTCTTCGTTAATACGAGCAAGCACCTTCTGTTTCTCAAGACACCACAATGGAGCAACCAATCTTTCCCTTTCTGCTTCTCCTGTGAGTCTCTGGATAACTATATTTTTTGGTAACCTTTCGATAAAATCTACCACTAAAGATGCATAGTCATCCATCGAAAGTGTTTGTATTCTCTTGGCATAATAATCATTCGCCATTTCGGTATCTTTTAGAATATGCAAAAGGTGAATTTTGATACCATCTATGGGAAGAGCGGAAATAATTCTTGCGGTTTCCAATATCTCTTCACGGGTTTCTCCAGGCAGTCCGATTATTACATGAGTTGAAATCAGGATATTTTCCTTTTGTTTTGTCCGCAACACTGCATCGATAAACTCTGCAAGTGTATGACCTCTTTTTATTGCTTTCAAGGTTCTGTGATGTGCTGACTGAAGACCATATTCTACCCACAGATATGTTTGCTTTGCATATAATTCAAGAAGGGTAAGTATCTCATCGGGAACACAGTCAGGCCTTGTCCCTATCGCTATACCGACCACCTTGTCTGTTTTTAAAGCTATTTCAATGGATTTATCAAGCTGTTTTAGCGGCACGAAAGAATTTGTAAATGGTTGAAAATAGACTATGAATCCTTTTGCCTTGTATTTTCTCTCTGCCCATAGTATGCCTTTGTTAATCTGCTCTGTTAAGGAGATGGTATCATCTATAACAGGTGAGGCGGATGCCACATTATCGCAATAGGTGCAACCTCCTTTTCCATTCATCCTGTTGGGACAGCTTGCGTCAATGGATACAGGAACTTTATAAACCTTAAAGCCAAATTTTTCTTTTAGATGTTCGTTGAAATTATTATAGTAGTTCATATGCCGTTTTGATCGTTAGACTATATATGGTTTCATTAGTTTGATTTGTTTAATTGGTTTAATTGGTTTAATTGGTTTAATTGGTTGAATTAGCTGAGGGGCAAGATTGCTTCGGGCTGACACACCCCTAAATCCTCCACCTTCGTTGAAACTTCGGTGGACTAGAATCTGCTGGAGCCTTGGCGTAAGCAGGCCTCTTATCAGAGGGGACGTGAAGGACTCGTAATGATGAGACAGATATGCCATTGTCAGTATACAATCGAGGAATCCCGGTTCTTGTCTGCTTCATCTTAAAAAATGAATCTTTAATGTTTCTCTATATCCTCCGGATGTCAAGGTGCAGAAGTAGATCCCGGAAGAGAGTAATTTTGCATTATCATCTCTACCATCCCAGGATACTGCTGAGGAAAGGATAAAGGATGAAGGATAAAGGATAAAATGCCTCACTTCCCTTCCACTTACATCATAAATAGCGAGGGATATTGGGAAATTTCTATTTTCCATTTTCGTAATTTCTGGAATCTGCAACCTTATTTGCACTTTATTTTTGAAAGGGTTGGGATGTGCGGAAAGTCTTATGTCTCTGGTCTTATGTCTTATGTCTTCCGTCTTTATCCCTGTATAGTAGAATGCATCCCTTAATGCACCCCATAATTCTGCCCTTGTGCCATCGTAACCAAGAGCCCAGATGCCAGCACCACAGAGGCTGCTGTCAAGGACTACCTGGTATTTCATTCTCAGACTTAGCGAATCATCGAACCAGCATTGATACCATCCATCAGAAGAGACATAGTTTTTGTACCATACGGTTTTTGAAGTGTCTTCCCAGATTTTTCCATATATAGAAGCGGAATCCGATGCTCTTGTATAGGTGAGTGCTCCACCCGTGCCACGTGTTGGTGATTTTATGCTGTCATTTTCAGTTGGCCACCGTAGCCCGTAGTAGGGACATCCGAGAATAAATTTGTCCCGGTAGATTCCATAGTAGATGTAATTGTTGACCGTCCACATAACGCTGTACGTTCCCCATAGGGTGCTTGAGTATAATGGAGAAACAGGACCGGCATAGGATGAGCCTGACCAGTAGTAATCGTATCCCATTATGAAGAGCCCATCTGAATGCAAAGCAAGCAGGTCGTAATCAAATGCGTTACCCCAATCTACCGCAGGTGTTGCGATGGATATATGTGAGCCAGGCAAGTTTGTATGGAAGTAATCTGTGAGGTCTTGCATAAAAAGTGTCAGACTATCCTTGACAGGGTTCGTGGGCATTTCAAAGTCTATACTAACACCGTCTAATGTGTAATTCATAACAAGGTCAAAAAGATTGTTTACTGCATTAGTGCGTGCAGCAGCAGAGTTAAGAAGATTAACGATTGTTGCGTTATCGAACTGGGTTGCCGTTATCATAACTTGCACACCATTTGAGTGCGCAATGTTTCGCAGGTTCTCCATAATGGATACATTCGGAATAGTGCCGAGACTTCCATCGCCATTAAGTTCAGCGGAGAAGTAAGCTATGTGACTGAGCAGGTCATACTGCAGATAATTATACGATGTGCCCATCCAGTATGGATAGTAACCATATACAACCTTGTTTAAAGGTCTTTCGCGTATCTGTAAAGGAATGGTCGTTGCCGGAGAAGGGACAGCAATTACTTGGCCCTCATGTTTTAGCCATTCTCTTTCATGGATTCCCTGGTAGTTTTCCACTGAAAGAGAGCAGAGCAAAATCAGAGAAATAACAACCATACTCAAAAAACCTCCCCTGCCTAATTCCTTAAACTTTTATACTGGTTTACTTTACCAGAGAAATTCCATTAAGTCAAGTATTTATCTTTACCGGTTTCTATGTTTTCCCTTGCTTCGAGAGAACTCATCTATTGGAAGGCTTTTTTGGTCTTATCTCCCCTGCCTTTGTGATTGCAATCTTAGTGGTTATGGGTCCCACAATTTCAAAGACAATGGTTGTTGCGGCGATTGTTGTTACGATGATGGTTCCGAGGTCCTTTCCTGCTGCACCGAAGATGGAAAATTCTCGGATGACGAGTAGAGATAAACCAATTGCAACGCCTGCCTGGGATAGTATACCAAGACCCAGATATTTCTTGAGAACAGTGGGGGCATTAGAGATAAGAGCACCAAATGACGCACCCCCTATTAATCCCGCACTCCTGGATATTACATAAATTATACCGATCAATCCCATTTCAGGTATTCGCCAGACATTGAGATGTGCGCCAGCAAAGATGAAAAAGATTATATAGAGAATTGGCACAGTATCATCAAGGATTCGAGATAATCTGATACTCAAAGGTGGATAAAGGTTGACTACAACTATTCCCATAGTGAGATTCAGGAGAATCAAGGATACATTCAGATAGTTTGCTATGCCTGTGAAGAGGAAGATAAAACCGAAAACAATGACCATCGTCTCTTCCCGATTTCGTATTTTTTGCAGGATCAAGGCGAGCAAGAGACCTGCACCACCACCAATAAGAATGGAGGAAAGAATTTTTGTAAGAGGAACAAGAAATACCCTCATAAAAGAAACCGAAGTGGCGCTGAAAAAAATAACCTTCACAAGAGCAGCCATGAATACATATATAATAATTCCAAGACCGTCATCGAGTCCTACAACAGCAAGTAGAGTATTCGTAAGAATACCCTTTGCCCTGTATTCTTGCAGCACCGCTATCGTTCCAGCCGGGGCGCTTGCAGGCGCAATGGCTCCAAGAAGCAGTGCTATGTCGAGCCTTCTGGTTAGTAAGTAGACTGCTGCTGTAACGAGAATGAATGCACCCAAGGATTCAGTGAGTATCATAATCAGAATGCCTTTTCTAATCTTCCGAAATTTGTGGAAAACGAGCTGGTCGCCTATAATGAATCCCACGATACCAAGAGTTATGTCTGTAATGGTAGCAGAATTTTCAAGCATTTGTGGAGTCAAAAGATTGAGTAAAGATTGTCCCAGGACAACGCCTATGATGAGATAACCTGTAACACCGGGGAGTTTTACAAGTGCTGAAAGTTTTTTCCCAATGAAACCAGCAAGAATGATGATGCCTAAGAGTAAAATAAAGTTCATATTAGAAAATCTTTATATCACAATTCACAAATGATGTCAAATGGTTTGATTTATATCTTTTTCTTTTTCCACCCGCCCCTGTAGTAGAAGATTGTGACGATGATAGATTCAACGATAACGGAGAGTCCAATAGCGAGCCACACCCCTCGACTTGCTAAATGGAAATAGGAAGCAATAATATATGCGATCGGTATTTTTAAGCCCCAGTTTGAGATGACAGAGGCTATCATCGGAGGTTTTGTATCACCAGCTCCTGTTTGTGCTCCGCCAAATGCAGTCCCAAAAACAACAAGTATGATACTGAGAGAGATAATTCTCAGATAGTCTGTTCCTATTCTGATGACATCCGGATCAGTATTAAAGATGGCTATTATCTGGGGAGCAAAAAGTATGTAGAGAATAGTAAGCGGAATCTGAATGGTAAATCCAATCAAAAGAACCCGTCTAACGACCTCTTCTGCCTTTTCAGGTCTTTTTGCACCGAGGCTTTGACCAACAAGGGTCTGTGTTGATGTCATAAGACCTATAAGATATATAAACATAATTCCGAGTGCTCTTCCCCCTATTCCGAAAGCTGCAATGGCGGTTGTTCCGTAGGAGGCAATGATTCTGAACATTATCATTCCTGTGAGAGGGCGTGTAATTCCCTGAAGGCATGCGGGGATTCCTATCTTGAGGATATCTCCGACAATCTTCCAATTGATTTTCTTGGCAATCTCTTTTATATATCTTCTTTTGTACAGGACAGATATGCCCAGTATAAATGCAAGAACGTGAGCAATAGAGGTTGCGGCAGCCGCACCGTTAACACCAAGTTTGGGAAATTTCCATATTCCAAAGATCAGAAAAGGGTCGAGGATGATGTTAAAAGAACTTATGACTGCGATTATCTTTGTCGGTGTCTTTGTATCGCCAAGGGCTGTAAGACTTGAAAAGACAACGAATGCACCGTAAAAGAAAGGAAGTGCAAGGAATATGATTCTTATGTAGTCGACACTCATCTTTCTCACTATCTCTTCTGCACCGAACAGTTTAAAAATTGAGGGTGCAAAGATGAAACCTGTAACTGAAATTAAAACGGAAGCCAGGAATGCAATTATGAAAGAATGAAAAATAGTGTTTTCTATCCTTTCCTTTTCTTCTCTTCCGGCGAAACGGGCAACCATAGCAAGATTGCCAGCGTAAAAAATCTGTGTAATTGCAAAGAGTACCCACATAATGGAGCCTGCGATTGCGACACTCGCTATGGGAATTGGACCAAGTTTCCCGATCCAGAACATATCCGCTACATTGAGCGTTGTAATGAGCACCTGACCTATCATCACCGGCCAGGCAAGAACCCAGATATTTTTATAACTGTTATTATTTATATCAATGTAACTTAGTTTGTTCATACTTTTCTTGCAAAAATTATTCAGGCATTATATTTAAAAAAAACGCTTGTGTCAAGAAATAAAGAGGAACCACAGAGAACCGTTAGCCACGGTTACTGCACGGTTAAACCCAAATTTCATATTACCGTCCACACCACCAAAACATTTTGCCACGGATGAACACTGATAAACAGCCATAATCGTGTATTACCCCTCAATATCCTGTGCATTTGCTTTAAACCTATGTAAAATGTGTTTTTTCCCTTGACTTTTGCAAAATAATTTACTATATTGTTATATGTAAATGTGTCTATATGGATTCGGGAGGTATTATGAAAGAGTTAGTAAATGTTTTTAGTGCGATTTCAGATGAAACAAGGGTTAGAATAGTAAAACTGCTCGAGAAAAAGACAATGTGCGTCTGTGAGCTCACGGCAATTCTCGGAATCAGACAACCGAGTGTCTCGCACCATCTTGGAATACTTAAGAGGGCAGGCTTAGTGGAAGATATAAGAAATGGGCAGTGGATTGATTACAGGTTGGCAAGGGAAAAATATAATGAGTATGCTCCTGGAATCCTGAAAATGTTAGCAGGCTGGCTTAACAGAGATTCAAAGGTGCTCAAGGATTTGAGAAAGGCTAAGAAAGTGAGCAGGGAGAAGCTATGCAAACAGTAACAATGAGAGTAGAGAAGGGAGAAAGGGCAGAGAAAAAGAGTTGGATTTGTTGAATTAGTTTTATTGGTTGAATTGGTTAAAACCCTGGACATAAGAGCGTGAAGGGCAGATGAGAGAAGAGCGAGAAGCGAGGAGGGGTTACTAACAAGGATAAAGGATAAAGGATGAAGAGGTTTTGAAATGAAAGAAATTTATAAACTTCTTCTGTTAGTAGGCGTATTCGTTATCGCCTATTTTATTCCAGTTGCGAATTTGCACTTCCAGAATGCAGTCATTGAATCTCTGGGTATGCTTCAGGAATATGCAAGAAGGCATATACTTTTTTGTTTAGTCCCTGCGTTCTTTATAGCAGGCGCAATTGCCAATTTCGTAAGCCAGAACGCAGTGCTAAAATATTTTGGAGCAAAGGCAAAGAAAATACTTTCGTATTCCGTTGCATCCATTTCAGGAACAATACTTGCTGTTTGTTCCTGCACAGTGCTTCCTTTGTTTGCAAGTATTTACAAAAGGGGTGCAGGGATAGGTCCAGCAACTGCCTTCCTTTATTCCGGTCCCGCAATCAATGTCCTTGCTATAATTCTTACTGCGCGTATTCTCGGGTTTAAACTTGGAATTGCAAGAGTAATTGGTGCCGTTGTATTTTCTGTCGTAATAGGACTACTTATGCATTTTATATTTTACAAATCAGAGCAAGCAAGGGATAAAAATGCGGAACTAATAATGCCAGAACAGGAGAAAGAGTCAAGACCTCTATGGAAAACCGGGATATATTTTGCTGTTATGGTCGGAATTTTAGTTTTCATAAATTGGGGGAAAGATGAATCCATAAGGATATGGCAGGTAATTTATCAACTCAAGTGGTGGATTTCGGGTGCCCTGCTTATAAGCCTGTTTTTTATGCTTATCAGATGGTTTAACAGGGAAGAACTAAAAGAGTGGACAAACTCGACCTGGGGATTTACCAAGCAAATACTTCCGCTGCTTTTTGCCGGAGTGCTTGTCGCAGGATTTCTGCTTGGCAGACCGGGACATACATCATTAATTCCCTCTAGATGGATCGAAAATCTTGTGGGGGGGAATAGTATCAGAGCTAATTTCTTTGCCTCTTTTGCCGGAGCATTGATGTATTTTGCAACCTTAACCGAAGTCCCTATACTTCAGGGTTTGATTGGAGCAGGTATGGGAAAGGGACCTGCATTGGCACTATTACTTGCCGGACCAGCTCTGAGTCTTCCTAATATGCTTGTGATAAGAAGTGTAATGGGCAATAAAAAGACGCTTACTTACATTGGACTTGTTGTAGTTATGGCAACATTTACAGGGATGCTGTATGGGTGGTTGTTTTAGAAAGAAAGACCACAGACATGAGACATAAGACTTAAGACCAGAGACCGAAGACCGAAGAAAACAGGGAAACGGAGAAACGGAGTGACGGAGAAAGGCAGAAGAGAGAAGAGAGATGAGCGAAAGGAGAAAAGTCGTGTATATTCATAGTATATTTAGTTGTGTATTTGTAGTGTATTTATTGTTCACAACAAATAACGCAAGGCAAATACACAGTGAAGCAAATATACGCAGAAGGCTAATAACCACTGACCAATAACTATTGACTAATAACCATTGACCAATGACTGATGCCCAGAATCAGAGAGATGAGTGAACCGGAGAAACGGTGAAACGGAGTGACGGAGAAAGACAGACTGAAGACCAGAGACATAAGACATCAGACCTAAGACTTAAGACCTAAAACCTAAAACCTGAAACCTAAATAGGAGAGAAAATGAAGATTGAGATTTTAGGAGGTGGATGTCCCAAATGCAAGGCACTAGCAGCCAATGTTGAGAAAGCATTGGCAGAATTGGGAAAGCAAGCAGAGATTTCGAAGGTTACCAATCTTAATGAAATTATGAGTTATGGCGTAATGATGACGCCAGGGTTGGTGGTTGATGGAAAGGTAAAAGCAGCAGGTAACGTTTTGACGGTCGAAGAGATAAAACAGATTATTAAGAAGTAAGACATTTTTAAAAAGGGGTTAGGTAGATTTGCCAAAAAGGAGAACTGATGGCAGAAGAGAAGGACGTTCTTTATGTCAATATCAAAGGAGGAAGGATAGGAATTATTGGGCTAAAAGTGTTGATGGAAGAAGCGAAGGCAAAAGCGTTTTCTGATGAAGAACTACTTGCTCGATTTCTCCTCGAAGGTGTTAAGAAGAGAAATTATGTGCCGCCTTCCTTTTACGAAGAATATTCAAGAAAACTCCTAAAGGAGTATAAGAAATTTATAGGAACTTTGAGAGAAGAGGATAGAGAAGATGGAATCTTAGAGATAAAAGTACTTGGTCCGTCGTGCCTGAGTTGTGATAAACTTGAGCAGGAGACAATGGCTGCACTTGCCGAGATGAACCTGCCTGCTGATTTAGAGCACATAAGGGAGCCAGGTAGAATAGGCGGATATGGCATTATGGGTACACCAGGGTTAATCATAAACGGGAAAGTGAAGTCTGTTGGAAGAACTTTAAATAAAGAAGAAATAAAAAAACTTATTAAAGAGGAGTTAAACCAAAAAAAGTAATTTAAGTTCTACTTAAAGAAAGTGAGAAACGAATGAAAAAGAATATACCAAGATTTGTTGTAATTGGACTGCTTGTAATTGTAATTATCGTAGTCATCCTTGTAAAAAACAGGTCTGGAAGAAATACTAAATCCAGGCAAATTATTTCTTCCTCAGTGTTGGACACTTCAAAAACAGCTTTCTTAGAAGAAAATGGAAAAACAGTAAGACTTAGCAAAGGAGTTCTTGCTATTGTAAATAATTCACAGATTAGGGAGTCTTACTTAAACGAGAGATATGAAACACTGCCGGAGAAGCATAAACAGATGTATAAAAACGCTAGAGAAGATTTTCTGGAACAGCTGATAGTTCGAGAACTCCTGTATCAGGAAGCACAGAAAATGGGTTTCGGGAAAGACTTGAATTCCATAGGGGATGTTGAACAGAAGAAGGATATGATGCTTCAAAAATTGATAGAAAATATTAGCGGAAATATCACAGTGCCTGAAGAAGAAATGAGAGACTTCTATAAAGACCACATTAGTGATATGAAGGGTGCTTCCTTTGAGCAGGTAAAAGAAGACGTAAGAAAATACATTTATAATCAGGAGCAGACAAAAATAGTAAACAGCACAATTGAGACCCTGAAAGCCGAAGCCGAGATAGTGAAGAATGAGGACTGGATAAAAGAGCAGCAAGCTTTGAAGCCAGAAAACCCACTTGATACTGCATTGACAAACGGGAAACCAACAATAGTGGATATGGGAGCAAGTTCCTGTATTCCCTGCAAGATGATGAAGCCTATATTTGCTGAATTGGAAGAAGAGTACAAAGGAAAAGCAAACATACTATTACTGGAAATCTCCGAATACAGAGGTTTAGCTCAAAAATACCAGGTAATGGTAATACCAACCCAGTTGTTTTTTGATAAGGATGGCAAACAATACTGGCGGCACCAGGGTTTCCTTGCAAAGGACGAGATTGTTAAGAAGCTGCAGGAGTTGGGGGTTAAATAATATGATAAGAACGGTGTTAGAATTTCTCTCAAGAGGGATACAAGGCGCTCCTTTGGTTGCGGTATCCGTATCTTTCCTATGGGGTGTACTCAGCATTTTGCTGAGTCCCTGCCATCTTTCAAGCATTCCTTTGATAGTCGGATTCATAAATGGACAGGGGAAAATAACCACAAGGCGGGCATTCGGATTGGCAGGTTTGTTTTCTATTGGTATACTCATAACAATCACACTCATTGGAATTATTACGAGTGTCTTCGGACGTATGGCAGGTGATATAGGTTCTTTGGGAAATTACATCGTGGCTGTGATTTTCTTCGTAGTTGGACTGTATTTGCTGGAAGTAATTCCGCTTCCATTCCTCGGAAGGTCGAGCCAGCCCGCTTTCAAGAAAAAAGGATTTCTTGCATCTTTTATTCTCGGGCTTCTTTTTGGCATTGCCTTAGGACCCTGCACGTTTGCATATATGGCGCCGATGCTTGCCGTAGCATTTAAGGTTGCCTCGACACAATTTCTATATGCGGTTATCTTGCTACTCGTTTATGGCATTGGACATTGTTCCGTAATTGTATTGGCTGGCACATTTATGGAAGTTGTTCAGCACTACCTGAACTGGACAGAAAAATCAAGAGGTGCTGTTTTGATTAAGAAGATTTGTGGCGTGCTTGTTATCTTAGGAGGAATCTACCTAATCTGGAATGCATAAGGTGGGGTGAATGAAAAATAAAGGAAGAAAACTAACTGTTTTTGAGAAATATCTGAGTGGATGGGTGATTTTATGCATCGCTGCAGGTATTGTGCTTGGGAAAACAGCACCGGGAGTGGCAAAATTCCTCGATGGATTGGCAATCTATGTGGGAGAAGCACCTGTTGTTTCAATACCCATTGCAATCTGTCTTTTCTTTATGATGTACCCTATAATGGTTAAAATTGACTTCGGACGCATCATTCGTGCCGGCAAAACACCAAAACCTGTTGGACTAACACTTCTTGCAAACTGGGCAATTAAGCCTTTCACGATGTATGCAATATCACTATTCTTTTTAGGATTTGTGTTTACGAGGTTGATCGGTGTCAATGCTCTGGATTTTGTCAAGCTTCCCCCAGGTGCAGATTGGGCGGTTGGCACAATTCACGGAGCAGGTCTCGTGGTTATGCAGAATGGGCTGAAAATGATTCAAATTCCTCTTTGGAGAAGTTTCTTTGCAGGGTGTATTCTGCTTGGAATAGCTCCCTGCACAGCAATGGTTCTTGTTTGGGGTTATCTTGCAAGGGGTAACGATGCGCATACCCTTGTAATGGTTGCTATAAATTCTCTGACTATGCTTTTTTTGTATGGACCTCTTGGTGGATTTCTACTGGGAATAGGAAGGCTACCTGTGCCCTGGCAGGCATTGCTACTTTCTATCTCTATCTATGTGGCGCTACCATTGGCTGCGGGATACCTCTCGCGGGTTTTACTCATAAAAACTAAAGGAGAGGATTGGTTCAATCAGAAGTTTCTGCACCTTCTAACCCCGGTCTCGATTATAGCTTTGCTTGTTACACTTGTCTTACTTTTTTCATTCAAAGGAAATATTATTCTTTCAAAACCGCTTACTATTCTCTGGATAGCTATTCCTCTATTCATTCAGACAAATTTGATTTTCTGGATAACCTATGGACTAGCTAAACTGATGAAACTTTCTTATGAAGATGCAGCCCCTTCCGCAATGATAGGTGCAAGCAACCATTTTGAGGTGGCTATTGCAACGGCAACGATGGTTTTTGGATTATCTTCAGGAGCAGCACTTGCCACCGTTGTTGGTGTGTTGATTGAGGTTCCAGTAATGCTTATGCTTGTAAAGATCTGTCTGAGAACAAAACACTGGTTTGCGCAAGGTTAATGATTTTTTAGAACCCGGGATTATTCTTTGGAGGGGTTTTTAAGATCCTTAACCTCTTTTAGAAATTCGTCCTTGCCTTCGAAGGCTCTATAAACGGAGGCGAATCTCACGTATGTTACTTCATCCATTGTTTTGAGGCGTTTCATAACTTCTTCGCCTATATTCTTGGAAGGTATGGCAACGTTTCCAAGGTCAGAAAAACCTTCTTCTATTTCATCGACCATCTTTTCAATATCTTCTCTGGGAATAGGTCTCTTGTGCGCAGCAATTGTGATACCGAGCAACAACTTTTGTCTGTCAAATGGCTCTTCCCTTCCGTCCCTCTTCATTACAACAAGGGGTGATTTTTCAACATACTCATAGGTCGTAAATCGCTTGATGCAGGAGATACATTCCCGTCTTCGCCTGACAGATTTGCCTTCTTTACCAGGTCTCGTGTCAATTACCTTATTTTCTTCGGAACCACAAAACGGACATTTCACAAGTTTACAATATACCCGCATCTCCTTTCTGTCAACACATTTTTCAAATCTTCACCGATTGTCCTCATTTCATTTGTTTCAAAAAACCTATATTTCCATATCCTTCTCATTGAGATGAGGAATTATTTCCTTTGCTTCTTGCAACAGTTTTTCTGCTTCTTCGGTTCTTCCTCTTTTGATGAGCTCCTTAGCGAAGGATATAACTTCACTTTCGTAACTGAAAAGAATCTCCAATCTTTTATCGTCCGACCAATTATCATACATTTTTTTGAATGGTTCACCTCGAAATAGTTTGAATCCCCTATTAAACTCTATTTTTGAAAATCTCCATTCACCCGCACGTGAAAGCGCTTTCGCTTGAGTGAGGATTTGCTTAAACTCATCATAGTCCGTGGTAAAATGGATTCCATTGTTTATTAAATAATGGTAATCTTTTCTGTATGAGACCTCCAGAAGATGGGAAGGTATCTTAAGTGCTTTCTTAGTCCTCACAAGGAGATGGGAGAGATTCCTCGAAGGATTCTTATTGTCTCTCCAGAAATTCCTGTAAATCTTTTCAAGAGCAATTCTTTTACCTGGTTCTCCTGCCTTCAATGCAAAATTAGTCAAAAAGGCAGTATCTTTAGGAGTCAAATTTACCTTTAAGTACCTCTGGTTTTTATAAACAATCAGATTTCCCAACAGTTTGATATAATAAACAGGAATATTTTTATTAAAAACAGGTAGTTTCAAAATTGCCTTTGGAAGATGTGTATCTTTTCCTTTTTCAAGAAGAGACTGGATACTTTCTGGAAGAAGGATGCAAACACGATGTAAAATTCCCAAAAGGTTTTCTTTTTTTGCAAACTGAATTGCCTTCTGGTAGTCATTTTCATTCCGGGACAAAGAAGCTTTTTTCAATAAGAGAAAAAGCTGAATTTGATTTATCTTTTTGATATATCGAGGGAGTTCTGGTTGTCCTAAAATAATTTCATATAAGAGCATATCTTTCTTATTTCCGAACTTTTTCAATAAAGGAAAATATTTCTTTAAGAAGTTCTTGGCTTTTTTTCCCTCTCCCTGGGCTGCGTATAGAACCGCAAGGAAAAATGATGCGAAACTCCAATATATTCTAAGTTCTGTTTTTTTTACGATTTTTAAAAAAAGTTGCACTTGATTCATTGCTTTATAAATATCCCCTTTTTCCAGAAGAAGATACTGGGCTTTTTGAAGGACATATAAAGGATTTATTTTTTTATCCTTCTTTTCCAATCTTCGAATAAGAGTTCTATAATCTCTATATTTTCCCTGGGTTATATATAAACGGGATTTTAAAAATAGAACATTGTCTTCATCCAATTTTTTTTCATATAGTTTTAGAATGTGATCAATCTTTCGGTAGTATCCAAGATTATCATAGAAAATAAGAAGATTTAGTATGAAATTAGAAGTCGGGTACTTTTTGATGAGTCGCTCACATTTTCGCAAAAAAGTAACAGATTTTGGAACGTTGAGATTCCTTATATGGGCAATACCTTTAATGCAATAAAAGGAAAACCTCAAAGCTGGGTCTAATTTCTCTTCCTGACAAATTTCCCTTAGATGAGCAAATTGAGCGAGTTCTTTATCAACCTTCCCGCTTCCTGCAAGTGCAATAGACTCAAGAAGTCCTGCTCGAAGCGCAGAATAAAAATATCCTCTTTCTTCTAAATTTCTCCTCAGTTTTATTAATTTCTTGGTTAAGATGGGATAGGGAGTTTTCCCAAAGAGGGAGTAGAATTTTTCTAATTTTCTTTTTGGAGAAAGAAAGCGGTCTGGAATATTTATTAAAAATTTATTCTTTGAGCAGCAAGGCAATTCATTTAGAACCTTTGCTGCCTGATAAAAATCTTCTTGCCTCATAAATATTTCTACCTTTTTGAGACTCTCCTTTGTCTCAGAATTCTCATTGATGTAAGATGGAAAATCAGTGGAAAGAGATTCTTTAACAAATCCCGCATATCCATATCTTTTCCATACCCCCCAGATTCCCTTGATGGAAATCATTATCCCCTGTTTTCTGAGTTTTTCCTTTGCTTTCCTGATCGTTAAAGTAGGTTCCCTTTCTTTAAGAAGTGCAATTTTTTCCTCTAATCCCTTTTTTGTTCTGTTCCATGGTCTTTTATACGTTCTTAAAAGTCTTGCTTCGCCATCCTTTTTATATAACTTAGCCCATTTAAAGACTGTTCTGTAATTTACATTAAATTTTGAGGCAGTTTTCTTCAACGTGCTCCCATTGTTCAAGTAATATCGGACAATATCAAGTCGTGCTTCTGGCCTTATTTTGTACATATGCGGAAACATTTTAACATATTCTAAGTTTACTGTCAAGTGCAAAATTTAAACTTCATAAGTTACTGAAAATTAAGGATTTTAAGAACTATATGTGCTTAAAATTAAACACAATATTTATTATATTGTTATAGTATAAATAAAGAAAGGAGGTGAACCCCGTCATCGCGAGCCCCGGAGCAGAGCATATCCTGAAAGATAGAGAACTATGGCAATCACACATTGACAAAAAACGAATATGAAGTTGCTTCATATAAGAAAAGCAAGAAGAAAAATTCACAATTATAAACCTTTTAAAATAAAAAGCAGTTAACTGAATATTTACAAAAAAGGAGGTATTATGAAGAACTACTTAATTATTATCTGCTTGTTCGTGTTTTTCATTCCGCTTTATTCCCAGGTACCATTGGAGACAACACCTTTCTGGGTGTCAGATATATCTGCTTACACATGTGATATCGTTTTTGGTGATATTGACGGTGATGGTGACCTTGATATGGCGGTTAGCAGTGAAGTACCTGAGGGGAATGCGACTTATATATATTTCAACACCGGAAACGGTCTTGAAACCTATCCATCATTGATGCTACCTGATGTCCGATCAATGGGCATAGCATTTGGTGATGTTGACAATGATGGCGATATGGATTTAGCAACCGCATATACCCGGTTCTTTAGCCAATATGTAAGGCTCTACTTAAATCGCGGTGGCTCTCTTGATACTATTCCAGCCTGGACAGGCACCACTGGTGCAACATGGCTTGGTTGGGGAGATGTGGATTGTGATGGAGACCTCGACCTTGCTGCAGTAGATATATTTAATAATGTATCTGTATACCTGAACAACAATGGAGTTCTGGAATCCTCTCCATCCTGGCAGGCAACAGATGGTTATAGTTGGGATATTGCAGGAACATGGTTTGATGTTGATGATGATGGCGACTTAGATTTGGCGGTGGGAATGGACTACAGGATTTATTTCAATAATAATGGTACCTTAGAGACCGTTGCATCCTGGCATCCTGATGCGCCATTAACAAATAGTGGTGTAGGGCTTGCTGCTGGCGATGTTAATCACGATGGTTTGCTGGACCTGGCAGTTGGCGGCGGTGCCAGCAATGAGGACGAACCAAACTTTTTGCATTTTAATTCTGTGTCAGGACTCGAAACCACTCCTTCCTGGGTTTCTGGTGATAATTCTATGACATGGCGTGTTGCTTTTGGTGATGTAAATGGCGATGGTTATCTGGATCTGGCAGCAGCGAACTACTACGGCGAGGTAGACGTGGTGTATTTAAACACAGGAGGAATACTGGAAACAAACCCATCGTGGAATTCCACTCCTACTGATACCAGTTATGGTGTTGCCTGGGCTGATATTGATAATGATGGTGTGATAAACAGAACAGATACATTGACGGGAGATGGAACACGTAAGCTATTTTACCTTTCGCATTTTCCTGCTCATATCTTCGAGAGTGTAATCGTAGATGGTTCACCCCTACCGTTGTCTGATTATTGTTATGATTTTGTTGCTGGCTGGGTTTCTTTAAAGAACGCTCCAGCGAATGGAAGCGAAATTCTTATGAATTACTCCTATTCCATTGATTTAGAACTGGCAGTTGGAAGTAGATCTCCTTCTATGTATAGGAATACAAATGTATGTGTAAGAGAAGAGAAAAATATCTTACTACCCGAAGCCTTATCAATAAAAAATTATCCCAATCCTTTCGGAGATTTTACAAAAATACTTTTTACACTTCCCCAATCAGAAGAAATCTCCATTGCTATTTATGATGTTACAGGGAGAAAGGTCAAGCAGATCTATTCAGGAGTCAAAAAAGGGGGTAAACACAATTTTCTCTGGAGAGGTGAAAACAATAGAGGGAAAAAGGTTGGTTCCGGCATATATTTTATTAAATTGCAGTCTCAAAACACTACCATAAGTGAACCAATCATTTTGATAAAGGAAAGGAGGTGAGAAAGGAAAAGAAGTAAAATAAAAAAAGAAAACCGGATAGGGAAGGATCTTATCCTTGAATAACCTTAAGGAGGTTAAAATGAAAGCAAAGTTCTTTTGTATTTTATTGCTGGGAAGTCTTGTTGTATATGGAGGTAAACAGGTTTATGCTGAAAATCCTACAAAAATGATTGAAAAACTAAAAGGGCAAGTTGTACCTTTGGAATATTTCTGGGAGAGCTCGACATTCGAAATGCTCGCTCATTCCCCAAAACAACCTAATTTTTCTCCCTTTTCTCTTACCGAATTTTTGATTGATACATCAATATACTATACAACTCTTGGCGCCCAACGATATCCTGCCATCGCCTTTGATGGCACGAACTTTATGGCGGTATGGATGGATTCACGAGGAGTAGCGGGCGCACGCATCTCTACGGATGGAACTATCCTGGATACGCCAGCATTTCTTATTTCTTCATATGCCTCTGCAGATCTACCTGATATAGTCTTTGATGGCACAAACTATTTTGTTGCCTGGCTAGCCGGGAACACGGGAGCGGATATTTATGGTGCACGGATAACACCTGATGGCACCGTGCTTGACCCAAATGGATTTTCTATTACGACTAACGGTGATTATAATGTTGGGGTTGCTTATGGCGATGGTGTTTATCTTGTCACCTGGGGAGTTCATGTTGCCATGGCTGCGCTTGTTGATACAAACGGCACGGTACTTTCTTCATTCTTGATTAGAGGGGATTATCCTAATGAAAGTGATTGCCACCCCCATGCAGCATTCAACGGTACGAACTTTTTGGTTGTGTGGTCCATTGCTGTTTACCATTCACCACCACCATGGGAGTGTGGCATAATGGGGAGCAGAATTACCCCCAATGGCACAAATCTCGACCCCGGCGGATTTCATATTACTTACCAGACCGGTAATGGTGATGCTACGCCACAGGTTGTTTTTGACGGTACAAATTGGTTTGTGGTTTTCACCCGAATGAATCTAAGCTATTTAGGATACGCCTGGGTTACACCCGATGGTGTTCCTTTTGGCGAAGCCGATATACCGGGGGGCTCGGGTTTGGTTTTCCCTGAAGTGGTCTTAGGTGATTCGGTCTACTGGGTTGAAGCAATCGATATTACCGATCCCAATATCTATGCCGCCCGAATTGACTTTCAAGGAAATGTTTTAGATAATCCTTGGATTCCTGTTGATATGTCTCCTGGCTGGCAGGCTTATGGTGGTGATGCTTATGGCGACAGCACTTTCATCGCAATCTGGGAAGATCAGGTAAACTGGGATATTTATGCAAGAAGATACGCACCCGATGGTAATCCTCTGGATTCAACAAGATTCCTTGTAAATTCATCTATTAATTCTCAACGGTATCCACCGGGAGTAGCCTTTGATGGTACAAACTACTTGGCGGTATATGTGGATGACCGAAACAATGATAATTATATATACGGCGCCCGAGTGACACAAAATGGGATAATACTTGATGCCGAAGGTTTTCCTATTTCTTCTCAAGGAACTGGTGGGGTGATGTATCCATGGCCAAGGGTTGCATTCGGCGATTCATTATATTTATGTGTCTGGGAGAACAGCGATGCTCAAATCTGGGGAGCAAGAATACTTCCTGATGGTACGGTGCTTGACCCAAATGGGCTTCCAATAACTTCTGGTTACTATGAAAGTTCATGGCCCTCTATTTCCTATAGCCATGGAATTTTCTTAGTATCGTATAGACGTTATAATGGCAACTATCAGCATGCAATTAAAGCCACAAGGGTAGCACTTGATGGACAAATCCTTGATCCTGCAGGCATTATAATAAAACCTCCAGAGGTGATTAGTAGACCAGTGCCCGAGGTTGCACCTTATGATAATGGTTTTCTGGTCACCTGGCTGTATAAAAGTGCTTCTGATTCTGTAATCGAAGGTGCAAGGTTGAATTTTCAAGGGGCAGTGCTCGATTCACCAGCAATCCAAATTTCACCGCCTGGCGTGGGTGGGGAATGGCATGGCGTGGCGAGTTCTGGCGATACCTTCTTTGTAGTTTGGGACCGAGACACAACGGGTATTTATGGAACCAGGGTAGATTCTTCAGGTGCTGTTCTTGATCCCGCAGGGATAGCAGTATGCATCAATCAACCAAATCGACAGGCTCAACCGTCAGTGGCATTCAATGGTAAAGATTTTCTTGTCGTCTGGCAGGATTCTCGTTTGGACCCATCTCAATACGATTTGTTTGGTGCCAGGGTATCGCCTGATGGTGTAGTATTGGATACCAATGGTGTTGAACTCATAAATGCGGCATACTCAAGAGCTAATGTCGAACTTACTTCCGCCACTCCAGACCCAGATACCGGTGCGCAAATGCTGTTAGTATTCGATGGTTTTGTCGGTGACCCATACAATAATAATCGAGCATTAGGTGCCGTCTATTATCCGCCAACCGGCATAGAAGAAGGTTATACTAAAGAAATTTCGACCGGATACAGGATTAATATTTCACCGAATATATCGTGCCGGAAACCTTATGTCTTGAGCTATTCACTTCCGGCGCGGACTGAAATTGGTGTAAATGTCTATGATATTACCGGACGATTAGTGAAGAATATCTACAATGGCAACATTGAGAGAGCCGGTGAGATGAAGTTTAGTCTTGACGGCACAGCGCAGGGTGTTTACTTTGTCCGGGTAGAAACAAAAAATAGAACAGAGAAGACGAAGATTATCTGGCTTAAGTAAAAAATAAAAAGAAGATGGGTAAATGAATATTTAGGGTCACGCTGGAAACTGAAATTTAGGGTTGACAGGTTGGGAAAACAGCCTCCTTTTTTGGAGGTTGTTTTTTTTATTTGACAGTGGTGTGATTTCTTGATATACATAAATAATGGAAAACAAAAGGTATCTTCATACATTCTATGAAACAATGTCAGTTGTTTTTCTACCTTTTCTAATCGTACTCTTTATTGAGTTTGTGCTGAAACTAGGAATGGGTCCCAATGTGAGACTAATTTCATTTTTCCCTGCTATTTATGCATCTGTCATTGCCTTGTGTTCGTTTGTCTGGATCAGAAAAAAAATTATCTATGCTCTCATACCTGTTCTGTTAAGCAGTGTTGTATTTGCCACTTTTGGTAAGAATGGTTCTGCCGTGATTGTCAAAGGTATTTATTTCTTTGTTTCTCTTTTTGTATTATCGTTTTTTTCCGTTATTGGTTATGCACTTTCGAAGGTTATCGCTACATATAAAGTTCCTCGCATTGGATATTTTCTTCGATTTTTTACAGGTCTTTTTGTTTTTGTTTGTGGCATGATACTTGTTCACATTTTTTCAGGTTTTCAGGGTCCTGAAACAACCATTGTGGAATCTATTCTTTACGGTCTTGTAAACGGATTTCCAGTAGGTTGCGGAGTCATTTCGGTTATTATGATACTTTCAGAAAGGGTCGGTTGACTATGGGTTTTCTTCTGCAATTTTTGGCGACGAAGGCAATTGCACCGATTCTTGGTTCGATAGTACTTTTGACTATGGGAGAACATCCTGTATCACTTTCAAAACCGAAAGTTGTAGCAAAAGCAGATACGATTTTCATCACAACCAGGGTAGACAATGGATTTCCTAAAGAATTGTTGGAAATAATAAAGAGCGGAACACCTGTAATCATGAGATTAAAAGTGGAAACTCTTAGCAATAAATATTTCATACATTTAGTCCAGTATGATATAGAGGATAGAATTTACAGCATAAGTCTTGAAAATGGAGAGGAGATTAGGATAACGGATGAAAACAAAATGAAGGATATGGTTGCTAAATTCAACGACGTTATTGTTCTTAAAGACGAGATTGGAAAATCAAAGAAGGTAACTCTAAGGGTTTCCCTGGATCCAGTCAAACTGGATTTCCTTGATAATGAGGAGTTTGACTTGATGACGCTGTGGGACTATAGAAGCCCGCAGCAAACAGTGGAGGTAAACTTAGACGAATGATACGAAATTGGGAAGGCAGAGCACCAGAGCACAACTCACAAGAGCACAAGAAAGGCAGAAGAGAGAAGACATAAGACATGAGACATAAGACCAGAGACCATGAAAGACAGAGGAGAGAAGAGCGAAGAGGGAAAAGTGAATTGGAGAAACGGTGAGACGGGGAAACTACTAAGGATGAAGGATAAAGACAAGTTAAAAGTCAAAAGTGAAAAGTTAAATCTGACACCACAATACGAAGAAGCAAGGCGACTAAATCGGAGAAACGGCGCATCGGTGAAACGGAGTAAAAACGGCTTTGCCTGTGAATTAAACGCTCTGAACGAAGTTACTAATTACTGAATTACTTAATTACGATATGTTGCTTTATAACGCTCTAAACGATATTAACGGAAATGTTTGAAAATGAGTATACGTTTTAAGTTCATTATTATTAATTTCATTTTGATTGTAATTACAGTCGGGCCCCTTGTTTTCTTTACATTAAGGACAACGGAGTTCAAGCTTGGAATGAGGGACATACCAGGAGTTGAGAAAGCAATCGAGAACGCTGTTATATATAGTCCGGAGGGACCTGCGAAGGACCAGGCCTTAGACGCACTCAGAAAATACCGGCAGATGAAAGCCTTAAAGGCACCACTTAAGAGGGAGTTTATTGCATTCACAATACTGTTGAGTCTTTTTATTATATTTTTTTCAACAGCGGTTACTGTCTTCCTTACACTGAGAGTAACAAAACCGCTCAGAAAATTGGAAGTGGCTGCCAAGAAACTCGCACAGGGTGAATTCCCCAAGATCGAAGGTGTGCATACTAAGGATGAGGTCGGTAATCTTGTTGAAACCTTCAATAGTATGTCCCTTGCTCTAAAAGAGAGTAAGAAGAAGTTAGTGATAGCTGAAAGAGAAGCAGCGTGGAAAGACGCAGCAAGAGCAGTGGCACACGAAATTCGCAATCCACTTACTCCGATAAAACTCGCAACAGAGAGGTTGAAGGAGAAGGCAAGACTCAAAAGAGATGATATCAACAAGACAATACTCGAAACGACAGAGATGATACTTGAAGAAATTGAAAACCTTGATGGTATAGCGAGGAGTTTCTCAGACTTTGCCAAGCTTCCCGAACCTGTAAGAAAAATGGACAACTTGAATGAGGTTTTGCGGGAAGTTGTATATCTTTATTCCGAATATGAGGGAGTACAGATCAGGCATCAATTCGATGAGGCCATACCTCAAATTTTGTTTGATAGAGATAGAATAAAACAGGTATTGATAAATATTGTGAAAAATGGAATAGAGGCAATAGATGGAAACGGTACTATTCTGATTACATCAAAAGTCAATATCCCGGAGGGGAAGGTAGAAATATCCATAAGAGATAATGGACCAGGTCTGGATGTTGACCTCTCGCTTCTTTTTGTTCCTCATTTTACCACAAAAGAGAAGGGAAGTGGGCTTGGACTTGCGATATCAAAGCGGATTATCGAAGCACATAACGGAAAAATCGAAGCGAGAAGCGAGGAAGGGAAGGGAACTGAGTTTATCATCACATTACCATTGGAGAAAGTAGAATGAGATCACTAAATTTTAGCCGTGTGTGTTCTCTATGGTTTATTTTTAACGGAAGATGAAAAAGATACTTGTTGTTGATGATGAGAGAAATATTCAGAGGATACTGAAAGAGGTTTTAGTAGACGAAGGATATTCCGTTGCGACTACAGGAACAGGGCAAGGGTGTATAGATGCAGTGAAGAAGGAGTTCTTCGATTGCATTATTCTTGATGTAAAACTACCGGATTTCGATGGTATATCGATTATTGATAATATAAAAAAATTCTCGCATGAGAGTGAAATAATTGTTATCTCAGGGCATGCAACGATTGAAATGGCAGTCGAAGCGATCAAGAAAGGGGCCTTTGACTTCATAAAGAAACCGCTTTCTCTGGAGAAGGTTAGAATTGTTCTGAGACATTCCCTCGAAATGCATAACATAAGGAAAGAGAAAGAAAACTGGGACAGGGAAATAGAAGAAAAATACAGAATGGTAGGTGCGAGTGATGCCTTTAATGTGGTCAAATCTCTGATTGATAAAGTTGCGATTCTTGACAGCAAGGTGTTGATAACAGGGGAAAGTGGAGTGGGGAAGGAACTGGTTGCATATGCCATACACAAGAAGAGTAAAAGGAGTGATGCTCCTTTTGTGAAGGTCAATTGTGCCGCTATTCCAACCGAACTTGTCGAAAGTGAACTATTTGGGTATGAGAAAGGTGCTTTTACTGGCGCAAATGCGCGGAGAAAGGGAAAATTCGAATCGGCAAACGGCGGAACGATTCTGCTCGATGAAATAGGTGATATGAATATTGCAACACAGGCAAAGGTTCTGAGGTTAATTGAAACAGGAGAAGTGATGCCCCTTGGAAGTAATAATCCTATTCATATAGATGTGAGAATTCTTGCATCGACGAATAAGAATATTTCCGAAGAGGTGGAGAAGGGAAATTTCCGGGAGGATTTGTTTTTCAGACTTAATGTATTTCCCATCAAGGTCGCACCGTTAAGAAAGAGAAGGCGAGATATACCTTCTCTTATCGAACATTTTGTTAAAGCCATAGTCAGAGATTCTGGCATAGGCAAAAAGAAATTCTCGCCTGCTGCAGTTCAGATGCTTTCGAAATATGATTTTCCAGGGAATATTAGAGAGCTCAGGAATATTGTAGAAAGGCTTCTGATACTGCAGGAAGGAGACATGGTCTTAAAAGATGATGTGAGTTCAATATTGAGAGAAGTAAAAGTTAAAGAAGGAATGTCTCTTTTTGAAAAATCTTACAAGAATGCCAAAAGGGATTTTGAGAAACTTTATATTGAAGAGAAACTGAAGGAGAACGACTGGAATATCTTAAAAACCGCCCAGATGCTTGGTATAGAAAGGCCTAATCTTCATAGAAAGATGAGGGAGTTAGGAATCAAAAAGGGAGAACAATAGACGAGTAAAGGTGGAAACTTATCACCTGTATTGTAACCCTATGCTGCCTATATAGTTCTCTACTAATGCTTTTATCCCGAGCACTTCTAAGAGGGTCGGTCTTTTCTTCCTGGGTCTTAATACCCTTGGTTTTCCTTTTATCCCGACTGCTTTAGCAGCCGCATAAATCACTTCTTGAAGGTCTCCAAGTTCGTCTATGAGACCAAGTTCACGAGCCTGTTTACCTGTCAGTATCCTTCCATCTGCAATCTTAAGAACATCTTCCTTTGCGAGGTTTCGTTCGGCGACAATAGCATCAACAAATTGATTGTAAACATCATCAATTACATCGTTTAAGAGTTTTGATTCTTCCTCGGTCATTTTCCTGAATGGCGAGCCAATATCCTTGTGTTCTTCGGATTTTATAACCATAAAGTAAACACCCACCTTTTTTAGAAGCTCTTCAACATTGGGCATCTCCATTATGACACCGATTGAGCCCGTTACTGTCCCAGGGTTTGCATATATTTTGTCACAGGGAACTGCTATATAGTATCCACCAGAAGCAGCAACACTTCCCATCGAGGCATAAACAGGTTTACCTGTCGCTTTAATCCTTCTTATTTCATTGCATATTTCCTGGGACGCAGCAACACCACCACCGGGACTATCGATACGCAGGATTACAGCCTGTATATTTTTATCCGATTTGAATTTTGCAAGATACTTGACCGCATCCTTTCGTGTTTCATCGGTAATCGTTCCTTTTACCTCTACAAGTCCAACGGCTTTTTCAAAACCAAAATTAACGCTTGAAGTAGTCATAAAAACCGGAGATACGAGGAGAAGTGGCGATATCAACATTTTGAACATTAATAAAATCAGATAAGACATATCACCTCCAGATATAGGAAAGGGTTGAACAAAAACAGTCACTAAGTTTTGCTATTCTCATAAGAAGAATTAATCAGGGACGTAAGATAAGCGTCCTCTATGCTCGAGGCAATTTTCTTAGCCTCTTCCAATTGTGTTTTCCATTCAGCATTTTCCAGTACCTTATTACACTCCGAGATAAGATAAAGTGCCCATGCTTTCTCCCTCTCGGAACCCAGTTGCTCTGAAAATTTGAGTACCATAGATGCATTTGGGAGCGCATTCTCAAAATCTTTCTCTCGTATGAGGTACCTTGCCGCTTCCTTGAAAAGTGTTAATGCCATATCCACATCACCAATTTGTCTCGAAACATCCATCGCTTTTTTAAACCTTAGAGCAGCGCTTTCTTCTGGTTTGAAACAGCATTCCTAATTTCGTCGATTAAGTCCGGGTTTTTGCTCACTGATATCTTCCTATTCCTCAATCATCTCGACATTGGCTCTTGGCAGCAATACTTGTTTTCCGTCTTCCAACTCCACTGCAAGAACCCTGACACTGGCTTCTGTTTCAATCTGTTGTAATTCCGGAGGTAGTTCTTTCACTTTACCGATTGCCCCGAAATCAGGATCTCTAATAACCCTTATTGGGCAACCTATTTCGAGTCCCCGGCTTTCTACCTTACCTGCCTCTGCTAGTTCCCCTGGACGGGGAATAACAATCTCAGGCCTCAGGACACCAGCCCTGATTTGTGTCGCCCCATTGATGGAAGCCTTTTTTCCTTCCTGTGAAACGAGTAGATCGAAAGTTCTTTGTGCCATCTTCATCTTTCCAAAACCTTCCGTTATCATTAAAGTAACTCCGATATTCTCGGAACCTGTTATTGCGACTCCGATGTCATAACCCAGAAAATTTCTCAGGTCCTCGTCATCTATTCCGCCTACAACAATTCCTTTGATACCATATTTTGCCGCTTGTTTTAAAGAATCACTATCTATGAAAGAACCACCTATAAGGATTTTCCCAGAATGTTCACTTTTTATCATATCTTTCGTTATGATGTCAGCAGGTTTGTTCACGAGTTTTTGAATTATACCTTTTGCCTCGCCGCCAATACCGAAAATTCCCTGAACAAAGGTTGCCACGGTTTCAACAACCACCCCTTCATCTTTGATAATATCCACAACCTTTCCATCGATATAAGCGTCTATTTCCACTTTCTTGGGCGGCGCTCTGAGTATCAACTGTCCTGTAATCTCTGACACATTTTCGAGACTTCCTTTAATCGGCGTTTTTATTACTGTTTTGAAAAGACCAAACATTCCTTTTGTTTGTGCCAGTATTTCATCCTTTTCAAATTCATCGCCTTCTTTTTTTAGCAGATACTCCCTGACATCAGCGGGTGGAATACCGAGTTTTCCCGCAAGGTTAAGGGGTACAACCTCACCCGGGAGAGATGTTGTTGCAATAATATCGTTAGCCGAAATCATATCTCCTATATTTGCAACAACCTTTCCTTTGAGAGGTAACCGTCTTTCTTTTCTAACTACCGTCCGAGCAGCGACTTTTAGACCCGGTGTATAAGCGTGTGCCACAAATCCTCCTTTCGCATTTTCCAAATTTCCTTTTCCTATTTTCGAACATAAATTTCTACTTTGCTATCAAATTGGTTCGGGGTAGATTTTGAGTGCTTTGTTCCACTTTCTGAGCAGTTCAATCCTTTTTAGATCTTCTTTGGGTAATTCAAGAGGTCGTCCTCTTGCGTCAATTATTATGCCCACAATTCCGCCCTCAAGCGTAACGGTTAACTGCTTTCCTTTTCCTGCACCTATATCAAAATTTTTCCAGGGAGTTATCACGGCTTCCTTCTTCTCCCCGAGACCAAGCGGAATCAAAACCATATCATTGTAGTTGACTTCGACCGTTTTGTTATCTATGGAAACTTTCAGGCAGAGGTTCTTTTCCCTTCCCTTGCCCACAGGTGCAATGCAGGTTCCCAGTCTAATGAGACAGTCTTTATCAAATACCTCTGTTGCAGCCTTTTCATGAATAGTCGAAAGAACCCCGAGTTGAGGCATCATAAAGATTGAGTCCACTGCAAGTCTTGTTACTCCCTCAGGGAGGAATCCATCGATTAACATAAGTGCTGCCTGGTTTCTTCTTGGTGCATGTGAGAGTGCACCTCCGGAACCTACGAGAAGATCGAGGTTCATCATATCGACAAGAGTTTCGCCCGTTGCCTCTTGTGAAAAGGCGTCAGAGATTGTTCTTTCCTGCTGCACTCCTTTTAGTCCCACTGCCATTGATTTGTGCTGCAGGAAGGCGAGTCTTAAAGCCTCTCTTGCTATTGCCTGTTCGAGCTGTAATTCTTTGAGTGTCTGAGGTATTGTTGTTGGTCTTATCATTTTGTTCTTAATTCTGTTTCTTAAATTCTTTCGGTCAACATCGAAAGGAATCCATCTCGAGATATTCTCTGCTCCGGCCTCTGCCAGCACATTGCTAACACTGTAACTCATGCCCAGATTTGCACTTACCGTTCTGTTGAAAATCCCTTTGAAAACCGAGAATATATCCGTTGTTGCGCCTCCAATATCCACGCCTATGACCTGTATATTCTGTTTTTCGGCGATTGCTTTGATTAAGAGGCCTACTGCTCCAGGTGTTGGCATAATCGGGGTATCCGTCCAATTCATCAGTTTCTTGTAACCAGGAGCATGCGCCATAACATGTTCCATAAAAAGGTCGTGTATTTCGTGCCTTGCTGGCTCAAGGTTCTCTCTTTCAAGTATGGGTCTCAAGTTATCGACGATACTCAGGTCTGTCTTGTTAATTAAATTTTCTTTAACAGCTTCTGCTGCGTCCTTATTTCCAGCATATATTACAGGAAGACTGTAACCCGTTCCAAATCTTGGTCTGGGATCCGCAGCGCCAATAATTTCTGCTAGCTGAACAACATGTTTGACCGTACCTCCGTCAATACCACCAGAAAGAAGTATCATATCCGGTCTCAGTCTTCGTATTAGTTCAATTTTCTCATGTGTAAGCCTTCCGTCATTGGATGCAATGGTTTCCATCACTATGGCGCCTGCGCCTAATGCAGCTCTTGCTGCACTTTCTGCTGTCATAGTTTTAACCACACCGGCAACCATCATTTGTAGTCCACCACCTGCGCTGGATGTTGAAATGTAGATATCGACACCTCTTTTTTCATTCATTCTTGGTTTTATGATTTTTTCTCCGTCCAGTATTTCCCTCCCGGCAAGTTCTTCGACTTCCCTTATTGCGTTCAAGACACCTCGTGTTACATCTTCAAATGGTGCTTCAACGGTTGTAGGGGCTTCACCTCTCACGGTCAATCTGTATTCGCCATTTTTCTTATCAATAAGAATGGCTTTTGTCGTCGTACTTCCGCAGTCGGTTGCGAGAATAGTGTTTATTTCCTTGTTTGGCATTTAACCTCCTGGTATAATGTTCATTATACCTAATTATTCAGATTTTAGAATACTCTTTATACAGATTAGACTCTCAACCTTTAATTCTTGTTTTGCTCTCTTTTTTCAATCTCCTGCATAAGAGTTTCTAAGTTTTCTCTGTTTTCAAGCAAGAGATAAATTTCTCTGTAGCTTCTGAATGCAAATACCGATTGTATGATTGGCTCAAAAAAAACCATTGCCTGTGAACCCAGGAAGGAAAGCGGCTTCACTGTTTCTATGAACATAATTGCTGGAACACTCAATCTTCTATCGACTATTTCCTGAGCAAATTTCCCAATGAGTTCCGTCTTTCTTTGAGCAGGAATATCCGTTTCAGAATAAAATGCCGTATTTTCACTTTGAGTTGAAAAAGCATTCTTAAAGAAGTTTGTAAATTTACTCATTGTTATCATTCCAATTATGCCGAACCTTGAGTTCCTTCGCTGCTTTAACCTCATCAAGTCTTCTTACTGGAGTTGTTAATGGGGCTTTCCGTAATTTAAGAGGGTCATTTTTTGCCTCATCAGCAATCTGCTTCATTGCACCGATAAAGGCATCAAGGGTTTCTTTTGATTCCGTTTCAGTCGGTTCTATCATCAGTGCTTCATGAACGATAAGTGGAAAATAGATGGTCGGAGCATGGAATCCAAGGTCAAGAAGCCTTTTTGCAATATCCAATGTTTTTACTCCCAATTTTTTTTGCCTTGAGCCGGAAAGCACGAATTCGTGCATGGCTGCCTGTTTGTGAGGAAGGTCATAGTCATCTTTCAGGATTTCCTTTATGTAATTTGCGTTTATTATTGCGTTTTCGCTTACTCTTCTCAAACCTTCGCTTCCGAGCATCAGAAGATAGGTATAAGCCTTGATTAAGACATTGAAATTGCCGAAAAATGAATGAACTTTGCCGATGGAGAGCGGTCTATCATAATCCAGTATATATCCGGATTTGTCTTTCCTGACTACCGGAATAGGGAGAAACGGGGCAATGCTGTCTCTCACAGCTATACCGCCGCCACCAGGACCTCCTCCTCCATGGGGTGTGGAAAATGTCTTATGCATATTCAGGTGTACAATGTCAAATCCAATCTGTCCAGGAATGATAATTCCCAATAATGCATTGAGGTTGGCTCCATCTAAGTATAACAATCCTCCCTTGCTGTGAACTATGTCAGCGATTTTCCTTATTTCAGTTTCAAAAAGCCCAAGGGTATTTGGATTTGTAAGCATAAGAACGGCTACATTCTCATTCGTCTTTTTCTTTAGTTCGTCAATATTTATAAGTCCCTTCTCGTTTGAGGAAATTTTCTCCGGTTTAAATCCCGATAGAGCCGTGCTTGCCGGATTGGTTCCGTGCGCAGAATCAGGGACAAGAACAACATTTCTTTGTTCATTTTTGTGTTCGAAATAGGCTTTCGCAAGCATAAGTCCCGTTATTTCTCCATGTGCTCCAGCAACAGGTTGAAAGGAAACTGCCTTTAGACCTGTTATCTCTGCAATCATCATTTCAAGTTCATACAAAAGATAAAGCGCACCCTGTGCAGTTGATGCTGGCTGAAGTGGATGCAGCTCAGTGAAGTTAGGTAGTGCGGCAACCTCCTCGTTTATTTTGGGGTTGTATTTCATTGTGCAGGAACCTAACGGATAGAATCCCTTATCTATATGATAGTTCAGCTGACTTAAGTTTGTCCAGTATCTTACCGCATCTATTTCGCTTACTTCCGGTAATCTGGGTGGTTTTTTCCTCTTGAATCTAGCTGATAAACTGTCAATCGGCTCTTCCGGGACATCGCTTTTCGGTAGTGTATATGCCTTTCTTCCCTTCCTTGATATATCGAATATAGTTTTCATCTAACCTCCATAAAAAATTTAAAGTATCACAAGAAATGCCCTTTTGTCAAGCAAAAAGTAGAATAAGGCAGAGATGAAGCAAAAAAATCAAAAAATTCTTAAAAAAGACTTGACAAAAGACCGTTTGGGTATTATATTGTAATTAGTAATACATATTAAAAAGTAACACATAGGAGGAGGTAATGAGACCAGCGAGATTGACAGTCAAAGGGCAGGTTACGATTCCAAAGAGAATCCGAGATTTTCTCGAAATAAAGCCAGGCGATAAGGTCACATTTGAAATTCGAGGCGAAAATGTCATTATGACTGCTATAAATAAGAGCATTTTTGATTTTCGTGGAGGAACAAAGGAGGGAAAATGAAAACATATCTCGCAACTCCGGAATTATTTCTTGAATATTTCTTATCCAGAGACAAGAAGATTCTTGATAAAATTGAGAAAACGTTTAAGAAGGCAGAGGAAGGTAAGATAAAACTATTGCTACCCGAAGGATTGTTTTTTGTACTTGCATTAAGGCTCGAAGAAACGGGAAAAAGAGGAGAAGACATAATTGATTATCTTGAATCAATTTTGAATTTGCACAACTTAAAGGTTCGAAATGAGATGATTCTCAGGAAAACAATCCTGGAAATGAGAAATGGAAAAGGTTTCATTGCCGCATACAAATCTGTTGTAATTCCTCTTCTTTCTCTTGAGGGCGTATGTAACTGAGGTTAAAAAGTGAAAAGCGTCAATATGCGTGATTTTAAAAACAAACTTTTAGGAAAGATAGGGAGCCTCGAGCCGGTAACTCCTGATTTATGGGAAGTATGGTTGTCTCTACATTTTGGTTTTGGAAATATCTTGCCCGCGGAAGAGTGGAAGGAAGCAAATGTCCCGGATTTGATAAACATCGAAATCTTTATGAAAAACAGGAAGGATGAGGAATCAAAGGCTTTGACGGATGGCTACAGAAAGGTTAAAGAATTTATCCAGCCCTTATTTTTTCAGAATATTACGCAGATAGAGCAGTTAGTGGTGGATGGACTTGAGAAAATGAAAAGGTCAACCTTTCATCATAACGATTATGTCTATAATTTTGGATTGGGAAGAGTGATTGATACAGTGAGGAGATATCCTCAACCCCCAAAAGACTCTTATGAAGATTTCTTATGGGAGAACATAGATGTGGGTGAGGTCACACTTTTGGTTCCCGGTTTCAGGAAAACAGGGATGGGAATACTAAAGAACGAAATGGCGGTTCTATATAAGATATCTGAAACACTTAATATGTTGAGACCACAAGATACGGAAGATGTATTCGATAACTTGAAATATTATGTCATTGATATCAATAAAATTAAGGAAAAAGAAGGTATCGAAGAGAATTATAGAGCAGACATCTTTGCAGTAAAGAAAATAGAAGAATTTGTGGAAGCATTTTTTCCCTGCAGCAATACACTTATGGGACAATATGGCGGGGTTTTCTATGGTGCTATCTACACAAGGGATGTAATTTTCATTTATGTAAAATCATGCAGATACATACAGGCTGTACTCTTTCCTTTTGTCCTAAACACTGAAACAGAGGATATATTTGGTTTTTTGCTGTTTCTCGTAGAGAGAATGCTCGGGGTTCTTGAGGGAAAAACCGACGAGTTTAAACCTATTATTCTATGGGAGAAAGACGATTCTATCCAGAGAATATTACCTCCGGATGCGAAAAATGTTTTCGACTCCCCTGATGTCAAGGTATTCATTTCCAGGCAAACCAGGACTTTTATACATATGGCAAAGGAAAAGGAACCTTACTTTCGAATGACCTTCTATTCTTTCAAACTTTTTCAAAGAATCTTGTTAAAAGAAAATCCGACATTAGACATAGAAAGGAGTGGTCGTGAGCAGGGAGTCTGTTATTGACGGTCTGGAGTTCGAAGAGATTATTTCTCCGAATGCAGCAAATAGAATTTGGTTAGAAACAAGGCGGAAGATAGATATTTGGCGAAGGGCACAAGGTTATGATTTTATTGGGCTTGGCAAGATTCTTGAGGGATGCAGCCCGGAACAATCGAAAGAAAGACTCGATCTGCTTGACCTTTCGTATCTTGACCCCCTTACTGGTGTTGAAGGACAATCCTATTTTTTGAGGAAGCAAGAGTTTTTCAAGAATAGCGGAATATTAGTTGCAGTAAAGTCAGAATCAATCGAACTCATAAATAGAAAACTTGGATATGCTTACGGAAATTTATACCTTTATGTTGCTGCAAAACGCCTGAAGGGAAGATTAAAACAAGTTATGCGTATTTCATCTTGCGGAAGAAAGTTTCTGGTTATTGATGATGACTGGAGAGTTGTCAATGATCTAAAATTAATTCTTGCAAGAACATGTTTGAGAACATCTGACGGGTATGAAATGAAGGGGATTGGCGTGGATATCTCATGTGAGAATTCTCTAAACAAAACCTGGCAGGATTCCATCAATGCTAAGGTATTTACTATCGCCCGTATGAGTGAAAAAGTTGAACGATGTGATATATATGAACACGGAAGACTTGTTGAAAAAATAGAAGGTTCACTTCTTCATCACATATTGCATTTGGGAGAGTAAAATGAGATTTGTCGTGGTAAAGAAAAAAGTCCTTACAAGACTTGAAAATATTAAGCCGCTACTAAAAGAGGTTGCGGATTTTTACAATTTGGGTGCGATGGGATATGGTCTTGCTCCTCCCGGGAAGGTTCTTGGACAGGCAGGAATCCCGGACATAAGAAGGGCAGAATTGCAGGGTATAAAGAATGCCATTGCCGTCATTTCTTCAATACCCGATGATGTGAAGGTAAAAAATGAAAAGGTTGCAGTGGACCTTATTTTGAGAGTGCTAAGCGAAATGCCATCGAAAAATGTATTCAGCAATTTCAGCAAGGAAAGAGTAACAAATATCATTAAACATTCTATGGAGAAAACGGCAAAGAACAAAAACGAGCCCCCCTGGCGAGTAACTTTTCTTGATAATGATGAAGTGCTTATTCCGGGAGGGTCCAAAGGTTTGAGCGAATTATTGAATGCTCAAAGAAAGATATACTGGAAGACATATTCATTTCTTTCTGAGGTTAAGAAATACCTTTTGAAAGACATTACGCCTACTACGGAGCATTTTTATATGAGGATAGACCATGAGCCGATTATGGAGAATTTCGAGATTTCAAAGGATGAAGTAGGTTCATTTATCTTCAGTAAACTTTCACCCGTAATCGAGACTTTTTTTCCTTCTCTTCGCTTTGAAGGAAGCAGGATTAAAGCGAGTATTGTTCCACCGCTGTTCTTCCTTGTATTTACCTCTAATGACATGATATGTCTTCTCTTGCTTCTTCCCGAGCACAAGCAAACACTTTTGTTTTTATTGCCCATCAGTGAATACGGCAGGCAATTTTCCTATGTTCATTTCCACCTGCTCAGGAGGTATATAGATTTTCTTGAGGGGGTAGAGAAAGATGATTTATCCTTACCCTTTATTTTCTGGGTGGAAGAGAAATACTTGCAGAGTTGTATTCCACCCGATGCAAAACTGCTTTTTAAGCAGAATGGTGATGTTTTGCTGTTTTTTTCAAGAGAAACACATCTCTTCTTTCAGATACTTAAAGAAGGGAAACCTTATTACAGGATTACAATGTTCCCCCAGGAATATATTTTGCGGTGTTTTGAAAACTCAATTTCTGATGTTTCCTCGTTGAAAAACCGGAACATTAAGGGGGGATTTTAAATAGATGACCAGCGATTTTAAAAGCATAACAAGTGTTCATTCAAGAAAGAGAAAGTAAGTGAAACTCTGTAACCCTAAAGATTTTTATTATCCTGACAAAGAAAAGTTCAAAGAACTTCATCTTACAGGATACAAAGATAAATCTCTATCCGGCTTTAATGTGAAAAATAAGATATGGCTCGAGAGAAGGAAGAAACTTTCTATAGAAACAAGACTTCAGCCATATAGATTGTTTGGTCTTCTAAACTGGTTGAACAAAGATACTGAAAAGAAGCTGGACTATCTTGACCTTCAACTCCTTGACACACTAACAGGTATAATGGGTGAGAAATACATTAGCATATTACCAAAGAAAAAGTGGGAAAGGATGGTTATGCTATATCTAAACGATAATTGTATAAGAAAGATAAATAAGAATCTCTCCTGGAAAATGGGTGATATAGTTATGTATGTGGCTGCCACTATATTGAGAGAGATAAAAGAAGTTGTTTTGCGTTTACATTATAATGGACTCTATTTCCTCGTAATCAATGCTCAATATGATTCAATCATTGAAGCAAAGATGAAACTTGCACGAACGAGTATCTATTTTTCCAGTGGATATCAAGTAACAGGCATTGGACTTGAGTTAAAGGATGAGAGATTTTATCCATACTCCTATCCACTGACCAGGATATGGGGAGCTGTTGCGGAAACTCGAATAGTAAAAGTTGCCCCTATTACACAAGAGGTTGAATGGGTAAATGTATTTGTATGTGGCGAATTTTGTGAGAAGATAGATGGAGAACTCCTAAAGTTTATCCTGGATGGGTGAAATTGGGAATTGTTAAACGGATAGAACTTTTTTGACTTCAGGAACCTCTTTCTTGATATTTGCTTCGACATTATTTTTGAGTGTCATAGCTGCCATTGGACAGCCCCTGCAGGCACCAGTTAGTTTTACCTTAACGATACCGTCTTCGCTTACTGAAACGAGTTGTATATCTCCACCGTCGGCTTGTATGAAGGGTTTGATTTTCTTTATGACTTTTTCGACATTTTCCTTTAGCATTACCTTAAACTCCTTTCATTTTATGATGGACTCATTGGGATTTTCTCATCCGCAAATGATTTAAGTGTTTTGGAGAGGATTTTATGCTTTGTTTCCTTCATTTTTACCGAGTCAAGTACAAGGTATTTTACTTCGATGACAATTCCCCTTTCACTCAAATCTTTAAGTAATACTGTGAACTTTGAGCCGATATTCTGCGTTTCCTTAATACATTTTTCTGCAACTTGAATTGCCCTGTCAATCTTCTCTTTTGAAACATTGTAGGGAAGTGTTATATTAAAAACATCCCATCTTGCAATGATTTTTTGTTCTTCTGGAACAAATTTTTTCCTGACCAAAGGAATTTGATTAATCGTATATGAAACTCTCAGAAGCAGAAAAGTTACAATGAAGCCCAGACTTGCCGAGATTATGTGGTCTAAGTTTCTAAGAGATACAAAGGTCAATAGGACTAAGAGAAGGAAGACCCTGATACCCGAATAAAGTCTTCTAAGAGAGAAAGAAGAAACTGACAGCTGATGTAGCCCCAATTCTATAAGAGCTACCACCAACCAGAAAACTGTCCAGATGATTTGTGAATTTAGAAAAACGGAGAATGAATTTTCCAATTGACCTGAAATACCGAAAAGCAGCAAGAAAGTACTTTCTCCCGAAATAATGAAAAGTAGTATCAGAAATGGTGTAAAATTCCTTGCTATTCCTCTTTTTCCGAATGGGCTTTTCTCCACAAGTATCTCTATGAAGTATGTTAGTACCCGAGCGAGGGATGCAAAAATCAAGATAGTAACTATAAACAATAGATACAGATAAAGGTTATTATTTACCTTAAAAAAGTCTATAATAATAGTCATCTTTTACCTCACACAGTTTCTTCCATCCTGTTTTGCTCTATAGAGCGCTTCATCTGCCTTTTTTATCAATGTATCTTTTCCCTCGGCATCGAGTGGAAAGGAAGAGCAGCCAATACTTACGGTCACAGGGTATATGCGTTCCTTCAATATTAGCGGTCTTTTTTCTATTAGTATCCTCAGTTTTTCTGCAACCGCCGTCACTCCTTCTTTCGCAGTCCCGGACAGTATAATTATAAACTCCTCTCCACCATAACGAGCAAAAAAGTCAATTTCTCGAATGTTCTTGCTGACAACAGTGGATATATGTTTGAGTACTTCATCGCCTAATTGATGCCCATAGTTGTCATTGAATTGCTTAAATAGGTCTATGTCGAATAGCATAAGGGAAAAGGGATTTCCATTTCTTTTGGAGCGCTGTAACTCTTTTGTTAGGTTATCTTGGAAATGCTTGTGATTGAATGCGCCTGTCAGGCCATCCCTTACAGACAGAGCTTTTGTTTCCTCATATAACTTCGCCTTTTCCAGTGCCACGGAAATAAGGTTTGCAAGAAAGATAACCGGCTCCTTTTTCTTAAGTGAGAACTGTCCAGGATTTCTACTCATCAAAACCAGTTCTCCCGAGACTTCTTCATCTTTGTGTAGTGGGACTCCTATAAAGGATTTAAAACCGTTAAATTTTCCTTCATTTTTCGAGAAATATGGTGTCTTTATCCTCTTTGCCTTGATCAGAATTTGATTGTTTTCTATAACTAACCCTGCAAGAGAGGCGTTGCGTGATACCTGCATATTCGTTAAGTAGTTGAATTCCTTATCAGGAAATACTCTGTATATTATTGGAGTTTTTTTGTCGCATAGAATGAGCACAAGAAGATCGAATTCAAAACCCTGCGGAGCAATACTCATCAAAACATCGAGGACTTCATCCCTTTCCAAACTCTGACTGAGCCTTTTTGCTATCTCGTGCAGGGCAGAGTATCTGCTTGCCTCCCATTGAGCCCAAAAAAGACTTTTGAATAGCAGTAATGTGGAAACTATAAGATTTGAAAAAACCTTAAGTTTCTCTTTTGTTTTCCAGTCGAATTTGTTCTCTTCTTTGCTATCGCAAACTAATATCCCTATGAGTTCGTTTTCCTGGATAAGCGGAAGCATTATGAAAGACCTGATATTCTCATCTTTTGAGTAGTATTCAAGACTGGTTGATTCTACCAAGAACTGATTATTCAAAAGAGGTTCTTTTTCTTTTATGAGCCAGGTATATGGTCCCGATATTCGTGAGATTACAGCTTTTTTATTTATATAAGCACTGTGCGATTTTATCCGAAACAGAAAAAAAGTTTGCCTTGCTTCTTCTTTTAAGAATATTGCAGAGGTGTGATAATCACCTGTTTCGAAAAGTGCATTCAAAACTGGTTCAATTAGTTCTACCATTTTTTCTTTTGCAATGAAATCATAACCTTCTTTTTTGCTTTTCAAAGTTTTCAGGAGTTCTTTTCTGTCGGTTGTATTTGCTGGAGTTGAAAGGACACTCGTAGCCGTCTGGATTTCTTTGAGTTTCTTTTCAATATCCTTCTTTTTTCTTTTTAGCCTGACAACAAAAAAGGAAAGTAGAATTGAAGAGACCGCAAGTGAAAAGAGGGACAGGAAAAACGGAATGTTCAGCATGTGAAGGTGAAAAGAAGAAGAGAGTTCAAGAATTAATATAACTGCTAACCCGGAGTATACTGCTAACATATCGGATTTTAATGCAATAATGATAACCAGAAAGATATACAAGGTAGAAAACATGGACTGACTCAATCCGCCTGTCATCTGAACAGAGAAATTAGAAAGCAAGATAAGTGGTGGAACCCACAGCAATTTGTTAATGCGAAGGTCAAACCTTAATATAATATACGAAAGGAATAAGAATAGAACCGAAGTTGAAATGGCTACAGGGATTGTTGTCCTGCCTGGGGTATGAAGGAATCGGGCGAGAAGACTGAAGACAGTGATAGTTGAAAGAACAAGGAAGTAGGAGACAAGAAAAAGGATTTTCCTCATATTATTCTGGTGGAAAGTAGAAAACACTACACATTAAGCAAGTGGCCTTTTTCCATAATCATCACATCATCGATATAGAGGGTTGGAAACTTGATTATTCCATCAAGATGAATCGAAGATTCCGTAAGTCCGCCTATAGTGCTATTGTCACCGAATGCTACGTGAAGTGTTCCCATTACTTTTTCATCTTCCAGAATATTACCAGAGATTTCTGCTTTCTCATTTGTCCCCATTCCGAGTTCTGCGACATTACGACCGGTTTTTCCTGCTTTATCCAGTATCTTTTTCAGTTTTTTTGCTTCTTCTCCACCACTGACATCTGAGACATAGCCTTTCGTTATCTTCACTTTTACTTGTTCGGTCAGGGCTCCTATACCAGCAAAAGAGCCGTCGAATATAATGGTCCCATCTGTTTTTTCTTCCATCGGAGATATATATGCTTCACCTGCAGGCAGATTGCTAAAACTTCCAGGCTTATGAATTATCCCGGTATCTGCATGACCTCCTCTATTCCCAAGAAAAAAGCTGACATCAGAACCATTATCTGTTTTGATTCTTGCACTTGTTGCTTTGGAGAGGATGTTTGCCAATTTTTGTGTACGCTCTGAAATTTTCTTGTAATCGGCAAGCATTCCGCGCAGAAGTATATCTTCAGTTACTCCAGGAAGCGTTGCTATTCTTACTCCAGACAGGCTTGCTTCCATTCTTGCACGTGTATGGGAGATGGATTTCGAGGTTGGTGCGATTATGGCATCAACATTTTTCATTATGTGTGTAACTGCAAAAGGAGGCTCGCTTCCATGAATCTCTCTTTCAATAATTTCCACCAAAATGGTTTCCTTCGCTCTTTTTTTTCCTGCTTCAAAGAATGCATAAGCGATTTTTCTTGAAGGCTCATCTCCGATAATCAAAAGTGTTTCATCCTTTTTTACTCCGAGACATTGAGCTATTGCGATATCACAGGCTTTTAATAATTTATCCATTATCCCTCCTGCATATTTTCTCAAATCTTCTTTTAGTTTTTTTCATTTGAGCATAAACATAGCATTTCAGTCGCTGTAAGTCAAGAAAAAACGGATTTTGCATCTCATTTAATCTTTAGTTATTTTGCTGAAGAAAATTGTTCAAAAAGTTCTTGACATTTTCCAATTAAGGAAGTAATATTTTACCAACACGAAAAGGAGGTCTTATGAGAAGATTTCTTCTGTTAATTTTTCCATTCCTTTTTATTTCTTTGTCTCTAAGTGCAAACTGGGTAAGTTTTGGAGGATTTGAAGGACAGGGGCCGGAAATAAAGGTTTTACAGGATAGAGGAACGAGCATTACAGTGGAATTTAAGCTTCAGGGTTATGCAGTTGAACAGAAGGATGTTAACGGAACACCTTGCTCAAAGATTATTCTCCCGGGAGAAG
>Ga0307376_10000391_pt1 | contig 55614 bp, 49 predicted proteins | sample TR2MG_FD_202536 | JGI IMG/M metagenome (GOLD analysis project Ga0307376, IMG submission 202536) | Soil microbial communities from Risofladan, Vaasa, Finland - TR-2 | ecosystem: Environmental > Terrestrial > Soil > Coastal area > Acid sulfate soil | place: Finland: Risofladan, Vaasa | collected...
TAGGAATCGGGCTGTCAGAGTACATCGGCCTAACTGTTTTTATCAAGTACTCACCGAAGTCAGCAAAAATTCTCCAATCCCGATTTTCATTGGCTCTGGATAGTGTGGATTGATTGACATTTTGCTTAATACCAAGATGGTAGAGTTTGTTTTTGTGTGCCTTCAGACATAAACAAATATCTCTTAATGAGTTCCTTGAGGTTAATTGGCCAAAGAATAGTTGAATAAACTGATTCCAACAGTTTAAATCTCTGACGCGATGGTCTCCTTTGTAGCGAGAAACACACTTTTCAAACTCATACTTATTGACAAACTGAAGTATCTGAGCAAAGACATACTTACCTGAATTCATAATTTTGCACTTAAAAGGTGCAAAACTACAGGTCAAATCAAATCAAAAAATCAAAGAACGCTTATATTAATTTTATTATCAGTGTTTTATACAAATATTTAAAAAGTTAACGCATCACTACTAATCAGATAACTTAAATCTGCTCATAAATTACATTTTTCAGAGCATCCTCGAGATTTTTAAAAATAAAGTTAAATCCTGTTTCTAATATTTTTTTTGAAGATACCCGACTGCCTTTTGTGACAACATCAGACATCTGACCAAGTGCAGCATTTAGAAAAAACGCAGGAAAATGAGGATGAAAGAAAGGCTTGTTCAATGACTTTGCCAGAGACTTCATAAACTCAGTTTGTGTAACATGCTGAGACGATACTGCATTATAGGCACCTTTCATAGTATCATCTTTGATTGCTTTAAGATAAATTTTGCATAAATCTTGAATGTGTATCCATGGCATGAATTGCTTTCCGGTGCCTATTACCGGGAAAATCCCAAAAGCTGCTGGTTTCAGTAACTTTGCCATAGCGCTATCACTCTTTTCAAGTACTACTGCTGTTCTGATCTTGATAGTGCGTATCCCAATTTTTCCGAACTGATCGGCAGCTTCTTCCCATAGTCTGCAGGTAGTGCCAAGAAAATCTTCAGATGGCGGATCATCTTCATGGAATATTTTATCGGATGTGATTGAACCATAGTATCCAATAGCTGAGGCTGAGATGAAGGCTTTCATTTTGAAGTTGTTCTCACTTATTACCCTGTAAAGCAAGTTGGCTGAATCGACCCGGCTGGTGAGTATCTCATGCTTCCTCTTTTTTGTCCATCTTTTTTCTCCAATATTTGCTCCAGCAAGATGGATGATATAATCAATCCCCTCAAATAATAAAGGGTCAATAATTTTCTTATCAGGATCCCATCTGTATACTCTCACTTTGCCAAACTGGTCCGCTCTCCTTGACAGGTGTGACACATTATAACCTTCTGATAACAAGGCAGATGTGAGATATCTGCCAACCAGACCACTTCCACCTGTAATCAAAACGGAGGATTCCTTTTTATTACTGACATAAGATTGATTTTCAGGAATGAATTCGTTGTTTGGTTCCATATTTTGACAAAACCCTCAGGTTTTGATTTTAAGATTATGATGTAATTTAACGTGATTGTTGTGACATCTTTGCAAAATTAGATAAAAATTACCTTAAATTTAGACTATTACGGGACGGAAAATTAAAAAGATATTGACATCTTTGTGTCCTTAAAAAATTTATGTTTTAGTTGACGACAAAGAATTTAAAGAAATCAATTGTATAATCAGTAATGAAAGAAAAAGCTATGAAAGATGCAGTTGCTATATTATGTGCCGGAGGACCGGCACCTGGCATTAATACAGTAATAAGTGCAGTTACTAAAATATTTTTGCAGAATGGGTACACCGTACTTGGATTGAATGGTGGCTATAAATCATTATTTGCTGATGAACCTGCTTATGATTATCTCGATTTCGAATTTGCTGATCAGATATATAGCCGAGGAGGTTCTGCCCTTAAAATGAGCAGGCACAAGCCCAAAGATGATGAGTTTAAAGTAGATTTTTTTAAAAAGAATAATGTTAAACTTTTAGTAACTATTGGAGGTGATGATACCGCTTCAACTGCAAACCGTCTGACAAAATACCTTATGGAACAAAAGATGAATGTAAAGAACATCCACGTTCCTAAAACTATTGATAATGACCTGCCGCTTCCTGAAGGAACTCCGACGTTCGGATACCATTCTGCAAAGGAGGAAGGGGTTCGTCTGGCAACCACTATTTATGAAGATGCCCGAACAAGCGGAAACTGGTTTGTGGTTTCTGCCATGGGACGTGAAGCCGGTCACCTGGCATTTGGAATTGGTACTGCCTGTCATTACCCGATGATTATTATTCCTGAGATATTTAATAAGACTAAAATAACCTTTGATAAAATTACCAGGTTGGTTATTTCCTCTATGGTAAAAAGAAGGCTTCTGGGAATTGATTATGGAGTTGCGATTATCTCTGAAGGAGTTTTCCATTTCATGAGTGAAAAGGAAATTATTGAGACTGGAGTTAATTTCACATATGATGATCATGGTCACCCTGAACTGGGTAATGTTAGTAAATCACACATTTTTAATATGCTTACACAGCAGGCTCTTAAGAAGCTGAGAATAAACGTAAAATCACGACCTGAGGAGATGGGTTATGAATTAAGATGCTGCCGCCCCATTGCATATGATCTGAACTATGCTACCAGGCTTGGTCTGGGTGTTTACATGTTATTCAAAGAGGGAATAACCGGCTGTATGGTTACAGTAGACAGAACAGGCGATATTTTACCATTATACCTTAAGGATGTTGAAGATGAAAATGGAAAAGTAAAGCCAAGACTTGTCAATGTTAATACAGAGAAAGTACAACTTATATACAGGAACAACCTGCATTATATAACCAAGTCCGATTACAGGGGAGCAAAGAAATATGTAGAGAATCCGGAAGAATTTGATTTCTTTAAGATTTTGGAATGGGATGAAAATTCCTGGTTCTGATTGAAATTAGAAAATTATGTAAAAAGGGATGAATTTATTCATTCCTTTTTTGTATTGTAATATTTAATGCAAAAACCGTTTCATTGTTTTTTTCGCTGTTTTAATTTAATTTTATAAACAATTCAGATTCGTTCATTCTAACAATATTAGAACTATGGCAACTCAAAAATCAACAAAAGGGATAATTGCTATTCTTACTGGAGGTGGAGATGTTCCCGGTCTTAATCCCGCAATACGAGCAGTTACAATCCGTGCAAACAGGGAAGGATACAAAGTTATTGGATTGCGAAGAGGATGGGCTGGAATAGCCGAATTAATCAGAGATAGCAAAGCAGACAATAGCAATAACTATCAGATACTTACAGATGATATTGTTAATAAAGCAGGCCGCACCGGTGGGACATTTTTACACACATCAAGAACAAGACCCAGCCATATGGCTAAAACAAGTGTCCCGGATCATCTTAAAGATTCATATAATGATGAAATAAACGATCTTACTCCTGACATAATTAAAAACCTTGAATGGCTAGGGATTGATTATCTTATTCCAATAGGTGGTGATGATACTCTCAGTTATGGAGTTCATCTCTACAAAAAAGGGGTAAATGTTGTTGCAATACCAAAAACAATGGATAATGATGTGCCAGGAACTGATTACTGTATCGGTTTTAGCACTTGTGTTACCCGTACCATAAATATGACAAACAGTTTGAGGACATCTGCAGGATCACATGAGAGAATACTGGTCCTTGAAGTATTCGGAAGGTATGCAGGATTTACAGCTATGCTTCCAACAATGGCAGGTGCGGCTAATAGGTGTGTTATACCTGAATATGAATTTGATATTGATTTGCTTACAAAACTTTTAGTGGAAGACAGAAATCAAAATCCGAGCAAATATTCTGTTGTTCTTGTTTCGGAAGGAGCTATGTTTAAAGGTGGACAGATGATCTTTTCTGATAGTGAGAGAGATGCTTATGGCCATGCGAAACTGGGCGGTATTGGAGACCTGGTCTCCGCAAAGCTTAAGGAGATTTCAGGAAAATATAATAAAGGAAAATCAATAAATGTAATTACCCAGAAACTTGGTTATATGGTACGGGGAGGTGATCCTGATGCTCTCGATTCGATAGTTCCGATGGCTTATGGAAACCTGGCCCTGGATTTAATTCTTAAAGGTGTACATGGGCGAATTGTAGTTCTTAAAAACGGAAGATATAATAATCTTCCAATTGATGTTGTTACTTCAACTAAGAAAATTGTCAAAGTTTCAGATTTTTACAATATTGAACGATTAAGACCTTACTACCATAGTTTTGAAAATAAACCATTCCTGCTAATGGCTTCTGATGGTTAATTAACTATGAAAAGCTTATTATTCTCCAAATTTTCTTTCTCAAGAAGAAAGGGTTATTAAGTATTTGATAATTAGCATGTGAAACGAGTTATTTTAGTCCAGCCTATAAATTCTTAAATAGGTTTTTTCTCCATGTTATTACCTTCCGGAACAAATTTATTTACTTTTGTTCAAAATTTTTTGCATTTGAAAAGGGGAATAATATTAAAATCTACAGGAAGCAATTATAAGGTACTAAGTGCTGAAGGCGTTATCATTAATTGTTCCATTAAGGGGAAGCTCAGGATTAAAACATTACGAACCACAAATCCAATTGCAGTGGGAGATAACGTATTGTTTGTAATGGAATCAAAAACAAAAAAAGGCATAATCTATGAAGTTCAGGATCGCAAAAATTACATTTTAAGAAAATCTTCAAATCTTTCAAAGCAGTCCCAGATTATTGCAGCAAATATTGATCAGGTATTTCTTATGATCAGCATTATTCTGCCAGAGACACCAATCGAATTTATTGATCGATTTTTAATTACTGCTGAAGCTTACAGGGTACCAGCAAAAATTATTATTAATAAAACCGATCTTTATGGCGATGAAGAGGTCGAAAGAATGGAATATCTTGATTTTATGTATAGTAAAATTGGATATGAATGTATTCGGCTATCTTTATCTGATGGGACAAATCTTGAAGCACTTAAGCATCTGATGAAGGATAAAATCAGCCTGGTCTCAGGGAACTCTGGTGTTGGTAAAACAACCCTGTTAAACTCATTTAACCCTTCTTTGAAATTAAAAACAGCTCAAATTTCATATTATCATAAACAGGGAAAACATATCACAACATTTCCGGAGATGCATCAGATGCCCTTTGGGGGATTTGTTATTGATACTCCGGGAATAAGAGGCTTTGGTGTTGTTGATATGGATCGCAATGAAATTTACCATTTTTTCCCCGAAATATTCAGAAAATCAAAAGAATGCAGGTTCAATAATTGTCTTCATCTCGACGAACCGGGGTGTGAAGTAAGAGCTGCTGTTGAAAAGGGTGATATAGATTTTTTACGTTACAGAAGTTATCTGAATATTATGGAAGGAGATAACAGGAAGTACAGATAAAGGAAGGAGAAGTTTGAATTGAATTTTTGATTGGAAAGAATAAAGTGCGAAAAAAGATATCTAAAATAAATTCAGACACGCTAAGTAATCCAGGCATTCCAAAATTTTAATAATTATAAACTATCTTTATAAGCTGTGGTACAAAAACAAATTTACAGATGAAAAGAGTCCTTATTATTGTATATTCTGCATTTATAATAATAATGATTGCTAATTACATCTATTATAAGAGCTTATATAATAAGCAAATAAATTATATTATTGTATTGCTTGACCGCCAGGTACAGATTGTTGGTCTTTCTGTCGATAATACTAATAACGGGTTTATCAGTGATTTGAATCAAATAAATTTTTCGGGTGACCTAACAAAGTTTTTTACAGATGCTAATGAAAGATCCCGTGCTATCGAAAGAATGAAGCTTTTTTTCACAAAGTATCAGGATTTTGTTATTGGAATTAAATTATACGATAATAGTAAAAATGAGTTCACTTTAAAAAAGGATTCAGAAAGTGAAACTGGTGAATGGCTTGAGCAGCCTTTTATCCTTCATAGCCAGGCTGAAATATTGACTATTGAAAATCTTGTTCTGGAAAACCGGAAGTTTAATTATTATCTACCGGTAATAAACACAACTAACGATAAAATAATTGGAAACATTGTCGTAACAGTTGATTATGAGAAATATTTTTCTGAGATCTTCTCAGTGTTTAACCTTGAAGATTATCAATGGCAATGGGTAGTAAGTGACTCAGGAGTAATAGTCTATAATAATCATAACGGTAAGATTGAATATTCCCAGTTGGAAACTATTACTGATGGAATTGCTGACGGATCAGTTGGCAATTACGTTCATAAAGCAAATATTGCGGGGAAGACTAAAGAGATAATTTCGTCTTATTATTCTACTCAACTTCTTCAAAGGGAGCTGGGTGTTGTCTTTTCTGCCCCGACAGATTTTTTTCAGAAATACATTATCAGAAACTCCCTCTTTATTGTTATTGGAACATTATTTCTTATTCAGATAATGATATATATTTTTTGGAGGTATTTTAAAACACAAAAATCGGAAATAAGCCGTTTACAGACATCTGAAGAGACGTTATTTAAACTTATTGAGGAGATGCCGGTTGGAGTGATTATTCATAATAAGAACAGAGAAATAATAAAAGCTAATAAAGTTGCAGCTAGCCAATATTCATATTCTAGCGAAAAAGATATGATTGGCAAAATCTTTCCTGAATCATCACTGCCCGATGATAGTGATTATTTTTCAAAAAATCTTGGAAGTTCATTTAATCCCGATCAGTTTGTAATAATTAAAAAGGAAATAGGAGAGATTGTACTTTATAAAAACAGCATACCAGTTATATTCATGGCCGAAGAGGCTAATATGGTGATTCTTATTGATGTAACATTGCTTGAATCGGCACGTAAACAAGAAGCAAAAGCAAACGTTGCAAAATCAGAGTTTCTTGCCAGGATGAGTTATGAAATAAGAACCCCGCTGAATGGAATTATTGGTATGACAGATGTTCTTAATAAATATAACCTAACAAAAGAAGTTAAAGAGATTATAGGGTTACTGAACCGATCAACAGAAGTGCTTTTAAAAATCATTAATGACATACTTGATTTTTCGAAAATAGAATCAGGTAAAATGATACTTGATGAGATTCCTTTTAATATAAGAGATGAGATTAATTTTTGTATAGATCTTGCCATGACAAATATTCAGGAGAATAACCTGAAGCTGATTTACAAAATTGACAATAACATCCCGGAAAATATTATTGGTGACCCTTACAGACTTAGACAGATCCTGACCAATCTTATTAACAATGCTATCACAAATACTGAAAGCGGAGAGATAAGACTCAAATGTAAGTTAATTAATAACATTGATGGGATAATAACTATTGGTTTTGAATTGCTTGATACCGGACGAAGTTTTGATAAGGCTTCCCTGAAAAAAATATTTGGTGATTTTGTAAATATTGAGTCGAAGCTTGTAAGATCAAATGATGAATCAAGTTTTGGAACAATTTTATCGAAACAACTGATAGAATTAATGGGAGGTGAGTTGTCGGCTGTAAGTCCCTCTGGTATTTTGGATGACATGGGCACTAAAGTGTCGTTTTCTTTGGTTACATATTCCAATGACAGACATGTAAAAAATCTTACTTTTGACAACGTTACAACGTTTGATAAGATTAAAACACTCGTTATTTCAGGGAATCAAAACAGGGATGAAGAAATCCTGGGGGCATTACATCAACTTGGACTTAGTGTGACCATAACTACCTACATGAAGTCAACAGTTAACCAGATAAAGGCCAATGTGAAAATTCAGGATGATAAGTATAATCTTGTTATAATATTTGATGATAGTGAACTTAACGGGTTTGATGTTGCAAAGAAAATATGGGAAAATAAGCTTTCAGATAATTTTATCATGCTAATGATAAGTTCGAATGATAAGAAAGGTAATTATCTGAATTGTATTACGATGGGAATAGATCATTATCTTATTAAACCTTTTAATATAAGCGATCTACAGGTTATTATAAACAACAGTTTTCCCCTTCTTGAGGACCCTTCTTCTGTTGAAATTACTACGGTAAGAAGCAATCTGAAGATTTTGGTTATAGAGGATAATAAAATGAACCAAAAAGTACTTGGAACAATGCTTAATAATATGGGGTATTATTATGATTTTGCTGATGACGGATATTCAGGATATCTTCAGTCTAAAATAAAAAAATATGATTTGATTTTTATGGATCTTATTATGCCTGAAATGGATGGTTTCGAATCGGCACAAAAGATACTTGAATATGATAATACTAATTTAATTGTTGCTTTTACAGCGGATAATATGCCTGAATCAAAAAGAAAAGCTGAATTATCAGGAATTAAAGATTTTATCTCTAAACCTGTAAGAATAGAAGAGCTTAAAAGACTCTTTGCCAAATATTTTAAAAGGTGAAACACCATCAAACTGCAAGATCCCGGTTAATCCATAATTATTAAGTTCATGGTTTTGAAAAGAATTAGTGTTGAAAGATTTCTTGATCTTGCAGAAACTTTACCAGTTATTGATGTCAGATCACCATCAGAATTTAGTAAAGGACACATACCAAAGTCAGTAAATATTCCGCTTTTTAATGATAAGGAGCGAGAGGCTGTTGGAATAAAATATAAAAAAGATGGACGAATACCAGCAATTGTTAATGGGTTAGAACGTATTGGTCCTTCAATTTCCTCTAAACTGACAGAAGCTCTGAAGATTGCAGAGAATAATAAACTTCTGGTACATTGCTGGAGAGGAGGTATGAGGTCGGAAGCTATGGCATGGCTGTTTTCATTAGGAGACATCAAAACTCAAATACTGGAGGGAGGTTATAAATCATATCGTAATTATATTCTTGAAAGCCTTTCTGAAAAGAGGAAAATGATTGTCCTGGGAGGAATGACAGGTAGCAGTAAGACCCATATTATTAGGTACTTAAAGCAGTTAGGCCAGCAGGTTATCGATCTTGAAGGGCTTGCAAGCCATAAAGGTTCTGCATTCGGATCTCTCGGACAACTGCCTCAACCATCGACCGAACAATTTGCAAATTTACTCTTTGATGAGTGGAAGAAAATAGACAAAACTCTTCCGTTGTGGATTGAGGATGAAAGCCTGAATATTGGTTCAGTCTTTATTCCAGACAATTTTTATTTAAATATGCAAAATTCTCCAGCTGTTGTACTATTGATGGGTATTAAAACAAGATTAACAAGACTGTTGGAAGAATATTCAATATACCCCCCGGAATCTCTTAAAGCTTCTATATTAAAGATAAGCAAGCGCCTTGGAGGAGATAATACCAGGGATGCCATTCATGCAGTTGAAACAGGTGATTTTGCTAAGGCAATCGAGATTACACTTACATATTATGATAAAGCATATCTCTTCGGACTTAAGAAAAAAGATAGTAATAAAATACTTTATGTTAAGACTGAGACTAATGATATAGAAACAAATGCGCGTAAAATTCTTGATGTTTCCCGCAAGATAACCTGGTAGTGGGACAGAATTATTGTAGGGTTACTTCAGATGCTTCAACCCATTTATACACTTTATCGGATCGTTTAAGGGAATCATCTGTTTTAATAGAACAAAGCTCTCCTTTTCTGGCAGTCTCAGTCACTTTAAGGTCAACACGGATCTCACTTGTAATGTATTCGACAACGCCTGTTGTAGGACCTGTAATTAATATATGATCTCCTTTATTCAGATCACCGTTTTCCAGCTTTATTTCGGCAACATTAAGTTTTGTGAAGTAGTTGGTTATTTTTCCGACATAGATCTTTCTTTTGGTTGCGCTGGATCCATAGTTAGCGTTCCATTCCCCTAACTTCTGCCCCAGGTAATAACCATTCCAGAAACCTCTGTTAAATACTGTTGAAAGCCTTTTTCTCCAGGTTTCAGTTTTTGCTTTGCTGAATGTTCCGTTTTCAATTGCCCTTATGGCTTCATCATAACACGATGTAACTTCTTTAACATACTCAGGCGAGCGTGCTCTTCCTTCAATCTTAAGAACTCTTACACCAGCCTCAATCAGTTTATCAATAAATCCAATTGTGCAAAGGTCTTTTGGAGACATAATATATTCATTATCAATCTCCAGTTCAAATCCTGACTCTTTCCCTGAGACAAGATACGATTTCCGGCATGTTTGATAACATTCACCCCTGTTTGCTGATTTATTATTTTCGTGCAGACTTAAATAGCATTTCCCTGAAACAGCCATGCATAAAGCACCGTGTGCAAACAATTCAATTTTAATAAGTTCTCCCGAGGGGCCCCTAATATCCTGCTTATTGATACTATTATAAATATATTTGATCTGGTCGAGGTTTAGCTCCCTGGCTAGAACCGCAACATCAGCCCATTGAGAATAGAATTTCAGTGCTTCAGTATTTGTGATATTTAATTGTGTGGAAAGATGAACTTCTATTCCTGATGCATAAGCATAGTTGATTACAGAAAGGTCTGAAGCAATAACAGCAGATATTCCACTCTCCACAGCTGTATCGATTATTTGGTGCATCTGTTCAATCTCGTTGTCAAATACAACTACATTAACAGTAATATAGCTTTTAAGACTATTTTCATAACAGATTGAAGCAATCTTGCGAAGGTCATCGAGGGAAAAATTGTTAGAAGAAGCAGCTCTCATATTGAGTTGTTCAGCGCCGAAGTACACTGAATCAGCACCTCCTTGAATTGCAGCCATCAGCGATTCATAAGATCCTGCAGGAGCCATTATCTCAATATCGTTCCTTTTCATTTAAGGCTGTAAATATAGCAATTAGATTTTGTCCTTATTTATAATAATTCTAATGCAGGAACCTTTTCCGACTTCCGAATTCCTTATGAAGATCCGTCCGTTATGATAATCCTCTATTATCCGTTTTGCAAGTGACAGACCAAGTCCCCATCCTCTATGTTTGGTTGTGAATCCAGGATTGAATATTTTTTTTATTGCTGATTTTGGAATACCCTTACCAGTATCTGATATATCAATCAATGCATTTTTTTCAGTATCTGAAATGCCGATATTAATTTCGCCTTTTCCTTCCATTGCATCTATCGCATTTTTTAATACATTCTCAATTACCCATTCAAAAAGAGCAGAGTTTACCGGGATAACAACTTTCTTATCCTTGTTATAATTAATATTGAACCTGACCTTGGAGGATGTTCTTAGTTTCAAATAATCAATTGTACGAGTAATTATTTCTATGATATTATCGTTTGTTAGGGCAGGTGTTGATCCTATTCTTGAAAATCTTTCTGTTACTTTTTCAAGTCTTTTAACATCTATTGCGAGTTCTTTAGTAATTGATATATCAGGATATTTTTGTTGTAGTATCTCTATCCAGCCGGCAAGAGATGAAGTTGGTGTCCCAAGTTGATGAGCAGTCTCTTTTGACATACCAACCCACACCTGGTTATGTTCAGCTTTTTGAGAAGAACTAAATGCCAGATAAGAGACAAGAACAAACAGGATAATTATTCCCAGTTGTATATATGGGTAAAAAATAAGCATTGTAAGTATAATACTGTCTTTATAGTAGATAAGATTAAAGTGATTATTTCCCAGGGTAATGACAATTGGATTGTTTTTCTCCTTTATTTTGTTCAGGGTTTTTTCAAAATATCTAGGATCCTTAATCTTTTCAGAATCAAAATTCCTATAACCTATAATGCTATCAGATTCATCTGTAAGAATAACAGGTACGGTGTTGTTATTATCAATGATTGACGAGAGAAAATCAATATTTTGATTAGTATCTGATAGAGATAAAAGCTTTGTGGCTTCTGCCCATAACTCAACATTTTCCCGCTCCTCAATCTTTAACTTCTTTACAAGGTTTCTTGTATATATAAGTGACCCTAAGCCTATAAATACTGCAAAAAGAAGTAAAAATAACTTCCCTAAAGTTTTATGCCGATAAATAATCACTTTATTATTGTGTCTGTTAAAGGTTAAATTTTTTTATATCATTCTGTCATAGCAATAAATCACTTCTTTTTTAACAGATTCTTAAAAATGCCATCCTTTTTCACAACAGTAGTATCAGGTGTAGTCTTTATCCTATCCTCCTCTCCCCATGTTATTCTGAATCGAGGTTTATCAGAAGGTTTCGGATTTGCTGCAGAATCATTTTTAAACCAACCATATTCCTGATTCAAAATTGTTTTAAGGGTCTGCCTTTCCGATTTAATATTGTTTTTTATCTCATTGCCTACAGCTTTAACGTCATAACTTACTTTCACCTCATCTCCTTGATTTTCAATTTTTAATAAAAATGATGTACGGCCGAGTCCATCATCCTCGACAACACCAAACTCGGTTATATTACTTTTATTTTTTTTCCTTTTCTTGCTCAGCATCTCTGATAAGAGCATCTTAATATGATATTCATAATCATTATTGAAGCTGTGTTTCCCGTTTACTGTAAGATCAGCTGCTGACGATTTTACATCCATTTGAGGGATATGAAGAATATTATTCCTTATAAAAAAATCATTTTCAAGCTTCTCAAAATTAATATTTTCCAGTTCTGATAGCTCAATAAATTTTGAAAGTTGTTTTACAGGATCAAAATTTATCAGGGCCCCCTTTTCCAATAAATATTTACCTTCTGCAGTAATAGATTTTATTTGAGGATTCAATAAGGAATCCATTGGAAGAAGAAGTGACAATGACCCTGATAGTGAACCAGCAAGATTGTCTGCTATCAGAAAGTCCTGCCCGAAATTATGAAAGGTTTTAAAGGCTTTATTTACATCAATATCAGTAACATTAATATTCCCTCGTGCAATAAGTGATTTACTATAATCCTGTACTATGAAACCATTGACAGAAATAGTTCCGTTTAATGATTCCATATTCAACGATTTAAAAGTTAACAATTTTGGTTTATAGTTTAGATTACCCTTAATTTCAGATGATGAGAATGTTTTATATGTCATACTATCAATTTTGAAATTGATGTCTAACAAAACATCTCCAGGGAGAATAAATGCCGTTTTATCAGTTGGCTGTATATTTGATGGAGCAGTATTTTTAAGGAAAACTTCAGGGATTAACCTGTCAAACGAAACATTCGCAAGTGCTGTCATCTTGACAGGCCTTCCAGTAAGCCATTCAGGTAAATTTCTGAATTCTCCATCTATTTTTATTCTCTGTCCCTTATAAGTTAGTTGCAAATTATCAGCCTTAACAGAGTTTGAAATATGGAGATTCCCATTAATTTGTGTGAAAAGCATGCTATCATTTTTAAATCCAATGCTGAAAGAGTTAAATTTCAGATTCGCTTGTGGATACAGGTCAATAATTTCGGATAGGGAATATTTTAATTTATGGGAAATTGTTTTTACAATCTTGGTATCAAAATCAACAAAGCCTTCTGCCGTTGATATATTCTGTATGCCGAAAAACTCCTTAAGCTCTCCCGGGTAAACCCTTCCATTCAATTGCAATGTAACATTTGGTTGGTCAAACCTTGTTATCGTAAACGATCCGGAATAATTTGCCGATCCAAGTTTCGCTTCTAAATTATTGATAGAGACAGAACTGGTTTCAGGAAGATTTTTAGAGCCGTTTGAAAAATGTCCGGTAAATGAAAGTTTGTTAATGGAGAGATCTGATTTTCCATAGGAAATATGACCATCTTTTAGAAATGTGTTTATTTCAATATGAGGATTTGATGTTCTGGATAATAGTCCTTTGATTTGGCAATCAATAATTAATGTTCCTGATGGATCATATTCTGAAACTAAATCCAGGTATTTCTTAGGCAGATAGGCCCTGATCTTTGAGAGATCAAGATTGTTGCCGGTTATATTAAGATCAAGTAAATTATCAGAGGAAACAGATCCATTCAACCTGAAGTCGTAATTTTCTATTTGTAATGTCCCCTTTTCGAATAATACTCCACTTTCAGAGCTTTGAAGACTTACATTTATTTCTGTGTCAATGGGTTTAATAATTCTGGAATTGTAGAGATGAACACTGTCAATCTGCATGGAAGCTATCGCAGTGAAATCAATATTTTTTTCTGAAATCCTGCTTTTCAATCGTCCAGACATAATAAATCCATTTATACTAAACCTGGTTGCAAGATTGTTATAACATGCCTTAATATCTGTCAGGTTTATCCGTTCCAGATTAATACTGAATTCAGTGTTTGCGGAACTTTTATTTTTTGCCTGGATATCATAATTAACAAGCCCAGCTGTGTCGGTATAAATATTTATTATTCCGTCTTTGATTCCAATACTTTCAATATTATAGATTCCATTATAAATATCAGTAATACTGAACTCTATTGATACAAATCTTGCTGCCAACAGGGTGTCGGTATTTATTCCTGTGAATGATCCATAATTAAAATTCGAAGTTGAACGGATGAGGACATCTTTTAACTTAAGAGAGGCTTTTGGGAATTTTCTCAGGAACGATAATCTGAAAGAGCCTACTTCAAGTTTTGTTTGAATATTCTTATTGAGCGATTTAAGAATAATGTCAGCTACTCTGTCCTGCAGGAAGAATGAGGTTGAGAAAAGTAATACTGAAACTGTTATGATCAGTATAACTAATATATTAAATATTTTCAAAACAAGTTTCATGCAGCAGAAAGAAGTATCTGTTAAGATTTAAAAAACCAACAGACAAAGTTAATTCATTTACCATAATATGTTTCTATATATTCAACACTTAAGCTCCTTCAGAAATTTTGAGATTACTTATTAGAAACAGAAGATGGATAAGTTGTCAAACTTAATTTATCAAAATTTCATCTATATTATTTGAGCAGGAAAGTCAGGTCATCAGATGGACCAAGCTCAACGGGTTTAATTCCCTTTTTAAAAATTCTGATTTTCCGGGGGCCGACAAGTTTTAGATCTTTATTCTCAAGAACCAACATTGTACCTTCACGGAGTCCTGCAACAAAAATACCCTGATTGAGCTCGATAAATTCCTCAATTCTTTGTTCTCTGGTTTCTCCTGCATGTCGTTCCGGGTTTGCATCCAGATAATGCGGATTTATTTGGAAAGGGATTAGATTTAAAGCTTTAAAAGAATCAGGTTCAACCACAGCCATGTCGTTGGTGGTTCTGATTGTGGGACAAGCCATGTTTGACCCTGCGCTCCAACCAATATATGGAGTTCCTTCAATAACCTTTTCTCGGATAACGTCTATTAGTCCATTATCCTTTATCATCTTCAGAAGATTCCAGGTATTCCCGCCTCCAATTACTATTGCAGCTGCATTTTTTATTGCAGATTTTGGGTCATGAAACCTATGGATAGATATTACTTCATGACCAATTTCCTGGAACCTTTCTGAAACTTTTTCTTCATAAGCATCAAAAGAGAATGTCACAGCAGCAAATGGGATAAATACTGCAGTGACTTTATCTGGTCCCAGAAACGCCTTTATATTTTTTTTGGGATAGTCAAGGTAAGGTTCTCCAGGATTGGTAGAATTACTGATTAGTAATAGTCTCATATGTAGCTATTTATAGTGTTGAGTGACTAAAGTGCCCAGAGGGCATAAAGTTATTATCATTATGTTATACGTCTTCATTTTAACTTCAGTCACTCTAAACTTAAGTTCACTTTAAGTACTAAATAAAGTTAAATCCCTGATATTATGATTTTCAGGTATATTATTTACATAAAAAGTATTGAAAGTGTTATTTAAAATATTAAATAAAAGGACTTTACCACTTAATACCTCACCTGTTTCAGTAATTATCTTAATAACTTCGTTTGCCATGTATGTTCCAGTAATCCCAGGCAAAACACCAAGTAATCCAACATCGGCAGGAAGAGGATTTTTATCTTTTTTATTAACAGCTGATGCATTATAGCACCTGTAGGTTGGCCCTCCTTTATAATTGAAAACAGAAACTACACCCTCATATTTGTATATGGCACCATGTACCATTGGTATATTATGGATAACACAGGCATCGTTAATTATATACCTAGATTCCAGGTTATCTGTGGCATCTACGACTAGATCGAAGTTTTTTAAAATATTCAGTGCATTAGATTTATCAAGCCGTAGATTGAATATATTAAATTCTCCATATGAGTTAAGATTTTCAAGACGGTTTTTTGCGATAATGGATTTGAGTTTTCCTACATCAACAGATCCATATAAGACTTGTCTTTGAAGATTTGTTTCATCAACGAGGTCAAATTCAACAATGGAAATCTTACCGACTCCCGCTGCGGCAAGATATTGAAGAACAGGGCATCCAAGTCCGCCGGCGCCTATAACAACAACTTTGGCCAGTTTAAGTTTTTCCTGACCTGTAGTCCCTATTTCAGGGATAATGATCTGTCTGTTATATCGCCTTATTTCACTGGGAGATAATATATTGTCTTCCATTTGTGTACTTCATTGTGCTAACTGCAAATATACATTGTAATGGAGAGTAATCAAAATAAACAGCAGAGACGGGCATATTGCCCGTCTCTGCTAAAAACAGTAAAGTCTGATATTAGTCGTTAAATGTAAATGCAACTCCTATTTCAAAGGGATAGAGGTCATATCCTCCAGGCCCTTTGCCGTTATTGAATAAAGGAGTCATATAATAAGTACCATAAATCTGAAAATTTTGATATCCGATGCGCGCTGTTGCACCGGCCCTAAGCATATTTAAACTGAAGTCTCCGTTTGATTTTACCTTCTGTCCTCCATCTTCAAATACCATTTTTGTATGAGATTTTATTTTTATTGCTCCAATAGGTCCAGCTGCGAAATTAAGACTATGGTTATCTACCGGGAGCTGAAATTCCAGCATAAAGGGCAGAGTAAGATATAATGTTGCAAGCTTTGATTTTTCAAGTGAAGCACCAGGACCGGGATCCAACTCAATTATTTCGATAGCTCCCTTTTCAATATTGTTATTTCCGTCAAATTTGTAGTTATTCCAGTTAAGGCCCAGGCCGGTTACAAAGCCAATATGTCTCGTAAGTCCCAAGCTTAATTGTGAAAAGTTAATGTTGAAATTGACCGATTTTCCTGAATGAATAGACATGTATTCAATGTCAGCAGGCAATACGAGACTCTTATCAGAAGTTAGATAGTTATTAAATCCTAATTCAAAACCAGACCAGTGTCCTTTAAACCTGGTTCTTCTTCTGGAACGATTACCTTCTCTGTCATCCTGATACCAATCACCTTCATCATTATACCTTTCAAAATTATATTTTCGACCCTCAAGAGATTCAAGTATACTTAGTCCTCTGTCTTTTAGTCTGATATTAACTGATGAGTCACTATCCTCAATACTTAAAAGATTGTCTCCAATAGTAACTTTCGTATTTTCGTCTTTGTTTACAGCGGCTTTCTGATTTTCTCTGCTCTGGCTTTCTGCAGATAATTCCTGACTGAAACCCTGCGATAAAAATGCTGTGAGCAATAAAATTATTCCTATCTTTTTCATCATTTTAATTTATTTTAATGGTATAATAGTCTGCCCCGTTTAACGGGATAATCCACATGTTGTTAATTTTTATATGATTGCTCATTTGAGATGTTAAACATGCGGATTTCATGACTGTAATTTAAATTTTAAACTGCTTTCAAATGTGGGACGGAGAGAGGTATAAAAAAGTTACGGAAGGAGCTCACTTTTTTTAACAGGGGCATTAAATTTCAGGATTTTTGAACTGAAATAGATTGATCTTAACTCTCCATTCTCATCGTTATTCATATCCAGAGCCATCTGCCATCCAAGCAATTTATTTAGTCCCGCAACACCTGCTTCTGCAATTTCATAACCTTTTAACGGACTCTCTGGTGATGTGTTATTCTTGAGAATCCTTTCACGGAAAGTTTTTGCAATGAACCTGCTTATATTACTTCTTTCATCATCATATTCAGGAGTAATGTAGAACGAATTGGATGCAATTAGTATATTATTAATAGTAACATCTTTTAAAATGATTTCAGTATTAACAGGGATCTTTTGGAATGCAATTTTTGGATTTTCCGGATTCCTGATTAATGTATCGTCTGGTATTGAAACTGCTGTATCAGATATAGGAAGAACTGAATTAATATTCTGTTCTGCGGAGAGTAATTTATCTCTTTTATTAATGATGAGATTTGGTACGTTTCCTGTTATTATTTTATCTGGTACTTGGTTAACCGATGGTTGCTGTATTATACTGTCAACCAAAGTATTAGTCGCCATATTATTAATATTTTCCGGAAGGGATCGTGGTATTGTCAGAAAAGTTATAATGATAAGTGCTATTGTGGCTGCTGCACTTAAACCGATGGCTGAAAATCTTATAATATTTTGTTGAACTGTTCTTTTGAGTAAATATTTCTTAAGCTTATAATTAATATCTATTGGGGAAAGTCTGGTTTTCTGAATAAGTTCAAAAATCCTCTTCTTTTCAGAATCCTTATTAATAATCTCAAGAAGTTCGATTCGTTGTTCAGCAGAGATATCGTTTTCAAGGCAGGCCACACACAGGTATTCAAACTGTGATTTGGAAAGATCGTCAGTTGATTTTTTTAACTGGTTTTTATTAGGGAATATATTTACCGATGGTTTAAGATTGATTGCAGCTAATTCATCAAATTCCACATTAAGATCCGGGTTTGCATTAAGAAAAAGTTTAAGCTCCTCAACCTGTTGATGATTGAGATTGCCGTCGAGCCAATCAATAAGCCATATTTCATAATTTGATCTGTCGATATGCATAGCTATAATACTGTTTCAATTTTACCGATATAACTTTTTAGTGCCAGTCTGCCCCTGTATATATTAATTTTCACCTGTGCTTCGGTTTGACCCGTAATATCTCCAATTTCCTTATAGCTGTATCCTTCATAATCGCGAAGCATAACTGAAGTCTTCTGCTGTTCCGGAAGTCGCTCGATAGCCGCATGAAGGATCTCATTTAAGTCATTGTATTGTGACTCATTAATAAGAGAGTCTTCATAAGATTCCTCAAGTGTTGTCATTCTTTTTTCCTTCCGAATGATGTCAATCATTCCCCGATAGGCAGTTGAGAACAACCATGACTTCACAACAGGATATTCTATCTCAGAAACATGTATCCACAACTTTTCATAGCTGTCCTGCACGATATCGTTGGATCTGTTTTCATCCTTTAAATTGCCCCGGATAAAACGATATACAGAATCGGCATATTCCTCGACTGATTTGTTATATTCCTTAACTGTCATAAATAGGGTTCCGATGCTATGACGGAAAGATCGCTGAAAATGTTACAACAAAATTACAATTTATCCATGATCCGCTTTAAATATTTTTGTATTTTGATAAATTATTGTTTCTTTTAGATAGGTAAATCAGAAAAGCAACATGAATGAGCTTCAAATATCTTTTCATAAACATATTTTTGTTACTTTTTTAGGAGGAATATGTCTCTTATCACAAACCTGCAAACAGGAAACTAAAAATGCCAAAGAGAAAAAACCTAATATTGTTTTTTTACTGGCCGATGACCTAAGGTGGAATTCTCTCGGTTGTATGGGAAACCCAATTCTTCAGACTAATAATATTGATGAACTTTCCAGAAATGGGATAAGATTTAATAATGCCTTTGTAACAACCTCAATCTGTATGGTCAGCAGGGCGACTTTGTTGACCGGCCAATACATGAGCCGACATAAGATTAATGAATTTGGCATTCCTCTCAGTGAAGAGGCTTTTCAGCAGACTTATCCTGCTATTTTAAGAAATGCAGGATACTGGACTGGGTTTGTCGGGAAATATGGAATCGGGAACATCAGGGAAAGTGATTTTGATTACAGCACTTCATACGAACAAAAACACTGGTTTCCCGATGGGGAGGGTGATTCAATTCATGTTACCGAAAGAAATGCAAGGGATGCATTGGAATTCTTAACAAGAAGACCAAAAGATAAACCATTTTCACTCTCTGTCAGTTTTTTTGCCACCCACGCACAGGATAATCACCCTGATCAATACAGGTACCAGCCGGAAAGTGACAAGTACTACAAAGACGATATCATCCCGGTACCGGTTACTGCTTCAGATACTTTTTTCTATTCACTCCCCTATTTTCTCTCCACCGAAGCAAATGAAGGACGAATACGCTGGCACTGGCGATTTGATACTCCGGGAAAATATCAGAAGTATATGAAAGCTTATTATCGGATGTTAACGGAGCTTGATTTGGCTGTTGGACGAATAGTTACAGAACTAAAAAATCAGGGGGTCTACGAAAATACTCTGATAATCTTTATGGGGGATAATGGTTATTTTCATGGGGAGCATGGTCTTGCGGATAAGTGGTATCCATATGAGGAATCAATAAGGGTCCCGCTAATAGTTCATGATCCCCGTCTTTCGATTGAGAATGGAAATATTGAAGTTGATGAATTTGTACTGAATATTGATATTGCACCTACTATTTTAGCAGCTGCAAGTCAGACTATACCAGAACGAATGCAGGGGGAGGATCTTTCCAGATTATATCTGACAAAAAAAAGGCCTGAATGGAGACAAGACTTTTATTATGAGCATCCTTTTATTACAAACGAAAGCCGGATTCCAAGTTCAGAAGCATTAGTCTCACATTCTGACAAATATATTTATTGGCCTCATTATAAGTACGAAGAGTATTTCGACCTGGTAGACGATCCGTTCGAAAAACATAATGGGATCAATGACCCGGAATACCAGGAGAAGATTCAGAATATGAAAAAGCGGTTTACAGAATTAAAGAAAATGGCGTTATAGGGATGTGATATGACACATCCCTGCACAAGTCAAAAAGTAGTAATATTGTCATAAATAATAAAAATCAGAATTCATGAAAAATTTGTCACGCAGATCTTTTGTCACAAAAACAACTGCAGCAGCAGCAGGGGTATTTATATTACCAGGATTAGCCCGTTGTAAGGGAGACGGGAAACTTAATATTGCTGTAATAGGCGTCGGGGGACGCGGAAAAGCGAACTGGAATGCATGTAAGGATGAAAATATTGTTGCCTTATGTGATGTCAGTGAGACAGCTGCAGCAGAAGGTTTCAAAACCTTCCCAGAGGCTAAAAGATATAAAGATTTTCGCGTTATGTTCGATAAGATGGCCAATAAGATTGATGCGGTATTAGTATCAACTCCTGACCATACTCATTTTGCTGCTGCAATGGCGGCAATGCAACTGGGTAAACATGTGCATGTTGAAAAACCTCTTGCACATAATATCTGGCAACTTCGGACACTGCGTAAAGCCGCTCAGCACTACAATGTAATTACCCAGATGGGAAACCAGGGACATGCTACTAATGGTATACGTCAAATAAAGGAATGGTATGAGGCAGGCATATTAGGAGATGTCAAGGAAGTGGTAGCCTGGTTTAATGGACCTGATTTTGACCCTAAAGGATATTTTCTTAAACCGGATAACTATCCTCCTCTCGAAGAACCTATACCTGCTGGTCTGGATTGGGATCTATGGTTAGGACCTGCGGCAAACAGGCCATATAGTCATTTTTATCTTCCACGCTTCTGGAGAGGCTGGTTTGATTTTGGTAATGGACAACTGGGAGACTGGGCTTGCCATACACTCGATGCTCCATTCTGGTCCCTTGATCTCGGAATGCCGGTTTCTGTTGACTGCTCAGAACGGACTCCTTCTCCTGACGGATTTGTTGCTGATAAATCCATTCTGACTTTTAAATTTGAAGCACGCGGTAACAAACCTCCTGTGACATTATATTGGCATGAAGGAGGTTTAAAACCTGAAAATCGCCCGGAATGGGGACTTGAAGAATTACCAGATTCAGGAATGATAATGATTGGCGATAAAGTTTCTTTAATGACGGGAGGACGTCCTAACAGGCCAAAGCTGCTTCTACCAGAGGAAGAATGGAAACAATTTACTGAAAACATGCCACTACAAACTATTCCCCGTGTTCAGGAAGAAGCCCCTCAGGCTGAATGGCTTGCAGCTATAAAAGGAGTGGGAGAGATGCCTGGTTCAAATTTTGAGTATTCTGCCCGGTTGACAGAGATGGCATCATTAGGTGTTATGTCGCAACGATTAAATACAAGGATTGAATATGACGCTGTAAACTTGCAGGTGACAAATCATCCGGAATTTGATGTTTTCATTAAAGAGCCTGTACGCCAGGGCTGGGCATATGGAGAAGATCTTTGGAAATGATTCTGTATAATTTGTAGGGATGCTTCGCGATCAATTCCTACAATAACTGCAAAAAATCTATTAAGGGAGATGAAATCATCATTATCCAATAATATGTGTATTTCACTATTTGGAATAATAGGATCTTCATTTTATTTACACGCTCAGAAAATCCCCAATGTGATATTTGTTTTAGCCGATGAATGGCGTGCACAGTCTGTAGGCTATAACGGAAACATGGATATTATAACCCCAAACCTTGATAAGCTCGCTGGAGAGAGTTTAAGCCTCTTTAACACCATTTCCTGTTGTCCGGTGAGTTGTCCATACCGGGGCAGCCTTCTTACAGGACAATATCCCCTTACAACCGGGGTTTTTATGAATGATGTTCAATTGAATCCTGAATCCAGGACCCTCTCAAAAGTCTTCAGGGAGGCAGGATACAAAACAGCTTTCATCGGGAAATGGCATCTTGACGGTCATGGCCGGAGTTCATTCATCCCAGCTGAGCGCAGACAGGGATTTGAATACTGGAAGGTCCTGGAATGTACACACGATTACAATAACTCCTATTATTGGGATAATGAGGATAATAAGAAGAAATGGGATGGATATGATGCTTATGCCCAGACAGCGGATGCTATAAATTATATTAATGAAACAAGTAAAAGTAATAAACCATTTTTGCTTATCTTATCTTGGGGTCCACCACACACGCCATTTGAAACTGCTCCTGAGAGTTGTAAAGAATTATACCGTGGAATGACATTGAATAATCGTGGAAATGTTCCGGTTGAAGAATCAGATAAAACAAAAAATGATCTGGTTGGATACTATGGACACATCACTGCGTTGGATAGCTGTATTGGGGCATTGCAGGATGCTGTGCGTAATGCCGGAATTGAGGAAAACACTGTTTTCGTTTTTACTTCAGATCATGGAGCTATGGTTAATTCGCATGGCTATATGCATAAGCAGAGACCATATGAAGAGTCGATACATGTTCCATTTCTTTTGAAATACCCGGCTATTCTTGGCAGGGAAGGAAAGAGGTTGGATATGCTATTTAATACACCTGACATTATGCCTACTTTATTGGGCTTATGCGAACTTTCAATTCCAAATTCAGTTGAGGGAGATGATAAATCGCAGGTGCTACTGGGAAGAAAAACAGACACAACAACTGAGGTACTTATCGCATGTTATCAACCATTTGGACAATGGGCAAGGAATAATGGAGGAAAAGAATATCGGGGAGTACGAACAAAAAGATACACTTACGTCAGGGATCTTACCGGACCATGGCTTCTGTTTGATAATGAAAAAGACCCCTGGCAGATGAATAATCTTATCAATCAGCCTGGGTATGATGATATTCAAATGGAACTTAATCACAAATTAAATAATCTGCTCCAAAAGTCAAATGACAAATTTCTCCCAGGAATAGAATATATCAAAAAATGGAAGTATGTTGTTGATGAAACAGAAACCATACCCTATAGAACAATAAATTACCAGGGGCTGACCATTACTGAATAAGCATACATCGCGATTAACACCTGCACGAGATTTTCTTTATTTCTGTAAATTTTTAAATACTCTGGAACAAAATCAATTCTTGATTGTTTCTTGAAAAGTATTTACAAACAATTTTTCACTTTAAGGAAACAATGATCACATTAACAGTATTGATGCTATATATATTAACAAGAAAACTTGTTATTTATATTTTATCATTGACAAAAATGTAGTAGGGATGGGTTGAGCCCCATCCCTACAAAATGTATATTTCAAGAATTTTTTCTGAATTTATTTAGCCTGGTATACCCTGACCCAGTCTACTTCCATAGAATTCATTCCATTTATAGGCTTATCCAGGCCACCTGCAAGAAGAACGTACATAGGCTCCTGTGGAACATCATTTGTCTGGGTAAATACCACCGTATCATTAATTTTCCATACAAGTTTGTCAGAAGTCCATTCAAGGGTATAAATGAAGAACTCCTTTGAATACCTGGAACCAATTGATGTTTTTGACGATTTATCAACAGCCGGAAAATAGTCAAACCACACTTTCCCATTTGATGTACGGCAAATGTCAATGTGAGGAGTTATTTTATCAGAAAGCAACCAAAAAGCACTTTTTGCATCTGGGTTTCCAAGCTTGATTTTTGCAGTAAATACACCATATTTTTGCCTGAAACTTTTACCGGAATTAATTAGGCCGGATGTGTAACTGAATTCTTTTGTTGTAAAACCGTTAGCTGCCGACCATACTTTACCGTTGACCTTCTGAGATTTAGTAATAATCTTGAGAATGCTGTTGCGGAGTTCGAAATTTTCTTTTTCCGTATATGCCTGAAGATCAGATTCTACGGAATATCTGTCTTTTAATAATTTATCGCCCCAGTAGTAGTTTGTAAGCCACTTTTTTGAGTCAAGGATATCGCTGTCAAACTCATCATTAAAAACCAATTCCTTGCTTTTCAGAATGTTGAACTTATTGGAATCTCTTACCTTGAAATACCAGATAATATCATCACTTTTCTTAAGTTTATCATATTCCTGGACCTCCTTAAATAAGTCTGTCTTTTCAAATCTCTTTTTGTCAAGAAGATATTCTTTCTTATCCTTGAACTCTGACGATGCAATGTACTCTTTAAGTTCATTATATCTTGCAAGGCGTGCAGAGCCTTCAGTGTTAAGATAATTGGCATACTCTTTCGAGGACTTGAATTTGTAAAATTCTTTAATATCTGGACTTCCCTTAAGTCTTTTATATTCAAGCAGTTTTTTATATTCTTCAGTATCCTTGAAAGTTATTGGTTTCATGTTCTTTTTTGCAAGGAATTCCGGAGATTTTACCAGTTTATCTAGCTCTTCATATCTTTGTACTGTTCTCGATTTTGAAGTCTCATCCTGTTTACCTGATTTTAAAAATGATTTGATTTCCGGCTCGGTTTTGAGAGCGTTGTATTCAACAAATAACCGGTATTCATCCTGATCTTTAAAGGTTATTGGCTTCATTTTTTGCTTCCCTTTGAATTCCGCAGACTGGATAAATTGTTCCAGTTTTTCAAAATCACTTATTTTGTCTGAGCCTTCCATCTCTTTAAACCTTTTCAGAATATTCCCTGAAATTGTTTTATAATAGAGAACAATATCCTTTGCTTTTTTAAGAGATAAATACTCTTTCTCTTTTGAGGATTCTTCAGAATTCTTATACTGAAGAGATTCGATCTCTTTCCTTTTCTGCAAGAAATCAGAAGAATTTACTAATTCATTCAGCTCATTGTATCTTGCCAACTGATCAGAATCTGAAAAGACATTTAGTTTCTCATATTCAGTAATTAACGCCTTTTCAGCCTGCTCAATTTTTGAAGTCGATGGGATCATTCCCAGTAGAAGCTTGAGACTTGCCATTGTAAAATTGGTTTATGTACAACTGATAAAGATAAAAAATCTTTCTAAAATAATTGATTTCGATTATTTAATTATTTGTTTTAAAGGTTTTGAGTACGCTTTATTAATAAAATTGAGAACTAATTATGCAACTTTTTTCCTTATACTCTACAAGGTAATGGGTCATACGAAAAACATGTATTTTACAATATTATTGTACTACATGAGATCTTTACCATTTATACCTGTGGTAGTATGTTACGGGTAAAGCATAGAAGTTATGAAAAATTATTATTTCATTTCTATCGTTTAGGGTTAAGGTATTTTAGCAAATAAATTGAAAACCAGACATTTAATTCTTTAAAAAGAATAAGGGGGGAAAAATATTAAAAAAAAATTGGAAATTAAATTTTTACGTTTTACCTTTGACTAACCGTTCAATCAAAAAACGGATTTTATTACATTAATTTATTGAATGAGCGTTTAGTCATAAAAATATGTCACCTAGAACACCCAAACAATTTGAAGATATAAGGGAAGAGAAAAAAAACCTTATTATGAATGTTGCTCTGGAACATTTTGCAAAAGAAGGTTATCATAATACAACGATTAGCCATATTGCGAAGCATGCAGGAATTTCAAAAGGACTGATGTATAATTATTTTGAAAGCAAAGAAGATCTGCTTTCAGAGATAATCAACAGGTCAATGGATGAAATTTCTCAGTACTTTGATCCTGACAGGGATGGATACCTGACTGAAGATGAATTTGATATGTTCATAAGAAAGCTCTTCTATATTCTCAGGGAAAAGCTCTCCTTCTGGCGTCTCTTTTACCAGTTTCTAATGCAAAAAGATGTCAGGGAGCAGTTTTTAAAGAAACATATTGGTCCTGTTAACACTGTAGAGACAATTTATTCGAATAGCAGCAGCCCGTTCCTTACTACTATGACAAAGATGTTAAGTGATTATTTTATGAGGAAGAAGGAGAGAAAACCGGTTGCGTATGACCCGATTCTTGACCTGAACATGTTCATTTATACAATTGAAGGTTTTGGAATGGTTACTGTTTATATGGATGAAGTAGATGAAAAATACTACAATAAAACGATAGATAGAATTATTGAACTTTATAAATAAATTAACAATGAAACGAATTATAATTGCAGCTCTTTTAATTCTACTTCTGTCAGGAAGCAGGTCAGATATCTTGGCTCAGACCCTGTCAGCGTCTGATATTGTAAAAAAAGCTGACGATAAATTTAATGGTGAGAAATCAAGTTTGATGGTTATGTCAATGACAATAATCCGTCCTACCTGGGAGCGCTCAGTTGAATTTAAAAATTGGTCTATGGGAAAGGATTATGCACTTACTCTGATTACTGCACCAGCAAGGGATATAGGACAGAGTTTTCTGAAGAGGGGGACCGAAATGTGGAATTGGAACCCTTCAATAAACAGGCTTATAAAACTCCCCCCTTCAATGATGTCCCAGGGCTGGATGGGATCTGATTATACCAACGATGATATTCTTAAGGAATCCTCTGTAGTTAATGACTATACACATAAAATTGAGGCGGAGGAGATTATTGAAGGGCGTCAATGTTATCGTATCCGGATGGATGCCAAAGAGGATGCAGCTGTTATCTGGGGTCATCAGATCCGTTGGATTGATAAAAAGGATTTTCTCTTCCTTAGGGGGGAACTATATGATGAAGACGGAATTTTAGTCAGGACTGAAACAGGCTCAGATATCAAAACAATGGATGGAAGAGTTATCCCGACCAGGATTGCCCTGATGCCCGCTGATGAGCCTGGAAACAAGACTATTCTTCTAATCACTGAGATTAAATTCAACATTCCGATACAGGAGAGTTTCTTTTCTCAGCAAAATATGAAAAATGTAAGATAAGGCGGAAGACAGAAGCAATTAGAAAGACATTTTTATAAGATTATGAGTATGCATTCAACTTATTGAATATGATGGTGGCGTTTAAAAAGAAAATCAAATAAGTGAGAGGTAACAAGTTTTGTTATAATGCTCTCCGGTCTTATTAATTACACATACTCAACTTTAGCAATTATGAAGAGTTATAAAATGGCATGGCGCAATCTCTGGAGAAACAGGAGAAGAACAATTATTACAGTTGCTTCTGTCTTTTTTGCGGTATTTTTTGCGCTTATAATGAGATCAATACAACTAGGAACCTACGACTATATGTTTAAAAATATGATTGAGTCATATTCGGGATATATCCAGGTACAGAACGAGGAGTTCTGGGAAGACAGGATTGTTGATAATGCAATAGAATTTCCAGGTGAGATTAGAAAGAAAATGCTTGAGATCCCCAATGTAAAAGAAATCATTCCAAGGTTTGAATCATTTGCACTTGCTTCATCCGGGTCAAGAACAAAGGGCGTGATGGTAATGGGGATTGATCCTGAAAAAGAGAAACTGCTTTCAGATGTACAAAGGAAGCTTATTAAATACAGATTATCTGATAATGCAGTAGAGGAACTGAAAAAAGAAGATATCCCTGAAGATGTAAAAAAGAATCTGGAATTATTCAAGGGATTTACATATGCTAGCGATAGAACTATCTGCATTGAATTGGGAATTAAGGAACGTGATTCAGGTTTGGTTATGCCTATGATAAGGAAGCATGCATTGGTAGAAAATGGGTATATTGAAATTGGAAAACCAGGAGCACTCGTAGGTGATCGTCTGGCAACCTATCTGGGCCTTTCAAAGGGAGATTCAATAGTACTAATAAGCCAGGGTTACCATGGTGTATCAGCTGCCGGTATTTACCAGGTCGAAGGAATTTTACATCTTCCGGCACCTGACATTGACAGTCGGATTGTCTATCTGCCAGTCGATATTTGTCAGGAACTATATTCAGCACCAGGATTACTGACATCAGTGGTTTTACATATTGACAAAAACGATGATACTTCAATTGACCAGACCCTTTCAAGCCTCGACTCAAAACTGGATGAACCTTACCGTGTACTTGGCTGGAAAGAGATGAACGAGACAATCGTTAACCAGATGGATGCAGATAATAAAAGCGGTATGATAATGATTGGAATACTTTACCTGGTAATTGCTTTCGGGGTTTTCGGCACTGTACTTATGATGACGGCTGAAAGAAGAAGAGAGTTTGGGGTTCTCGTTTCAATTGGTATGCAAAAGACTAAACTGGCAGCAGTTATGGTATATGAGATGATTTTTATAGGATTGCTTGGCATACTTGCAGGTATAGCAGTCGCTTTGCCTTCAATAATATACGGATATTATCATCCTATAAGGTTTTCAAGCAATATGGCCAGAATGTGGGAAGATTATGGATTTGAACCTGTAATGGCCTTTATGTGGATAGATAAGTACTTCCTTTGGCAGTCTGTGGTGGTGGGAATAATTGTTATTGTTGCAGTTCTCTATCCTGTAAGGAAGATTATTAAATTAAAAGAAGTTAACGCCCTCAAGGCATAAATTACAAAACAATGATAACAAAAACAGCCTGGAAGAATGTTTGGCGTAGCAAGGTAAGGAGCCTGGTAGTAATTTCCTCCGTTGCCGTGGGGATATTTGCAGGCGTTTTCTCGGTGGCAGTGATGGAAGGAGCTATGGCACAGCGACTTGACGATGCCCTGAATGATGAACTCTCACATATTCAAATTGCCAACAAGAATTTCAGGGCGAACAATGATCTTGCATGCTTTATGGAGAATACAGATGAAATGAAGCAAAAGATCATGACTCTTGATGAAGTGAGATCTGTATCTGACAGGATTATCGTGGTCGGTATGGCCAACTCTGCTACAAAAAGTAGTGGTGTTCAGATAAACGGCATCAATCCGGATGAAGAAAAGCATGTTCTGGAGCTCGACAGGAAGCTTAAACCCGGTACTGGCAATTATCTTGATAAATCAGGAAGATCAAATATGGCCTACATTGGAGAGGATCTGGCAAAAGAGCTGAATATAATCAGGTATTCAGTGACTAAGGAAGTAATAGATAGCCTGAGAGTAAGAGATGTACCGCAGAAGGTCATTAATAAACTTGAACCCTCCCTTGAAGTAAGGTTTAAAAATGAAAAAGCATTCAACAGGGAGCTGAAGAAAGTAATTTCCAAAGAGGAAGAAACCAAGTACGGATATATCATAAAAGAGGAATCACAGACTTATCGTGAGAACTCAAGAATGCTCCTTACTTTCATAGATAAGGATAATTACCAGACAGGGGCTGTATTCAGGATCGCCGGATTATTTGATATTCCAAATAAGATGTTTGAAAGTTCTCAGGTATTTGTACTGAAAGATGATCTTCAAAGACTAACTGGATTATCTGATGGAGAAGAACATATAATAACCATCAGGTTAAAGGATGTCAGCAGCACCCGTGTTGTTACGGATAAACTAAAAGAGATGTTTCCGGAAATGGAAGTTCTCAACTGGCGTGAGATACAGCCTGATCTTGCAATGATGGAAGAATTGGCAGGTATCATGTATGGTATGTTCATGGGAATAATTCTTGCAGCATTGGCTTTCGGAATTGTCAACACAATGTTGATGGTGGTCCTTGAAAGAACAAAGGAACTGGGAATGCTTGCAGCTATAGGGATGAACAGAAAAAAGATCTTCAGGATGATCATGTCAGAATCAGTTTTTCTTTCACTTGTTGGTGGCGTATTTGGTATGATTTTCAGTAAGATAGTAATTACTCTCACAGCGAAACACGGGATAAATTTTTCAGGGTACAAGGAAGGATTCGAGGCAATGGGATATTCAGCGCATATATATCCCCATATTGGGAATGATTTTTTTGTCATCGTAACTTTCCTGATAATTATTACCGGGATACTTTCAGCAATATATCCGGCACTGAAGGCTCTTAAGCTAGATCCGGCAGATGCTCTCAGAACAGAATAAGAAATATTTAATAAATATACAATCATGAAAGTGCTTGAATTAAAGAATGTACACAAGATCTATAGCTCAACCCATGTGGAGGTACATGCTGTAAACGGTGTTGATCTTGAATTTGAATCGGGAGAATTTGCTGCCATTGTAGGTCCTTCAGGTTCAGGAAAAACAACTCTTTTGAATATGATCGGGGGTCTGGATAAGCCCTCTCAGGGACAGATTCTGATTGACGGTACAGATCTCTCGACACTTAAACCTTCAAAAGTGATAGATTTCAGGATGAGGCATATAGGCTTTATTTTTCAATCGTACAACCTAATTCCGGTTCTTACAGCCAGTGAGAATATTGAGTTTATTATGAATCTTCAAAAGTGGCCAAAAGAAAAGAGAAATAACAGGACCATGGAATTGCTTAAGTCAGTGGGTCTGGCCGACAGGATCAAAAGCCGACCAGCCGAGCTCTCTGGCGGACAGCAACAGCGGATTGCTGTTGCAAGAGCCCTTGCCTCCAAACCCAAATTTATTCTTGCCGATGAACCAACAGCTAACCTCGATTCCAAATCGACTCAGTCTTTGCTGGAAATTATGGAGAAACTTAACCGTGATGAGAATATTACTTTCATCTTTTCAACTCACGATGCACGAGTTATGCAAAAAGCCAGAAGAGTTATAACTCTAGAGGATGGGAAAGTTGTTTCAGATGAAAGAAGAGCATAACTTATTAACTAATTCCCCAGAATGAAAAGGGTTTTAATATTGATCACCTGTTACATTTTATCGAACACACTATCTCTATCTCAAGACAAAAAGGATTTTACCCTTAACGGTTATCTTACCTCGATGCAAAGTGTAACATTTGATACACTTAAGGGTGATTTTATTAATGATAATCTAATTCATAACCGACTCAATTTTAAGGGTTATTTGGGAACCCACCTGTCAATGGCAGTTGAATTACGTAACAGGATCTTTACAGGTGATATGGTTAGAATGAATTCAGATTATCCTGAACTTATTGGAAATGACCAGGGATGGCTCGACCTGTCATGGAATATTATGGATGAGAAGTCATTTCTTATAAATACTACTATCGACCGCTACTGGTTAGATTTAAATTATGATAAGTTGCAGGTCAGGATAGGCAGACAACGAATTAACTGGGGTCAAACTCTTGTCTGGAATCCGAATGATATTTTCAATGCATATTCATTTTTTGATATTGATTATCCTGAAAGGCCTGGAGGTGATGCTGTAAGAATTCAGTATTTCCCAGGATTTACCTCATCAGTTGAATTTGCTGTTAAGGCTGACAACGAAGGTGATATTACAGCAGCAGGTCTTTTCAGATTTAATAAATGGGGCTATGACCTCCAGTTTCTTGCAGGTTATGTTAATAGTGAAGATTGGGTCGCCGGAACAGGGTGGTCAGGTGCTTTTGGAAGCATTTCATTCAGGGGAGAGTTTTCATGGTTTCAGCCTGTTAAGCATTTTTCTGATTCTGCCGGTGTTGGCCTGTTTACTATCGGAATAGATAAGATATTAAAAGATAATTCAATGATTCAGCTGCAGGCAATGTATTGTAATGATCCTCTCGACCTGACTGACTTTAATTCTTTTTATTCTGGAAATATGTCGGCAAAGGATCTTGCTTTTTCAAGGTTCTCCCTATTCGGGCAATTCAGTTATGCAGTTCATCCATTAGTCACTATGAGCATTTCAGGAATGTGGTTCCCCGATCTAAAAGGCTATTTTGCAGGTCCGTCAGTTGAATACTCAATTGCAGAAAACTTAGATTTTTCAATTATATGGCAGCATTTTAAAAGCCATATGGGAGATGAAAAGATAAGAGTGAATCTGGGATTTATGAGGCTGAAGTACAGTTTCTAGATTTTTTCTACTTTTACACCATTACTTAAAAACTTAATTATGGCTCTGGTGCATGAATTTGAAAATAGCGGTAACTGGTTATTTAAGAGAAGGAGCTGGCTCCCGGTGTTTATGATACTTGCAGGTATCATTATGCTGTACCTGGGTAACCGACAGGCTATCCTTTTTGATATGGAGGATGAGCTAATTTTCATGGGAGTTAGTCTTTTTGGTCTGCTCATCAGGATTCTTACTGTGGGATTTGCTCCAAAAAACACATCAGGAAGGAACACAGTAAATGGGCAGATTGCCGATGAACTAAATGTAACAGGTATCTATTCTGTATTGCGTCACCCACTCTACCTTGGAAACTTCTTTATGTGGCTTGGGCCTGCCTTGTTTTTAAGATCAGTATGGTTTGTTGTGGTATTCGGACTTATATACTGGCTCTATTATGAACGCATAATGTTTGCAGAGGAACAATTTCTCAGGAAAAAATTCGGCGACATATATGATAAATGGTCTTCAACTGTACATCCTTTTATTCCATTTTCCTTCAAATATATTCCCCCGGGGATGCCTTTTTCCATCAGAAATGTTTTAAAAAGAGAGTATAACAGTTTTGTGAATATATTTGTAATATTTACCCTTCTGGATCTTTGCCGAAATTATTTCCTTACAGAAGGTATTTATCTTACCCCTATGTGGATATATCTTTCTGTTTCTGCTTTTGTAATATGGATAATTATCCGTACAATCCACAAACTGACGACATGGCTTGAGGTAGAAGGCCGTTAACTTTTCTTTATCCCCTAAGAGAATTGTCAAGGGAATATATTTAATAGAAAAACCGCAAATCCTTTTCAGGATATTGCGGTTGGTAATATGATAGAATAAAAATAAAATCAGTCTCTTGCTCCCAAAAATATCATTATATAATATAACAGAGTTGCCAGGGATCCCAGTGCAGCAACCACATAAGTATAGGCAGCCCATCTAAGGGCATCCTTCGCATTATCATGATTTTGATATGATGTTATTCCTGTGTTGGAAAGCCATGCAAGAGCTCGCTGGCTGGCATCGATTTCAACTGGAAGGGTTATAAAACTGAATAAGGTAGTTAATGCAAAAAGTATGATTCCCGCAAGCAATATTGCGGGGAACGTTTGTATAAGCAGTATACCTGCAAGTAATATCCATTGGACCCACTTTGATACAAAGCTTACAGCTGGTACCATGTTGGACCTGAAACCAAGCCAGGCATATGCTTTTGCATGTTGAACTGCATGTCCGCATTCATGAGCAGCAACAGCTGCAGATGAAATATTACGACCATTGTATACCTCCTGGCTGAGATTGATTGTTTTATTGGCAGGATTATAGTGATCAGTTAACTTGCCCTTAACACTTTCAACTTTCACATCGCTTATACCATGATCACGGAGCATTTTTTCTGCAACTTCGCAGCCAGACAAACCACTGTCAATAGGTATTTTTGAATACTTTTTAAACTTCGATTTTAATGTTGCGCTCACAACCCAGCTCAGGATCATGAAGCCTATAAATATTATCCAGATATACATAAACTTAATTTCCTCTTTAGTTAAATATTTTAAATAAAACTCTAGATAGTCAGAGTATGATTATTATTAATTTCCAATTATCAATATCTGTCATATAACTGCAAAATTTCTGCCAAACAATAATTGGCAGACGTTTTGGTCATTTTGTCACAAAGCATATTACTAATCCTTTAACAATCTTAATTATTAAACATCATTAGATGAGCAATTATTATCTTTGTGTCATGCTTAAATCAATAAATGCCATATTATCATTTATTCTGTCACTTCCGGTCCTTTTTTACAGATACTCAATTTCACCTTTTCTGCGGCCCTCATGCCGTCATGTGCCATCCTGTTCACAGTATTTACTTGATGCTTTAAAGATCCACGGGCCATTCAGAGGTCTTATTTTAGGTACCGGACGAATATTAAGATGCAGACCCGGAGGCACTCATGGATATGATCCGGTTCCTCTCTTCCGGTTCAAAAGATATAAGCCATTTTCGTCATTTTTTAAAAGATGGGAGCAAGGAAACAGACTTAAAAGATAAACTCCAGATCAATAAGGCCCTCTTTCGAGAAGGTTTCAAAGGTCAGGTATTTAGAAGTTGAGTTCCTCTTTAAGATGTTTATAACCAGACCGGCTTACAGGCAGCTTATCTCCCGATTGCAGAATTGCTATATGGTTGTCTTTTCCATATGGTTCAATACGTTTAATTTCCTCGACCCTGACAATATATGAGCGGTGGATCCTTATGAAATCGGTTTTTGAAAGATTATCTTCACAAAATTTCATTGTCTGCTGCTTCAGAGCTTTCCCGGCAGCATGGTATATCATCACATAATCATCCTGAGCCTCAATGTATCTGATCTGCTCAACAGGGATAAGATTAATAGAGTTTCCTTTACGCACAACAATCCTGTTTAAAGAAGAGGAAATTTCAGGCCTTTTTGCAAGAACCTGACTTCCCGGTTGTTTATTGCCTTTTCCTGCCCGGATCTTACCGATTGCTTTTTCAACTGCATCCAGAAACCGTTTTTTTGTAAAAGGTTTCAGAAGGTAATCTGCCGCATTGAGTTCAAATGCCCTAATTGCATACTGATCATAAGCTGTTGTAAAGATGATCTCTGGTTTCTCAGTTAGAACCTCAACTAATTCTATTCCGCTAAGTCTGGGCATCTGGATATCAAGGCAAACCACGTCCGGTTTCATTTTTGAAATTGTTTTCAAACCTGAAAAGCCATCCGAACATTCCTCAATTACTTCAATGGAATCAACCTCTTTTAAATAATGTTTTATTATTTCGCGTGCAGGGATTTCATCGTCAATTATTACTATTCTGATCTTTTCCATTATTTTCCTGTTTTCCTGAACTAATTAAAAGTCTATTTGACTTTGTACTCCTAAATTAATAAAATTTTTTCAAATGACTTCTACATGTAATCTATTGGAAAGGAAAGGCTTACAGAATATATCCCATTCTCTTTGGATGTTTTAATCGATGCTTTGCTGCCATAGGAAAGTTCGAGCCTTCTGCTAACATTTAACAGGCCAGTACCTGTTCCTCTCTTTAAGGATGGCGCAGGATCAAAATTATTGCTTATTGTTATTTCGATGAATCCGTCAATTATTTTTGCCTCTGTTATAATCCTAACACTTTCTGTACTTTCATAAACACCATGCTTTACAGCATTTTCATAAAGAGGCTGTAACAGCAAGACCGGAATTTTATAATCAAGACAATGGCTTTCTATATTCTCTTCCATTGTGAGTTTATCACCGAATCTTACTTTTTCAATATCGAGATACAACTGAAGGTTTTCCAGTTCACTCCTGAGGGTAACAGGTTGTTCATCCTTTCTAGATAGAGCATATCTCATGAACTCCGAAAGTTTAATAACCATTGATCTCGCTTTATCCGGGTCGGTTATTGTTAGAGAGCTAATAGAGTTAAGGCTGTTAAAAAGGAAATGGGGATTTATTTGTGACTGTAACATCTTAAGCTCTGTCTCTTTAACAAGGCTTTCGAGCCGGGCCTCCCTGGCATTTTTTTCCGACAGGTTTGTCAGGGTAATAAACAGAAAGTATGAAAGGATTACGAGTCCATAAATAAATACTCCGGTGCCTATCCTGTAAGGGAGAGTCGTATCCCAGAATGCCTGGTAATTCGCATTTTCTGGAAATACCTGTGTCATGATGAATTTTGTTATCAGAACCCACAAGCTGACCGATATTGCACCACTAGCTACCAGATTTGATATCAGGGCCGAAGGTTTCGTTTCACCAGTGTTGAAAAACCGGAAAGGGTACCATAATGAAAGAGTAATTCCGGAATAAATTAAAAGGGAAATTATACTATCGGCCAGGCTTATATAGATAAAACTTCCATATGCATAATAATACACCAAAGACTGGCCTGCTGCAAGAAACAGCCAGACCAGCCACCAGACTATAAACCGTACTCTGTTTTCAAGTACTGGGTGTTTCATTCAATTAGTTCAATTAGTAGCTTTTTATCTCTCCACCGCCAAATACTACGGTTCCTTTTATCACAAGTTGTTTTGATGGATCAATAGTCCTGCCTGGACTTAATTTCCGCGAATCACTAAATCCTCCGAGAACAGGAGTTACCTCAATCGAAACAAACCAGTCATCAGGAACAATTATTGTTGCGCCCCCAAAAATGCAGGCAATCTCCAGTTCAGATCTTCCAGGGGTCAGTTTCGCTTTTGTAAGATCAAGTTCCATTCCACCAAAGATAGCTGTTACCTTACCTCCTTTGAAATTATCCGATACCACCTGGCGTTCTCCCCCACTGAAGATGTTCACATAATCAACAAAATCGTCTCCTATTACACCTTTTGAGACAACAGAATTCCATCCCTTCCGTTTACTGAAAATAAAAATTATACCAACAATAATGAATATTGAAGGCCAAAATATATTATAAACGTGGAATGTTTCGCGGAAAATGTGGGGAATGAGAAAAAATCCACCTACTGCCATAATAATTACCCCGGCTGTTTTTTCTGAATTACCCAGGGTCATTACCAGTCCAATAGCAACCAGAAGCATAGGCCAGCTAAACACAACATCATCAATAAAACCAGGAAATATTCCAGTATTTCTCATTACAAGAAAAAATCCGACCAGGACGAGTATCACGCCAATAAATGCGCGATTGTTTTTAAGATGACGATTCCTGTAGCGATCGTTATCATCTCTCAAATCATTTGTTTCCATATCTGTTAATTTATTTGGTTATGAATTAATTATATTATTTCAATCGTTTAAAAAATGATGACAAAATAAACGAGATTCCAATTAAAACTATAACTGCCGGCCAGTAAAATGTTTTAAATGTATCTGGTATTAGAATAAAAATATCATCCATTAAAAACCAGGCACCGCCAGCAATTAGTAATATACCTCCAACAAGATGTAAGTTAAGGAGTAACAAAACACCGATAAATATCATCGCAGTCTCCCAGGTAAAATACTGGCTGATATTTCCCAGGTTAAGAAGATCATTTGTGGCAACGAGAAGAGCTAAACCGAGCATAATAAAGAAAAGTCCTATACTCACACGAGGGTGGTGTTCCCTGTTTTTCAAGTGATAATGTTCTCTGCGTTTCATGATTAGTAGTTTTTAATCTGAATCAAAAATAATTATCATAATCATAATCACCATAACAAATTCGGTAAGTGACATTTTTTTACCGGTTATTGGTCTTTTAGAACAATAAGTGTTACTTTTTTGTTGATAATTTTTTTAATTGAAGAAGGATTCATATTTTTGCAAACCAAATTTTGAAGAGATGTCCGGATCATGTATCATACCGTTAATCGGATTGAAGGAAGGGCGCCACATAATTGATTTTGAGATTGGTAAAGAGTTTTTTGATCAGTATGAGGAATCGGAAGTTAAGGAAGGAAGCCTATCTGCAATTATTGAGATAGATAAAAGATCCTCTCATGCAGATCTTGTAATAAAGATTTCAGGTAATGTGAGGATTTGTTGTGACAGATGTTTAGATATGTATTCCCAGCCTGTAATTTGTGAGAACAGACTTCTTGTTAAGTTTGGAAAAATGATGGAAGACAACGATCCTGATATTCTTTCTGTTCCAATTGATGAGCATGAACTGGATTTGAGGCAGCAGATTTTTGAATTTATTCAACTTGCCCTGCCGATAAAAAAGGTTCATCCGGATGATATAAATGGTAATAGCACATGCGATCCTGAAATGTTGAAAAAATTAAATGAGTTTATTATTGAAGAGGAAAATAAAATAGATCCTCGGTGGGATGAATTGAAAAAGTTAATAAACGATAATTAAATATAATTAAAATGGCACATCCTAAACGCAAACAATCTAAGTCAAGAAGAGATAAACGCAGAACACATTACAAAGCAACTGCGCCTACGGTGGCAAGCTGTTCAAACTGCGGATCATCAGTTTTATATCACAGGGTTTGTCCTGAATGTGGATTCTATAGAGGTAAACTGGCTATTGAGAAAAAGGCAACAGCCTGATCTCGATTAACTTAAAAATTGGGAGATGAGAATTGGCCTTGATGCCATGGGTGGTGATTTTGCACCTGGTGCAATCATTGAGGGTGCTGTAGATGCACTACAGCATTTGTCTGTTAATGAGAAACTTGTTCTTATTGGAGATGAAGGCTCCATATTTGCGAAGCTTAATGAAATGGAAATTGAGCCGTCTCTTTTTGAAGTAGTTCACACCACCCAAGTAATTGAGATGGCAGATCACCCTGCAAAAGCTTTCTCTCAAAAAAAATTTTCGAGTATTGCAGTCGGTTACGGAATGCTGAAAAATGGGACTCTTGATGGTTTTTGCAGTGCAGGAAATACAGGAGCAATGCTGGTTGGCGCAAGCTATACTGTAAATGTGATACCAGGGGTCTTAAGACCGGCTCTGGCAACGGTCCTGCCTTGTATTGATGACAGTGATTCGGTTATCCTGGATATAGGATTAAATCCTGACTGTAAACCTGATGTACTACTTCAGTATGGTATACTTGGAAGCATTTATGCTAAATATGTTCTTGGTAAAGACAACCCCACAGTCGGGTTACTCAATATTGGTGAAGAAGAGACAAAAGGGACACCTTCTGTAAAGGCAGCCTTTGAACTAATGAAAGAACATTCAGGAATTAATTTTACCGGCAATATCGAGGCAAATGCACTCTTTCGAGACACAATGACAGACGTTATTGTCTGTGATGGTTTTGTGGGAAATGTTATTCTTAAACTGGCAGAAGCGTTTCATGAAGTTTATAAAAGCAGAAGACTCAATGACTCATATTTTGATAGGCTTGATTTTGAAAATATTGGGGGAACACCAATAATTGGAATTAATGCTAACGTTGTAATAGGTCATGGAATTTCCAAGAGGAAAGCTATAATGAATATGGTCCTTCAGACAAAGGCAGTTGTACATGCCAATCTGGCTCAAAAGATAAAAGAAGCAATTTAATTATGGAAAATATACGTGTAGCTATTACAGGTATTAATGCATGGGTGCCAGAATATAAGTTGACAAATCATGAGCTTTCAAAGATGGTTGATACTTCTGACGAATGGATTATGCAAAGGGTCGGTATTAAGGAGAGAAGGATACTTAAAGGTGAGGGACTTGGAAGCTCTGACCTTGGTGAAAAAGCAGTTAGGGGTTTATTATTAAAAACAAATACTACACCTGAGGAAATTGAACTTTTAATATGTGCTACTGTTACTCCGGATATGCTTTTCCCGGCAACTGCAAATATCATTTCTGATAAATGCGGAATTAAAAATGCATTCAGTTTTGACCTTAATGCAGCCTGTTCAGGATTTCTATTTGCTTTACAAACAGGAGCTTCTTATATTGAATCCGGAAGATACAAAAAGGTTATAGTTGTTGGGGCTGATAAAATGTCATCTATTACTGATTATACAGACCGTACAACTTGCCCGCTTTTTGGCGATGCCGCAGGAGCTGTTTTGCTTGAACCATCAACCAATGATTGTGGAATTATAGATTCTATTTTTCATACCGATGGATCGGGTCGAAAATTCCTTCATCAAAAAGCCGGAGGCTCCGTTAAACCAGCTTCTCATGATACAATTGACGCCAAAGAACACTTCATTTACCAGGAAGGACAGAGTGTATTCAAATTTGCTGTTTCAAATATGGCTGATGTTGCGGTGGAGATCATGAATCGGAATAATCTTAAGTCTGAGGATATTGCATGGTTAGTTCCTCATCAGGCAAATCTTCGAATTATCGATGCTACGGGAAGAAGAATGGGGCTTCCCCCTGAAAAGGTAATGATTAACATCCAGAATTACGGTAATACAACTACAGCTACAATTCCATTATGTCTCTGGGAATATGAAAATAAGCTTAAAAAAGGAGATATTTTAATACTGGCCGCATTCGGGGGCGGATTTACATGGGGTTCAATTTATCTCAAATGGGCATATGATACAAAATAAACATTCCTTTTAACCCTGAAACCTCATCTGTGGAGATGCTGTCTTCACTTTCCGAACCTTTATTAGACAAAAGAAGCATTCCTTGACCTCCGAAGTTTTAGCTTAGTAGGTAGCTTAAGTGAGAAGCAGTAGAGGGGATACACTCACTATATTAAAATCCACTTTAGGATATGCTCCACTCAAGTTAAAGGATTATTAGCCTGGACTTTAGCTAGTCTTAGCAGGGGAACAGTATATTAATGAATATGAAATTCTTTTTAAGAGATCCTGCTTTATCGGAAAGTACATCTTTCATTCAGAAATAATAGCTCTTCAGTATTTCCAAAAGAACTATTGATAATTATCTGCAATAGTTTTTATATTTGTGAGTTATTATGTTCGAATCTCTAACTTAAAAATGCTATGGCAAAATACAACGAGACAGAAAATAATTCAATTAACCTTATTAGTATTGGAACAGATATAACTGGCGATATTAAATCAACCGGTGATATTCGTGTCGACGGATCTCTGACAGGCAGTCTTAACACAAAAGGAAAAGTTGTTATTGGTCCAACTGGTAAAGTGAATGGAGAAGTTATTTGTAAAAACTCAGAAGTTTCTGGTATTGTTGAAGGTAAAATTTCTGTTAGTCAATTACTAAATTTGAAGGCATCTTCTAGAATAATTGGTGATATAGTTACTTCAAAACTCTCAATAGAACCAGGGGCAAATTTCACTGGGAATTGCAAAATGAGTGATAACGAGTACAATGGAGGAACAACAACCGCAAAAGAACAAAATTCCGAAAAAAACGGAAAATAAAGGGATTCATGATTTCGCAAAATACTCGAGTATCGCATTTCAGATGATAGCCATAATTATTGTTACAACCTGGGGCGGTATAAAACTTGATTCACTTTTGGGATTTGAAAAACCTGTTCTTACCATAATCCTTTCTCTCCTCGGTGTTTTTGCAGCAATTTACACTGCTGTCAGGGATTTTATTAAGTAATACATTATTGAAACCTCAAAATAAATATATCTTATTGCTGATATTTTTTGATATACTGTTAATTGGGACAGGATATCTGCTCACTTCAGTATTTGATCTCAGTATTTCTTTTTACGATATTTCAATTTTATCTTCTCTCTTTTTAATTATAGCAATCTTTACTCTTATCATTTTTTTTAGAGGGCTGACTAAAGAACCTGAAAGCCAGACTTTACATATAATGATCTCTTTAAGTCTTAAGGTTCTCCTTGAGTTGGTGTTAGCTTTTATATGGTTTATTATTGTGAAAAAAATCACAATGCCATCTATTTTAAGTTTTTTTATTTTATATTTATCATTCACTATTTTTTCGATATGTGTTATATTGAAAATGCTGAGAACCAAATCTTTATAAAAATATTACTGATTTGAAAACAAAAAATATTGTTAGGTTTTTCTTCTTCTTTATCTTAGCTGGGTTAACAATTTCATCTTTTGGTAATGAAGTTGGTAAGAATGGAGAGGATGAAGGAAAATTTAATGCAAGCGAATATATTCTTGATCATATTTCTGATTCTCACGAATGGCATATTCTGACGAAAAAAAATGGTGAGAGTGTAGCTATATACCTACCGGTTATTCTCTATAGCAAGGAGAAAGGACTTGATTTCTTTTTTTCAAAAAAACTGGCACATGGTCATATTTATAAAGGTTACCGGCTAGAGGAGGAAGGTGCGCTTAAGGGGAAGATAGTATCAATAAACGAAGAGGGTGAGATTGATGAAGAAAATATTCCATTTGACTTCTCAATGACAAAAACTGTTCTTGGGATGTTATTTTCTGCAATTATAGGCCTGATCTTATTCCTCACGCTTGCACGATCTTATAAAAAGGCAGGGATAAGTCATCCAAAAGGTATTCGGAGCTTCCTTGAACCAATAATATTTTTTATACGCGACGATATTGCAATCCCTAATCTTGGGTCTCATAAATATGAAAAGTTCATGCCTTACCTTCTTACAGTATTCTTTTTTATACTCATCAACAACTTAATGGGACTTGTTCCGTTTCCTCCACCTTTCGGAGCCAATGTAACAGGGAATATTGCAGTTACTTTTACACTTGCAGCATGTACATTTCTGATAACGCAATTCAATGGTACTAAAACTTACTGGAGACATATTTATGCAGCACCTGGTGTTCCCCTCTGGTTATTACCTATTATGATACCGGTAGAGGTAATCGGGATGTTGGCGAAACCATTTGCTTTGATGGTTCGTTTGTTTGCAAATATCGCAGCAGGTCATATCATCGTGTTGAGCCTGGTAAGTCTTATATTTATTTTTAAATCACTGGCAGTAGCGCCAGTATCAATAATATTTGTAATATTTATGGATTGCCTCGAATTATTAGTGGCATTTCTACAGGCATATGTTTTCACGTTATTGTCAGCATTGTTTATTGGTCTGGCAACTACAGAACATCATTAATTTTTATTTTTTTATTAAAACTAAATGTTATGACAGGTACATTGGCAGCAATTGGAGCAGGGTTAGCAGTTATTGGAGCAGGATATGGTATTGGTAGAATCGGTGACTCAGCTATGGAAGCTATAGCCAGACAACCAGAAGCTGCAACAAAAATTCAAACCGCAATGATTATTTCAGCAGCTCTTATTGAAGGTGTTGCATTATTTGCTGTAGTGGTTGCTCTTATTGCTTAGAAAAGCGAAATCCTTCAACGGTTGGTTGAAGGATTTCTTTCAGAGAAATTTTTAAAACAAGAAATATGATTTTAGCTAGTAGTAGTCTTACATCTCCTGCAATTGGGACAATTTTCTGGACAGTACTTATTTTTATTTTGTTCTTTCTTATCCTTAAAAAATTTGCATGGAAACCAATCCTGAGTGCAGTTAAAGCCAGAGACGAGATGATCAAGGGCTCTCTCGAATCTGCTGAAGAAGCCAGAAAACAAATGTTATTGCTCCAGAAAGATAATGAAATAATCCTGGGCAAAGCAAGGGAAGAGCGTGAGGGAATACTAAAAGAGGCAAGAGAGGTACGCGACAAGCTTATATCTGAAGCCAAGGATAAGGCAACAGATGAAGCTGAAAAACTTATCGAAAAAGCAAGAGTAGGTATTGAAAACGAAAAACGGAAAGCTCTGTCCGACATCCATAACCAAGTTGCAACCCTGTCAGTTGAGATTGCTTCAAAATTGCTTGGAGAGAAACTAAAACAAACAGGTCAGCAGGAGAAACTGATCGATAAATATCTTAAAGAAATTGATTTCAACAAGAATTAGGAAGTAAAATCTGTTATGAACGACAGTAAAATATCTGTAAGGTACTCAAGAGCTCTTTTCCAGTTAGCACTCGAAAAAAAGATACTTGATAATATTAATCATGATATGATCTTAATTTCAGAGGTCTGTAAAACAAAGGAAGCAAAAGAACTCCTAACCAGTCCTATCATTGTTCCCTCTGAAAAGGAAGCAATATTGCATAAAATGTTTGAGGATAAAGTTGAAAAAACTACTCTTTCTCTTATTGACCTGGTTGTCAAAAATGGCAGAGAGACCTTTCTCCCTGCTATTGCAAGAGTATTTATTCATGAGACAAGGAAATACAAGGGAATTACTGAATCTGTCCTTACAACAGCTGTAAAAGTAGATGCAAAAATCATCAATCAGATAAAAGATCTTATTTCTGAAGTTTTCAATACTAAAGCTGACCTTAATGAAAAAATTGATAATGAAATACTTGGAGGCTTTATTCTGCGGGTTGATGACAATTATATTGATGCCAGTATAAGAAATAAACTACGAAAAATTAGTAAAGAGCTCAAGAGCAATCTATTAACAAATGAAAATTAGAGATTATTAATAAGGAAATTTAAGATAATATAGTATGGCAAATATTAAACCGGCAGAAGTTTCAAAAATTCTTAAGCAGCAACTGGAAGGGGTACAGACTGGAGTTGAACTCGAGGAGGTAGGTACAGTACTCCAGGTTGGTGACGGAATTGCCAGAATTTATGGACTTTCAAATGTAGAATCAAATGAACTGATTGAATTTGAAAATGGAATGGAAGCAATTGTATTGAACCTTGAAGAAGACAATATTGGAGCAGTATTACTGGGTCCCACAGAGGAGATAAAGGAGGGAGATATTGTGAAAAGGACAGGCAGGATTGCCTCACTCGGTGTAGGTGAAGGATTATTGGGTAGAGTGATAACTCCAACAGGCCAGCCAATAGATGGGAAGGGCCCAATTCAGGGTGAACTGTTTACTCTCCCTTTTGAAAGAAAAGCTCCTGGTGTTATTTTCAGACAACCTGTTCGCAAACCTCTACAGACCGGGATTAAAGCAATTGATGCCATGATTCCAATAGGTCGCGGTCAAAGAGAGTTAATAATTGGTGACAGGCAGACCGGCAAAACAGCCATTGCTATTGATACAATTATAAATCAACGCTCCAATTTTGAAAAGGGAGAACCGGTATACTGTATTTATGTTGCCGTTGGACAGAAAGGTTCAACAGTTGCCAATATTGCAGTAACACTTGAAGAACATGGCGCTCTGGAATATACTGTTATTGTACTTGCTACAGCTTCAGATCCTGCTGCATCACAGTTCTATGCACCTTTCGCCGGGGCAGCTATTGGTGAATTTTTTCGCGATACAGGACGTGATGCTCTGATAATTTATGATGACCTTTCAAAACAGGCTGTGTCATACAGGGAAGTTTCTCTATTGCTCCGTCGTCCACCTGGACGTGAAGCATATCCGGGAGATGTTTTCTACCTTCATTCCAGGCTACTCGAAAGAGCAGCTAAAATAATTGAATCAGATGAAGTTGCAAAAAAAATGAACGATATTCCTGAAGCAATTCGCCACATGGTTAAAGGAGGAGGATCGCTCACTGCATTGCCTATTATTGAGACTCAGGCTGGAGACGTGTCAGCCTATATTCCTACTAATGTGATCTCTATTACAGATGGTCAGATATTTCTCGAAACAACCCTTTTCAACTCAGGAGTACGCCCTGCTATTAATGTAGGAATATCAGTGTCGAGGGTTGGAGGGAATGCCCAGATTAAAGCAATGAAAAAAATCGCTGGAACTTTGAAAACGGATCAGGCTCAATATCGTGAACTTGAAGCATTTTCAAAGTTCGGTTCGGATCTTGATGCCTCTACGATGGCAATTCTTAACAAAGGAGCCAAAAACGTTGAAATACTTAAACAGGGATTATATAAACCAATGCCTGTAGAAAAACAAATTGCAATTATATATTGCGGTACAATGGGTCTATTAAAGGATGTACCGTTAGATAAGGTTAAAAGTTTCGAAATCGAATATCTGGAGTTTCTCGATCTTAAACACAGGGATATCCTTGATAAACTTCGCGAAGGTATCCTTAATGATGATATTACTAAAGTCCTTGAAAAAGTTGCTTCAGAATTAATTGCAAAGTATAAGCCCCAATAATCAGCATATCCTGAATAAACTAATTTCTAAATGGCGAATTTAAAAGCGATAAGAATAAGAATTACCTCTGTAAAATCAACAAGGCAGATAACTTCTGCAATGAAGATGGTGTCGGCTGCTAAATTGCGGAAAGCTCAGGATAAAATTGTAAGATTGAGACCATATGCTAATAAGCTGCATGAAATTCAGGTTGGCCTTTCACAGAGCCTTGCAGATTCTGAAATTGATAATGTATTTGGAAGGGTTTCCCCTCCGGAAAGAATACTTATTGTTGTAGTTACCTCAAACAGAGGTCTCTGTGGAGCATTCAATACAAATGTTATCAAAGAAACCAGGAGAATAATTTCTGAAGAATATCTTGATCAATTCAATAAAGGGAACCTGGAACTATTAACAATTGGGAAGAAGGGATTTGATTTTTTCAGGAAACTCAAATTAAATCTGCTTCCGGAACAGAATAACCTGCTTAATGATCTTTCTTTTGATGAGGTAGCTTTGATAGCTGAACAGGTGATGACAAGTTTTACTACAGGTGAATTTGACAGGGTGGAACTGGTTTATAATAAATTTAAAAATGCAGCAGTACAAAACCTGACCAGAGAATTATTCCTCCCCGTTGAAGCTGTTCCTGAAGAGAATGCCAGCATTGCTCCGTCAGGTTATATTTATGAACCAGATCAGGTAAATATAATTAAAGAGCTTATTCCAAAATCATTAAAGATTCAATTTTATAAAGCAGTTCTCAATTCGTTTGTCGCTGAACATGGTGCCAGAATGACTGCAATGCATAAAGCAACAGACAATGCAACTAGCATGATCCGTGATTTGACACTTCAATACAACAAAGCACGACAGGCTGCAATAACAAACCAGATACTCGAAGTTGTAAGTGGAGCAGAAGCACTTCGCGGTTAATATAGTTGACTTGCAGGATTGTTAAAAAAGCATAATGTACAATTACTCTGAACTTAAGGATTTAGTCGATAAGGCTTTATTAAATCTTTCATATAATATGGAAGCTGAAAACCTTATTGATCCGGTAAAATATATTCTCTCAATCGGCGGAAAAAGACTTAGACCTGTTTTGGCCCTGATGGCATGTAATATTTTTAATGATAAAATTGATGATGCTGTTCTTCCTGCAACAGGATTAGAGGTGTTTCATAATTTTACATTGATTCATGATGATATTATGGATCAGGCTCCGGTAAGGAGAACCTTTCCCACCGTTCATAGTAAATGGAATTTAAACCAGGCTGTTTTGTCTGGGGATGTTATGGCCTTTATTGCTAATGAATGTTTTTTGCAGTCTCCACCAGAGTATATGTTTACGGTTTTCAGGGAATATAATAAAGTGGCTATTGAAGTATGTGTTGGACAGCAACTCGATATCGATTTTGAAAAAACAAACATAATATCACAGGAAGAGTATTTACGCATGATTGAATTAAAAACTTCTGTCCTTATAGCTGCCTCTGTAAAAATTGGAGCAATAATTGGAGGTGCAAATGATAAGGATACTAACCTGATATATGATTTTGGGAAAAATATGGGACTTGCTTTCCAGATGCAGGATGATCTTCTTGATATTTATGGTGATGAAAAAGTATTTGGGAAAGTTCCGGGAGGCGATATTATTAGTAATAAAAAGACTATTCTCCTGGTTAGAGCAATGGAAACAGGTTCAAAAGAACAGCAAAGACAATTGAATGAACTTTTCTCATTGAAAGATCTTGACCCTGAAATCAAAGTAAGAAGAGTTACAGATATATATAATCAGCTCAATATTAAACTATTTACCGAAAACCTGGCAAGAAATTATATTAATACAGCTTTCACTCTTCTTGAGAAGATATCTGCTGATAAGGAAAGAAAAAAAGAGCTGACACAGATTGCCAGCTCACTAATAGAAAGAGATAAGTAATCTATAAATCAGAATTTTCGTTTTTCTTCATCCAGTCAATATTAAGAAGAATGCCACCTGTTGCCACAAACTGAAACTGACTGCTGATGATGCCTTTTAGTTCAACAAAGAGATCAAATGTTTCCCGGAGTTTAATATAGCTGCCGGCTCCGATATTAAGTCCCAGGGCATTATCATTATCCTTAAAAACCTGTGGCTCAGCAACTTCTATGCCTTCGTAGGTTGATTTCCTCTTAAGGAGAAGGAAATTCAATCCTGCAAGTCCATAAAACTCAAACCTGTCAAGGGAATTAAAGACATAATGACCGTTAATATCAAAAGAGTAGGCCCATACTGAATATTTTTCTGAATAATCGACCAAATCAAGTTTGGTAATATTAGGGATATAAATATTAACAGAGGGTGAGATGTGAACAGGAAGCGATAATTCATATATCCCTGTCAGGAATATTATTGGATTCCCGGTTTTGTGATCTGACCCATCTTCATTATTGAATTGGAACCCGGAATTAAATCCCAATCCACCTCCGAGTTTTGTAAACTGGCCATTGGCCATTATTAGAACCGAAATCAGTAAAGTTAATGTAACAACTAGTTTTTTCATACTGTTATTTATTAGTTAAGGATAATAATCATGAACAACTTTTAATTCAATAAAGATAAAAAAATATGATGTACAGGACAAAATTATTCAGATAAAGAAATATGAAGTTAGAACTTTTTCACAAAAAGGAATTATTAGGGGATTAGTCAAGCATAGAAAATAAAAATTATTAAATTTGTATCTTCTGTTAACCAAATAACAAATAAATAATAAAATTTATGTCAAAGAATACCGGAAAAATCAGTCAGATCATTGGACCAGTGGTTGATGTTACTTTTGAAAAGGAGGGTATTGAAATGCCTGATATTTTTGATGCTCTTGAGATCAGGAGGGATGACGGTTCCCTGCTTGTTGTTGAATGCGAGCAACATATTGGAGAAAGAACAGTTCGTACAATTGCAATGGATTCTACTGATGGTCTTCGCAGAGGAATGGAAGTTGTCGCTACAGGGTTACCAATTACCATGCCTATTGGTGAGCAGATAAGGGGTCGTCTTATGAATGTTACCGGTGAATCAATTGATGGAATTGGAGCTCTCGACAAAAAAGGAGGATACCCTATCCATCGAACCCCCCCTAAATTTGAAGATCTTTCAACAGAAAAGGAGGTATTGTTCACCGGGATTAAAGTAATTGATCTTATTGAACCATATTCAAAGGGTGGTAAAATTGGTCTTTTTGGTGGTGCAGGTGTTGGTAAAACAGTTGTGATACTGGAACTGATCAATAATATTGCCAAAGCTTACTCCGGGCTATCTGTTTTTGCCGGGGTTGGTGAAAGAACAAGAGAGGGCAATGATCTCCTGCGTGAGATGCTTGAAGCTGGTGTTATTACATATGGAAAGGATTTTCTTGAGAATATGGAATCAGGTGGATGGGATCTTTCTAAAGTAGATAAAGACGCTCTTAAGGAATCAAAACTGGCTCTTGTTTTTGGTCAGATGAATGAACCTCCTGGTGCAAGAGCAAGAGTCGCTTTATCTGGCCTTTCAGTAGCTGAGCATTTTAGAGATGGTGATGGGAAAAGTGGAGGAAGAGATATTCTTTTCTTTATGGATAATATCTTCAGGTTTACCCAGGCTGGTTCAGAAGTATCTGCCCTTCTTGGCAGGATGCCTTCTGCAGTTGGTTATCAACCAACTCTTGCCACTGAGATGGGTATGATGCAGGAAAGGATTACATCAACAAAAAACGGCTCAATTACCTCTGTTCAGGCAGTTTATGTTCCGGCAGATGACCTTACGGATCCAGCGCCGGCAACCACATTTGCCCACCTGGATGCTACTACGGTGTTAAGCAGAAAAATATCGGAAATTGGGATATATCCTGCTGTTGATCCACTTGATTCTACCTCAAGGATATTAACTCCGGAGATCGTTGGAGAAGCTCATTATAACTGTGCACAAAAGGTTAAAGAGCTGCTTCAGAGGTATAATGAATTACAGGATATTATTGCCATTCTCGGAATGGATGAACTTTCAGAAGAAGACAAACTTATTGTTCACCGGGCAAGAAGGGTACAGAGATTTCTTTCACAACCATTCCAGGTTGCAGAACAATTCACAGGTATAAAAGGAGCTCTGGTATCAATTGAAGACACTATTAAAGGATTTAATATGATTATGGATGGTAAGGTTGACAAATACCCGGAATCTGCATTTATGCTTGTTGGCACTATCGAAGATGCGATTGAAAAAGGCGAAAAAATACTCGGTCAATCAAAATCATAATCCGGAATAGTGAACATCCATCCATTAATATCTTGTAATGAAAATTGAGATTATCACACCTGACAAAAAAGTATTTGAAGGGGAAATTAAATCCATAAGGGTCCCCGGTAAAAAGGGATCGTTCCAGGTTCTTAATGACCATGCCCCAATTATCTCCACTCTTGATAGAGGCAATGTTGTTATGGTTGACCATGAGGGGAAAGAGACAATATTTGAGATAAATGGAGGAGTAATTGAGGTCAAAGAGAACTTAATAATTCTACTCGCTGATTCTTTGAGATAATAATTGCCTGATGACACCAGATGAATTTCGTAAATATGCCCATGAGGTGGTTGAATGGATGGCAGACTATTTGGAAAATGTTGAAAATTATCCGGTTAAATCATCAATAGGTGCTGGCGAGATTTTTGGTAAGATTCCAGACTCTCCTCCAACACATCCGGAACCATTTGACAGTTTTTTAAAGGATATCGATGCGATTATAATTCCGGGAATAACCCACTGGCAGAATCCAAATTTTTTTGCATATTTCCCGGCCAACACAAGCCCTCCATCAATACTGGCGGAAATGCTTATCGCTACACTGGGTAGTCAATGCATGATATGGGAAACATCACCTGCAGCGGCAGAGCTCGAAGAGAAAATGATGATCTGGCTCAGAGATATGATCGGACTTCCATCCGGGTTTGAAGGTGTAATTCAGGATACTGCATCAACAGCAACGCTTGCAGCAATAGTAACAGCCAGGGAGAAGATCAGTAACTTTTCTATAAACAATGATGGTGCTGGAAGTAATGGCACACTTAAAGTCTATTGTTCAGACCAGTCTCATTCTTCTGTTGAGAAAGCAGTAAAGATATGTGGCATAGGCAGGAAAAACCTGGTTAAAATACCTGTGAAAGATGACTTCTCTATGGATCCTGAACAATTGAAAGAAGCAATAATCAATGACAAAAATATAGGTCATATCCCCTGTTGCGTTGTGGCAACAATAGGGACCACAGGTACCACCGCAGTTGATCCACTTAGGGCTATAGGAGAAATTTGCAGTAAAAATGATATCTGGCTCCATGTCGATGCAGCTATGGCAGGGACGGCACTTATTTTATCCGAATACCAGTGGATGCTTGACGGAAGAGAATATATCGACAGTTTTGTATTCAATCCCCATAAATGGATGTTTACCAATTTTGATTGTAGTGCTTACTTCGTTAAGGATGTGGGAAAACTTATCAGGACTTTTGAAGTGCTTCCTGAATATCTAAAGACAAGATCCCGGGGAAAAGTTAATGATTACAGGGATTGGGGAGTGCCTCTCGGACGGAGATTCAGGGCTTTAAAACTATGGAGTGTAATACGATCATTTGGAACAGATGGCCTTCGCGATAGAATACGATATCATATAAATATTGCAAAAACTCTTTCGGAGATGATTTCAGATGAATCTGATTTTGAAATACTTGCACCGGTTATTATTAGTGTTGTTTGTTTCCGGTACAAACCTGCAGGATATAATGAAGATCAGATAAATGCTCTCAATGAAAAACTTAATCACCAGCTTAATGATACCGGCAGGTTATACTTGACCCATACTGTCCTAAAAGGGAAATATGCACTGCGAATGGTCACTGCACAGACAAATGTAACTCTTGAGCATGTTAAAAAAGCCTGGGACCTGATAAGGGAAAAAGCCAGGGATCTGGATTTATGAAAAGGTTACATAGATCCTTTCCCAAGTGTCATTCCGAACAGGTCGATGTTAAAAAGTAATTCAAAGGAAGGTAAACTGTGAAAATTTTTCCAGGCTGTCTGAACTCCACCTGATATCATAAAGGGGATCCTGAGAACATGAAAATCTGCCAATAATTCAAATCCAAATGATCTGAAAGACTCCTGATAGTCGTGATAAGAATCTGGGCTCAGACCATTGTCATTATTTATGTAATATGTATTCCCTGTTCCACGAGCGTAATCATAAAAGAGTGACGCACGGATCCTCTTTAAATACAAAATGCTTGAGACATTGAAATCAGGGTAAGCAAGAGGCATAACATAATCAGCGGAAAGAAATTCAAGTTCTTTTGAATTAATATTATTATATCCGCGGGGATAGGAAGCCCTGTTTCCATACAGGAATTTGGATGGATTCTGCTTCTCTTTTTCAAACCTTAACTTAATTCCATTGTTAGGGAAGATCCCAGGGAAATAAAAAGAAGTTTTTAATGTAATTACTGATCCGTAAATATCTTCATCGAAAGGCGCGAAGGAATACATGAAATCCAATGTTTGTGCCCACCTGGGATAGATGTCGCGCATTGCCGACCTGTGAGAATTTGAAGTATACAATCTCCCGGTAAGTATCGTCTGGCCATAATCATAGAATCCAGCGTCCTTAAGATATATATAATCGTTTCTGTAATCGGATGTAAACGAAGGCCTTAGAAATTCAGAAAATGCACCTGATGAGAAACGCAGGGGCAGTGAGAAGGTATTTATGAATCTTAATCCGGAGAGCATCTCTAAGGGATCATTAACATCCTCTCCCATTTTTGATATTTTCGGACTATTGCCATAATCCAGTCGTGATTCAAAAACCGGATACCATCCTTTCCAAGTGATCCTTGAATGAAAGAGATGGTTTTTCTCCTCGGAGTATTCATAACCAATTGATGAAACCAAAGTACTCAGATGATTCTGTGTCATTAGTGATACTCCAGGTCTGATAGAGGCCGGGTCACTCTTTATCTCTTCGATATCCGCATAGAAAGGCATCCAACTGTGAAACTTAAAAAGATGCTGCCATTTTCTGTAAGGTTGAGGGGTATAGGATGTAGTGAGATTATTATCTGAATATTGAGGTTTAAGGCTAAAACGATTAATCAGGAAAGATGATGAGTTGACATCTTTATTATTTATGTCTGACACCTGTGTCAAGGCGGCATTGCAGATATTATTTCCAAATGAAGTATAATCACTGAAAAGTAACTTTTGGCCTTTGATAAAGAGATCACTTGCACCAAATTTGGATCTTGTCAGACTTATTATATTCTTATTAGGAGTCTGCAAATAAATATTGTCAGTACCGGAAATTGAACTGATAAAAAACAGGGAATCATTTCTTAAAAAAGACGATTGAAGATCATCTCTGCCAGCCTCTATAAGAGTAATCCATTCATTGTTTACTAAAGCAAATGACATAATTCCTTCACCCGCCTCTGTTAAATAAATAATAGTAATTTTATCATTTTCCTCTGTCCATTGCGGATGCTGAAGATAAGCATTCCCGGGTGAGGGAATTGATTTAAGGACAGAACCGTTATCAGCATTAATTATTACAAGATTATTTAAATTATTGATGGTGTTTTCTGTTGCTGCTATCATTTTACCATTGGGAGAAACAGAGGCGGAAAGATATCTTGACCTGTGGGACAATCTGGTGACCCTTCTGTTATTGATATCCATACGTTTTATTACTGAATAATTTCTGTTTTTCCATCTTGGATCCGATTGGCTCTCAACCCAAACAAGTTTACCCTTTCCATAGGAGATCAGCCATGGATATAATTGGCCGGGTGTATGTAGTTTTCTTTCCAATTTATCATAAGGGTTAATAAATACAAATGAAGGAGGAACACCCAGGGATGTTTTTATTGCTATTATGCTGTCATCTCCAACTAAAACCGGAGAATAGTAATTAATAAATTTCCCATTTTTTTCAGGATTTAAATATTCATAAGTCGTGGCATTGTCATCATTAACATCGTTTGTCCATATCGTTCCCAGGCTATCAAAAGTCTCCTTGAAAAGTTTCTTTTTGGATAACCCGGCACTTCTTGAAAGACTGATATTGGAAGGGTTAAGAGTAAATGGCTGTTCCCCTGTAAAACTAAGAACCCTGTCCCATATCTGAGTATCATATTTTGCCATAGCCCATGTTACAATTTGATAACCAGATTGATAATGATCCGGAATATAATCCCTGTATGATCCATTAAGTATCTTGTCGTACTTATACATATCACCTTTTTCAACCGCTATTGCTTTCAACTGTTTCTGGAATGACGGACTTCTTCCTCTTCCTGATTCTGTAAGTGCCGATTCAGCAAAAACGGCTTCTCCTTCAAAGAACCATAATGGCAATAAGGCAGCTACAATTCCGGTTGATTGTTCACCAAGAAAAATAGACATTGCTTTGGAAAAGCCCCTGTTTAATGACTCCAGCTGTAAAACATGAGTCAATTCATGTATAGCAAGTTGAGTTTCAGGATCAAGAGGGATTGTGTTCTGCTCAGGTGTTGGATATATTTCCATCCTGCGTGGAGCCCAGGCAACATAACCATTTGATTGGGTACTGAAATTATGTATAACAACAGGAATTTTAAACTTCTTCTCCTGATATATGGCACCTATTTTAGAATATGCTTCATCAAGTGCATGTGTAAAAGCAATACCTCCCGATTCATATGATTTTGGATAAATAACCGTAAATCTCTCTGTCTTAATTTGCATCCATTTTAGAGAAGATGGATCCTCCCCGGTATCATAGTATTGTGCAGAAGTAGACTGTGCAGCCAGTAACAGTGTTGAAAATAAAAGGAATAACGGATATCTCATTTCACGAACCATTGTTCAAAAATAGTAAAATTAGTGAGCTATGCACAGTTGCCGACAGTATGAAAAAAATAAGTATTTTCGTGAATTGATTTTGAATGGAGTATTCTGAATTTAGATATTAAAGAATGAAGAAATACAGACTTATTAATAATATCTCAGGGTGGACAGTATTTATTGTTGCTGCAATTACCTACCTGATGACAATTGAACCAACAGCAAGTCTTTGGGATTGTGGTGAATACATTGCTTCTGCATATAAGCTTGAGGTAGGTCATCCTCCCGGAAATCCGGTTTTTATGGTAATGGCCCGCTTTTTTTCACTTTTTGCAGGAGGTGATGTATCCAAAGTGGCAGCTCAAGTAAATATAATGTCGGCAATAGTAAGTGCATTTACTATTCTTTTCCTCTTCTGGACGATCACTCATTTAGCCAGGAAAATCCTTTTAAAAAGTGAAAATCATTTTAATTCAGGAAGAATTACTGCAGTAATTGCCGCCGGTATAGTTGGAGCTCTTGCATATACATTCTCAGATTCTTTTTGGTTTTCTGCAGTTGAGGGTGAAGTATATGCTACATCATCTCTGTTTACTGCAGCTGTCTTTTGGGCAATACTTAAATGGGAGGATGTTGCTGAAGAAAAATTTGCAGACAGATGGATAATCCTGATTGCTTTCCTGATGGGGCTTTCCATAGGGGTACATCTCCTTAATCTTCTCGCTCTTCCGGCAATTGTATTGGTTTATTATTTTAGGAAATTCAGTTTTTCATGGAAGGGTTTGTTAATCTCATTAGGTACTTCTGTGGTATTGCTGACGCTCCTCTTATATGGAATTATGCCGGGTATCGTAATTATTTCTTCAAAATTCGACCTGTTTTTCGTGAATT
>Ga0307376_10000392_pt1 | contig 55601 bp, 59 predicted proteins | sample TR2MG_FD_202536 | JGI IMG/M metagenome (GOLD analysis project Ga0307376, IMG submission 202536) | Soil microbial communities from Risofladan, Vaasa, Finland - TR-2 | ecosystem: Environmental > Terrestrial > Soil > Coastal area > Acid sulfate soil | place: Finland: Risofladan, Vaasa | collected...
TCCGGGCAAGGATAAGGGCGTCACCATCCTGATCGGCGGCAAGAGCGTGCTGAAGATCGGCGCGACCATGGGCACCGTGATTGTGCCGTTCATGAAAATGGAGTCCGACGAAGATTTCGACAAGCTGAACGAACTGGCTCAGAACGCCATCGATTTCTTCGCCGAAAACGCGCTGGAACACGAGCGCACCGGCGAAATGATCGACCGTATCGGCCTGGTCAACTTCCTGGAAGGCCTCGACATTGACATCGATGCGAGCATGGTTCTCGCGCCGCGCTCCAACCCCTACATCCGTACCGATGGCTGGGATGAAGAGGTTGAGAAGGCCAATCAGCGCAAGGCGAATGCGGCTTGATGCCCTGCATCCGGTCTTGAGTGAACCTTTAAGATAGAAGTGTTTGGAGAGAAATTATGACTGAAATGCGTGAACCAATCGAGAGCGGCGTACCAGACCATGTGCAGTATCTGCATCCGCTGATGAAGAAAAACTACGGCAATTGGAAATACCACGACCGTCCACGTCCTGGTGTGCTGCATCATGTGGCCCACAATGGCGATCAAATCTGGACGGTGCGTGCCGGTACCCAGCGCCAGATGGACGTTTACACCATCCGTAAGCTGTGCGATATCGCCGACAAGTTTGCCGAAGGCCATGTGCGCTTCACCACGCGCAGCAACATCGAATATATGGTGTCCGACGAGAAGAAGGTTGCCCCGCTGATCGAAGAACTGAGCAAAAACGGTTTCCCGATCGGCGGCACGGGCAACTCCGTGTCCATGATTTCTCACACCCAGGGCTTCCTGCACTGCGATATTCCCGGTACTGACGCATCCGGCGTGGTGAAGGCGCTGATGGATGAGCTGTATGAAGAATTCATTCACGAAGAGATGCCCAACCGCGTCAAGCTGTCCACCTCCTGCTGCGAGATCAACTGCGGCGGCCAGGCCGACATCGCGATCATCATGCAGCACACCAAGCCGCCGAAGATCAACCATGATCTGGTGGCCAACGTTTGCGAGCGCCCGACAGTGGTTGCGCGTTGCCCGGTTGCGGCTATTCGTCCTGCTCTGGTGAATGGCAAGCCTTCCCTGGAAATCGACGAAGCCAAATGCGTGTGCTGCGGTGCCTGTTTCCCGCCCTGCCCGCCGATGCAGATCAACGACCCGGAGCATTCCAAAATCGCGATCTGGGTGGGAGGAAAGAACTCCAATGCCCGCATCCGCCCAACTTTCCACAAGCTGGTCGCATCCGGCCTGCCTAACAATGCGCCACGCTGGCCCGAAGTCGGTGCCGTGGTGAAGAACATCCTGCGCGTGTACAAGGCCGATGCCAAACCTTGGGAGCGTCTGTCCGACTGGGTGGACCGTATTGGTTGGCCTCAGTTCTTCGAGAAAACCGGCCTGCCTTTCACCAAGTACCACATTGACGATTGGCGTGGCGCACGTGCGACGCTGAACGCATCCACGCACATCCGGTTCTAATAAACCCGTGCATCGGCACCCTGCCGGAGATTCCGGCGGGGAACTGGCATACGTCTAATTTTCTTAACAGGATATTCAGGGATGAAATTCGGAATATTGGTGAATGAAGGCCCTTACAACCACCAGGCAGCGGATACCGCGTATCAGTTTGCCAAGGCGGCGATTGAAAAGGGCCATGAGATCCATCGTGTGTTTTTCTATCACGACGGCGTCAACAATGCGAGCAAGCTGACCGAGCCGCCTCAGGACGACCGCAACATCGTCGCCCGCTGGAGCAAGCTGGCGGAAGAGCACGGCGTGGACCTGGTGGTGTGCGTGGCTGCTGCATTGCGTCGCGGTATTGTGGACGAAAATTTGGCGACGGGGTTCAGGATTTCCGGTCTGGGCCAGCTGGTTGAATCCGGCATCCAGGCGGATCGTCTTGTAACCTTCGGCGATTAATTGGGAGACGTCGTGATGACCGAAAGCACAGGAGGTATCGATATGGACGAAGAATCCTCGGGTACCATAAAAAAATTCGCATTTATCAACCGCAAGGCGCCGTACGGAACCATCTACGCGCTGGAGTCCCTCGAGGTCGTGCTGATCAGCGCGGCATTCGACCAGGATGTCAGCCTGGTGTTCGTCGACGATGGCGTCTACCAGTTGAAGAAGGGCCAAGGCACCAAGGCGGTGGGAATGAAAAATTTCTCGCCTACCTATCGTGCGCTGGAAGGCTATGATATCGAAAAACTCTACGTCGAGAAGGAATCCATGGAGGCCAGAGGCCTGACCGAGGAAGACCTGATCGTTCCGGTGGAAGTGCTGACTTCCCAAGAAATGGCGACGCTCATGGACGAGCAAGACGTCGTCCTGAGTTTCTGATTTAGGAGACGCAAATGTTGCACATTGTGAATAAATCGCCGTCGGAAAGAAATGCCATGAGCAGTTGTCTGCGTATGGTCAAGAAAGGCAGCACCATCCTCCTGATCGAGGATGGCGTGTACGCCGCAACCAGGGGAAGCCTTGCGGAGAAAGACCTGAAGGCAGCGATGGCCGACGTCCAGGTTTATGCCCTGTGGCCCGACCTGGAAGCGCGTGGAATGCAGGACACCGTGATTGACGGCGTCAAGCAGGTCGATTACGCAGGTTTTGTGGATCTGGTGGCGGAAAACAAAAACGTCCAGTCCTGGTTGTAATTTTGTTTTTTAATTTGAGGAGATGAAGCATGGGCTTTGAAATCAACGGCAAGACCTACGAAACCGATGAAGAAGGTTACCTGGTCAACCTGAGCGAATGGGACGAAGAAGCAGCCAAGTATCTGGCAAAGGAAGAAAAAGTCGAAATGACGGAAAGCCACTGGGAGGTGGTCAACTTCTTGCGCGAGTACTATAACGACTATCAGATCGCCCCGGCAGTGCGCGTGCTGACCAAGGCTATCGGCAAGAAACTGGGACCAGAAAAAGGCAACAGCAAGTACCTGTATGAGCTGTTCCCGTACGGCCCGGCCAAGCAAGCCTGTAAGATTGCCGGCCTGCCCAAGCCTACCGGCTGTATCTAAGCAAAACAGCAGTTAGCGGTCAGCTTCCGGCTTCGACTATCAGGTGCGGCATCCGCGCCCGATAGTCGAAGCCGGGGTTTGATCGCCAGTTTTACCGATTTTTAGTGTTTCGGCATGACATTTGGCCTGTGGCGAATGAATGCCTTTACTGAAACCAAAGTTTACGTTGATGGCTGGCGGCCGATCGCCGGCAGCCAAACTCGGGGGATGTTTCATGTCATTTTTGACCGTGCTGTATGCGTGCGTTTTTTATGCCGCCACCGCCATACTGGTTGGTGGACTGGTAGCCAAGATTCGTTGCTACGCCCGTACACCTGCGCCCCTCAAAATTCCAACCACGCCCGCCCCGACCACGGCCGGCGGTGTGGTAATGCGGATGGCGCGCGAAGTGGCGCTCTTTGAGAGCCTGTTCAAGTCAAACAAATGGATATGGTTGTTTGGCTGGCTCTTCCACGTGTCACTGCTGCTTGTCGTAGTGCGGCATCTGCGCTATTTTACCGAGCCAGTCTGGTTCTGGGTGGCGCTGGCGCAACCGTTCGGCAAGTACGCCGGCTTTGCCATGGTGGCTGGCCTGGGCGGTTTGTGGGCACGCCGTTTTCTGGTTGACCGTGTGCGTTACATCTCGACGCCTTCAGACCACCTGATCCTGATGCTGCTGATCGGCATCGGCCTGTCCGGTCTGGGTATGAAGTTTGTCGCGCATACCGATATCGTCGGCGTGAAGGCATTCATTCTCGGCTTGATGGTATTCGACCTGCAGCCACTGCCGGCCGACCCTGCACTGCTGGTACATTTGGGCCTGGTGGCATTGCTCATGGCGATTTTTCCAATCAGCAAGCTGTTGCATGCACCGGGAATTTTCTTCAGCCCCACCCGCAACCAGGTCGACAATCCGCGCGAACGGCGCCATCTGTCTCCATGGGCGGCGAAACTGGAAGCGGGCTCAGGCGCCAAAACGGAATAGTTTTTAAAAAGCGCAGTAGGCGGCAATTAATCACAAAGGCAGGAGGAACAGTGGCTGCTCCACAATTTGAGGTACCCAAACTCACGGGAAATATTGAAACCCCGGCGGTTAAGGAAGGCGCATCAGCGCACATTAAATCCTTCCCCGCAAATGCGGCGATTCAGGAGATTATTGGGTTTCCGGGCGAGCTGCCGGCAGACTGGCATGACAAGGCGATCGCCAAAATGGGCGATCTGCTGGGTCGCTACCGGTCGCTGCGAGTTTTCATGGACGCATGCGTTCACTGCGGCGCATGCACGGACAAATGCCATTACTTCCTCGGCACCGGCGACCCGAAGAACATGCCGGTCGCGCGCCAGGAATTGATGCGCAGCGTTTACCGCCGCCACTTCACCTTTGCCGGCAAGTATTTCCCGTCACTGGTTGGGGCCAGGGAACTGACCAGAGAAGTCCTCGACGAGTGGTATACCTATTACTACCAGTGCTCGGAGTGCCGTCGCTGTTCGGTATATTGCCCATATGGCATCGATACCGCAGAAGTCACCATGGCGGGTCGAGAGATTCTCGATTCGGTGGGAATAGGGCAGAAATACACCAATGAGATCATGGGCAAGCTGCACAAGATCGGCAACAACCTCGGTCTGCCCGGGCCTGCTCTGATCGATACCCTGGAAGGTCTGGAAGAAGACATCCTTGACGATACGGGAGTGCCGGTCAAGCTGCCGATCGACGTGGAAGGCGCGGAAGTGCTGCTGATTACCCCATCCGCGGATTTCTTCTCCGAGCCGCACGTTGAAAGCCTGATTGGTTATGCCAAGGTGTTCCATGCGGCGGGTATCAGCTGGACACTCAGTTCCAAGGCTTCGGAAGCCGGCAATTTCGGCATGTTTATCGGCAGCTATGAAAACACGCGGCGAGCCGCCATGCGCATTCGCGATGCCGCGCTTGATCTTAAAGTGAAGCGCGTTGTCGTGGGCGAATGCGGCCACGCCTGGCGCGTCGCTTACAGCTTCTGGAATACGCTGACCGGTGTTGGCCATGGCGGTAACGATCCTTTTGCGCAGGCACTGCAAAAACAGCTGGATCCGAACTATCCGGCGCCGCAGCATATTTGCGAAATGACCTACGATCTGATTCAGCAGGGCAAGCTCAAGTTCGACAAGTCGCTGAACGATCACCGCGTCGTTACCTTCCATGATTCATGCAACGTGGCGCGCGGTTCACGCATGAGCGACCTGCCGGGCGGCCAGTTCACGGTTCCACGCGAAGTCATCAAGGCGGTAGTGAACAATTTCCACGATATGGCCGAAGAAACCATCGGCGAGGGCACCTTCTGCTGCGGCGGTGGCGGCGGAATACTGACCGACGACTTGATGGAGATCCGCGTCAAGGGCGCCTTGCCGCGGATGGAAGCATTCAACAATGTGGTGCAGGAACACAAGGTCAACTTCCTGGCGCTGATCTGCGCGATCTGCAAGGCGCAGTTCACCAAGGTGGTGCCGTATTACGGCTTTGACATGAGCATGGTGGGTGGCGTGCATCAACTGGTCAGCACGGCTATCCTGTTGGAAAAAGAAGAAGAGTAGTTTGTAGGGTGCGCAGTGCGCACCAAACAGTGGGAACGGTGCGCTTTGCGCACACTACAAGTGGTTATTTAGGAGATTAAAAATGTCAGTTTCACCTGAAGAGATGAACAAAGATAAAGCCAAGACCTTCCGCCGCTACAAGGATGGAAAAACCAATTGGCGTAGCTGGCAGGACAAGATTTTTGAAGCCGACGCTTCCCACAAGTGCCCGGAGTATGTGCTGAGCACTCCGCCCTGCCAGGGCAGCTGCCCTGCCGGCGAGGACATTCGCGGCTACCTGAATATCGTGCGTGGTGTTGAAAAGCCGGTTGGCGGCGTGCCGATGCAGGAATATGCATGGCGTCGTTTGACTGCGGCCAACCCGTTCCCCTCTGTGATGGGCCGTGTCTGCCCGGCACCTTGCGAATCCGGTTGCAACCGCAACGAAGTGGATGAATTCGTCGGCATCAACTCGGTCGAGCATCACCTTGGCGAGTATGCCATCAAGAACAACCTGAAATTTGCCATGCCGGAGGGCGTCAAGAAATCCGGCAAGAAAGTGGCGATCATCGGCGGTGGACCTGCCGGTCTGTCGGCGGCTTACCAACTGACCCTGAAAGGCCACTCCTGCACGATTTTTGACGAGCACGCGCTGCTTGGCGGCATGATGCGTTATGGCATTCCCGGCTTCCGTACGCCGCGCGAAGTGCTTGATGCAGAGATCAAGCGCATTATCGACCTCGGTATCGAGGTCAAATTGAACGTGCATATCGGCAAGGACATCACGCTCGATCAGATCAAGAAAGACTACGATGCCATATTCATGGGCATGGGTGCCCAGGCTGGACGTCCCCTGCCGGTTCCTGGTGCCGATGCGCCCAACGTCGTAACTGCCATGGCTTTCCTGCGCGCCTTCAACGACGGCCGTCTGCAACACGTCGGCAAGCGAGTGGTGGTCATCGGCGGTGGCGACACCTCGATCGACGTGGCAACCGTAGCGCGCCGTCTGGGACATATCACGACGACCAACCCGTCCGACCGCTCCGAGCATGTTATTGCCGGCCAGGTTGCTCACGATGTGGCAGAAGTCTCCGCCAAGGAAGGCGCCGAGGTGGTGTTGTGTTCGCGCGCTGCGGTCGAGAAAATGAATGCCAACAAGCACGAAGTCGAGGAAGCATTGGCCGAGGGCATAAATATTGTCGGCAATATCACGCCTGTTTCCGTCGTGGTTGGGGCCGATGGCCGTGCCACCGCGCTGCGCGTAGCCGCACTTGAGACCGTGGGCGGCAAGCAGGTCGTCAAGGAAGGTTCCGAATACGACATCCCGGCCGACCTGATCGTGTCCGCGATCGGCCAGGCGGTAGACTTCACCGGTCTGGAAGGATTCGACAACGGCAAGGGCCTGGTCAGCGCCGACAAGCACTATCAAGTGCCCGGCCAGCAAGGCATCTTTGTCGGTGGCGACGTGGTTCGTCCGCACCTGCTGACGACGGCGATCGGCCATGGCCGCATTGCGGCGGACAGCATCGATCACTACCTGAAAGGTGAAGATCTGGGCAAGCGGCCCAAGGTCGATGTCGCCTACTTCGATCTGCTGCGCAAGGAGATGGAAGTCGGGCTGGCTCCGGAGGAATACCATACGCGCAGCAAGGAAGAGATCAGGAAGGCAGAAGGTTTTGCCAAGGAGATCGATCTGGGCACATGGGGTACCGATAAATCCAAATTTGCGGTACACAACTTCGAGAATCGTTCGGACAAATATGTGATTCCGTCGAATGAACTGTTCCTTGGTCACTTCCAGCAGACTCCGCGTAACAAGCGTAGTTTCGTAACACTGACCGCCGAACAGGTGCTCGGCCATTTCGAAGAACGGCTGGTGCCGCTGGACGACAAGACCGTGGTGACGGAAGCCAAGCGTTGCATGAGCTGCGGCCTGTGCTTCGAATGCGACAACTGCGTAATCTACTGCCCGCAAGCCGCTGTGTTCAAGGTGAAAAAGGCCCAGGCAACAACCGGTCGTTACGTGGATACCGACTATTCCCGTTGCATCGGTTGCCATATCTGTGCGGATGTGTGTCCGACCGGCTATATCAAAATGGGCATGGGCGAGTAAATATGAGCGATTCCCCGAATAAATCCTTCACAGGCAAGGCAGCGGGCATCGGCAAGCTGCTGAGCCGAGGGTGGGCCGTGCTTTTGGCGGCGACATTTCTGGCTGTCGCGTTGCCTGCGGCAGCTCACGATGACGACGAAGGCGGCCGGGTTTCGGTGCCGCACCACATTGACGCAAAAGGCAACAAATGCGTCAGGGATGTGGAATACATGCGGCGTAATCACATGGACCTGCTCTTGCACCATCGTGATGAAACGATGCACAAGGGGATACGCACCACCCAGTACAGCCTGAAAAACTGTATCGAGTGCCATGCCAGCAAGAAGAACAACAGCGTGATTGGCACCAACGAAAATTTCTGCCAGGGCTGTCATAGCTATGCCGCCGTCAAACTGGATTGCTTCGAGTGCCACTCGAGCAAGCCAAAAGCTGCTTCCGGCGATGCATTGCGCCCGATCGTGGCGCCGCCGGCGCAGCCTGAAGGTAAGGATAAGCAGTCTGACCTGTCCGGCATGATGCCCCACAAGGGGACTCCGACTTTCAACGTCCTTTCGGGCGAGAAAGATCGTATGCGCTGGCAGATGCAGCCGAAGTTGGCCAGCTTGAACAAAGGCGAGGGCGTTAAATGAGCAAGGTAGACAACAGCCGCAGAAATTTCATCGGGGCAGGAGCGGCCGCAGCGGCGGGCTTGGTGATTGCGCCGGGGGTAACCCTGCTCGACATGGCCAACGCCCGGCCACTTGACCAGCCTGCTTCCAGCGCCAAGCGCTGGGGCATGCTGATCGACAGCACCAAATGCGCGACGGGATGCAATGACTGCGTTTCCGCCTGCGGCAAGGAAAACGGCGTGGCCTCGACCGGCCATCCGCAAACCGATCCGCAGTGGATACGCAAGATCGAGCTGAAAGAGGTCAAGAGCGGCCTGAGTCATTCCCTGCCGATGATGTGCCAGCACTGCGCCGAGCCGCCGTGCGTGGACGTGTGCCCGACCGGCGCATCGTTCAAGCGTGCCGACGGCATCGTCCTGGTCGACCGCCACATCTGCATCGGTTGCCGGTACTGCATGATGGCCTGTCCATACAAGGCGCGTTCTTTTGTGCATGAGGAGCATCACGACCAGAATCCGGACGTGCCGCGTGGCAAAGGCTGCGTCGAAGCCTGTACGCTTTGCGTGCACAGGATCGACAAGGATCAGCAACCGGCCTGCGTCGAAGCCTGCGCAGCGGGGAATAAGGGCGCCATGCTATTCGGTGATCTGAATGATCCCAACAGCGAAATATCCAAACGTATCGCCACTTATGCAACTACCCAGGTCCGCGCCGATTTGGCGCTGAATACCGGCGTACGCTACCAGGGGATTTGAACGCTATGAATATCGAATCGTTTCGCAAAATTGAACAAAGCGTGTTTTACGCGCTGGTGGCGGCAATCGGGCTGGTTGCGTTGATCGGCATGGGCGCTTCGTATTACATGGAAGAGCACGGACACGTGGTGACCGGCATGAACAACCAGATCGTCTGGGGCATGCCGCACGTGTTTGCGGTTTTCCTGATCGTGGCGGCTTCCGGCGTGCTCAACGTTGCTTCGATTGGCTCTGTCTTCGGCAAGACCGTGTACAAGGCGCGAGCCCCGCTGTCCGGCCTGCTTGCCATCGCCATGCTGGCGGGCGGCCTGACCGTACTGATGCTGGATTTGGGCCGGCCCGACCGGCTTATCGTGGCGATGACCCACTATAATTTCAAATCCGTCTTCGCCCTGAACGTGTTTTTCTACACCGGCTTTTTTTCGATTGTCGCCATTTACCTGTGGACGATGATGGATCGCAAAATGAAGGCCTATTCAAAATATGCCGGATTCGCCGCCTTCATCTGGCGCCTCGCACTGACCACCGCAACCGGTTCCATCTTCGGTCTCCTGGTGGCGCGGCAAGCCTACGCCTCCGCATTGCTGGCCCCAATGTTCATCATCATGTCGTTTTCCTTCGGCCTTGCGGTATTCATCATCGTTCAGTCGGTGATGTACAAGTGGAATGGCCTTGTTCTGGATGAGGCCGTTCGGCGGCGCTTGAAGAATCTGCTGGCTATCTTCGTTTCAGCCGTGCTGTACTTCACCATCGTGTACCACCTGACCAATCTGTATTACGCCAAGCAGGTTGCCTTCGAGCGTTTCACGCTGCTCAATGGCGGCGTCTACACGTCATTGTTCTGGGTCGGTCAGATCCTGGTGGGCACAGTTGCTCCGCTGGCCTTGCTATTCCACCCCGATGCGGCCAAAAAGGGACGCATTGCGTTTATCGCGGCATCGCTCGTCATCATTGGCGGCATGTGCCAGTTATACGTGCTGATCATCGGCGCGCAGGCGTTCCCCCTGAGCATTTTCCCCGGCATGGTGGAAAGCAGCAGCTTCTTCGATGGCCAGATTCATTCCTACAGCCCGAGTCTGCCTGAATTCCTGCTGGGTTTGGGCGGGGTGGCCATCGCCGGCCTGATTACCACGATCGCGGTCAGAGTGCTGCATTTCATGCCGCAAGACGACCTCCAGCGCATTGAGCGCCAAGTTATTACCGATTAGCAGGCATGTTGGGCAGGGAGAACCACTCCCTGCCCATGCGACTTTACCCCGCTCGAAATTCGCTTGAACCCGAGCACTGAATAGTGCGGTGGGGAATTTACCAGCCCCATCTCTGTCCAACCGGACGATAACATCACCACGTTATGCGGATTCCGACCTATGATGCCCCGCTTGCTAATTTCAGCCGCCCATAAATCCTCGGGCAAAACGACAGTCACCATCGGCCTGTGCGCAGCGCTTAACGCGCGCGGCCTCAAGGTACAGCCCTTCAAAAAGGGGCCGGACTATATCGACCCGATGTGGCTTACTGCCGCCAGCGGCCGCGCCTGTCGCAATCTCGATTTCTACCTGATGGGGCGCGACGAGATCGTGTCATCCTTCACTCGGGAATCCATCGGGGCGGACATCAGCCTGATCGAGGGCAACAAGGGGCTTTACGACGGGCTCGACCTCGACGGCAGCAACAGCAATGCGGCCCTGGCCAGCCTGTTGCAGGCGCCGGTGGTGCTGGTCATCAACGCGCGCGGCATGACGCGGGGGATTGCGCCGCTGATCCTGGGTTACCAGGCGTTCGACCGGGATATCCGCATTGCCGGCGTGATCCTCAACGACATGGGCGGCGCCCGCCACGAGAGCAAGCTACGCGCCGTTATCGAGCATTACACCGATGTGCCGGTTATCGGCGCGGTTCACCACGACCCGCGACTGGAAATCACCGAGCGCCACCTTGGCCTGATGCCCAGCAACGAGACCGAAGCGGCGGCGATCCGCGTCAGGGAGATCGGCGAACTGGTCGGCGCGCAGGTCGATCTGGACCGGCTGCTGGCAATCGCTGCCACGGCGCCGCCGCTGCCGGTCGCGGCATCGGCGCCAGTGGCCGCCGGCGCGGCACCACGCCCTGCCGTGCGGATCGCCTGGGCAAAAGACAAGGCATTCGGATTTTATTACGCCGACGACCTGGCCGCCCTGCGCGCCGCCGGCGCGGAACTGGTGCCGCTGGACACCCTGCACGACAAGCGCCTTCCCGAAGTGGACGGCCTGTTTATCGGCGGCGGCTTCCCCGAGCTGTTCATGAGCGAACTGGAAGCCAATGCCACGCTGCGCGAAGACATCCGCAGCGCCATCGAGAACGGTATGCCGGCTTATGCCGAGTGCGGCGGCCTGATGTATCTGGCGCGCTCGCTGACCTGGCACGGACAAACCAACCGTATGGCGGGCGTGATCCCATGCGACGTTCTGATGCATCAAAAGCCGGTCGGCCGCGGCTATATCCGCCTGCGGGAAACCGGGGATAACCCGTGGCCCCGGCTAGCGAACGCGCAGACCGACATGGAGGTGCGCGGCCATGAATTCCATTATTCCAGCCTGGAAAACCTGGATGCGAGCGGGCTGAAATTCGCCTACGAGGTCAAGCGCGGCCACGGCATAGACGGTCAGCATGACGGCATCGTGTACAAGAATCTGCTGGCATCCTATGCGCATTTGCGCAGCCTCGATGCCTACAATTGGGCTGAGCGGTTCGTCGAGTTCGTGCGCGGCAAGGCGCACAAAAGCAGCGATCGCCGCGCCGCATGATTTTTAAATTGAATCGTTATAAAGGAGAAAGTCGATGATTACAGTAACCACATTGGCCGCAGAAAAAATCCAGCAGGCCGCAGTGGACGGCAACGCCGAAGGCATGTTCCTGCGCATTGCCGCCCAGCGCGGCGAGGACGGCGGCATCCAGTACGGCATGGGCTTCGATGAGCAGGACGAAGAAGACATGCTGCTGAATTCGGAAGGCATCACACTGCTCGTTTCGCCGCAGCATCAGGAACTGCTGAATGGCGCCGTGCTGGATTTTGTCGAGATGGGCCCCGGCGATTTCCGCTTCATCTTCATCAACCCCAACGACACCGGCGGCGGCTCCTGCAGCTCTTCTTCAGGCGCTTCGTCGAGCGGTTGCGGCGGTTGCGGCGGCGGCTGCCACTAAGCTCCCCATTGCGAACCTTTGCGTCTACTGCGGTAAAGGATTCTGCGGGTTGTTTTCAAATTGGAAAGCCCGTATAAGCTTAGAAAAAGCATTTATCCACGGATTAACACCGATATACACGGATTGTTAGAGGCTTGCGTGGAGTTCGCTACCTCTCTTCCCGGAAGGAAGCGAAACAATGCCGATCGCATGCTTTATCTGTGTTAATCCGTGGCTAAAAGCGGTTTTTAGATAAACCAGACCCAGGGGAAGAACATGCCACCAGCCAAACCCGGTGAACGAAAGCTCCAGATACTGCAGACTCTGGCGGAAATGCTGCAAAAGCCGCAGGGCGAGAAAATCACCACCGCCTCCCTGGCCGCCAAGATCGGCGTGTCCGAGGCCGCGCTCTACCGCCACTTTGCCAGCAAGGCGCAGATGTATGAAGGCCTGATCGAGTTCATCGAGCAGACCCTGTTCGGCCTGGTTACCAAAATCACCAGTGAAGAAGTCAGCGGAAAAAAACAGATGGAAGCGGTGCTGCCGCTGTTGCTCGGCTTCGCCCAGAAAAACCCCGGCATGACCCGCGTGCTGATCGGCGAAGCGCTGGTCAATGAAGACAACCGCCTGCAAACCCGCATCAACCAGCTCCACGACCGGCTCGAATCCACGCTCAAGCAGTCGTTGCGGCTCGCCGCCAGCCAGCAGGATTTGCCTGCGAGCATAGATGCCGCCGCCCAGGCCAACCTGATGATGAGCTTCGTGCTCGGACGCTGGCATCAGTTTGCCAAGAGCGGATTTACGCGTGCGCCGATGGAATACTGGGCTGCGCAGGGGCAAGCGCTGATCGGGTAGCTACAAGCTAAATAGCGTTGGCGTGTTTGTGCTTCGCCGGACGCAATCTAAAGGCAAAAGGGCTGGCATTCGCTAGCCCTTTTGCCTTTAGAGCGCATTTCGTTTCAACGGCTGGTCCGCTTCTTCTGGCCTATTTAAAGCAAGTGATGTTATAGCTGGTGAAATCCCTGCTTCAAACTGGGATATGTCAGTTCAGCAGAGTACTATTCCGGTTAGCGTGGCATGCAAAAATTGGCAGCAGGCGCGACGCCAGGTATCTAAATCGGGAGTAACCTCAAAAAATGAAAATAGGGATTCCGGCATTTGCCATCTACCTGGCATTAACTATTATTGCAAGTGACGCCTCCGCTCAAGAACCGGGGGCTGAAGCAGGGCATCGAGGCGGCACGCAGAATGGCGTCAAGCAGCAGTCCAGTGAAGAATCAGGCGTCCATGAACAAACATCGGCAAGACAATCTCATGGAAATATGGCCCGTCTTGCATTTTCCTCTACCGAGATAGTGAAGCAATTTCAAGATAACCGTTCGGCTTTCCACAATAATTACAGGGGGAAGGTGCTGCAAGTCAGCGGCTCAGTATGGACTTTTTACAGAAGGCAGGAAGATCCGCCTGGAATAGATATAGTGCTCTCCGGCATGGTAAGAACAAACCGTGATGATGATCAGGATTCGGACAATGTCTGTTGTGAAACCACAGATCCGAAAGCCATCTTATCTGCGGCAGATCTCGAACTAGGTAAAAATATAGTCATAAGGGGACTCTACGATCCAGGCTTGCGGAGCAATGGCCTTGAGTCTCGGATCATTCTTCATGATTGCCGGCTGCGGTAAATATTGAGGGGGATGTGAGCCTCCAAGCAGGAGACACTTATGGCACGTAGCCGACCGGCAATACTACATCAGGGCTGGTGGCCGTTATCGAAAAAGGCGATAGACCGAGTTTGACCCAAAGCGGAAGTAGCCAGATACGGATAGCCGACGTTCAACGTATTTTAGTTGAGCGACACCCCGAAGGGGCGTAAGCCGGGAGCGAAGCGAGCGGTGTTCGCTCGAACGTGGAGCTAAGGGGCTGCGCGCTTTTGCGCAGTCCCGCTTGAGCGCAGGGTTATGCCTCACGCTGATAGCACCCACGGAACCTGCGTACTGCGGGTTGTTCGTCGTCAATGTAATCCTCGGAATACCTCTCAACAAAGCCTTGCGACTTCAATGTGTCGATTTCTCGTTGTGCAAGTGGCCAAGGCATCGAGCCTACCGCTTCTGATTCTTCTCTAAGTCGGGTGATGAGCATCAGATAGCCACCGGGCGAGATATATTCAGCGATTTGCTTTAGCGCTTTAGCGCGCAACTCCGGTGGAAGCACCTGAAGTGTGTACGATTCAAGCACCAAATCGAAAGCTCCCGACCAGTTATCGGGAGCTTGAAATAGATCGCATGTTAGGTACATGACTTTGGAATTAGGAAATCGGTTTCCACATTCGGAAATAGCGGTAGGCGAAATGTCGAAAGCCGTAACATCAAAACCGAGACCGGAAAGCCACTCAGCATCGTCACCCAAGCCACATCCGACCTTCAAAGCCCTTTGCCCGAAAGAGAGATGTCCATCTACCTTTTGAAAAAGCTCAAGCAAGTTCGGATTGGGCGTATGGTCGGCCCAAGGGACAGAAACTCCTTCCGAGCGAGCTTGGGCATACAACTGCTCAAACCATTCGAGAGGATGCCCGGCGGCGATTGCTGCTTGGGCTAACTGCCTTGCTGTGGCGCGATGATTATCCATGAGCGTACTTTCTACTGGGCATAACAGTTAATCAAGAGACCCATGGGTCCGGACATTTATTAATATAGAGACGGCCATCATGTGATCCTATCTTTATGATTGTTAAAATTCTTCTTAATTATCTGTCCGGTTATTACGTTATGAAAAAGGAGACCGGAGGCAGACACATTATGCTCCTGTTATAAGCGAACTTCTATGGGAATGAAGCTAAATGATTCTAGCGCCGGAGGCGGTTCATGGAGGGGGGGGTGCCTGGCAAGTGGTTGGGTGACTGTTTTTCGCCGCATACCAGACCTTGGTTGGCAGCAAGGGAATGTTTGCTCCTGGCACTTTCCCGTCATTGGCGATTAGCTCAAAGTGATGGCAATTCACTCCAGAGGATATGGGAAAAACAGGGCGCTACGGTTGGAGTGACGTGAGGGGCAGAAAGCCGCTCAACCACACACCGGGCAGGCCGGGTCTTTTTTCAGCCGGATCGAACGCCATTCCATCTGCAAGCCGTCGAGTAGCAGCAGCCTGCCGTTCAGCGGCTGTCCGACATGGGCCAGGATTTTCAGCGTTTCCGCCGCCTGCATCGAGCCGATGATGCCGACCAGCGGCGCGAATACGCCCATCGTCGAGCAGCGATCTTCGTCGTCGCCGCCCGCTTCGGGAAACAGGCAGTGGTAGCAGGGGCTGCCAGGGGCGCGCAAATCGAAGGTGGAAATCTGCCCGTCGAAGCGGATTGCCGCGCCGGAAATCAGCGGTTTTTGGTGGGCGACGCAGGCGCGGTTGATGGCGTGGCGGGTGGCGAAGTTGTCGCTGGCGTCGAGTACGGCATCGGCCTGGGAAACCAGCAGGTCGAGTTCTGCGCCTTCGATGCGATGGGGTATGGCGATGACCCGGATGTCGGGGTTGATGGCGGCGAGGGTGTGTTGCGCGGATTGCGCCTTGTTGTTGCCGAGAGAATGGGTGAAGTGGGCGATCTGGCGCTGCAGGTTGGTGAGGTCGACGCTGTCGCCGTCGCAGAGGGTGATCGTTCCCACGCCGGCGGCGGCGAGGTAGAGTGCAGCCGGGGAGCCCAGCCCGCCGGCGCCGACGATCAGGGCATGGGCGCCGAGCAGTTTTTCCTGGCCCTCGATGCCGATTTGCGGCAGCAGGATGTGCCGGCTGTAGCGCAGGAGCTGGTTGTCGTCCATTTGGCAAGGCCTGAGTCTGAGTACCGGGTGCCGAGTCCGTGCGCTACCCGGGCACCCGGCACTCGGTATTCAGGACTTCTTTGCGATTATTTCCTGCTCTGGAAGATTTGCAGTCCCTTCAGCAGGTTGAGCGCCTGGTTCAGTTGATAATCGTTTTTCGATACGATTTCGCCCGGCGCCAGTTTGCCGGCTTTATCCTTGCCCTTTGGCGGCGCCTGTTTGGGCGGGGTGGGCAGCTTGATTGGCGCGGCTTCGGGTTTTGTTTCTTCGTCCTTGTTGCCGTTGGTCAGGTGGCGATCCAGATCCGCTTCGCGCAGGTTGAACGTTTCCTGCTGATCCGCGCCGCTGACCGTGGCTTCTTCCACCACGATGTCCGGGGTGATGCCCTTGGCCTGGATGGAGCGGCCGTTGGGCGTGTAATAGCGGGCAGTGGTCAGCTTGATGGCGGTGTTGTTGCCCAGCGGCAGGATGGTCTGCACCGACCCTTTGCCGAAGGATTGCGTGCCCATGATGATGGCGCGTTTGTGATCCTGCAGCGCGCCGGCGACGATTTCCGAAGCGGAGGCGGAGCCGCCGTTGACCAGCACCACCATGGGCACGTTCTTGATGCCAGGTGGCAGGGGTTTCAGGAAGTCTTCCTGGTTGGGCATGCGCAGGTAGTTTTCCTTGTTCGCCGTCAGCCTCATCTTGGCATCCTCGGTGCGGCCTTCGGTGTAGACCACCAGCGCATCCTTCGGCAGGAAGGCGGCGGACACGGCGACGGCGCCGTTGAGCAGGCCGCCCGGGTCGTTGCGCAGATCCAGCACCAGGCCTTTCAGCGGTTCCTTGTTCTGCTTGTAAAAGGCCTCAATCGCTTTTGCCAGGCTTTCTCCGGTGTGTTCCTGAAACTGGGTGATGCGGACATAACCGTAACCCGGTTCGATCAGCTTCGATTTGACGCTCTGGATTTTGATTACGGCACGGGTAAGGGTGACGATGAGGGGCTTGACCTCGCCCTTGCGGATCACGGTGAGGGTGATCTTGGTGCCGGGCTTGCCGCGCATGCGTTTGACCGCATCGTTCAGGGTCAGGCCCTTGACCGGGGCTTCGTCCAGCTTGATGATCAGGTCGCCGCTTTTAATGCCGGCCAGGAAGGCGGGCGTATCCTCGATCGGCGAAACCACCTTGACGAAACCGTCCTCCATGCTGACTTCGATGCCGAGGCCGCCGAATTCGCCCTGCGTGCCGACTTGCAGTTCCTTGAAGGCGTCGGCGTCGAGGTAGGCGGAATGGGGGTCCAGGCCGGCGAGCATGCCGTTGATCGCCTCGGTGATGAGTTTCTTGTCGTCCACCGGCTCGACATAGTCGCTTTTGATTTTCCCGAAGACCTCTGTCAATGCGCGCAATTCGTCGATCGGCAGCGGGCTGGCGGCTTCCTTGTTGGCCACCGCAGGAAAATTTAGGCTGATCATGACGCCGAAGATGGCGCCTATAAAGACCAGGCCTGCTTTTTGCATTTTGCCGCGCATTACATTAATCCTCGTTTTGATTTGGAATAAACGTTCAATTCAGGGCTCAATTCAATCTGACCCAGCCCATGGGGTCGAACGGTCGACTTTGATACCGCATTTCGAAGTATAAACCGGTTTCGGCATTTCCGCCGCTGTTTCCCGTTGCCGCGATGGTGTCGCCGGCCTGCACGGCTTCGCCCGCCCGTTTGAAAAGGGTTTCGTTGTTGCCGTACAGGCTCATGTAGCCGTCGCCGTGGTCGACGATGACGATGTTGCCGAAGCCGCGCAACCAGTCCGAGAATACCACCTGCCCTTTGGCGATACATTTGACTTCCTGCCCGGCCGGCGTCTTGATGAACAAGCCTTTCCAGGTCGCGCCGCCATCCTCTCGCGAACCGCCGAAGCGGTTGGCAAGCTGCCCGTGCACCGGCAGGCGAAGCTTGCCTTTGAGCAGGTAGAGCGCGCCGCCCGAGGGTTCCGGGGTGGGTGGGGTGCGGCTGTGCGGAGCGGCGTTTTTCTTTTTCCTGGATCGTGCCAGCTTGCTCAGTCGCTCGATCAGCCTGGTCAGGCGCTTCTCGTCGCGTTGCAAACGACCGAGTTCATGTCGCTGGCTGGTGATCTGCTGGTTGATCCGCGCCAGCACCGTTTTACGCGCGCTCTTTTCTTTTCCCAGTTGGGCTTTTTGTTTGGCCTGCTCCGATTTGACCTGCTCCAGTTCGGTGTTTTTTTCCTGGTAGAGCTGGGCAAGTTCACGGGAATGCGCGAGGTTGACGCGCAGGTTTCCAATCAGGTCGGCGCGGGCGCGCGACAAATAGGTGTAATAGTGCAACTGGCGGGCAAGCTGGTCAGGATTCTGCTGGTTGAGCAGGATTTTCAGGGGGTCGATCTGACCGTGCAGATAATAGTGGTGAAGCAGGCGGCCGAGCAGCGACTGCTGGCTGCTGATTTTTCCCTGGGTGTCGCGGCTTTCGCGCTGCACCCGGTTCAGCGTGGCGCCGACGCTTTCCTGCTGTTGCGCCAATTCTCGCAGTTTCCGGTTGGCATTGCTGATGGCCTGCTCAGACTGTTTCAGCGCATCGGTGGCATCGGCTTTCTTGTCCTCGGCGCTCTCGACATCTTTTTGCAGCGCCTTGATCCGTTCGTGCAGGCTGGAGAGGTCGTCTTTCGGCGCGGCATCAGCGATAAGCGCACAGGCCAGCCCGACCGCAAGAAAAATTGCTCGGGCGGGCCGCATGAACGTCATTATTCGAATTCGATCAGGGGGTGACCGGTCATTTCCGCGGGCTGCGGCAGTCCCATGATTTTCAGCAGTGTCGGGGCGACATCCTCGAGCGCGCCGGTTTCTGCCAGGCGCGCCTCCCGGCCGACATAAAGGAACGGTACCCGGTTCAGGGTATGTGCGGTGTGGGCCTGGTGCGAAATTTCATCTGCCATCATTTCCGCATTGCCGTGATCGGCGGTAATCAGCACTTCCCCGCCGATGTCCTGCATGGCCGAAACCACTCTGCCCAGGCACTGGTCCAGCGCTTCTATCGCCTTGACCGCTGCGGACATGATGCCGGTATGGCCGACCATGTCGGCGTTGGCGTAGTTGCAGATGATGGCATCGAACTTGCGGCTCCCGATGGCTTCAACCAGCCTGTCGGTGACTTCGAATGCGCTCATCTCCGGTTTCAGGTCGTAGGTGGGTACATCCGGCGAGGGAATCAGGATGCGTTCTTCTCCAGGGTAGACGCGTTCCTCGCCGCCGTCGAAGAAGAAGGTGACGTGGGCGTATTTCTCGGTTTCGGCGATCCTGAGTTGCTTCAGCCCAAGGTTCGAGATGTATTCGCCGAAGCCGTTGCCGATATGCTCCGGTGGATAAGCCACCGGCACGCTGAAGTCCTTGCTGTATTCGGTGAGGGTGCAGAAGCTGGCGAGTTTGGGGACATATTCCCGTTCGAACTGGTTGAAACCGGGTTCGATGAAGGCGCGGGTGATTTCGCGCGCGCGGTCGGAGCGGAAATTCATGAATACCACCACGTCGCCGTCTTCCATGCGCACAGGTTTTGCGCCGGGCGGAACGATGGCGGTGGCTTTGACGAATTCGTCGTTTTCATCGCGGTCATAGGCTGCGGCCAAGGCCTGTTCCGCAGTTTCAGCCTGGAATTCCGACTTGCCTTGAGTGATCAGGTCGTAGCCGGCCTTGACGCGCAGCCAGCGCTTGTCGCGATCCATGATGTGATAGCGGCCGATAATGGAGGCGATTTGTCCGACCTTGAGCTGCTCGCATTTCTGCTGGAAGCGGCGCAGGTATTCCAGCGCGCTTCTCGGCGGCGTGTCGCGTCCGTCGAGAAAGGCATGCAGATAGATTTTTTTCAGGCCGGCGCGGGCGGCCAGTTCGAGCATGGCGTGGATGTGGTCTTCATGGCTGTGCACCCCGCCATCGGACAGCAATCCCATGATGTGCAGCGCCTTGTCGTTGTCCCTGGCTTGTGCCACCGCTTGGACCAGGGCCGGGTTGGCGAAGAAGTTTCCGCTGCTGATGGCGCGGTTGATGCGGGTGAATTCCTGGTAAACAACCCGACCGGCGCCGATATTGAGATGGCCCACTTCGGAATTGCCCATTTGCCCGCCCGGCAGCCCCACCGCCGCTTCGGACGCGTTGATGGTGGTGTGCGGGCGGGTCTGCCAGAGCTTGTCCCAGTTGGGCTTGTATGCGCTTTTGACGGCGTTGTTTTCCTGGCTTTCGCTGCAACCGAAACCATCCAGGATGATGAGTAGGGTAGGGGTGACCTTCATACGGGAATCTGGAATTTATTTGTTTGTATTGATAAAAGGAACATGGTTTTATTATATATTGCTAATAATCGCATTATACTTAATTTGTCAGCCTCGGCACCCTTAAGAAGCTGTCTTAAAATCAATATAGCCTAGCCAAAGGTGGGTAAATGGAATTTAATCAGGTTGAATTAATCGACAAGGATGAACATATCGAGCAGGCGTCGCGTGCGATGAAGGCGATGTCGCATCCGTTGCGGCTGAAGATATTGTGTGTGCTGGGTGACCGGGAAATCAGCGTGCAGGATATCGTCGAAAGTGTCGGCACCTCACAAAGCAATATCTCGCAACACTTGGCAATTTTACGCGACAAGGGGGTGCTGCGCACGCGCAAGGATGCTAATCGGGTGTATTACCGGGTTGGCGATCCGCGTACGCTGAAACTGATTGGCCTGATGCGCGATGTTTTTTGCGGTTTCGCCAAGTAGCGCCTATATTTCAATCTGAATAATTTCAATCGCACAGGGTTCGCCGCTATCCCTGTGCGCCTCTTGCGGATCATCCTGAATCTGGACTTGTTCCAGTCCGGTATATTAGGCTATGCTAATACGTTTTGGGGGTAAGCACGTGCTGAAACCGGTCTGGATCCTGTTGGGAATGTTGCTGGCTCCGCTGGCTCAGGCGGCATTACCCTTTGCCACGGCGGTGGCGGCTTATCGCGAGGTAGACCAAACCTACGCTGCCGAGGCGCTGGTCGAGGCGGTCAACCAATCCACCGTGGCAGCACAGATTTCCGGACGTATCGTCGAGATCAACTTCGATGTCGGCGACACCGTGAAAAAAGGGCAGGTGCTGGTGCGCATCGACGAGCGTGAAGCGCGTCAGGCCGTCGCCGGCAGCGAGGCGATGGTGGCGCAGGCGCGCGCCAATTTCCAGAACATCCGCCTGAACTACGAGCGCAGCAAGCAGTTGCTGGCGCAGAAGTTCATCAGCCCGGCTGCGTTCGACAAGGTGCAGGCGGATTATAAGGCGGCCGAGGCGCAGTTGGCGGCAACCCAGGCAAGTGCCGGGCAGGCCGCTACTGTCAAAGGCTACACTTCGGTGCTTGCGCCTTACAGCGGCGTGGTCGCGGTGCGCCATGTCGAGCTGGGGGAGATGGCTTCCCCCGGCAAGGCGCTGATGACCGGTTTCGACCCCAGGGATTTGCGCGTGGTGGCAAGCATTCCCCAGTACAAGCTGGCGGACGTGCGCCGTGCCTCCCGCGCCCAGGTGGAATTCCCCTCGCTCAACAAATGGATCGCAGCCAAGGCGGTGACGATCCTGCCTGCCGCCGATGCCAGAACCCACACCACCCGCGTGCGTCTCGATTTGCCTGAGGATGTCCACGATGTTTACCCCGGCATGTTTGCGCGCGCTCATTTTGCCGTTGGCCGGGTGAAGAAGTTGCTGGTGCCTGTGCAGGCCGTGATCCGGCGCAGCGAGGTGACTGCCGTGTATGTGGTGGATGCCAAAGGCAATGTGACCTTGCGCCAGATCCGCCTGGGCGAGCCGGTGGCAGATGGCTTGGTCGAGGTGCTGGCCGGGCTTTCCGCCGGGGAAACCGTGGCGCTGGAACCGGTCAAGGCGGGGATGTATTTGAAAGGTAAACAGTGATGGGTGATGAGTAATGAGTAAAGGCAACCCCTCATCACCCATTACCCCTTGCCCATCACCCGAGAAAATGGGTATCTCCGGCCGTATCGCCAAAGCCTTCCTGCAATCGCAGATGACGCCGTTGATCGCGCTGATCGCGTTTCTGCTCGGCTTGTTCGCCGTGATGGTGACGCCGCGCGAGGAAGAGCCGCAGATCAACGTGACCATGGCGAACGTATTCATTCCCTTTCCCGGCGCTTCCGCCAAGGATGTGGAAAGCCTGGTGGCGATCCCCGCCGAGCAGGTGCTGTCGCAGATTACCGGGATCGAACACATTTATTCCGTTTCGCGTCCCGGCATGGCGGTTCTCACCGTGCAGTACAAGGTGGGCGAGGATCGAACCCAGGCCCTGGTGCGTCTCTACGATACGGTGCAGTCGCATCGCGACTGGGTTTCCCCCAATCTCGGCGTCGGTGAGCCGATCATCAAGCCGGTCGGCATCGACGATGTACCTATCGTCAGCCTGACACTGTGGACGGAAGACCCCGCCCGCGGCGCCTACGAGTTGCGGCAGGTGGCCCATGCCGCCGAGATCGATCTGAAGCGGATCAAGGGTACGCGTGAAGTCAAAACCCTGGGCGGTTCGAGCCGCGTAGTGCGGGTGATCATGGATGCCGAGCGGATGAACGCCTATCGCGTTTCCGCCCAGGATATCCGCAACGCCCTCCAGGTCAGCAACGCCTCCCAGCCGTCCGGCATGCTGGTTGAAAACAATCGCGAAGTGCTGGTGCAGACCGGTACTTTCCTGTCCAGCAGCGCGGATGTCAAACAACTGGTGGTAGGTGTCGCCGAGGGGCGCCCGGTGTTCATGACCGATGTGGCGCGGGTGGAGGATGGCCCCGAACTGCCCGACCGCTATGTCTGGCTCGGCACCGGCCCGGCGGCGGCCAGCAAGCAGATTTCCGCCAGGGGCGACTTCCCCGCGGTAACCCTGGCGGTGTCGAAAAAGCCGGGCGAAAATGCGGTGGACGTGGCCGAGCGCGTCATCAAGCGCATCGGCCAGTTGCATGGCACCATCATTCCCGACAGCGTTCATGTCACGGTCACGCGCAATTATGGCGAAACCGCCAACGACAAGGCGCAGAAGCTGATCGGCAAGCTGATCTTCGCCACCACCTTCGTTGTGCTGCTGGTGCTGATGGCGCTGGGGCGGCGCGAGGCGCTGATCGTCGGCGTGGCGGTGACGCTGACCCTGTCGGCAACCCTGTTTGCCTCCTGGGCCTGGGGCTTCACCCTTAACCGGGTGTCGTTGTTCGCGCTGATTTTTTCCATCGGCATTCTGGTCGACGATGCCATCGTGGTGGTGGAAAACATCCACCGCCGCCGCGTACTGGAGCCCGGCAAGCCGCTGACCGAAGTGATCCCGGAAGCGGTGGACGAGGTCGGCGGCCCGACCATCCTCGCCACCCTGACCGTGATTGCGGCGCTGCTGCCGATGGCTTTCGTCACCGGCCTGATGGGACCGTACATGAGCCCGATCCCGATCAACGCCAGCATCGGCATGCTGATTTCGCTCGCCATCGCCTTCATCATTACGCCCTGGCTGGCGCTCAATCTTCTGAAAAAGCAGCATGGCGCATCCGGCCATGGTGAAGCGGGCTCGGAGGCGCGGCTGTTCGGTTTTTTCAGCCTGCGGCTGACGCCGTTTCTCAACCGCGAGCAGGGCCGGGCCAAGCGCAAGATGCTGTGGCTGGCCATTGTCGGCATGATCGTTTTTGCGATCCTGCTGGTGGTATTCAAACAGGTCATCCTGAAAATGCTGCCGTTCGACAACAAGTCGGAATTCCAGGTAGTGGTGGACATGCCGGTGGGCACGCCGCTGGAGCAGACCGCACGGGTGATGCGCGAGATGGGCAGCTATCTGTCCACGGTGCCGGAAGTGACAGACTACGAAGCCTACGTCGGCACCGCCTCGCCGATCAATTTCAACGGGCTGGTGCGCCAGTATTACCTGCGTAGCGGCAGCGAGATGGGCGATATTCAGGTAAATCTGGTGGACAAGCATGCCCGCGACCGCAAGAGCCATGAAATCGCGTCGAGCGTGCGCCCGGAGATCGAGCGCATCGCTGCCCGTTACCAGGCCAAGGTCAAGGTGGTGGAAGTGCCGCCGGGACCGCCGGTGATGTCACCCATCGTCGCTGAAGTTTACGGGCCTGACTACGAAGGCCAGATGAAGGTGGCAAAGCAGGTGCGCGCGCACTTCGCCAAAACTCCGGACATCGTGGCGATCGACGATACCGTCGAGGAGGATGCGAGCCGCCTGGTCCTGCACGTCCAGCAAAGCAAGGCGGCGCTGATGGGCGTGGCGCAGAAGGACGTCGTGGCGGTCATGCGCATGGGCCTGTCCGGCGAGGATGTGACGCCGATGCACGAAGGCGAGTCCAAATTCGAGGTGCCGGTGCGGCTGACGCTGGCGCCGGAGCGGCAAAGCAGCCTGGACGAACTGCTCAAGCTGACCGTCCGGGCACAGGACGGCACGTTGGTGCCGTTATCCGAACTGGTCAATGTGGTTCCGGCCGCGCGTGAGAAAACCATTTACCACAAGGATCTGTTGCCGGTGGTGTACGTCGTCGGCGACATGGCCGGCAAGCTGGACAGCCCGCTGTACGGGATGTTCTCGATCCGCGCCGGGCTCAATGGCATGAAGCTGGCCGAGGGCGGCAAGTTGAGCGATACCTTCATCCAGCAGCCGGACGACCATTATGCCGGCTACAGCATCAAGTGGGACGGCGAGTGGCAGGTCACCTACGAGACTTTCCGCGACATGGGCATCGCCTACGCGGTCGGGCTGGTGCTGATCTACCTGCTGGTGGTGGCGCAGTTCAAATCGTATGTCGTGCCGCTGGTCATCATGGCGCCGATTCCGCTCACCATCATCGGCGTGATGCCCGGCCATGCCCTGCTCGGCAGCCAATTCACCGCCACCAGCATGATCGGCATGATCGCGCTGGCCGGCATCATCGTGCGCAACTCCATCCTGCTGGTGGACTTCATCAACATGCAGGTGGAGCAGGGCATGGCCTTCCAGGAGGCGGTGATCCGCTCCGCCAGCACCCGCGCCAAGCCGATCGTGCTGACCGGCCTGGCCGCCATGCTTGGCGCGTTGTTCATCCTGGACGACCCGATCTTCAACGGCCTGGCGATTTCGTTGATTTTCGGCATCTTCGTTTCCACCCTGCTGACGCTGGTGGTGATTCCGGTGCTGTACTACGCGGTGATGTACAAGAAGTTTGCTTGACTTGATTTACCGCAAAGGACGCGAAGGAACGCAAGGTAATTCATGGATTTTGTTTTTCCTTTGCGAGCCTTCGCGTCCTTTGCGGTGAAGATTTTTTTGATTTTTTTTAGGAGAAGTGTAATGACCATCAACCGTATCGTTCGTATCGTCGCAGGATTCTTCGTGCTGCTGTCCCTCGGTTTGGGCGTGCAGGGCAGCCCGCTGTTCGTCAATGCCAATTTCCTGTGGTTTACCGCCTTTGTCGGCGCCAACCTGTTTCAGAGCGGATTTACCAATCTCTGCCCTCTGGTTACCATCCTCAGGAAACTCGGTTTTAAGGAGAACTGCGAATCCTGTTAAACAGAAAGGGCTTTTGCTGGTAAACTTTTTTCTTCGACGTGGAAATTTCAGGTAGGGAGCGTGTCAAGTGCAGTTCATTCAGAATAACCTCGGGCTCATCGCGCTGGCTTTGTTCAGTGCCGCAATGTTGGTGTGGCCGACCATAGGCCGTCGCATTTCCGGCGTCAAGGACGTCGGCATGATGGAGGCGACGCAACTGATCAACCATCAGAATGCGGTGGTGCTGGATGTGCGCGAGGACAGCGAGTTTTACGCCGGCCATATCCCCCATTCCGTGCATGTCCCGCTCGGACAGTTGGCCAGGCATCCGGAAGTGGAGAAATACAAGAGCCGCCCGATTATCGCCATTTGCCGCAGCGGAATGCGTTCCGGGCACGCTTGCCGCGTACTGCGCAAGAACGGTTTTGAACAGGTGTATAATTTGTCGGGCGGAATCACCGCCTGGCAACAAGCAAACATGCCGATGGAGAAATGACGATGCCGAATGTGACCATGTACTGCACCGCGGTGTGCCCTTATTGCACGATGGCCGAGAGATTGTTGCTGTCCAAGGGCGTGACGGAAATCAACAAGATCCGGGTTGACCTCGATTCGTCCAGCATGGGCGAGATGATCGAGAAAACCGGCCGCCGCACCGTGCCGCAGATTTTTATCGGCAGCACCCATGTCGGCGGTTGTGACGACCTGACCGCACTGGATCGTGCCGGTGGCCTTGATCCTCTGCTGGCTGCGTGATTCTGAACACGTAAAAAAATGAACGTTGTTTGCCCTGAATGCCTTGTTACCAACCGGGTGCCGGACGAGCGCCTGGAGCAGAACCCGAAATGCGGTAAATGCGGCGCCCACGTGCTTGACGGCGCGCCGGCAGAACTGACTGCCGCCAGTTTCGGTCCGTTTATCGCCAGGAACGAATTGCCGGTACTGGTGGATTTCTGGGCGCCGTGGTGCGGGCCGTGCAAAATGATGGCACCGGTGTTTGCCCAGCTTGCCGCCGAGATGAAAACCCGGGTGCGCTTCGTCAAGGTCAACACCGAACAGGAGCAGACCCTGGCGCAACAGTTCGGCATCCGTAGTATTCCCACTCTGGCATTGTTCAAGAACGGGGTCGAGGTGGACCGGGTCGCCGGCGCCCTGGATGCGGCAAGCCTGAAAACCTGGCTGATGCGGCATTGATTTTTGCCGTGCGGCATTCTTTTTATTTTTTATTTAGTCAAGAGTTAGGAAGCTTCATGAGCGAAGAACAAAAGCAACCGGTTTTCTCCATTGAAAAAATTTACGTCAAGGATTTGTCTCTGGAAATCCCGCATGCGCCGCAAGTCTTCATGCAACGCGAAACGCCAAAAGTGGACGTGCAGTTGCACAACAAGGGCGAGATGGTGGAAGAGGGAATCTATGAAACCGTGCTGACCGTGACGGTCACTGCCAAGCTGGCCGATGACAAGACCTTGTTTCTGGCGGAAGCCGCCCAGGCCGGAATTTTCCAGATTCGCGACGTTCCCCAGGGCGACATGGAGCCGATTCTCGGAATTACCTGCCCCAATATTCTGTTCCCCTATGTGCGCGAGGTGATTTCCGATCTGGTGTCGCGCGCCGGATTTCCGCCAGTGCTGCTGAATCCGGTCAATTTCGACCTGATGTATCAGCAGCGTCAGGCAGAGCAGGAGGCGGGCGCGGCTACCGCGCACTGAGCATGATGGTTGGCAGGAGAGGGCTCCCAGGGAAGTATTCCCGCCTTGCCGGGCTGGCCCTGCTGTTGTATTTCTGGTTTTCGGGCGTCGCGCTGGCACTGGATTATCGCAGTGTCGGTGCAGAAAGCGCCATTCTGTACGACTCCCCCTCGTTGCATGGCAAGCGCCTGTTCGTGGTGGACAAGTACTACCCGGTAGAAATCATCGTCAATCTCGACCAGTGGGCCAAGGTGCGCGACATCACCGGCAGTCTTGCCTGGATAGAGAAGAAAAACCTGAGCAGTGTGCACATGGTGCTGGTTACGGCGGCCTTGGCCGACGTCCGCCAGTCCGCCGATCTCAAGGCGCCGCTGGTGTTTCAGGCCGAGCGCGACGTGGCGCTGGAACTGGTTGAATATGGTGCGGCGGGTTGGCTCAAGGTGCGCCATCGTGACGGACAAGTCGGTTTCGTGCAGGCCAGCCAGGTGTGGGGTTCATGAAAATCGCCGTACTGGGTTCGGGCGCTTGGGGAACGGCACTGTCCATCAGCCTCGCCACGCGCCACGAAGTGTGCCTGTGGACGCGCAACCCGGTGCAGTTCGCCGAGATGTCGGAACAGCGCGCCAACCGGCGCTATCTGCCCGGATTCCCCTTTCCCGATTCTTTGCGGCTCGAATTGAAACTCGAACAGGCGCTCGACCAGGCAGACCTGAACCTGATGGTGGTGCCTACCGCGGGACTCAGGCTGGTGGCGCGCCAGTTGGCCGGGATGGGTGCAAAAATCCCGCTGATCTGGGCTTGCAAGGGCTTCGAGGCGGGGACCGCCAAGCTGCCGCATCAGGTGGTGGCGGAGGAAATGGGGAGCAAGCTCCAGTGCGGCGTGCTGTCCGGCCCGAGTTTCGCCCAGGAGGTGGCCAAGGGTTTGCCGACGGCACTCACCCTGGCCTCTGCCGATGAGCCTTTTGCGCACGCCATGGCGTTGGAATTGCACAGCCAGAAGCTGCGGATTTATTCAAGCAACGACGTGGTCGGGGTCGAGGTCGGCGGTGCGGTAAAGAACGTCATGGCCATCGCGGCGGGAATTTCCGATGGTATGGGCTTCGGCTATAATGCCCGCGCCGCCTTGATTACCCGCGGACTGGCAGAAATCGGCCGTCTCGGCACGGCCATGGGCGGCCATGCGGAAACATTCATGGGGCTCGCCAGCGCCGGGGACTTGATTCTGACCTGCACCGGCGATTTGTCGCGCAACCGCACCGTGGGTTTGCGCCTCGCTCAGGGGAAAACGCTCGATGCCATCCTGGCAGAGCTTGGCCATATCGCCGAAGGCGTGCATACCGCACGCGAAGTGCTGCGCCTGGCGGAACAGATGAATGTGGAAATGCCGATTACCCGTGCCGTGTGCCAGGTACTGTTCGAGGGCATACCTCCCGGCAAGGCGGTGGAAGCGCTGCTCAGCCGCGAACCCAAAGCGGAAAACTAATCCCCCGTTTTTTTAAACGCCTCCTTCAAATCCGATCTGGCGCCACGCCTCGTATACCACTACCGCAACCGAGTTGGATAGATTCAGGCTGCGGCTGGTCGGCAACATCGGCAGGCGGATGCGCCGGGTTTCCTCGAACTCTGCCAGGACTTCCGCCGGCAGCCCCCGCGTCTCCGGTCCGAAGATGAAAACGTCGTCGCGCTGGAATGCGGCTTCGTCGTATCTCGTGCTGCCCTTTGTGGTCAGCGCAAACATCCGCCTCCCTTCGAAAAAAGTCCGGCATTCTTCCCAGCTCTCATGAGTCTTGAGCGTGGCATATTCATGGTAATCCAGCCCGGCACGCTGTAGCTGTTTGTCGTCCAGCGAAAATCCGAGTGGTTTGACCAGGTGCAGCCGGCAGCCGGTATTGGCGCTGAGGCGGATGATGTTGCCGGTGTTGGGCGGGATTTCCGGTTGGTAAAGGACGATGTCGAACATGGGCTCTCTATTCTATGTGGGGTTATTCAGGCAGGGTGCGCGCCACTACCCAGGCGCTCACTTCGGCTGCGCCGCGGCTCTTCAGAATCCGGCTGAGTTCGTTGAGAGTCGCGCCGGTGGTCATTACGTCATCCAGCACCGCCACTTTTTTTCCGGCAAGGCCGAGGTCGCAGGCAAACGCGCCGCGCACGTTGCGGCGGCGCTCCTTCAGCTTCAATCCGGCTTGGCTCGGTGTGTCGCGCGTGCGCCGGCAGGCGTCTGTGGCAAGCGGGATGCCCAGCCATTTCGAAATCGGCCTGGCGATTTCGAGTGCCTGGTTGAAGCCGCGCTCCCTGAGGCGCGACGGATGGAGCGGCATCGGCAGCAGCAGATCCGGTTTGGGATGCCCGGCGGCGATTCGGGCTAGCGGCTCCGCCAGTACGCCGGCCAGAGCGAGGTCGCTGGCGTATTTGAAAGCGTGCAGCAGGCGGTCAATCGGGAAGCCGTAGCTGAATGCTGCCAGGGTGCGGTCGAAAGCCGGCGGATGGCGCAAACATGCGCCACATGCCTTGCCATCCAGCGCGGGAAGGGCGCACACCGGACAGGCCGGGGCCAAATGATGGGGAAGATCGGCGTGGCAGCCTGCGCACAAAGGCCGCTTGGGCGAGGCAGCTTCGCAAAGAACGCAATGGAGCGGCAAAATGCCGTGCGCAAAATTTGCGCAGCTGTTTAAAATGTTGGGGAGGAGATTTGACAACTTTGGGCTAATCCTTGAAGATTGCCGCCATTTTACTGTGAAAGATCGGGTGAAGACGAGCCATGAAAAAGGTTGAAAGGCAAATTTCCGCGGCGCAATGCCGCCGCTCGGCGCAAATGTTCCTGGTCGGGAGTATTTTGGCTGTCGTGTTTCCACCCCTGATCATGGTGTGGATCGCGGCGTCGATTTTCGTTTATGCCTCCGCCGCCCACCATCCCGACCCACGTATCGGTGAATACCAGCGTTGGGCAGGGTACCGCTTCTACGGAGTTACCGGCACCCTGGTGGTGATCCTGAATTTCACCGGAGAGCTCAAGGAGTTGCTGGGGGGAACAGTCAACATGTGGTTGACGGTTTGGGCGGTGTGCATTCTTGTGGTCGTGCCGCAGGGCATCTGGGATCTGGTCCGGATCAGCCGCGAAAATTGGCGGGATATGACAGTGGAGGTGGAAGTTAATGAATGAGATGTTGAGTTCTGAGGCGACCGCAGCGAGCGGTGCAGTATTGGCGGGAAAACGCTGGACAGTGGCAGAGATCGAGGCGCTGTTAAGTTTGCCTTTCAGCGACCTGGTGTTCCAGGCGCAGACCGTTCATCGCGCCCATTTCGATCCCAACGAAGTGCAGGTGAGCACCCTGCTTTCGATCAAGACCGGCGGCTGTTCCGAGGATTGCGGCTATTGCTCGCAGTCCAAGCGTCACCACACCGGCGTGGAGCAGGAAAACCTGCTCGAGCTGGAAACCGTGCTGGAGAAAGCCCGCGCGGCCAAGGACAAGGGCGCCACGCGCTTCTGTATGGGCGCGGCCTGGCGCGGCCCGAAGCAGAAAGACCTGGGGCCGGTGCTTGACATGATTACTGCCGTGCGCGCGCTCGGCCTGGAAACCTGTGTCACCCTCGGCATGTTGAAGGAAGGTCAGGCCGAGCAACTGCGCGAGGCCGGCCTGAGTTATTACAATCACAATCTGGACACTGCGCCCGAATATTACGGCGAGGTGGTCACCACGCATACTTACCAGGATCGTCTCGATACGCTCGATCAGGTGCGCGATGCCGGCATCAAGGTATGCTCCGGCGGTATCGTCGGCATGGGCGAGTCGCGCACCCACCGCGCTTCGTTGCTGGCCCAACTCGCCAATCTCAATCCGCCGCCGGAATCCGTGCCGATCAACATGCTGGTTCAGGTGAAAGGAACGCCACTGGATGGCGCCGATGCGCTCGACCCGTTCGAATTCGTGCGCACTGTCGCGGTGGCGCGCATCACCATGCCGCAAAGTTTTGTGCGCCTTTCCGCCGGACGTGAGCAGATGGCGGGGCCATTGCAGGCGCTGTGCTTCCTGGCCGGCGCCAATTCGGTTTTTTACGGCGAAAAGTTGCTGACTACCGCCAACCCTTCCGCAGAGAGCGATCTGGATTTGTTCGACAAACTCGGCATCCGGGTGATGGCGGCGTAGTCGAACGTGCATGCCTTTCCCCTATTTAACCGATGAACTGAAAGACCTGGAAGCGGCAGGTCTGCGTCGCCGCCGCCGCGTGCTGGAAAGTGCGGCAGGCGCGCGCGTCGTCGAGGATGGCCGCGAGTACCTGTCTTTTTGCAGCAACGATTATCTCGGCCTTGCCAGCCATCCGGCGCTGGTCGAAGCGGTGCAGCATGCCGTTGCACAATATGGCGTGGGAGCCGGTGCTTCTCACTTGGTGAGCGGCCATGGCGCACTCCATCATGAATTGGAAGCCACGCTCGCTGCCTTCACCGGCCAACCGGCAGCGCTGCTGTTTTCCACCGGATACATGGCCAATCTGGGCATCGTCACCGCGCTGGTTGGACGCGATGACGAGATTTTCGCCGACAGGCTCAACCATGCCTCGCTCAACGATGCGGCGCTGCTGTCCCGCGCCAGGCTCACGCGTTATCCGCACCTCGATCTGGCGGCGCTGGAAAAGCGGCTGGCTGCTTCGAAGGCAAGGCGCAGGCTGGTGGTGACGGATGCGGTGTTCAGCATGGACGGCGATATCGCTCCGGTGCCGGAATTGCTGGCCCTGTGCGAGCGCCACGATGCGCTGCTGTTGCTGGACGATGCGCACGGTTTCGGTGTATTGGGCGCCGGCGGACGGGGTGTGCTTGAACATTTCGGCATCGCCTCGGAGCGGATCGTTTACATGGCAACCCTGGGCAAGGCGGCCGGCGTGTTCGGCGCTTTTGTCGCCGGGCCGACAGAACTGACGGACTATCTGGTGCAGCGCGCCCGTTCCTATATTTACACCACGGCGATGCCGCCCTCCCTGGCTGCCGCGCTTGGCGCCAGCCTGCGGCTGATCGAGGGCGAGGCATGGCGGCGTGAACGATTGCGGGAGCTGGCGGCTACGCTGAAACAGGGACTGAATTTGCGGCGCTGGCGTTTGATGCCGTCAACGACACCGATTCAGCCGGTAATCATCGGTAGCAATGGCGAGGCGCTGGCGGTGAGCGAAGCGTTGCGCCAGCGCGGCATCTGGGTGCCGGCGATCCGGCCCCCCACCGTGCCGAAGGGTGAAGCGCGGCTGCGGATTTCATTGTCGGCGGCGCATAGTTCTGAGGACGTGGCGATGCTGGTGAATGCGTTAAACGTATTGGAAAGGAAAAAAACTGATTACCGCGAAGGACGCAAAGGTTTTCATGTTTTTCCTTTGCGTCCTTCGCGGTAAATTAAAATTTTAGATGAAACTGCATATCGAAACGATTGGCGCCGGCCCGGATCTCGCATTGCTCCATGGTTGGGGCATGCATGGCGGGGTGTGGGATGGCGTGCGCGACACACTGGCGCGCCGTTTCCGCCTGCATGTTGTAGATTTGCCCGGCTATGGCGTTAGTCCGGCGATTGAGCCCTGCACCCTGGAAAGCATTGCCCGCAACGTGGCAGCGGTATTGCCGGATAAAACCCATGTCTGCGGCTGGTCGCTGGGCGGGCAGGTGGCGCTGGAAATGGCGCTGCTTTTCCCGGAAAAACCGGCGAGTCTGGTTCTGATAGCGACCACGCCGTGTTTTACGGTGCAGGACGACTGGCCCTGGGCGGTGCCGCGCGAAGTTCTGCTGGGGTTCGTGGCAGCGCTGGAAACGGATTATGAAGGCACGTTGAAGCGGTTTTTGGCCCTTCAGGCGCGCGGTGACGATGAGGTCAGAATGGTGCTGAAACGTCTGCGCGATGGCCTGTTTGCCAAAGGGCGCCCAAGCGAGGAAGTGTTGCGGGCAGGTCTTGCAATTCTGCTGGAGAGCGATTTGCGCGAACAAGCCGCGATGATTAAAACGCCGACTTTGCTGCTGCATGGCGAACGCGACATGCTAACGCCGGTTGGCGCGGCGCACTGGCTGGCCGAACGCATGTCGGCGGCGCGCCTGGAAGTCGTCGCGGGTGCCGCTCATGCACCGTTTTTGTCTCATCCCGAAAAATTTACCGAAATTGTGGCCGGATTCCTGCATGGTTGATCAATTCATGCTGGACAAGCGCCGGGTGCGCCGTTCCTTCGACCGGGCTGCGGCGACCTACGACCGGGTGGCGGTATTGCAGCGGGAGATTTGCGACCGCATGGTCGAGCGCCTGCAATATATCAAATTCGAGCCGCGGGTGATTCTCGATGCCGGCTGCGGCACCGGCTACGGCTCCGGGCAGTTGCGGAAGCGCTATGCCAAATCACGGGTGATCGAACTGGATATTGCCCTCGCCATGCTGCGGGCGTCGCGCGACCGGCAGCAGGGGTGGAAGCGCCTGTTGCCGTTCATGGCTGTGCCGGCGCAGATATGCGGCGATCTCGAATCCCTGCCGTTGCGCGACGGCAGCGTCGGCATGGTCTGGTCCAACCTCGCCTTGCAGTGGTGCAACGATCTGGGTGCAGCCTTCTCCGGCATGCATGATGTGCTGGAAAGCGGCGGGCTGTTGATGTTCAGCACCTTCGGCCCGGATACCCTGAAGGAGTTGCGCCAGGTATTTGGCGCGCTGGATGCCGGTGCCCATGTCAACCGCTTCGTCGATATGCATGATGTCGGCGACGCGCTGATGCAGGCCGGCTTTGCCGAGCCGGTGATGGATATGGAAACCGTTACCCTGACCTACGATGATCTTGCCGGGCTGATGTGCGATCTCAAGGCGCTGGGCGCGCACAATGCCAATCAGGGCAGGGGGAAGGGCTTGCTGGGCAAGGGAGCCTGGCAGCGGTTGCAGCAGAATTACGAAGCGCTGCGCCGCAATGGCAAGCTGCCGGCGACCTATGAAGTGGTTTACGGCCACGCATGGAAAGGCGAGAAAAAACAGCAACCCTTGGCGGATGGGGCGCAGGTGGTGAGGTTCCATAAATGAAAAAAGCCTGTTTCATTACCGGCACCGACACCAATGTTGGCAAGACGCTGGTTGCCTGCGCGCTGCTGCGGGCTTTTGTCGAGCAGGGTGAAAAGGCGGTCGGCATGAAGCCGGTTGCCGCCGGTTGTGAAGAAACATCGGCAGGTTTACGCTGTGATGATGTGGCAAGCTTGTGCGCGGCGGGCAATGTCGCCGCGCCGTTGCGGCTCGTCAACCCCTATGCGCTGATCTCACCCGTCGCGCCCCATCTCGCTGCCGCGCAGGCCGGTGTGGATATCCACCTTGAAACGATAATGGATGCTTTCCGGCAATTGCAGGATATGGCCGATGTGGTGGTGGTCGAGGGGGTCGGCGGCTTCGCGGTGCCGCTCAATGAGCGCGAAGATACCGCCGACCTGGCGCAGCGGCTTGGGCTCCCGGTTATTCTGGTGGTCGGCCTGCGCCTCGGCTGTCTGAACCATGCATTGCTTACCGTTGAGGCGATTCGGCAGCGTGGATTGAGGTTGGCGGGCTGGGTGGTGAATCAGATCGAGTCCGATATGCCTTTCCTGCGGGAAAATATTGTCGCGCTGGAACGCCGGCTCTCGGCGCCCCTGCTCGGTGTATTGCCCTATCATGAAGGGCTGACGGCCGCCGAGGCGGCAGGGCTGCTACAGGTGAAATTGCTGGTGCGCCTTGAATTATAGATTTCTTTTCTCCGACCATGGATTTTTTTCTGCAATGCCCTTATCATCCTGAAATTGGCGCAGATTTAAGATAATCAGATCGATAAGTGCCGATTGGAGACCCGATGATTTTATCCAGAACCAGCCAGTATGCTATCCAGGCGATGATTTATGTTGCCACGCAGCCCTATGGCGAACCGATTTTGAGCCGCAAGGTGGCGGAATATCTTGGCGTTCCAACCGCTTATCTTGCCAAAATCATGCAAAGCCTGTGCAAGGGAAATCTGCTTTATTCCTATCGTGGGCGCCAGGGAGGATTCTGCCTGCGCGAGGATGGGGAAAAGACCGATCTGATGCAAATTGTGACCCTGGTCGAGGGCGTCGGGTTTACCGACGATTGCGTGCTGGGCCTGAAGGTTTGCAGCGAGGAAACAGCTTGCCCGGTACACTCCAAATGGAAGCCGATCAAGGAGAAAATTGTTGCCTTGCTGCATGAGCAGACGCTCGAGCGTTTGGCCATTGCAGTGCAAAGCGGGAAGTACCGTATTTGCGATTTGCCGATGGTGATGATGGGCACGGAAACGGGCGGTGCATAAGCGCTTTGAGCATTCTGGACAGCTAGGAGCCGCGCTCTTCCTGCTGGCACTGTCGTTGTCCGGGTGCGCTGATAAAAAAATTTCGCCCGAGCCGTTCATCGCATCGGACATTTCCGGCGCGGATTTCGGCAGGGATTTCCGTCTTGCCGATCATCACGGAAAGATTCGCACACTGGCCGATTTCAGGGGTAAGGCGGTGTTGCTGTTTTTTGGATATACTAACTGCCCGGACGTTTGCCTGAACATTCTGTCTGAATTGGCGACGGTGCAGAAACGTCTGGGTGACGATGCGGCGCGCGTGCAGGTGATATTCGTTACGCTCGACCCGGCGCGCGACACGCCGGAAAAACTGGCGAATTTTGTTACTTATTTTAACAAGGATTTTCTGGCACTGTACGGTGATGATGCGGCCATCGCCGGAACTGCCAGGGAGTTCCGGGTGTCCTACGACAAGCATGATTCCGGTTCCGCCGCAGGTTACCTGCTCGACCATAGCGTGGGAGTCTATGCTTTTGATCCTCGCGGGCGTTTGCGGCTGCTGATTAACGACGGTGTCGACGCGGCTTCGATTGTGCATGATGTGAAACTACTCTTGGGCGAAAAAACGTGACAGCTGTTGTGCGAATGATGCCGAAACGAGCGATGGCCCCGCGCGCTGTGGATAATGAGGTGTGCTCGCCGGTTACCTGCAGGGATTGCGGAATCTACAGCCTGTGCCGCGAGGTGAATGGCGCCGACGTGGATCTGCGCTTGCTGGAAACCATCGTCAGAAACCGCAAGCTGTTCAAACGCGGCGAGCTGCTTTATCGAGTCGGCGAACCCGTGCGCGCCATTTATGCAATTCGCTGCGGTTCGGCTAAAAGCTACGTTCTGACCAATGATGGCCGGATGCAAGTTACCGGTTTCCACGTGACCGGCGAGCTGCTGGGCTTGGGCGCCCTTGCCTCCGACTACTACACCAGTGAAGCGCGGGTGCTGGAAACCACCATGGTGTGCGAAGTGCCGCTTGAAGTGCTGGAAGCCTACAGCGAAGAGCTGCCTTCCGTCCGTTACCAGATGCTCAAAATACTGAGCCAGGAAATTATCGATAACCAGGAGCTGATGTTGCTGCTGGGCAAGAAAAATGCCGATGAGCGCCTGGCCACTTTTCTGTTGAGTTTCTCCCAGCGCTTTCAAAAGCGCAGTTATTCCCCCACCACATTCAATCTGAGCATGTCGCGCAGTGACATTGGCAATTACCTCGGCATGGCCGAAGAAACGGTATGCCGCGTGTTCACCCGTTTTCAGGACGATGGTTTGCTGACCACCGCGCGGCGGCAGGTGCAGTTGCTCGATCTGGACCGACTCAGATTCATCTCTCGCGGCTGATTTTTACGCCATACTACGCGTTGCGGTTTCCGGGTATTTTAATCGGATGCGCAGGTATTGATTATATTGTGATTGGTTGATGTACGTCAGTGAACGTTTGTGTATTTGCAGCTATATTAGGCACCGTTGTGCCAAATGGCCGCAAGAGTGTGTTTTCTGGCGCAGTTGCTATATTGATGAATAGATGTGGGTCGGCCGGGGAGGGATGTGGCTGGGACGCGTTTTCGGATATGGCGCTGGAAACCGTAAAAGCTGCAGTTGTTTTGCTGGCTTTATCGCGCGTCTGAACGTAGGTTTATGTTTACAGCAAGGAGAAAAATATGGCATCGGTTGCGATAGGGGGCAGCGAGCAATATAACTACGATATTGTTCGAAAATTTACCATCATGGCGTTGATCTGGGGCGCGGTGGGCATGCTGATCGGGGTGTTTATCGCCTCCGAACTGGCTTGGCCGATTCTGAATTTTGATTTTCCCTACATCACCTTCGGTCGTCTGCGCCCGGTTCATACCGGCGCCGTGATCTTCGGTTTTGGTGGTAGTGCGCTGTTTGCCACTTCCTACTATGTGGTGCAGCGCACCTGCCAAACCCGTATTCTGTCGGATGGCATGGCCAGCTTCACCTTCTGGGGTTGGCAGGCAATTATCGTGCTGGCTGCACTGGGCGATGTGCTGGGTTATAGCCAAGGCCGTGAATACGCGGAAATGGAATGGCCGATCGACCTGCTGATCGTGGTGGTATGGGTGACTTACGCCATCGTATACATCGGCACCCTCATGAAGCGCAAAGAGCCGCATATCTATGTGGCCAACTGGTTCTACCTCGCCTTCATCCTGGCAACCGCACTGCTGCACATCTTCAATAACCTGGCGATCCCGGTCAGCCTGACCAAATCCTACCCGCTGTTCGCCGGCGCCCAGGATGCGATGATTCAGTGGTGGTACGGCCATAACGCGGTGGGCTTCTTCCTGACCGCCGCCTTCCTTGGCATGATGTACTACTTCGTGCCCAAGCAGGCCGGCCGCCCGATCTACTCGTACCGCCTGTCCATTGTCCACTTCTGGGCCTTGATCTTCATGTACATGTGGGCCGGTACCCATCACCTGCACTGGACCGCGATTCCTGACTGGACTTCGACTCTGGCTGCGACTTTCTCCATCATGCTGCTGATGCCTTCCTGGGGCGGTATGATCAACGGCATCATGACCATGTCCGGTGCATGGGACAAGCTGCGCACCGATCCGGTGTTGCGCTTCCTGATCGTGTCGCTGTCCTTCTACGGCATGTCCACGTTCGAAGGTCCGATGATGTCGCTGAAGGATGTGAATGCGCTGTCCCACTACACTGACTGGACGATTGGCCACGTGCACTCCGGTGCATTGGGTTGGGTAGCGATGATTACCTTCGGTACCATCTACCACCTCGTGCCGCGCCTGTGGGACACCAAGATGTACAGTACCAGGCTGATCAACGTGCACTTCTGGCTGGCTACCATCGGTACGCTGCTCTACATCACCGCGATGTGGATCTCCGGCATCATGCAGGGTCTGATGTGGCGTGCCTATGACGACTACGGCAACCTGCAGTATTCCTTCGCCGAATCCGTCGCCGCCATGCATCCCTACTACGCGATGCGTGCCTTGGGTGGCCTGGTATTCCTGACCGGCATGGTGCTGATGCTTTACAACTGCTTCATGACCATGAGCCAGGCCAAGGGTGTGGCCTCGGGCGATATGGCTCCGCAAGCGGCGTAACAGGGATCGGGTTGAAATAGACGATGCCCCGCGAGGCGGGGCATCCTAAAGAATAGGGAAAAGATCATGATCGATCATGGAAAAATTGAAAAGAATCTGGGGCTGATGCTGGTTCTGGTGATGTTCGCCATCAGTATCGGTGGGTTGGTGGAAGTCGTGCCGCTGTTTTTCATCAAGGGTACCATTGAGGAGGCGAGGACGCCGGAGGGCATCAGGATGGTTCGCCCCTACAGCCCACTGGAGCTGCGTGGTCGCGATATCTACATCCGTGAAGGCTGCTATCTCTGCCATTCGCAGATGATCCGTCCGTTCCGCGACGAAGCCATGCGCTATGGCCACTACTCGCTGGCGGCGGAATCGCAGTACGACCATCCGTTCCAGTGGGGCTCAAAGCGTACAGGGCCGGATCTGGCTCGCGTCGGCAAGAAATATTCCAACGAGTGGCATGTCCAGCATTTGATTGCGCCGCGTTCGATGGTGCCTGAGTCGGTGATGCCGAACTACCCGTGGCTGATGTCCCCGCTCGATACGTCTGATGTCGGCGACAGGATGGCCGCTTTGCGCCTGAGCGGTGTGCCTTACTCCGTCAACAAGGCGGAATATGACAAAAACGTCAAGGAATTCGGCGCAGATGTGGCGAAGCAGCTGCATATCCCGGACGCCAAGAAGAACCTGGTTGAACAGGCGCAAACCGGCAAATATGACGGCAATGCCGCCGACGTGACTGAAATGGACGCAGTGGTGGCTTACCTGCAGGTACTGGGCACCATGGTGGACTTCAGCAAGTTTGATAGCGATAACTTTGTGAAATTCCGCTAATCAGGAGAGGTCGATGGAATTGCTAATGTGGTTCACCAAGCTTGAAAACACCAAGCCGTTGGGGCTGCTGATTTTCTTCTTCACTTTCTGTGCCATCCTGTTTTACGTGTTCGGCAACAGAGAGCGGGGAGAGCGCCTGGAGTCCTACAAGAACTTGCCCTTTCAAGACGAATAAATATTGACGCAAAGGAACCAATCATGAGTCAGGGAAACACGCAATCGAGCAACGTGCAAACCACCGGCCACGTCTGGGATGGTGATTTGCAGGAGTACAACAACCCGTTACCGGCCTGGTGGCTGTGGGCGTTCTACCTCACAATCATCTTCTCGATAACATACTGGGTGATGTACCCTGCCTGGCCGATAGGCAAAGGCTTTACCACCGGCATGGTTACCATTACCTACAAGAACGACAAGGGCGTGGAGAAAACCACCCACTGGAGTACCCGTGCACTGTTGATGAAGGACTTGCAAGAGGCTCGCGAAAAGCAGAAGCCTTATTTCGACAAAGTCGCGGCTGTTCCGTTTGAGGAAATTGCCAAGAACCCGGAGTTGTCCAACTTCGTCGCTTCCGCCGGCAAGGTGCTGTTCTCCGACAACTGTGCTGCCTGCCACATGAGCGGCGGCCAGGGCAAGAGGGGGTTCGCGCCTAGTTTGGTGGATGACGACTGGATCTATGGTGGGACTTACGACAAGATCCAGACAACCATCACTGGCGGTCGTCACGGCATCATGCCGGCCAAAGGTGGCGCCGACCTGAACGGTGGTGAGATCGATAGCCTTGCCAATTATGTCCTCAGCCTGTCCGGCAACGTCATGGATGCGGCCAAGGTCAAAGCCGGCGATGAACTGTTCCACGGCAAGGGCCTCTGCTTCAGCTGCCATGGCGCGGATGGTAAAGGCAACAAGGACATCGGCTCGGCCAATCTGACCGACAAAATCTGGCTGTGGGCCGATGTCAAAGAGGGTGGCCCGGCAGACAAGAACGTAGCGGCAGTCAAGGCGGTAATTACCTCCGGTCTGAACAAGGGTGTGATGCCAACCTGGGGCGGACGTTTGAGCGCCAACCAGATCAAGCTGCTGACGGTCTATGTGCATGACGTGCTCGGCGGCGGTAGTAAGAAGTAATAACATAAAGCACGCTAAGCAAAAAAGACCCCGGCCTTGCGGACGGGGTTTTTTTTTGCGAAGAATGATTTTTGTCACGGTAATCATTAGAACATCCTGATATTCTTCCATTTTGGTGGAACGATTTTGAAAATGCTTTGCCAAATGACGAGACTAATTGGGAGAGAATTGTGGAAGTGGAAAAAATGCAACAATTAGGAACAGAAGACAAACCGTTGTTTCAAAACAGAATCGCGATTCATCCCCGGTCGGTAAAAGGCACTTTCCGCACCTTCAAGACGGCGATGCTGGTACTGGCTTACCTTATTTATTTCGGACTTCCCTGGCTACCCTGGATACGCCACGATGCGCCGTCGCAGGCGGTGCTGTTCGATATGGTCGGGCGGCGTTTCTTCATCTTCGACCTGGTGTTCTATCCTCAGGACCTGATTTCTCTCTCCTTTCTGCTATTTATTTCTGCGGCAATGCTGTTTTTTGTGACCGGCCTGGTGGGGCGGGCTTTTTGCGGATATTTCTGCTTCCAGACCGTGTGGACCGATGCTTTCATTTTTATCGAAAAATGGGTGCAGGGTGAACGTCCGGCGCGTTTACGCCTGCAAAAACAGCCATGGAACGCAGACAAGATTGCCAAATATGGGATGACGCACGGCCTGTGGTTGCTGCTGTCCTTTTTGACCGCCTATTCTTTTATCATGTACTTCGGTTATGCGCCGGAGTTGACGCAACGGTTCTTCGTCGGCGGCCTGCCGTCCGTGGCTTACTTCACGGTGGTGATGCTGACTTTGACCACCTATGCCGCCGCCGGACTGGCGCGCGAGCAGGTGTGCATGTACATGTGCCCGTATGCGCGCTTTCAGGGCGTGATGTATGAACCTGAAACGCTTGCCCCATACTACGATTTCCAGCGCGGCGAAGGCACTGCCGGGCGCGCAGTGCCGCGTGCCGGCAGCATGACCCGCGAGGAACGCCAAGCCCAAGGTATCGGCGATTGCATTGATTGTGGCTACTGCGTGCAGGTTTGCCCGACCGGCATCGATATTCGCAACGGGCTGCAATATCAGTGTATTTCCTGCGGCCTGTGTACAGATGCCTGCGATACCATCATGGCTTCGCTCGGGTTTCCGAAGGGACTGGTGCGATATGATTCGGAAATCAATATCGAGAGCAAGACGCCGGGCAAGCGCCATCTCGACTGGATGAGACTGCGCACCCTCGGCTACGGCGGCATGATACTCGTGATGATCGCTGCGCTGATATACAATATCGCCACACGTTCAGACACCGAGCTTTCCATTCAGCCGGTTCGCCAGCCGCTGTTTGTGGAGATGTCCAACGGGGATATCCGCAACCGTTATCAGATTCATATCACCAACAAAACACAGGACGTGCAGGCCTACCGGATCGGCGTGCGCGGCGTTCCGCAGGAGGCGCTGGACCTGGGTGAAATCGGCAACGAGGTCAGCGTACGCCAGGGTAAGAGCGTAATGGTGCTGGCCAACGTCAGGATGAGTCCCGCCACAGCGGGCAAGGCGAAAGATTTTGAATTCGTGATTACCCCCCTGAGCAAGCCGGGTCAGGCGATATCGAAAAAAGTCCATTTCTACGCTCAACACGAAGAGCACGAAGAGCACGAAAAAACCGAAAAACACGAAGGATAACCACGTGACAACTACCTTGTTCGGAGGGGCAGCCCTCATTGCCGTATTGTATTTTTTATTGCGCCTGACCGGTATTTCAAACTACTGGCGCGGCGTAATCAGTGGTGCGCTGCCCACCCTGACGATGATGTTCTATAGCCTGAATCACTGGCCCGGTGCGGATGTGGTGGCGCTGCATCTCGCCCTGTATGTCGCCACGGCGACGGTGCTGACCCTAACCGGTGCGCCCCGCATGAAGGGCCAGCCATTCAAGTTCCACTGGATTCCGATGGGGTTCATCAGCTTCTTTCTGGTGCTGGCTGTGATCATGGCCGTGTTCGTAAATATCGCCATTTCCGGCGTACCATCCTCCGTTGCACAATGGTTTTTACCCAATGCCGCAAACAAGACGGTTTACACCGCCTTTTCCGGCGAAGTGCCGCATGGCGAAGCGGCGGCCAAGGCCGTCAGCCAGTACCTGAAAAAATCAGCGCAGGAGCGTCAACTGGGCTGGCGAACGGAGGTTAGCGGCCTCGATGAGATCAAACCGAACAGTTCTTCGGAAGTCCTTGTCAGCGTTATGGACAAGCAACAGAATCCGCTGGATGGCGCGACCGTGAAGCTGATCATCAAGCACCTGGCCGACAGTGTGGATTCGGGCGGCGCAGGCACAACTGTCAGCCTGGCACAATTCGCGCCAGGCAGCTACCGTGCGCTGGTAAACATGGAGCAGCCCGGGCAGTGGCTGGCGGTGCTGCAGATTGAGCGCGGGCAGGACAAATTTGAAACAGCGAAAGAGATCATCATCCCCGCTTTTAGATGAGCAGCACCGAGAAGACCTGTTATCACTGCGCACTGCCGGTTCCCCCCGGCGCGCATTACCTTGTCGATATCGACAGCGAGCCGCGCGAGATGTGCTGCCGCGGCTGCCAGGCTGTGGCGCAGACCATTGTCGATAATGGTCTTGCCGATTACTACCGCCACCGCACGGCCATGCCTGCCGTCGGCCAGGAGGTGGTGCCGGAGGAAGTGCAGAAGCTCGCGCTCTATGACCATCCCGGCATCCAGAAAAGCTTCGTGCGGCAAGAAGGCGAGCACGTCAGGGAAGCGTCGCTGATCCTTGAAGGCATCACCTGTGCCGCCTGCATCTGGCTCAACGAACGCCATCTCAAGCAGTTGCCCGGCATCCTGCAGGTTCAGGTCAATTACGCCACCCACCGGGCTCGTATCACCTGGGACGATCAGGCCATTCATCTCAGCAAGATCCTCGAAGAAATCCAGTTGCTCGGCTACAATGCCCACCCGTTCAATGCCGAGCGTCAGGAAAGTCTGCGCCGTCAGCGCAAAGCGAAGGACTTGCGCCGCATCGCCATCGCCGGGCTGTCCGCCGGCCAGGTGATGATGCTGGCCGTGGCGCTGTATGCGGGTGCAGCCTTCGGCATCGAGGCCAGCACTGCCGCGTTGCTGCGCTGGGCCAGTCTTATCCTGACGCTGCCGGTGGTGTTCTATGCCGCGCTGCCGTTTTACTACAGCGCATGGAATGCCCTGCTCGGACGGCGCCTGAACATGGATGTTCCGGTCACCCTGGCCATCGTCGGCGCTTTCGTCGGCAGTGTCTGGTCCACCTCCCACGGCAGCGGCGTAGTGTATTACGACGCCATCACCATGTTCAGCCTGTTCCTGCTTTCCAGCCGCTTCCTCGAGCATTCCGCCCAGGAAAAGTCGGTCGAGGCGACGGAAAACCTGCTCAAGCTCGCGCCGGCGATGGCCGTCAGGGTGGAAAATGGCCAGCACTTGCCGGTCCCCGTGATGGAACTCAACGAGGGCGATGCGATCCTGTCCAAACCGGGCGAAGCCATTGCCGCAGATGCCGAAGTGATCGAAGGCGAGAGCGCGGTGGATGAGGCGCTCCTTACCGGCGAGAGCAGGCCGGTGCCGAAGCGCGTCGGCGCACGGGTCATCGCCGGCAGCATCAACCTGGAAGGGCCGTTGCTGCTGCGCGTTACCAGCGTGGGCGAAAATACCGTGCTGGCCGGCATCGTTCGTCTGCTCGACCGGGCGGTGGCGGAAAAGCCGCGTCTGGCGCAGCTGGCCGACCGGGTAGCGGGTCATTTTACCGTCGGCCTGCTGGTTCTGGCCGCAGTTGTCGGAGCGGCATGGTGGTGGCAGGAGCCGGGGCGCGCATTTGAAACCGTTCTGGCGATGCTGGTGGTGACCTGCCCTTGTGCCCTGTCGCTTGCCGCACCCGCCGCCTTTGCGGCAGCCGGCTCGCATTTGCTGCGGCACGGTATTTTGCTGACGCGCGGCCATGCTCTGGAAACCATGGCGAAGGTCAGCCATGTCGTGTTCGACAAGACCGGCACGCTGACCTACGGCAAGCCGGTGCTGCGCCGCATCGTCACGCTCGCGGAACTGGACGAGCAGCGTTGCCTGGCGCTGGCTGCCAGCCTGGAGCAGGCATCGGAGCACCCCCTCGCCCAGAGTTTTCTAAGCAGGATTGCCCATTCCGAACTGGCCCCGGTGCAGGATGCCCGCAACCTGCCGGGCAAGGGAGTAAGCGGCGCGATAGCCGGCCTGCGCTATTCCCTGGGCAGCTCGGCCATGTCCGGCCTGCCGTCGGCTGAGTTGCCGAGCGACTTGCCGGAAGGCGCCACGCTGGTGTGGTTGTGCGACGCACAGCATGCTCTGGCGGTATTCGTGATTTCCGACGGGCTGCGGCCGCAGGCGCGCGAGCTGGTCGAACAGTTCAAGGCGGCAGGGGTGCGCGTCACCATGTTGAGCGGAGATGCGGTCGATGCGGTTTCCCATATCGCAACCGAAGCCGGCATCGAATCCTGGCATGCGGCCCAGCGGCCGGAAGACAAGCTTGCGAAGCTGCGCGAATTTCAGCAGCGCGGCGATGTGGTGGCAATGGTCGGAGACGGCGTCAACGACGCGCCGGTGCTGGCCGGGGCGGACGTTTCCATCGCCATGGGCAGCGGCACCCAAGTTGCCCGTGCCAGCAGCGACATTGTATTATTGTCCGAGAATTTGCTGGATATCCAGCGCGCCCTGCAAACCGGCCATGCCAGCATGGCCGTGATGCGCCAGAACTTAGCCTGGGCGATTGTTTACAACCTGCTGGCGCTGCCGTTTGCCGCAGCCGGCATGATCCCGCCGTGGCTCGCCTCGATCGGCATGTCGGTGAGCTCGCTGGTTGTAGTGCTGAATGCAATGCGGTTACGTTGACGAGGAACCACGAATGACACAAACACTGTTTTTCCTGCTGGGCATGGCTGTCGTGATGGTCATCATCGCCGGGGCCGGTATTTTCTGGGCGATAAAAAACGGCCAGTTCGATGACATGGAAGGGCCCGCCCAGCGGATACTGATGGACGACGACGATCCCCGCATCCCGCGCTACGCGGATTCAAAACTAAAGAAATAAACTGAACAAAAGTTGACGTGGCGGGTGGAACAAGAGAAGGGTTTTAACTAAAATTTTTAGTTGGTTGAATGGTAGGGGTTGTTTTGTCGGTTATTTACTTGAGGAGAGAAAGATGGATAGATTAGTGCTGCCGATCGTTATCGGCCTGATGATCATGAGCTGGCTGAGTTTTTTCTCGGTAATTCTGGCCTGATCGGCTAATCGAAAGACCAGGGTAAAAAAAGGCGGGGCGCATCGTGCGCCCCGCCTTTTTGTTGCCATTCAGGTTTAAACAGCTTCAGTGCCAAAGGCCGTTTTCATCTTTTGCAGCGCTTTCTGCTCAATCTGCCGGATGCGCTCCGCGGATACGCCATATTCGGCGGCAAGCTCGTGCAGCGTGGAGCTGTCGTCTTCGGTCAGCCAGCGCGCTTCAATGATGCGGCGGCTACGGTCATCGAGGCTTTCCAGGGCGCTGGCAAGGCCATGTTCACGGAGTCGGATGGATTCTTCCCGCTCCAGCAGGGTCGCCGGCTCATTGGCCTCGTCGGCAGCCAGATAGGCGATCGGGCCGGAACCTTCATCTTCGTCGCCGCCGTGGGATTCCATCGAAATGTCCGACCCGCCCATGCGGCTCTCCATTTCAACCACTTCTTCCGGCTTCACATTCAGTTCCCTGGCGATACTGAGAATCTCCTTCTGACCAAGGTGGCCGAGCCCCTTCTTCATGCTGCGCAGGTTGAAGAACAGCTTGCGCTGCGCTTTGGTGGTGGCGAGCTTGACGATGCGCCAGTTACGCAAAATGAATTCGTGAATTTCCGCGCGGATCCAGTGAATGGCGAACGAAACCAGACGCACGCCGCGCTCGGGATCGAAGCGGCGCACCGCCTTCATCAGGCCGATATTGCCTTCCTGGATCAGGTCCGCCTGGGGAAGGCCATAACCCATGTAGCCGCGCGCGATGTTCGCGACCAGGCGCAGGTGCGAAACCACCAGCATCCGCGCCGCATCCACGTCGTCGTCGCATTTCAGCCGATGCGCCAGTTCATGTTCTTCCTCCGCGCTCAGCACGGGCATCACCCTGATCGCCTGAAGATAGCTTTCCAGGCTGCCGCCGGCAGAGGGAAGCGGGATCGCTAGTAAAGCATTCGACATAAATATTTCCTCCAGATTGAATTCTAGCACTCAGCGCATGAGAGTGCCAATGGCAGGGGAAGTTCAATTCAGGAAGCGGGCCGCCCCGGATTGCTTCTTATGTTTTTGTCTCCATTTTTTGCAAATGCCGCCCCACCGCCAGGAACGCGCCGAGCCAGCCGAGTGCCGAGGAAAATGCCAGCAGGCTGAGGATGTCTCTGGGGTTGATGGGGCGAATCAGGAATTGCGCGGCGTAGAGTTTTGCCAGATCGCCGATGCCGGCATTGAGCAGTTGCAGGCCGAGGCTGACGATGAGCCAAGCCGCAAGGCCGCCGCCCAGCCCTTGCAGTAGCCCGTGGTAGAGGAAAGGGCGGCGAATGAAGGCATCGGTCGCGCCGATCAGCGTGCTGATCTCGATTTCGTCACGTTGCGACAGGATTTGCAGCCGGACGGTATTGCCGGTGATGACCATCAGGGCGGAGCCGAGCATGACGGCAAGGATCAGGACGATGTCGCGGCCGAGGCTCACCATGGCATTGAGGCGCTTTGCCCAGAGGGCGTCCAGTTGGACGAAATCCACTTTGGGCAGCTTGGCCAGCTCGCTGCGCAGGCTTTCAAGCTCCACGGGATTGGCGCTTTGGGGTTCGATCACGAATGCGTCCGGTAGCGGGTTCCGATCCAGTCCTGCCGCTACGTCGGTGAGTCCGGTGTTTTGCAGCAGTTCCTGCAATGCCCGGTCGCGCGGGATGAAGCGGAATTGCCTGACGGCCTTGAGTTCCTTCAGTTGCGACTCGATCTGTCGTGCGTCGTCGGCGCTGGCGCCGGGGGTCAGGAACAGGGTGATCTGGGGCTCCAGCTTGACGTTGCCGGCAAGGGCCTTGATGTTCCCGACCAGCGCATAAAGACCGAGCGGCAGGCTGAGCGCGACGCCGATGACGAGCATGGCAAGCAGGCTGGAAAAAGGAGCGCGGGCGAAGCGGCCGAGAACCAGTCCCAGTGCATGGCGGTGTTGTCCGAGCCAGTTCGTCATGCGTGCAGTTCCCCGTGTATCAGGTGCAGCGTTTTTCCGCCGTAGCGCGCAATCATTTGCTCGTCGTGGGTGGCGATCAGGAGGGTGACGCCAACCTGGTTGAAGGATTTGAACATTTCCATGATCTCGCCGGCATAGTCGGCGTCGAGGTTGCCGGTGGGCTCATCGGCGAGCACGATGGCGGGCCGGTTGACGATGGCCCTTGCCACGCACAGGCGCTGCTGTTCGCCGCCGGAAAGAGAGATCGGGCTGGCTTTCTCCAGCCCCAGCAGTTTCACCTTGTCGAGCGCTGCGCGGGCGCGTTTCAGGCTTTCGGCGCGGGGAAAGCCGGCGATGTGCAGCGGCAACAGGACATTTTCCAGCACCGAGCGGTCATACAGCAGTTTGTGGTCCTGGAAGATCAGGCCGAGGTTGCGGCGCAGGAACGGGATGGCGCTGCGGCGCAGCTTGCCGACGTTCTGGCCGCTCACCACCACGCTGCCGGACGAGGGTTTTTCAATGGCGGCCACCAGTTTGAGCAGCGTGCTCTTGCCTGCGCCGGTTGGCCCGGTGATGAACGCCATCTCGCCCTGTTCGACCGTGAAGCTGAGATTTCTCAGGGCTTCGTGGCCGCCGGGGTAGCGTTTACAGACCTGGCTGAAAGAAATCATTCGAACAGCGCCTCGACAAATTCCCTGGCGACAAAAGGCCGCAGATCGTCGATCTTTTCGCCGACGCCGATGAAGCGCACCGGGATCGGGCGGATTTTGGCGATGGCGGCGATGACGCCGCCTTTGGCGGTGCCGTCGAGTTTGGTCAGCACCAGGCCGGTGACTTGCAGCGCATCATCGAAGGATTTGACCTGGGTGATGGCGTTCTGGCCGGTGTTGGCGTCGAGCACCAGCATGATTTCGTGGGGTGCGTCGGGCTCTGCTTTGGCGATGACGCGCTTGATTTTTTTCAATTCTTCCATCAGGTGCAACTGGGTGGGTAGACGTCCGGCGGTGTCTGCCAGCACGATGTCGATGCCGCGCGCACGCGCCGCCTGGATTGCGTCGAAGATCACGGCGGCGGAGTCGCTGCCTTGCTGGGCAATCACCGTGACGTTGTTGCGCTCCCCCCATACGGCCAGCTGTTCCCGCGCTGCGGCGCGGAAGGTGTCGCCGGCGGCGAGCAGCACCGATTTGCCCTGGGCCTGGAAATGCTTGGCGAGCTTGCCGATGGTAGTGGTTTTACCCGCGCCGTTAACGCCCGCCAGCATGATCACATAAGGTTTGCGGGCAGAAATGTCGAGCGGCGCTTCGAGCGGGGCGAGCAACGCCTGTAGCCCGTCACGCAGGGCGGTCTTGAGCTGTGCCGCGTCTTCCAGTTTGTCGCGCTTGACGCGGGCTCTCAGATCGTCGAGCAGGTGCTGCGTGGCGCCGACGCCGACATCGGCGGAAAGCAGCGCGGTTTCCAGTTCTTCATACAGTTCGTCGTCGATCTTGCCGCCGCCGAGCAGGCCGGAAATCTGCTTGCCCAGGTTGTCGCGGGTTTTGGCCAGCCCCTGCCGGAGCCTGGCCGCCCAGCCGATGGGCTGTTCCGGGCTTTCGTCGGCGGTTTTGTCGGATCTGAAGAAACTTAGCATAGGGTTACGCAGTCAGAAGGTAGGCTATAATTCACAATCTCGCTATTTTAGGCGATACGGAGGTTTTGTGCAGCGCAAAAACACACTAATCGGCTGGTTGTTCCTGCTGGCCGCGGTATTGCCTTTGCCGGCGATGGCCGATATCCACGAATACAAGCTCGCCAATGGCATGAAAGTGATCGTCAAGGAAGACCATCGCGCTCCGGTAGTGGTGTCCCAGGTGTGGTACCGCGTTGGCAGCATGGACGAGGTGAACGGCACGACCGGCGTGGCCCACGCGCTGGAACACATGATGTTCAAGGGAACCAAGGCGGTTCCGGCCGGTGAATTCTCGAACCGGATCGCTGTTGCCGGCGGGCGCGAGAATGCTTTTACCAACCGCGACCATACCGCTTATTTCGAGCAATTGCAGAAGTCGAAACTGCAGCTTGCGTTGAGGCTGGAATCCGACCGCATGCACAATCTGGTGCTTCTGCCCAAAGAGTTTGCCAAGGAGATCAAGGTGGTAATGGAGGAGCGGCGGTTGCGCACCGACGACAAGCCGCAGGCGCTGGTGGATGAAGCCCTGATGGCAGCCTCCTACCTGGCCCACCCTTATCACCATCCGGTCATCGGCTGGATGAACGACCTGCAAAACATGACGGTGGCCGATGTTCGTGATTGGTATCGCCTGTGGTATGCGCCGAACAATGCCACGCTGGTGGTGGTGGGCGATGTTCAGCCCAAGGAAGTGCTGAAGCTGGCCCAGCGTTATTTCGGCAACATCAGGCCGGTTGCGCTGCCGCAGCGCAAGCCCCAGTCCGAGCCGGAGCAGCGCGGTATCAGGCGCGTCACGGTGAAGGCGCCGGCCAAGCTGCCTTACCTTGCCATGGGCTACCATGTGCCCGCCCTGCATGACCCGGAAAAAGACTGGGAACCCTATGCGCTGGAAGTGCTGGCCGGTGTGCTGGACGGCAACGCCTCGGCGCGCCTCAACCAGGAACTGGTGCGGCGGCAGCAGATCGCCAACTCGGTCGGGGCTGGGTATGACCTGATTTCGCGCGGGCCTTCAATGTTCATTTTCGATGGCGCACCCGCCGAGGGCAAGAATGTCGCCGAACTGGAAACGGCGATTCGCGGGCAGATCGACAAGATCAAGCAGGACGGCGTGACCGAGGCGGAGTTGCAACGCGTCAAGGCGCAGGTGATTGCGGCCCAGGTCTATCAGCGCGACTCGATGTTCTATCAGGCCATGCTGATCGGCGAGGTGGTCACCGCCGGTTTGCCGTTGAACACGCTCGAAACCCGCCTGACGAAACTCAAGGCGGTGACCGCCGCCCAAGTGCAGGAGGTGGCGCGGAAATATCTGGTCGATGATCGACTCACTGTGGCGGTGCTCGACCCGCAGCCGATGGATGGCGTAAAGCCGGTGAAACCTGTTCTGGGAGGGCGCCATGCGAACTAATATTGAATTAACCGCAGAGGCGCAGAGGCGCAGAGTATCTTTTAATCCTTGGTTTTCCCTGCGCCTCTGCGCCTCTGCGGTGAAAAGGTTTGGATTTGCCGGTCTGTTGTTTGTTGCTAGCGCAGCCCAGGCCGCCCTGCCGATCCAGCACTGGCAGATGGAAAACGGCGCGCGCGTGTATTTTGTCGAGAATCATGATCTGCCGCTTCTGGATGTGAGCGTCGAGTTTCCGGCGGGCGAGGGTCGGGACGACAAAGCCAGGCCGGGATTGGCGAGCATGACGCAGCACCTGCTCACGCATGGCGCCGGCGGCATGAGCGAAGAAGAAATTGCGCGGCGTCTGGCGGATATCGGTGCCAGCCTGGGCGATAGCCTGGACCAGGATCGCGCCGGACTGCACCTGCGCACATTGAGTAGCGAGCGTGGCAAAGCTCTGGAGATCATGGCGGGTGCGCTGCAATCCCCCGACTTTCCGGAGGCGGTGCTGCAGCGGGAAAAAACCCGCGCCATCGCCGAACTCAAGGAGGCCATGACCCAGCCGGAGTTCGTCGCCGAGCGCGCATTCAATGCCATGCTCTATGGAACCCACCCCTACGGGCTGTCTTCCGCGATTGAGCCGGATTCGATTGCCGCCTTGCGGCGCGAGGATGTCGTCGATTTCTACCATGCCCATTATTATGCCGATCATGCCGTGGTGGCCCTGATCGGCGATGTGACCGCCGCCCAGGCAAAAGAAATCGCGGCACAGCTGACTTCGGCACTGCCGCGCGCCGGGAAGCCGTCGCAGCCGCTGCCCGCGGTGATTATGCCCATGGGGGAAATGCGCAGAATCGCCCATCCCGCCATGCAAAGCCATATCCTCGTCGGCCAGCCGGGCATAACCCGCGACGACCCCGATTATTTTCCGCTCTATGTCGGCAACTACGTGCTCGGCGGCGGCGGTTTTGCCTCGCGCCTGATGGAGGAGGTGCGGCAGAAGCGCGGACTGGTTTACAGCGTTTACAGTTATTTCCTGCCGCTGCAACAGCGCGGGCCATTCCAGATCGGTTTGCAAACCAAGCGCGAGCAGGCGAACGAGGCGCTGGCAGTGGTGCAGAAGACGCTGCGAGCGTTCGTCGCCAAGGGGCCGACTGAGGACGAATTGAAGAAGGCCAAGCAGAACCTGGTGGGCGGATTTCCGCTGCGGATCGACAGCAACAGGAAAATCCTCGATTACCTCGCCATGATCGGGTTTTACCAGTTGCCACTGTCCTACCTGGACGACTTCAGCGGCAAGGTGGAAAAGGTAACAACAGCCCAGGTCAGGGATGCCTTCCGCCGCCGTATCCAGCCGGACCACATGGTGACTGTGGTGGTCGGAGCGGATTAAACCCCGGTTATGGGTTATGAGTAATGAAGAACCCATAACCCATAACCCATAACCCATAACCCATAACCCATAACCCATAACCCATAACCCATAAATGGCGCAGCAGAACAAGGTCAGGATTATTGCCGGCAAGTGGCGCGGCCGCATGATAAGCTTTTCCGCCGCGGAAGGTTTACGGCCGACGCCGGACCGGGTGCGGGAAACCCTGTTCAACTGGTTGGGGCAGACGCTGGATGGCATGGTCTGCCTCGATTTGTTTGCCGGCAGCGGGGCAATGGGGTTCGAGGCACTCTCCCGCGGTGCGCGCCGCGTGGTGATGGTAGAGCAGAACTCCAAGACGTTGGGTCAGCTCCGTGAAAACGGTGTCAAGCTGGGAGCGGACAGGCTGGATGTGATTGCAGCGGACGCGATGGAGTTTCTGCGCCGCCAGAACGAGCGTTTCGACGTAATTTTTCTTGATCCGCCTTTCCACCGTGGAATTTTACCGTTATTATTACCGCTTCTTCCGGAACGGCTCGCCTCCGATGGCTATGTTTATGCGGAAACCGAGCATGCGTTTGAGCCGGGGGAGGGATGGGAAGTCTGGCGCAGCGGGCGGGCGGGCAATGTCCATTACTGTGTGCTGAAGCGGAAATTGAAGGGTATCGATGGCGCTTAGAGCGGTTTATCCCGGCACGTTCGACCCGATTACCCTCGGCCATGAGGATCTGGTGCGCCGTGCCATCCGGTTATTCGACGAAGTGATTGTGGCGGTGGCCGACAGCCATAGCAAGAAGCCTTATTTTTCCGTGGAAGAACGGGTGGACATGGCCAGGGAAGTGCTGGCCGACGTGCCGAAAGTCACGGTGACGGGTTTCTCCGGGCTGTTGATGAATTTTTTGCGCGAGCAGGATGTTCGCGTGGTGCTGCGGGGCTTGCGCGCGGTTTCGGATTTTGAATATGAATTCCAGTTGGCGGGAATGAACCGAAGCCTGTATCCCGAGGTCGAAACAGTTTTCCTGACCCCCTCGGATCAGTACATGTTCATTTCTGCCGGCATGGTCAGGGAAATTGCATTTCTGGGCGGGGATGTCAGCAAATTTGTACAACCCCCGATCAAGGCAAGGTTGCAGCAAAAGATTTTTTCTTAATATCTTAGTTTAAAGAAGGAACTACCATGGCACTGATGATTACCGACGAATGCATCAACTGTGACGTATGCGAGCCCGAGTGCCCCAACGGCGCGATTTCGCAGGGTGATGAAATCTATGTGATCGACCCCAACTTGTGCACCGAATGCGTCGGGCATTATGATGAACCTCAGTGCGTCAGTGTCTGCCCGGTGGATTGTATTCCCCATGACCCTGCGCACGTGGAAAGCAAGGAAGAATTGCAGGCCAAGTACGAGGCGCTTCAGGCCAAGGGTTAAACCGCGCAGAAATCCGGCGTAAAAACGGCGGCATGGGCTCCATGCCGCCGTTTTTCATGGCAGAAGGCTCGGTGCCAGATTCTCATCTCAGGCGCTTGCCGTGGAGGGCTGTTCCTCCAGCTTGCAGGCGAGCGAGTTGGCGATGTGCTGCCGCAGCAGCGACAAATCCTGCAACTGCTGGTTGATGGCGTTTTCCATGTGCTGTAATTCGGCGATCCGGTCTTCCAGGGTGTTGGTCGCCTTGTGGATGCGTTTGATGCTTTCCAGGCGGCGGCGCAAGTGTTGTTGATGTTCGCGCACCTGGGTTTCCATCGGCGCCATCACCGACTTCAACCAGTCTCCCACGTCCTGGTTGGCTATTTCATAAACCTGCACCACCCGGTTCGCCAGAGTCTCGAAAAATTTCGTGGTGATGGAAAATTTTTCGTGGGTCAGCAAGTTGAACACGGTATTGAAATGTTCGTTGTAGGCTTTTTCAAGGCGGGCGATTTCCTTGTGGTATTTCAGCGTGGAAAAGGGCGCGGGTGTCGTTTGGCTCAAGCCGTGATCTTCGCTGAATTTCTTGTACATCGCGCCCATCATGCCTTTGATTTCATCGATCTGCTGGGCTGATTTGGCGATGTTTTCGTTGGCATCCCTGAAAAACTGGTTCATGGCATCGCGCATGCCCTTGGTAAACGTTGCGTCAACCATGGCCTTGCGGGTGTTTTTGACTTTGGCCTTGAGTGCGCCCATACCGAGGTGAGCAAACAGGATATTGGTCTGCTGGGAAAATACGCTGCGCAGAGCCTGGAAGCGTTGCAGTCCTTTTTCGAAATCCTCCTTGTCCTGTTTTACCTTGGTCATCATGTGCTCAATGACGTCTTCGTTTTTGCCGCGCAGACCGAGCAGCTCCTCCATCTGTTCGCGCACGCCGAGTAGCCGGGTGTTCAGGATCAGGCGGATACTCTCCTCCATGTTCTCGATTTCGTCCTGGGTATTGTCCCTCACGATTTCCCGCTTGGAAGGGATGAGTTCGTCGCTGAGCGCCTTTTCCAGCGCCAACAGGCGGCTTTTTTCCAGCAGCGCCTCGTCGTGGTTGATTTTGGCGATCAGCCCTTTCTGCGCGGAAATCGGGAAAATACAGGATGGCTTGATGCCGAGCAGGCCGGCGCTGGTGTAGACCTGGCGCTCGATTTCCTGCTCGATTTTATCGGCACTTCTGAGTTCGTCCCACAGCCCGTCGATTTTGTTCAGCACCACCAGGCGGCCTTTCTGCTGACCGTTATAGTTGCCGATGTGGTTGCGCCAGACCTCGATGTCGGACTTGGTGACGCCGGTATCGGCGGCGAGAATGAACAGCACCGCATGGGCGTTGGGAAGCAGGTTCAGGGTCAGCTCCGGTTCAGTGCCGATGGCGTTGAGGCCGGGCGTGTCGAGGATGACCAGACCCTGCTTCAGCAGCGGGTGCGGGAAATTGATAATGGCGTGACGCCAGCAGGGGATGTCGACCGTGCCGTCCGGGTGCACGGTGACGAAATTGTTTTCGTCGTTCTCGTTATACAGGCCGTAGCGTGCTGCCTCGTCGAGGCTGACCCGCCGGGTCTGGCTGACCTGCTGGAAGGTCTCAGCCATGGCATCGCTCGACTCGGTGTCGAGCGATATGATTTTCCACTCGTCGAGATGGCCCTTGTATTCCGTGAGAGTGGTATCGGTGGCGCGGGTTTCGATCGGCAGCAACTTGAGGCAGGGTTCGCTGCCTTCGTCGAACAGCAGTTCGGTCGGGCACATGGTGGTGCGCCCCGCGCTCGACGGCAGCAGCCGCTTGCCGTAATCGGCGAAGAAAATGGCATTGATCAGCTCGGATTTGCCGCGCGAGAACTCGGCGACAAAAGCGACATTGAGCTTGTCGTCGCGCAGTCGTTCGACCAGATGCTGGATGCGCAGGTCGATCTGCGCGTCGTTCAGTTCCTGCTCGTTGAGCCAGTTGCGAAAGTCGCCGACGTTATCCAGCAGGTGGCCGCGCCAAGTGCTGTAGGATTCGAAATGCGCGACCAGATCATC